>Ga0308166_1001474_pt1 | contig 24833 bp, 20 predicted proteins | sample PhyCR2_2_FD_202137 | JGI IMG/M metagenome (GOLD analysis project Ga0308166, IMG submission 202137) | Phyllosphere microbial communities from UC Gill Tract Community Farm, Albany, California, United States - DLSLCC.R2 | ecosystem: Host-associated > Plants > Phyllosphere > Unclassified | place... | reverse complement strand
TCCGGTTAAACACCCGCGCTGCCGTCACTCTGTCCATGCAGGCTCCATCTGATCGTTTTATGCAACTGATCATATCTGATTGCGGGAATTCTGCCAGCTGGCGATTTGCTTACAATAGCGTCTTTCAATGACGGCACGTTGCCGTAAAAAGGAAGATGCCATGAAGATGAAATCACTCGCGCTGCTGGTCACCCTAGCCGCCGCGCCGGCTTTTGCCGCTCCGTTACAGTTAGACGTGTATAACCCACAGGAACAGGGAATTTTTCCGGTCTCGTCGACGCTGGTCTCCGGTCCGCATGAAGCGATTCTGTTTGATGCGCAGTTCAGCCCCAAGGATGGCGAGAAGCTGGTGGAACTGATTAAAGCGCGCGGCAAGCAGCTGACCCACATCGTGATCACCTCGGGCGATCCGGATTTCTACTTCGGTCTTGAGCCGTTGGTGCAGGCGTTCCCGCAGGCCAAAATTGTCGCCTCGCCGCTGGTAGTGGAACATATCGAAGCGACCAAAGATGCCAAGCTGCAGTACTGGGGACCGCAGATGAACGGCGCTGCGCCGCACCAGCTGTATGTGCCGCAGATTACCCACCAGACGCGGTTTAGCGTCGATGGTGAGCGCATCGAGCTGCGCCACGCGGCAGAAAAATCAGCCTACGTGTGGATTCCCTCCAGTAAGGCAATACTCGGTGGCACCGTAGTGGACTCAGGCATTCATGTCTGGACCGCGGACACGCAGACCGCAGCCAGCCGCGCAGAGTGGCGTCAGGTATTGCGAGAAATGCAGCAGTTGAAGCCGCAGGTGGTGATCCCCGGCCACTATCTGGGTGCGCGTCCGGTGGGCGATAAGGCGGTCACCTTTACGCTGGATTATCTGCAAAGTTTTGAGCGGGCGCTGCAACAGCACAAAGGCTCCGCGGCGGTGATTCAGGCGATGAAACAGGCGTGGCCAACCTTAGCGGATGTCAGCTCGCTGGAGCTGAGCGCGAAGGTGAATACCGGTGAGATGAAGTGGAAGTGACGCGAGGATAAATAAACGGGCCAGACGCCGCCACGCCTGGCCTGAAGCTTACTGCAGATGGGTTTTCAGCTCTTCCGCCGCCTGGCGAATCGCAGTGCGGACTGCCGGCACCTCGCTCAGCGGATTGAGCAGGCCGTAGTCATGAATCAGACCGTTATAGCGCGTCACGGTGACATCCACACCGGCGGCATCCAGTTTGCGACCAAAGGCTTCACCCTCATCACGCAGCACATCCAGTTCTGCCGTCTGAATCAGCGTTGGCGGTAAGCCCTGCAGCTGCTCTTTCGTGGCGCGCAGCGGCGAAGCGAGGATATTGTCGCGCTCGCTCTGTTTGGTGGTGTAGGCGTCCCAGAACCATTTCATCATGTTCCGCGACAGGAAATATCCGTTGGCAAACTGGTGATACGAAGCGGTATCAAAGCGCGCATCGGTTACCGGCCACAGCATGATGTCATAACGAATTGCTGGCGTTTGCTGCTGTTTAGCCTGCAGCGCGACCGCCGCTACCATGTTACCGCCGACGCTGTTACCAACCAGCGCCAGGCGCTTGCCATCGACACCAATTTCACTACCGTGTTCCGCCACCCAGCGTGTCGCCGCATAAGCCTGATTGATGGCCAGCGGATAATGCGCTTCGGGTGACGGCGTATAGTTCACAAACACAGCCGCAGCGCCAGATTCCACCACCAGATCGCGCACCAGACGTTCGTGGGTCGGGAAATCACCGAGGATCCAGCCGCCGCCGTGGAAGAACATAAATACCGGTAACGTACCCTGTGCGCCCTGCGGTTTTACGATATTCAGCTTAATGGGCTGGCCGTTTACCTGAATGGTTTTTTCAGTGACGTCGGCCGGCGGCAGCGATACGCCCTTCTGCGCATCAATCAGGACCTGGCGCGCCGCCTGCGGTGACAGTTGCTCAATCGGTTTGCCGCCGCTGCTGTTCAGCGCCTGTAAAAACTGCTGCACGTGACGTTCAGGTTGTGGTGCGTCAGCAAAGCTATTAACAGATGCAGTAGCCATCGCCATGGCAAGAAGAGAGTGTTGTAATTTCATGGTGTTACTCCTTTAATGTTTTTTGCGATTATATCGCGCGCTATTTAAATGGTGATAACTCGATGGTCGTTTTCTGAACTGAGACTGAATTTATATAGCGCGCTATTTAATAGCAAGATATTTTTTAGCGAAGATTTACATCACTACTCTATTACACTGATTTTAATCAGGATATTTTTTCAGATTTTTGCCTGCAGGCGGGTGCGCTTTCCGGCCAGTCACATCGGCAACCTGCAGATTCATCTTGTCTGCGTCCCCGCCAGCCGCCACACTGGCGAGCACGCCGCGATTTTTCACACATTGAGGTAACGGGTAATGCCGCAGAGTAAAGCTACCCTGACTGGTCTGCTGGCCATTCTGCTGTGGAGCACGATTGTAGGATTAATAAAAAGCGTCAGTGAAAGTTTTGGTCCGGTAACCGGTGCCGCGCTGATTTACAGCGCCAGCGCCCTGCTGTTGCTGCTCACCGTGGGTTTTCCTGACCTGCGCCAGTTTCCCCGGCGCTATTTGCTGATCGGTAGCCTGCTGTTCGTCTGCTATGAGCTCTGCCTGTCGCTGTCGCTGGGTTTTACTCATAGTGGCCGTCAGGCGATTGAAGTCGGCATGGTTAATTACCTGTGGCCGGCGATGACCATCGTTTTAACGGTGATGGTTAACCGGCAAAAGACCAGCCCGTTAATTATTCCCGGCCTCCTGCTGGCCGTCGCCGGTATTTGTCGGGTACTCAGCGGCGATCGGGGATTTTCACTGGGCGAAATGATCGACAACGTGATGGATAATCCGCTCAGTTATGGTCTGGCATTTGGCGGTGCGATGATTTGGGCGGTTTATTGCGTGGTGACAAAAAAAAGCGCGAAAGGCAGTAACGGCATTACGCTGTTTTTCATGTTAACTGCGCTGACGCTGTGGCTGAAATCGCTGCTATCACCGCAGCCACCCGTGGTGTTTTCGCTGCAGGCGTGCATCAGCCTGGCGCTGGCAGCGATGGCGATGGGGCTCGGCTATGCGGCGTGGAACGTCGGCATTCTGCACGGCAATGTCACGCTGTTAGCCGCAGCTTCCTACTTTATCCCTATCATTTCGTCGCTGATAGCCGCTTTTATCCTTAACTCCAGCCTGACCTTCTCCTTCTGGCAAGGCACGGCGATGGTTTGCCTCGGTTCGCTACTCTGCTGGTGGTCAACGCGCGGGACTGCAACGCATAAGCTGGAAAGCAACACGCTGGAATAAGCGGCTAAATGGCGCAATGGCGCAGCCGGACGAGAATGCAGACAGTGGTGCACACTCAGCGCGGCGGCGGGAACATTTTGCGATACAGCGACGGCGTCATGCCGGTCACTTTGACAAACGCGCGGCGCATCACATCGGCACTGTGATAACCGCAGGCCGCCGGGATCGCTTTGAGCGGCAGCTCACCGGCATCCAGCAAAGCCCGCGCGTGGCTGATGCGTGCCTGCTCCAGCCATGCGCCAGGCTGGATCTGCATCTCCTGCTGAAACAGACGCGCTAAATGCCGCGTACTGAGGTGCATGTGCGCTGCCAGGTCTTCCAGCCCACGAATCTGTGCCAGATGCGCGATTGCCCAGCGCTGCATCTCCTGAAAGGCGCTGCGTCCGGCCAGGGACATCTGTTGTTTACGCACGAAATGTCCCTGTGTGACCGGGCGCTGGAAGAACATCACCAGGCTGGCGGCCACCTCCTGCGCCAGCTCGCGCCCGAGATCCTCTTCCACCAGCCGCAGCGCCAGATCCAGTCCGGACGTCACCCCCGCTGCCGTGCGTAATGCACCATCCGCCACATATAGCGCATCGGCTTCGACCTGCGCATCGGGTAGCAGTAATGCCAGCCGTTCCGCACACGCCCAGTGAGTAGTGACTTTCCTGCCGTTCAGCAAACCCGTTTGCGCCAGCAGCAGCGCCCCGGTACACACCGAGCCGTAACGCTGGCTGCGCTGACAGAGCGCGATAATCTGCTGGCGCTCACTGGCGGAAAGCTGCATCTGGCTGGCGTCAGGTGCTCCGGCGACCAGAAAGGTATCGGCGCGATGCTGTGTCGACGCAGTTAGCGCAACGTCGGCTTCCAGCCGGACACCAGACGAGCAGCGGATGCTGGTGTGCTGCAGCGACATCACGCTGAGCTGATACACCTGACGATGCAGCAGCCGATTTGCCTCGGCAAACACATCCAGCGGCCCGGAAATATCCAGCAGTTGGGCGCCGGGAACGGCCAAAAGGGTAATGTGATGGTGAGTCATTGTCTGGCTATCCGCTTAAATCGCAATGTCAGAAATCATCGTTAAACAGAGATTCATGACATTGTCGCGCGGCTTTATGCTGAACGCAACTTCACTAAGCGGAGACATCACCATGAGTTTTACTATTAACGGCATTCGTATTCCGGACAGCAAAATGGCGCGCGATGCTACCGCGCTGGTACGTGACATCGAATCGGATCTGTTATTTCATCACTCCAGCCGCGTTTTTTACTGGGGCGCTTTGGCAGGTCAGCGACTGGGGGTCAAAGTGGATGCTGAGCTGCTTTACGTTGGCTGCATGTTTCATGATGTGGGTTTGACGCAACAGCATTGCAGTTGCGATAAGCGCTTTGAAGTCGATGGCGCCAATGCGGCGCGCGATTTTCTGCAACATTATGGGGTTGCCCAGGCGGATATTGATAAAGTGTGGACGGCGATTGCCCTGCACACGACGCCCGGCATTCCGCAATTTATGGCCGGGGAAATCGCCCTGGTGACGGCCGGCGTTGAGATGGATGTGCTGGGTATTGACTATGACCACTTCAGCGATGAGCAACGTGAAGCCGTGGTGCAGCAGCATCCCCGTCCGGCACAGTTTAAAGAAGAAATTATCCAGGCATTTTATGAAGGCATTCAACATAAACCGGCGACGACATTCGGCAACGTGAAAGCTGATGTCATCGCTGATAAGCAACCGGCATTTCGCCCGATGAATTTTTGCCGGATTATCCGTCAGTCGCGCTGGGCGGGTTAACATGGACAGCGGAGATAGCTCATCGCGAACGGGAGAAATGGCGACGGAAGCGTGCGCTGTGAATCCCGGCAACAAAATTAACTCATCGAACATTGTCAGCAGGAGAGAATTTTCGTTGCTACTATAGTGACGCAACACACAGCTCAAGCGTTGCGACGAGAATTTTTCCTGTAGTTTTTTGTTATGCCCGCTCTGCGGGCATTTTTTTCCGAAAAATGCACCATCGCGCTGCTGCCAAACCTCTTACGCCGCAGGTTTCAAACGGCTTGATTCCCCTGCTTCCAGCAATGCCTTTGCGGTCGTCCTTGTACGTTCAGTTAACAGAGGGTCATGCACGGACACGGTGTTAACCAAAGCAATCAATTCATAACAATTCGACCATGCTATAGGTATTTCTTCATTACAATTTCATTAGACTCATCCCCCGGTCGCCCAGAGGCAGGTTCAAACTTTCCACTGTAAATGATATTTTTGAATGTGCTTTTTCAGATATAGAAGTGATAACATAGTTAGGAAGCACAGCTGTTACAAATTGATAGAGTAAAAGGACTTTGAAATGGAATTATTTTTAGTAGTAGTACTCTTATTAGCACTTCTGGCTCCGGTTTTATTTGTCGTACTTTTCAAAAAAAGCAAAAAATACCGAGAGGAAATAGCTCTTTTAATCTCCGGCAAAAATACGCTTGGCGAAGAATTAGGTGAAACGCAGAAAAAATTAGCTCAGGCTGTACGTGACCACGCAGAACTTGAAGGAAAAGCCACTCCTTTGTGGCAGTATCAGGAATTACACGATGCAGTATTAGATGCGGAAAAAAAGATTAAAACCGCTGACGCTATTGCCAGAGAAAAGCTGGATGACGCGCAAAAACAAGCGGCAAGAGCGGTAAACGAAGCTCACGATCAGGCTGCATTAACAATAAGCAACGCCAATAGCGAAGCTGTCGCTATCACCCAGGATGCGCGTGATGCTCGCCTGAAAGCCAAAGAACGACTCGATAACGCGAATAGTAAAGCGGATGAGCTGATCTCCAACGCAAATGATAATGCGATGAAAATAATCGCGGATGCAGAGATACGTGCAATGGAAATAGCTGGCTCCGCATATGAAGCGAAAGAGTTTGCAGAGACCTATCAGGCTGTCGCCAGGTCAATGAAAAATAAAATTGAAGGGTACGGCGATGAATGGATAGTGCCAAACCGAAGCGTTTTGAACGAACTGGCAGAGAATTATGAATTTACGGATGCAGGAAAAGAACTGCAAAAAGCCAGAGAGTTAACTAAGTCTCTTATCAAAACGAACAAAGCGGCAAGCTGTGATTACGTCGAACCAAACAGAAGAAACACCGCCATCAAATTTGTACTGGATGCTTTCAATGGAAAAGTCGACAGTACCCTCTCAAAAATTAAACACAACAATTACGGCAAATTATCCCAGGAAATAAAAGATGCCTTTGAGCTTGTTAATTTTAACGGTTCAGCCTTTAGGTCAGCCAGGATCACTGATATCTGCTTGCAAGCCCGACTCAACGAGCTTAAATGGGGAGTAGCTGTAAATGAAATTATGCTTGAAGAAAGAGAAGAGCAAAGACGAATCAAAGAACAGTTGCGTGAAGAAGAAAAGGCGCGTCGCGAGTATGAAAAAGCGATAAAAGAAGCTGAAAAAGAAGAAAAAACAATTCAGCAGGCGATTGATAAAGCGACTAAAGAACTGATGCTCGCAGGCGAAGAACAACGTATAGCCCTCGAACAAAGACTGGCTGAGCTACAAATTAAATACGAAGAAGCTGAAGCCAAAAACCAACGAGCCATTTCGATGGCACAGCAAACACGTTCAGGTCATGTGTATGTGATCAGTAATATCGGCTCGTTTGGAGAAAACGTTTATAAAATTGGGATGACACGCAGACTCGAACCGCTCGACCGGGTTCGTGAACTTGGCGATGCCAGCGTCCCGTTTTCATTCGATGTACATGCAATGATCTACAGTGATGATGCTCCTTCGCTTGAAAACCACCTTCACAAAGTGTTTAACGATAAACAGGTAAACAAAGTTAACTCGCGCAAAGAGTTCTTTAATGTCGGTATTAAAGACATCAAATCCACGATTCAGGAAATGAGCATTGATGTGCATTGGACAATTTCTGCAGAAGCTAAAGAGTACAGAGAGTCTTTAGCCATCGAAAATGAACGCAACACAGCGTTAAAAGAAAGCGAAGAGTTGATCGTTGCATAACGTTTTGTAGCCATGATATGACCTGATGATGATACGTCAGGTCATTGTGAATGTAAGAATAAGTGGCGGATCTGGTGACATTCATTCGTAACGGCTGGGGCAATCAAGCACCTGCGGTAAGCGCGGATCAGGTGGCAAAACTGCGTAAAGATCTGCCAAAGGCAGCGGAGGCAGATAAGGAAAAGAGTCAGTAAAAACTGACGGAGAAAACGCCCTGTTCAGGGCCCCGATAAGGGCCCTGATAATGACGCCGGATAGCAATGGCAACCTGAGCAATTACCGTGCAATACCCCATCGCCAGCCTTAACTATGTTTTGTCGGCTTCGGTCAGGGTGGCTCTCACCTGCGGCAAACTCTGCGGGTAATTCTGCTGAATGAATTCAATCATTTTCTCGCGGACGTAGCAGCGTAAATCCCATGCCGTCGGTGAGTTCTGCGCGGTCATCAGTAAACGGATGGTCATGGTTTTTTCCGTGGTATCGGTCACCTGCAGTACCTGAGTTTCGCGATCCCAGAGCCGCGTCTCATTGAGGATTTTTTCAAAATGCTCACGCAACGGCGCCAGCGGCATCGAGTAATCAACATAGAGAAACACAGACCCCAATATTTGCGCATTATTTCGCGTCCAGTTCTGAAATGCATTCTCGGTAAAATAGGTGATGGGCAGCACCAGACGGCGTAAATCCCAGATGCGCACCACAACATAGGTCAGATTGATTTCCTCAATCCAGCCCCACTCCTTTTCGACCACCACCGCATCGTCAATTTTTATCGGTTGGGTGAAAGCAATCTGAATGCCGGCAAACAGATTCACCAGCGACTTTTGCAAAGCGAAACCAATAATAATACCGGCGACACCGGCACCCGCGAGGATGGTGGTGCCGAATTTACGTACACCGGGGAAGTTGAGCAGAATTAAACTCAGGCAAAACAGTACCAGGATGACGATAGCCACTTTTTTAACATAGATTAATTGCGTACGAATTTTACGCGCGCGCAGGTTGTTCGACAGGTTGATATCATAGCGAATAAATAACATATCCTGCGCTACGTTAATCAGGCGAATCAAAATGGAACAGAACGATAAGATGATAAAGATATTAAGCGTGGTGGCGATAAAGCTCAGTGAGCCAGGATCAAGATGCACATAATTCATCCCCATATTGATCAGCAGTAATGGAATGAATAAAAATAACGATCCCCGCAGATGCTTTTCCAGCGATTTAAACAGCTTGCGATCGCGGCTTTGCCAGTAGCGAATAAACCTGAGAAGAATAAAGCGGGCCAGAAAACCCAGCAGTAGCGAGAGTGTGACGAGCAATACAGCAGGTACCCATGTCGGCGCACCAGATAACTCACCTAGAAGTAATGGCATGATATTCCCTTCTGTTCAGCTAACAACCGTGGTTGTCAGATAAGTCACCAAAATCAGTAACCGTTATCGTGCCGGTTATCTGCTAAACCCATGATTTCGCACTTCAGTGGGTAAAAATATAGTTCACTGGCCGCTGTTAGCAGGGGAAAAACCCTTCAGGTCATCGGGTGCTCTGCTGGCGATCATCGCAAGGTTATGAATTGGTGGTTTTTTTCGGCTTTATTGCTAAAGGTCTGAAATTTCAGGCAGGTGATGAGGCAAAGCGTCAGAGGGTGCTGACGAGAAATGCGCTGACAGGCAGTGATGCTGCGTCCGGGGAAGAAGTACAGACAACCTGTTGCGCCAGCTCGCGCTGACCACGCGCATAGCGCAGCAGGTTGATGCAGAGAAAAAGCGCGCGATTAAGCGCGCAATGCCTTATTTGGCGTACGCCTCGGTAGAGAGCGTAATCGTCACTTCGTCGCCCACGGCCGGAACATATTTATCGATTTTAAAATCCGAGCGTTTGATGACGCCGGTGGCATCAAAACCGATCGCCTGCTTTTTAACCATAGGATGCATATCCTGCTTGTTCAGCGTGGCATGCAGCACAACCGGCTTAGTGATCCCTTTGATGGTTAAATTACCCTGCACATCATATTTATTATCGCCTTTACTTTCCACATGGGTGCTGTGGAAGGTGGCCTGAGGATATTTTTTAACGTCAAAATACTCATTACCCAAAAACTCTTTGGTCAGCGCTGGCACATGCGTGTCAATCGTTTTTAACGGCAGGGTCACATTAACCTGTGACTTTTCCGGGTTTTCTTTATCAAAAGCCAGCTGACCGGAAACATCAGAAATATCAGCAGTCGGATGAGAGAAACCAAAGTGATTCCATGCGATCACCACGGAAGTATGTTGCGGGTCAAGGTTATATTCCGTCGCTGCGGCATGTGACAGGGGAACATATAATGCCACCAGAGAAAGCAGCGCCGTTTTTTTCAAAAATTTCATGGAAACATCCTCAAATAATCAAGTGCTAATACTGTAGCGCAAACCTGCTAAGGTGTTATTGAAATCATTTGTTTTACCCATTCAAAATTTTTAACCGTTTTTTCCCGCAAGCAAATAATAACGCAGCGTGAAATTTACTGAAATGACGTAATTAAATTCCGGCGAGTCGAATTTAATAAGTTCATTTTTATGTGGACTAATTTAGCGGCGAGGAGAAGAACGGCAAACCATGTTGAGCATGCGATTAACAGACCGCCTGAATAGCCGGCGGCCGCCACGCTTTATTCTTCGCTGGCACGACGTTGATCATAGACAACCTGTGCCTTTTCAATCGCGTCGCCCTGCTCTCTGGCCCACTTCACCAGCGCAACAAACGGATCCTGCAACGTCTGGCCCAGCGGCGTAATGGCATATTCCACCGCCACCGGGGACGAGGCGATCACGCGGCGGCTGATCAGGCCGTTACGCTCCAGCCGGCGCAACGCCTCCGTCAGTGCCTTGTGGGTAATCGGATCAAGACGGCGCTTGATCGCGTTAAAGCGCGCGGGTTCAGTGCACAGCACGGTCAGAATTAATACCGACCACTTATTGGCGACCTGTTCCAGGATTGGACGGGTGCTGTTGACCTCTGCCAGCAGCGCCGCGATATCAGTCGGCATGGGGTTTCCTTATGTATATCTAATGTAGATAAGGTGCGTAATTGACACTAAATATACGAAATGTATCATCAGCCGTCTACCCCTCTCATTCTGGAGCAGCCATCATGAAACTCGAAGGAAAAGTCGCGCTGGTGACCGGCGGCGGCAGTGGTATCGGCCTCGCCATCGCGCGCCGTTTTGTGCAGGAAGGTGCCCACGTTTTCATCACCGGGCGACGCGAAGCGCTGCTGGCCGAAGCCGTCACGCTGACTGGCGGCCGCATTGAGGCGATAGCAGGCGACCTCACCAGCGCAGACGATGTTGCCCGTCTGTTTGACACCGTGCAGGCCCGCGCCGGACGTCTCGATATTCTGGTGAACTCCTCTGGCGTGGCTGAACCCGCCAGCCTCGAAGAGACCAGCGCAGAGCACTTTGACCGCACGTTCGGCCTCAACGTGCGTGCCATGGTATTCACCGTACAGCATGCGGTGAAGCACATGACGGAAGGCGGTGCCATCGTGCTGGTGGGCTCGATTGCGGGCAGCATGGCCAATCCTGGCTATGGCGCTTATTCGGCCAGCAAAGCCGCGGTGCGCGCCTATGCCCGCACCTGGAGCAGCGAACTGGCACCGCGCGGCATTCGCGTCAACACGCTCAGTCCTGGCCCGACGGACACGCCGATGTTTGACCAGGTCAGCGACGAGGTACGACAGACATTCAGCGCGCAGATACCGGCCAAACGCCTCGGCCATCCTGACGAAGTTGCGGCGGCCTCCCTGTTCCTCGCATCGGACGAAAGCGTTTATGTCACCGGCAGCGAACTGGTGATTGATGGCGGTATGTCCGCGTAATGGTTGTCGTGCTGCACAGCGCGCCGGCCGGGCGTTGTGCAGCCACCGAAAACGTTTCTCAAAAGGTGTAGCTAAAGCCGACCGTGCCGGTGACCTGATCGCGCCGGGACACGATCGGGCTGTCCGCGGCGCGATCGCCCAGCCAGCTGTAACCGGCGCTGACCAGCGTGCCCCAGTGGGCATCAAACTGGTGGCTCCAGGTGAGCGTAGTCGCAACACCATAAAAGCCGCCGCCGGCATCGTAGCGTGAAAACCGGCTGCGGCTGCTCTGGACATCGCTCACGCCATACCAGGTATTCATATAACGCGCATCGCCAAACAGCGCCGCCGTCTGCAGTGCAATGGTATCGCTGTCGCGCTGGAGAGGCACCAGCGTAACGGATGCCTGATAGTTCACGCCCTGATCATCGCTGAGCGGCAGCACCGCTTTGCCCTCTGCACTCAGCCACGGCGTAAGCTGCCAGCCCAGCGCCAGTGCAGTGTTCACCGTCGCATTGATGTTTCCCATACCTTGCAGCCGGCTGGCGCCGTCCCGCCACGTTGAATCTTTATCGCTTCGGCCGAGGCCGTAACCCAGCGTGTGTTCCAGATAAAACCCGCTGTCGCTCTGCAGGTCGTACCCGATGCCTTTCTGGGCATCAACAAAAAATGCGCCATCTCTGGCCTGGAAAATCGGTACCGGCTGCACCCGTGTTTTATTCGATCCGCTGTAGCGTGGCGCGAATTGCGCCCCCGCGCCGAGCGTCAGGCTGGTCTGTGCGTCACCATCCGCCCTGGCGGCAGCGGAAATCATGAGTAGCAGATGGGTCATGTACATCAGCGTTTTTCTGGTTATCATCGTGTCACCTCTTTATCGGTCCGTTTACCGCCCCTTGCCCGGGCAGCCGCAGCGCGCAGCCGAAGTATCCCGGGGCTGTGTCAACAAACAGCCAGGGATTTATGAAGAAACTGTCAAGGTGAGTTATGCAGACCAAAAATATCCTGATTATTGAGGACGACGCTGACGCGGCTGAGGTGCTGGAGGCGTATCTGCTACGGGAAAATTATGCGGTGCGTGTTGCCGCGGATGGCCTGAGCGGACTTGAGCTGGCCCTGCGCTGGCAGCCCGATCTGATTTTGCTTGATGTAATGCTGCCCGGCCTGAACGGCACCGAGGTGCTGGCAAAACTCCGGCGCAGCAGCGAGGTGCCGGTGATTATGGTCACGGCCATGGGCGATACGCCCGATCGCATCGGTGCGCTGCGCTACGGCGCGGATGATTATGTGGTCAAGCCTTATCATCCCGGCGAAGTGGTGGCACGCGTGCAGGCAGTGCTGCGGCGCAGCGCGGTAAAAACGCCAACGGAGGAAGTGTTGCGCTGGCAGGGGCTGGAGGTGAACAGCGGCGCGATGACGGTTACCGTCACGCAGGCCTCGGGTAACGTGCTTTGCGTTGATACCACGCCAACCGAATTCACGCTGCTGGTCACGCTGATGCGCGCACCGGTGCGTGCGCTGAGCCGCCCGTTTTTGCTGGAGCAGTGTATGCCGGACAGCGACGCGCTGGAGCGGGTGATTGATACCCACGTGTATAACCTGCGCAAAAAGCTGGAGGCGGCCGGTATGGCGGGCGTGCTGCTCAACGTGCGCGGCGTAGGCTACCGGTTCCGCCAGCCATGACAGAAAAATCTCCACAAACGCTCTGGCGCTGGCTTTGTCTGCGCATTCTGACGCTGGCTATCGGTACCGTGGTACTGATTGCTTTGTGCATGTGGCTGCGCTTCACGGTGCAATACCTGTGGATCACGCACCATATGCCGCCGGCGGTTCTGCGTGAATTTCTCGCCCTGCGTGCGCATCCGGAACGCGATCCCGCGCGCTTTCACCAGATCATCGATAGCTGGTGGGGCATACGCTACTCCGATCCGTCCATTGCTTCCTCGGACTGGATCACCGTCGGCATCCTGGTGCTGGTGACCATTCCGTTTATTGCCTATTTCGGGCTGCGCCACGCGCGCCCGCTTTCTGCACAGTTCAGCCAGCTCAGACGAGCGGCAGACCAGGTGACCGCAGGCGATTTCGGTGCGCAGGCGGCGTTAACACCGGCAGCGCCCGCCGAACTGGCGCAGTTCGCGCACAACTTCAACGCGATGACGCGCCAGCTGGCGCGTTACGACAAAGAGCTGCGTACATCGCATGTCGCCATGGCGCATGAGCTGCGGTCGCCGCTCAACGCCGCCATGGTGCGTTTGCAGGCGCTGCTTGATGGCGTGTTCAGCGCTGACTCGCGTCAGCTCGCCCTGATCATGGCGCAGCTCAGTTGTCTGCACCGGCTGATCGATGAGCTGCATCTGCTGTCACTGGCGGATGCCGGCCAGCTCACGCTGGAGAAAGTCCGCTGCAACCCGGCCGATATCCTGCGCGAGCGCCTACAGTGGATCAAACCGCAGCTGGATGAAGCGCGCATCAGCACCGGGGTAGCGCTGGCTGAAGAGACATTGCTGCCGGTCGATCCGTTCCGTCTCGGGCAGGTTTTCACCATCCTGCTGGAAAACGCCCTGCGCTATGCCGGAAGCGGCAGCCAGCTGCAGCTGCGCACGCGCAACACCGTTGATTATTACGAAATCATCGTGCAGGACAGCGGCCCGGGCGTTCCTGCGGCGTTTCTGGCGTTGATGTTTGAGCGCTTTGCGCGCGGTGAGGCGTCACGCGCCCGCCACTCGGGCGGCAGCGGGCTGGGTCTGTCGATTGCGCGGGCGATTTGCCAGGCGCACGGCGGCACGATTAATGCCACGCTGCCCGCAGCGGGAGGTTTGCAGATACAGATTTTGTTGCCGCGCAACGCCTGACGTTGTTGCCCTTCTTGACACGCTCTTGATAGAACATCGCCGGATTCTTGATAATCGCACGGTGTAATGGCGCAAATACCGATAAAGGAATTGCGCCATGACCGACGAGCTTCCCTGCCTGATCAAACAGGGTGTGCGCCACCTGCTCAACCCGCGCCACCTGATTTCCCTGCTGCCGCTGCTGCCCTGTCTGCTGCTGACGGCCCTGCTGCTGACCGGCTGTGACCGCAAGCGTTCGCCCATGCCGCCGCCACCGCGTCCGGTAAAGTTCATCACGGTTGGCCCGCCGGCGCCCGCCGGGCAGCAAACTCTGACCGGCGAGATCCGCGCGCACGATGAAACCTCGCTCAGTTTCAGGCTGGAGGGGCGAATTCTGACGCGCAGCGCCGATGTCGGCAGCCGCTTCAGGCAGGGAGAGACGCTCGCCGTGCTTGACAGTCCCGGCGCGCTGAATCAGCTGGCGAGCGCACAGGCGGAGCTGAACAGCAGCCGCGCGGCCGAAAAGGTGGCGGCCCTCAATCTGCACCGCATGCGGCTGTTGATGCCGTCCGGGGCTATTGCCCGTGCTCAGCTCGATAGCGCCAGCGCCGACTGGCAGGCTGCGCTGGCGCGGCGGCAGAGCAGTGAAGCGGCATTGAAAAATGCGCAGGATAGCCTGCGCTGGACCCACCTCACCGCGCCTGACGATGGCGTGGTGACGGGCGTCAGCGCCGCAGCCGGTCAGGTGGTCAGCGCCGGTCAGACGGTGTTTACCGTTGCGACCGGCACAGGCCGTGACGTGGTATTTGACGTTGCCACACCTGAAACCCTCGATCGCCGGGCCAGTGCCCGTTTCCGCGTTGCGCTATTGCAGAATCCGTCCGTGATGGCCGAAGCGCACCTGCGTGACGTCAGTCCGCAGGCCGACGCCCAGACACGTAGCTGGCGGGTGCGCATCACGCTGGACAATCCTCCCGCGGAGATGGTGCTGGGCGCCAGCGTCGCCGTCACCCTGCCGCTGGCCGACACGACGGCGGATGCGGTGATGGCGATTCCGGCCACCGCGCTGACCCGCCAGGCAGGCCAGCCGGCGGTGTTTATTCTCGACCCGGTGAAAAACTGCGTTATCCGGCGCACGGTGGCGATTGCCGGCTACACGGCAGATGCGGTATGGATTCACGCCGGCATCATGCCGGGCGATCGGGTGATCACGGCGGGCGTCAGAAGCCTGCGTGACGGTGAACGCGTTGCCGGCAGCCAGGAGGACCAGCATGAAACCGGTGTTTAATCTTTCTGCCTGGGCGCTGAAGCAGCAGCAGCTGATGGCCTTTCTTATGCTGCTGATTGTGGCAGCAGGCATCGTCAGCTATGAAAAACTCTCGCGCAACGAAGATCCGGCGTTCACCATCAAAACTGCGGTGGTGTCTGCGCAGTGGCCAGGTGCCGACATCAACGATACGGTCAGACTGGTCACCGATCCGCTGGAGAAAAAGCTGCAGGAAATTCCCTGGCTGGATTATGTGCAGAGTGAAACGCACGCTGGCCGCACGGTCATTTTCGTCAATCTGCGTGACGACACCCCGCCCGCGCAGGTGGCCGGCATCTGGTATCAGGTGCGTAAAAAAATGCAGGATGTGACCCCGGCTTTGCCGCAGGGTGTGCAGGGCCCGGCGGTCAACGATGAGTTTGACGATACCTTTGGCACGATTTACGGCTTCACCGCTGACGGTTTTTCTCCGCGTGAGCTGCGGGACCGGGTGGACGACATCCGCCGCGATCTGATGAGTCTGCCGGATGTGGGTAAGATCCAGCTACTGGGCGAGCAGGAAGAGCAGCTGGTGGTGGCCTTTTCCCCGCGCCAGCTGTCCGCTATGGGGCTGGATTTGCAGCAGGTAGCAGAGGCGCTACGGGCGCAGAACGTCGTCGAACCGGCGGGCAATGTGCGCACCGCTACCGATAACATCACCCTGCGCGTCAGCGGCGCGTTCAACAGCGAGGCGAGCCTGCGGGCGGTTACGCTGCGCGTTAACGATCGCTATGTTCCGCTGACGGCGATAGCCACCATCACGCGCCGGCCCGCCGAGCCGCCTGCTCCGCTTTTTCGCGTTAACGGCCAGCCGGCCATTGGACTGGCCGTGTCGATGGCCGCCACCGGCAACATGCTGGATTTTGGTCGCGCACTGCGGGCGCGTATGGAGAGCGAAGCCAGCCAGCTGCCGCACGGCATTGAGATGACGCGCATCGCCGATCAGTCAGCGGTGGTACAACAGGCGGTCAGCGGATTTGTCGATGTGCTGGGCGAGGCAGTGATCATCGTGCTGGCGGTTTCGTTTGTCTCGCTGGGACTGCGCGCCGGCCTGGTGGTCGCGGCGGCGATCCCGCTGGTGCTCGCCATGACGTTTATCGGCATGCATCTGGCCGGTATCGGCCTGCAGCGCATCTCGCTGGGGGCACTAATCGTGGCGCTGGGCCTGCTGGTGGACGATGCGATGATCACGGTGGAAACCATGGTGGCGCGGCTGGAGGCCGGCGATTCCCGCACCGGCGCAGCGACCTGGGCGTTCAGTACCACCGCCTTCCCGATGCTGACCGGTACGCTGGTGATGATTGCCGGTTTTATTCCGGTCGGCTTTGCCGCCTCCAGCGCTGGAGAATATTGCTATACCCTGTTTGCGGTGGTGCTGATGGCGCTCATCAGCTCATGGCTGGTGGCGGTGCTGTTTTCACCGCTGACCGGCAGCTGGCTGTTGCCGGCCACGCTAAAGCAGCACCGCGCCGGAAACGGCCGCCTCAGCCAGTTCTATCGCCGCCTGCTGAGCAGCCTGCTGCGCCACCGCATGCTGACGCTGACGATGGCGTTGCTGGCGCTGTTGCTGGCCGGCGTCGGCACCACGTATATGCAGGGCGAGTTTTTCCCGGCATCCGATCGGCCTGAGCTACTGGTGAGCCTCGCGCTGCCGGCCAGTGCGTCGCAGCAGGCCACCCTGCGTCAGGTGCAACGCCTTGAGCGGATTGTCTCCGCCAGCCGGGATGTTGACCACAATTCGTCTTACGTCGGCACCGGTGCGATACGCTTTTACCTGCCCATGGATGTGCTGCTGGACGATGAAAACAGCGCTCAGCTGGTGGTGGTGGCCAAAAGCCTGGCCGCCCGTGAACGACTGCAGCGCTTGCTGGATGCGGTGCTTGCCCGGGATTTCAGCGACATCACCACCCGCGTCGCGCCGCTCGAGCTCGGTCCGCCGGTAGGCTGGCCGATTCGTTATCGCATCAGCGGGCCGGATTATCGCCAGGTGCAGCAGCTGGCAGAGCGGCTGGCCGCCGCGCTCGGCAGCTCAGCGCTGACGCGTGACGTCAATCAAACCGCCGGTGAGCCCGAACGCGTAATCACTTTGCAGGTGAATCAGACGGCAGCGCGCGCAGCCGGCCTCTCTTCTGACCTGATTGCTCAGTATCTGCATACGCTCTGGTCAGGAACGCTGATCACCACGGTACGCGATCGCAACCGGCTGATTGATGTGGTGCTACAGGGCAACGCTGCGGCGCGCCATGACCTGAGCAGCCTGTCCGGATTGCTGCTAACTGCGCCGTCGGGCGCAAAAATTCCGCTGACGCAGGTCGCAACACCGCAGTGGGGGCTGGAGGATCCCGTTATCTGGCGACGCCAGCGCCTGCCGTTTATCACCGTCCAGACCGATACGGCGCCGGGTTTGCGCGCGGAAGCCGTCTCCGCCGCCCTCACGCCGCTGATTGCCACCTTCAGGGCCAGCTTGCCGGCCGGTTACCGCCTGAACGAGGACGGGGCGGTAGCAGAGTCTGACAAGGGCAACCAGTCGGTGATCGCTATCCTGCCGGTCACGCTGCTCTGCATGCTGGTGCTGCTGATGTTACAACTGCGGCGGATTTCCCGCATGCTGCTGGCCCTGCTGATGGCGCCCTTTGGTCTGCCGGGCATTGTGCTGGCCATGCTGCCGACCGGCACACCGATGGGCTTTGTGGCGCTGCTGGGCGTTATTGCCCTGGCTGGCATGATCATCCGCAACGCGGTGATTCTGATCAGCGAGGCGGATAACAACGTTGATGCAGGTATGCCGCCGGACGCTGCCATTGCGGCTGCGGCAGAACACCGCGCACGGCCGATCGTGCTCACCGCCAGCGCAGCGATTCTCGGTATGATCCCCATCTCGCGTCAGGTTTTCTGGGGGCCGATGGCGCTGGCGATTATCGGTGGGCTGTTAGTGGCGACGCTGGTGACGCTCACGGTTTTACCCGCCGCGATGAGTCTGGTGATGCAGGCAGCAGCCCGTCGTGACAAACTGAAATCGCTGCGCTGGCGGCCGTTCAGAAAATAACCGCCTGCTGGTCAGCCCTGCTGGCACGGGGCAACGAAAGGTTTATCCACAGGGTTTCGGGCGGGATATGCACGCCAGATGTGGACAGTATCAGGATAGAACGCGCAGCACTGGCTGCGCGTGATCACGGGCTATTTCACTACCGGATGCTTCTCCTGCTGCAGCGCATTCATAAAGGTGTCGCTGAGATGCAGATGCTGACGCACCAGCGCCGGTGGCGTGCTGGCCAGCCACTGGTTAAGCGAAATATCCGCGTAATAATCGCTTTTAAACAGTTCCAGAAAGCGCAGCGGCTTGTCACCCGTGTTTTCGATATAGTGACCCATGGCAAAGGGCACATAGCCGACATCACCGGCGCGGAAGTCAAACGTACGCGCCTGACCCGATGAGGCAAACACGCCCATCCGCCCCTGACCTTCCAGATAGTATTGCCATTCGTCGTTATTGGGATGCCAGTGCAGTTCGCGCATCGCGCCGGGAGCCAGTTCCACCAGCGCGGCGGCGATGGTTTTCGAGACCGTAAAATTACTGGAATCAGTAATGCGTACCGTGCCGCCCGGCAGCGTCAACGGCTTCTGCGCCAGCATTTTATGCGAGAAGACCTGCTTCGATTTCACCCCGCCGCTCACCGCCGAAGCCGGCGCGCCGTCCGGTGCCTGTCCGGCAAAGATGTACTCCTCTTCCGGCGAAGGCAGCGTGTTAAACACCTCAGCCGGCACGCCAAAGTTTTTTGCCAGCACTTCGGGCGGGATATGTTTGAACCAGTCGCTGAGCAGAAAGGTACTGTCTTCATCGAAATTGCCGTTGTCGAAGGCCAGCAGGAATTCGCAGCCGTCCGGTCCGAGCCCCTGAATCGAGTGCGGCACGCCCGGCGGGAAATACCATAAATCGCCCACGCCCACGTCATCGACAAACCAGCCACCTGCGGTATCCAGCGCGGTAATGCGCGCATTGCCGTACAGCATGTAGGCCCACTCGCCCTCTTTGTGCCAGTGCAGTTCGCGGATGCCTCCCTTATCCAGCCGCATATCGACGCCAGCGATGGTGGTGGAAATGCCCAGTTCGCGCTGCGTCACCTGGCGCGTCCAGCCGCCGCTGCCTTTGCGCACGTGCGCATCGCTAAACGAAAAACGCAGGTTGGGTAATGTGCCGCTGTCGGTTGCTGGCGGATCGACCAGATCCGGATTCAGCGCTTCGCGCACCGGATCGTGCGGGCCAGGATCGCGCGGATGGTTGGGATCATTCGCCGGATAAGTCGCCACCTTGCCGTCGTGGGCATGGACCTTGCCGGCCGCCAGCGCCACGGTGCCACCCGCCGCGAAGGCCATAAAGCTTCTGCGAGATAAGTTCTCCAGTTTCATACCTGCCGTCTTCCTCAGTTTCTTATGGTTTGTGTCATGCCCCTTAACCATAATCAAACTGTGGCTTTCGCCAACCTTGTGTCACCGCTGAAATCAATAGAAAACCTTTATCATCGCGTAATCCCGCTATTCGCAAGCCTCACGCCATTTACGCTTCGTTGAGATCGCGTTGACGTTCAGGTTATATCAGCCGACAAATAAGGCACAAAGTGGTTAAATCCCCTCTCCGATTAAACAATTTTTTTAATGATATCCCGCCGCAAAAGTTAATTTAATGTTACAAAAGCAGCGCAATTGCAATAATTACCCGACTACGTTTTTTCTCCGGAGAGACGTGGCCGTTCCGGGCGAAAGCCCATGCCAATCAACCGGCCAAACAGATGGCGCAAAAACGGATAGCGGCTGATGAGCTGCGGAACCTTACTGGGCGTAGTACGCGGGCGCTTGCCACTGCTCATTTTGATCTGCAGGAATTGCGTCGCCACGGTCGGAAACTGCCGCCGCCGCTGCACATTCTCTAAATCGCGCAGCGTGAGCGTGCCGTTTTGCAACGGCCGCGTCAGATAATTGGCGCTGGCCACCGCGTCCTGAATCGCCAGGTTCACGCCCACGCCGCCAATCGGTGACATCGCATGTGCGGCATCGCCAATACACAGCACGCCGGGCTTCATCCATTTGTCCAGCCGATCGATACGGATGGACAACAGACTCAGCTGCTGCCAATCCTGCAGCTGCGCCATGCGCGCCACGCTGAACGGCGCAACCTCTGCCATGCGGTTTTTCAGCGCGTCGAGCCCGGCCTGCTTCAGCGCCTCGAATTCGCCTTTCTGAATGGTGAATCCACACTGCCAGTATTCGCCGCGGTCAATGACGATGAAGTTTTGCTTCGGCCCCTTGTGGCCCATCCCCAGCTCGGGGTCGTCCGGCTGTTTATCCAGCCGGAACCACACCACATCGCGTGGAGCACCAAAGCTTTTACCCACCAGCCCGGCTTTCTGTCGCACCGCCGAGCGACGGCCATCAGCGCCTATCACCAGCGGCGCGTGAATTTCGTGACCTTGTAACGTTTTCACGCCTGCGATTACGCCATCCTGATAAAGAAAATCGTCAAAACCGGTGGATTGCAGCAGCGTGAAACCGGGATAGTGCGCCGCCTGGGCGGCGAGGAACGTGAGGAAATCCCACTGCGGCATGAAGGCAATAAAACGGCAGCGCAACGGCAGACGGGAGAAATCAGCCATGGTGATCTCCTGCCCGCCCACTTCCGCCTGTAACTTTTCCGCGCGCTGATGCGGCAGCGCCAGCAGCGCGTCGAGCAGACCCAGCTGGTGCATGATCTCCAGGGTTGAGGGATGAATGGTGTCGCCGCGAAAATCGCGCAGAAAATCGGCGTGCTTCTCAATCACGACCGCGCGCAGGCCGGCGCGCGTCAGTAAATAGGCCAGCATTAAGCCGGCCGGACCGCCGCCGACGATACAGCAGTCGGCGTTTATCACCTGTGGAGACGGCATGATATCCTCATCAATCGCTATATATGATAATTGTTATCATTTATATAGCATCTGCGCGTCACCAGGGTGATGATAAATGCCGCAGTCAGACTAGTGGTTTGCTACCAGCCCCAGCGCAATCAGGCTGCGCGCGGTGGCAAGAATGGCCTCCTGCGGACTGCGCGGGTGCCAGTTCAGCAGCCAGCCAGCTTTAGCGGCGCTGACGTTCATATCAACGCCCAGCAGTTTTACCATTCCCGTCATCAGCGGATTTTGCGCTGCCGCCGCCCGCACCATGGCGTCACTCATTGGCTGCAGCGAAACCTTCTCTGCTTCTGCTGCCAGATGGGTTTTGAGCGTGCGCGCCACCTCAATAAGCGGCAGGCTGTGCCCCGAACTGGCGAGGAAGCGCTGCCCCTGCGCGGCGGCGTGGGTCATCGCCAGCACGTGCAGACTGGCCACGTCACGCACGTCAACAAAACATGAGTTGATGTCAGGACAGCCTGGCTGCCCCTCCAGCAGCTCCTTCACAATGCGAATCGAATGTGAATAGTCGGCACCCAGCACCGGCCCCAGCACCGACACGGGGTTCACCGTGGCCAGTTCCAGACCGTTACCCTGCTCAGCGATAAACTGCCAGGCGGCGCGTTCCGCCAGGGTTTTCGATTTCTGATACGGCCACACATCGCCGCTGACATCGCTCCAGTCGCGCTCGGTAAAGGGGCGCGGATAGTCCGCTGGATGTCCGATACCGACCGCGCCGAACGCCGAGGTCAGCACCACACGTTTAACGCCTGCATCGCGCGCGGCGCGCAATACGCGCAGATTTCCTTCAATCGCCGGATTCACCCAGTCAGCTTCGCTTACCTGGCTGCCGGTTGGGGTGGGTGAAGCGCCATGCAGCACGAAGCGACAGCCTGCCACCGCGTCTTCCCAGCCCGCGTCTGCCGTCAAATCGGCAACGACAAATTGCAGCGCCTCGCCTGCGGTCACCCCGGCCTGCAACAGATGCGCCCTGACTTCAGCTTCACGTTCGGCATCACGTAAGGTGGTTCGCACCTGATAGCCCTGCTGCAGCAGCGCAATAATGCAGTACTGGGCGATAAACCCGCTGCCGCCGGTAACCAGAACCTTTTCATTACTCATTTTACTTCCTCATCACAAGCATCGTTCATTCGACGCGCTCTACGTTAAGCGGCGGAGGGCGGATTTTGAATGCTTGTAAATGCACTTTACTTGCGTGATAGTACAGAAATGAGCCTTGATCCCTTTTCCGACATTCTGCGATTCGTTCGCGCTGAATCATTGCTGACCGGCGGTTTTACCGCAGGCGGACGCTGGGCGCTGCGTTTCCCTGCGCCCGATAAAATTAAATTCTTCGCCATTATCAAAGGCAGTTGCTGGGTCATACTGGAGGGCGAACCTGAACCATTGCACTTTGCCACCGGTGACGTCGGCTTGCTGAGCGCTAAACGCGCCTTCGTGCTGGCCAGCCATCCGGACGAGCCGCCGGTTGACGCCATGAGCGTGTTTTATGGCGCAGGAAAAGGCCATGCGCCGATTGGCAGCGGTGATGATTTTGTCCATATCGGTGGCCATGTACTGCTTGATCCTGCCAGTGGTCGTTTACTGACCCACGTATTACCTCCCTGGATTCAGGTGCTGGCAGCGTCACCGCAGGCGGCGTCATTCCGCTGGGTGCTGGATCAACTGGTGCAGGAAGGCCAGCATGTCCAGCCGGGATCGCAGCTGGCAACGGCCCAGCTGGCACAACTGCTGTTCATCCAGATTCTGCGGGCGCATTTGCAAACCAGCAGCGCACTGCCCGCCAGCTGGCTCCGAGCGCTGAACGATGCGCGATTGGCACCGGCGTTACAGCGGCTGCATGGCGAACCGGCGCGCAACTGGCATCTGGACGAACTGGCGCGTGCCTGTGCCATGTCGCGCACCCGTTTTGCCCAGTATTTTCGCCAGGTGGTCGGCATCACGCCGATAGCCTATCTGACGGCGTGGCGCATGCGGCTGGCAGAGCGTGCGTTGCAGGAGGAAAATGAGGCGGTGGCCGTGGTAGCGCAGACGCTGGGTTACGCCTCAGAGAGCGCCTTCAGCCATGCTTTTAAGCGTGAAACGGGTCAGTCACCCAATGCATTTCGCCGCGCCGTGCGGTTACAGCAGGCGCAGCGATAAAACGCGCCGCGTTGCGCGGCGCCGGGCATTATTTAAGTTGAGAAGAGACGCGCCACATATCCACCCCGCCTTCGGTGGCGTAGCGATCAATGTCCGCCAGCTCCTGTGCCGTGAAGGTCAGGTTGTCCAGCGCGCGCAGGGAATCGCTTAACTGATCAACCGTGCGGGCACCAATCAGCGCAGAAGTGACCCGCTCATCACGCAGCGCCCAGGCGATCGCCATCTGCGCCAGCGTCTGACCGCGCGCTTCAGCAATCGCGTTAAGCGCACGAATTTTTGCCAGGTTCTCTTCGCTGAGCATGGCAGAAAGACGCGGATCGCTGCCGCCGGCGCGCGCGCCCTGCGGTACGCCGTTGAGGTATTTACTGGTCAGCATGCCCTGTGCCAGCGGTGAAAAAGCAATGCAACCGCTGCCGAGCTCCGCCAGCGTATCGAGCAGCCCGTGCTCAATAGTGCGGTTTAGCATCGAGTAATTGGGCTGATGAATAAACAGCGGCACTTTCTCATCGGCCAGAATCGCAGCGGCCTGACGCGTCAGCTCTGGCGAATGGGAAGAGATGCCGACATACAGCGCCTTGCCCTGACGATGCAGCTGTACCAGCGCGCCCATGGTTTCTTCCAGCGGTGTATTCGGATCGACGCGATGGCTGTAGAAGATATCGACATAATCCAGCCCCATGCGGCGCAGGCTGTTATCACAGCTGGCAATCAGATGCTTACGGGTGCCGGTCGGGCCACCATACGGACCCGGCCACATATCCCAGCCCGCTTTGCTGGAGATAATCAGTTCATCACGATATGGGGCAAGATCCTGCGCCAGCCAGCGACCAAAGTTCTCTTCAGCCGATCCCGCTGGCGGACCGTAGTTATTAGCCAGGTCGAAATGGGTAATGCCGTTATCAAACGCGTGGCGCAGGATCGCTCTGCCGGTCTCAAACACGTCAACGCCGCCAAAATTCTGCCATAGCCCCAGCGAGATCAGCGGCAGCACCAGGCCACTTTTGCCGGTTTTACGGTACTGCATGTTGGTCTGATAACGCGCTGGCGATGCAACATAACTCATAACAGATTCCTCTCATTAAATGCCGCCGTGCTGGTGGGCAGAAGACGTACCCTGCCTTCCTGCAAAACCGTGCGGCGAACAGGCGATTGCCGGACAAATTTTTACCGCGTATCGTTAATCTGTAAAATTCATTATTGTGATTAAATTCATCTTTTATGGAGATAACTGATGGAATTGCGCCAGATGCGGCACTTCATCGCCGTGGCGGAACATGAAAATTTCACCCGCGCCGCACAGAGTATGCATATTGTGCAATCGGCCTTGTCCACCTCGATCAAACAGCTGGAGGAGGAACTGGGCACGCCGCTTTTTATCCGCTCCACTCGCCAGGTGCGCCTGACCATGGCCGGGAAAGTGTTTCTTGATTACGCCAGAACCATCGGCGCCTTTGTCGAAAAAGC
>Ga0308166_1001470_pt1 | contig 24860 bp, 19 predicted proteins | sample PhyCR2_2_FD_202137 | JGI IMG/M metagenome (GOLD analysis project Ga0308166, IMG submission 202137) | Phyllosphere microbial communities from UC Gill Tract Community Farm, Albany, California, United States - DLSLCC.R2 | ecosystem: Host-associated > Plants > Phyllosphere > Unclassified | place... | reverse complement strand
CCAACGCCTGGCTGGAAATCCAGTGGTATCTGTTTGCCGCTGTCTTCATGCTGGCTTCCCCCCACACGTTGCGGCGCGACGAGCATGTGCGCATCGACGTGGTCACCGGCCGCTTCTCGAAACGCACGCAGGTCTGGCTCGACCTCTTCGGCTACCTGTTCTTCCTGATGCCGGTCTGCCTCGTGATCCTGTATTACGGCATCCCGTTCGGCATGCTGTCGGTGCGCAGCGCCGAGATGTCCAGCAATGCCGGCGGCCTGATCGTCTGGCCCGCCAAGATCCTCGTCCCCATCGGTTTCGCGCTGATGATCCTGCAGGGTATCTCCGAGATCATCAAGCGCATCGCCTACCTGCGCGGCAGGCTCGATGCCGGCGCCTTCAGCAAGCACGCCACGACGCCCGAGGAAGAAATCGCGGCGATCAAGGCCGCCAACCAGATCAACTGAGCCGGGACCCGCCATCACAATGGAAGCATTCATCATCGCCAACATGGCGCCCATCATGTTCGGGGCGCTCGTCATCTTTTTGCTGTCCGGTTTTCCCGTCGCCTTCGCGCTGGCCGCGAACGGGCTGCTGTTCGGCCTTGTCGGCATCGAACTGGGGTTGCTGAAACCCGAGCTGCTGCAAGCCCTGCCGGCCCGCATCTTCGGCATCATGGCCAACGACACGCTGCTGGCCATCCCGTTCTTCACCTTCATGGGGCTGATCCTGGAGCGCTCGGGGATGGCCGAGGACCTCCTTGACACGATCGGCCAGCTGTTCGGGCCCATCCGCGGCGGCGTGGCCTACGCCGTCATCTTTGTCGGCGCCCTGCTGGCCGCGACCACCGGCGTCGTTGCCGCCTCCGTCATCTCGATGGGCCTGATCTCGCTGCCGGTGATGCTGCGTTACGGCTATGACAAGCGCCTCGCCTCCGGCGTCATCGCCGCCTCGGGCACGCTGGCGCAGATCATTCCGCCGTCGCTGGTGCTGATCGTGATGGCCGACCAGCTGGGCCGTCCAGTCGGCGACATGTACAAGGCCGCTTTCGTACCCGGCCTGCTGCTGACGGCGATGTATTGCGGCTACGTGCTGGCCGTCTCGATCTTCAAGCCACATCACGCGCCGGCGCTGCCCGAGGAAGCGCGCAACCTGAAGGAGCCGAACGGCGACTCCGGCGTGCGCTCGCTGCTGGTGCTGCTGGTCGCGGCCGTTGCCGCGTCGTACGGCTTCGCCCACTATTACGAGGCTACCCATCCTGCCGCGCATGCCGACGAAGTGGGCATCTTCTCGGCTGCGCTGGGCATCGTCGGCGCGTTCGTCTTCGCTGCCGCGAACCGCTACCTGAAACTGGGCCTGCTGTCGAAAATGGCCGAGAAGGTTGTCTTCGTGCTGATCCCGCCGCTGGCGCTGATCTTCCTCGTGCTGGGCACGATCTTCATCGGCCTGGCCACGCCGACGGAAGGCGGCGGCATGGGCGCGGTCGGCGCCATCCTGCTGGCCATGATGAACCGCCGGCTGAACTGGGGCCTGCTGTCGCAGGCGATGATGTCGACGACGCGTTTGTCGTGCTTCGTCATCTTCATCCTGATCGGCTCCACCGTGTTCGCGCTGGTCTTCCGCGGCGTGAACGGCGACCTGTGGGTCGAGCACCTGCTGTCCGGCCTGCCGGGCGGCGCGACGGGCTTCCTCATCGTCGTCAACATCCTGTTCTTTGGCCTGGCGTTCTTCCTCGACTTCTTCGAACTGGCCTTCATCCTCGTGCCGCTGGTGGGACCGGTGGCGGAGAAGCTGGGGATCGACCTGATCTGGTTCGGCGTGCTGCTGGGCGTGAACATGCAGACGTCGTTCATGCACCCGCCGTTCGGCTTCGCGCTGTTCTACCTGCGCTCGGTGGCGCCGAAGGAAGTCAAAACCTCCGATATCTATTGGGGCGCGATCCCGTTCGTCTGCATCCAGGTGGTCATGGTGGCGCTGATCATCGGGTTCCCCCACCTCGTCTCGGTCGGCAAGAAAACGGACATGACGGAGCAGATCGAACTGCAGATCGAGGCGCCGGCCGATTACGGCTCGCCCGCGGAAGATGCGAAGGAAGAAAACAAGGATGGCGAGGCGCCGCAGCTGAATTTCTCGACCGATGAGGAAGAGAAGAAGAAGGAGTAAGCCCAGAGGGCGGCCTGCCACGGCCGCCCTCTGCGATGGCCGTTACTTGCCGTGCCGGCGGCGCGCCGCCACCGCCACCAGCGCCATGCCGGCGATGAGCATGCCGTACGTGGCCGGCTCCGGTACCGCCGCGATGGTCAGCGTATAGCTGGCCGTCCCCTCATACTCCGTCAGCGCATAGGTCCCGGTCGTGAACAGCGGCGCTTCCTCCGAGCCCTGGTAGATCTGCGGGCCGTCGGCAATCAGCAGGAACGCGCCGCCATAATAATCCTCGATGCTCATGCCGCCACCCATCGCGCTGTTGAAGAAGCTGACGTCGGCCAGCGCGCTGACGGCGTTGGCATAGACGCCGGTCACGTCGCCAAACGTGATGCCGAGTCCCACCGGCGCCAGATCCGGCGTGGGCGCCGAGTCCATTTGCCAGCTGGCCGAATACGCGCCGCTGACGGTGAACTGGTACAGCGCGGCGTTGGCAGCGCCAGCGCACAACAGGGTCGCTGCGATGGCAGCACAACTCAAGATTTTCTTCAGTTTCATGGAACTCCCGGCGGTTGGTACGACGATAAAAAAAACCCGGGACAGACCCGGGTTTTCAAGAAATTTCTTCTAACCAGGGGTCTGTCCCCGGTTTTTCGGGTTCAGTGCGTCACCAGTTTCGACAGCACCGCGAACGCGGCCCCCGTCTGGTCCTTGTCGAGGATCAGTGTCAGCTCGGTGTGGGTGGAGATCAGGTTGATGAGGTTGACCTTGTCCCACGCCAGCTTTTTCAGGATGGCGTGGTAGATGCCGGGGGTGCGGTGCGATTCGGCCGTCAGCTGCAGCGTGACGGCGTTCAGGTTTTCCAGCCGCGCCAGCAGGCGTTCGCCGGAAAACACTTCCTCGACCAGCGGTATCAGCAGGCGGCTGCAGATCACCATGATCTCGTTAACGCCGCGCGTCACGGTCAGGAACAGGTCGCTGCGGCGCCCCGCCTGGGCCAGCAGTCGGCGGTGGCACTCGTCGGTGCATTCGGACTGGCGGTAGGTCAGCTCGACGAGGTCCGTGCGGGCCGTCAGCTGGCCCGTTTTCTGCGCCAGCACGATGTCGCTGGAGCCCTGGTCCGGCAGGCGTTCGGACACGCGTCGCAGCGCCATCACCACGGCGGCCTGGCCGACGGGTTTCCATAAATCGTTCTCCAGCTGCGGCTGCAATTGCCGCGCCAGTTCCGACAGGTTGATCAGACCGCGCCGTAATCCCTCGCTGAGGAACGGCGAATCCATGACGATACGTTCTACTTTGGTAGCTATGGACTGCATGGCAGCTTGCCCGCAAGGGCATCCTTTCTGGGTGGACAGGTAATGCGCCGCTCCGCCGCGGGCAGCGGAGAACTGGCGTCCAAAAATCGCAAGTGCACGCCCGGCGCAATGCCCGGGCGAGGAAGGATGCTGCCTATGTGGGTGGCGCGGTGGCGCCCGGTCGATGGAGGGCGAAGTGAATACGAGCGAGAAGGCCTGATACCTTGGTCATGATTGCGTCCCTGAAGTTTGCCTCAGCGCGTGATGGGATCCGAAACCTGCTGGCACGGCGCGCCGCAAGCGGATGCGGCGGCGGCGGCAACGGGTTACGCATCCGTTCCCCTTTCCCAGCTGCGCTGTATTTGTAAGCCCGTCGGGCATACGTGGCCGTCCGGTGCCACTGTAGTGTACGGTGCAGGATTCAATTATTGCAACCATCACACAGCGTAACTGTTGCATGCGCGCCGAAAATCGAAACTGGAAACGATTACGTTGCGGCGAGCCGACAGCCGGCAGCCAACCGTGCGCCACAAAAGATGTCAAAACGGTAGTTGCGCCGTCAGCCCTGTGGCAGATGATGTCTCATTCTTAACAAAATTCGGTGGGGCGACTCATTTTGTGAGTTTTTTGACACGGCCGCAAGCGACGGAATATCGTGCCGCTCACCCGCAATCCGTCGCGGTCCTGCCCCCTCCCCCACTACCGAATTTTGGAGAAAAGATGAACCTTCGCTTGAGCATCATCGCTGCGGCTATCGCCGCACTCCCCGCTCTGCATGCCGGCGCCCAGACCCGTGGCGTCCTGCCCGAGAGCCTGATGGCCGCCCCGGTCGAGCCCATGAACGCCGCCGCCAAAGCCAACCTGGAGAACCGCCTTGCCGTACGCCGCGCCGCCGCCGGCCTGGACGACGAGCATGGCTACAAGATCACCGTGCAGCACCCGGGTGAAGCCGGCACGCGCATCACCCGTGCCCAGCACACCTTCAAGGGCCTGCGCATCTTCGGCTCCGACTCCGTGATCGTCAGCGACGACAGCGGTGAAATCATCAGCGAATCCGCATCGACCCGCCGCCAGGGTCTCTCCAGCTCGCGCGCCGCCGTGGCCGCCGGCCAGGGCATGCCCGACGTGACGGCCGCCGTCACGCCGGAAGAAGTCATCAACAGTGTCGTCAAGCGCGTTGCGCCGGTCGGCGTGCACCGCTGGAAGCCGGAAGCGGAACTGCTGATCTACCCGGTCATGAAAACAGTGCGCACCGCCGCTGCCGCCAACAAGCCAGAATTCGCGCTGAATGCGCTGGACCTGGAAGACGTCGTCGACCGCTACGAACTGGCCTACCTGGTCAAGACGCGCATGGCCACCGGTAAAAAGCTGGTGTACCGCGACAGCATCGTCAACGCCAAGACGGGCGCCGTGATCGCCGAATGGGATGCGCTGCAGACCGTCGTCGGCCAGGGCAAGAGCCAGTACAACGGCACGGTGCCGATCAACACGACGCTGTCGGGCAGCACCTACCAGATGCTGGACACGAGCCGCGGCACGGGCGGCAAGTACGGCGGCATGGCCATCACCAACGCCAACCACAGCCCCGAATCGAATCCGAATCCAGGCTCGATCTACACCAACAGCACGAACACCTGGGGTGACGGCCAGCAGTACATCAACGGCGGCAGCACGACCAACGCCAACGGCCAGACGGCAGCGGTCAACGCGCTGTGGGGCCTGATGAACACCTACGACACGATGAAGAACGTGATCGGCTGGCGCAGCCTGGACGGCAACAACACGGCCACCTACATCGCCGTCCACGTCGACAACCAGTATGACAACGCGTTCTTCGAGCCGGGCTGCAAGTGCATGTACATCGGCGACGGCAGCAGCTTCAAGAACCTGGGCTCGATCGACGTGATCGGCCACGAGATGGGCCACGGCGTGACCGACGCCACGTCCAACCTGGTCTACTCGGGCGAATCGGGTGGCCTGAACGAATCGAACTCGGACATCCAGGGCGAAGCCACGGAAGCCTACGCCCGCGCGGGCGGCACCGGCACGACGATTCCGCTGTCGGGCAACGATTGGGTGATGGGCGCCGAAATCAGCAAGACCGGCACCCCGCTGCGCTACATGTACAAGCCAAGCAAGGACGGCTCGAGCCCGAACGCCTGGAGCAGCACGATCAAGAACATCGACGTGCACTACAGCAGTGGCCCGAACAACCGCATGTTCTACTTCCTGGCCAACGGTTCGAACGCGTCCTCGTCGAGCGACTACTACAGCCAGTACCTGACGCAGACCCCGAAAAACATGACGGGTATCGGCACGGACAAGGCATTCCGCATCTGGTTCAAGGCCAACACCACCAAGTTCACGTCGTCGACCAACTACGCCGACGCACGCAACAAGGTGCTGCAGGCAGCCGAGGAACTGTACGGCGTGGGCAGCAAAGAAGCGACGGCCGTCAAGCGCGCCTACGCGGCGATCAATGTCGGTACCGACGTGCCTGAAACGGCCGGCGGCACGGGCGTCTCGATCACCACGCAGCCGGCGTCGATCACGGTCGCACCGGGCGCCACCGCCAGCTTTTCCGTGGGCGCCAGCGGCGGCACCTCGCCTTACAGCTACAAGTGGTTCAAGAACGGCACGCAGGTAAGCGGCGCCACGTCGGCCACCTACTCGTTCACCGCCCAGTCCTCGGACAACGGCGCCGTGATCAAGGCCACCGTCACCGATTCGTCGTCGACGCCGGTCACCGCCACGTCCGGCAACGCGACGCTGACCGTCAGCACCACCGGCGGCGGCAGCTCGGAACGCGTCACCAACGGCGGCTTCGAAAACGGCACCACCGGCTGGGCCGGCACCACCGGCGCGATCGGCTCGTTCTCCGGCCAGACCGCGTACGAAGGTACCCGCTTCGCCTACCTGGGCGGCAACGGCACCACGGCAACCGAGACGCTGACGCAGGACATCTCGATCCCGTCGACCGCGACGGCCGCCAACCTGACGTTCGCACTGCACATCGACACGGCTGAATCGGGCTCCACGGTGTACGACAAGCTGGTCGTCACGGTGAAGAACACGTCCGGCACGACGCTGGGCACGCTGGCGACGTACTCGAACGCCAACGCGGCGTCGGGCTACCAGGTGCGCAGCTTCAGCCTGCTGGCCTACAAGGGCCAGACCGTGCGCCTGTCGTTCGCGATGACGGAAGACTCGTCGGCGCAGACGTCGTTCGTGGTCGACAAGGTCAGCGTGGTCACGCAATAAGCAGGGCAGTAAGCTCGCAGTAATTGTGCCGTAATCGTTGCTCGGGCAGGTGCCGTTCGCGGCCCTGCCCGCGCTTTTGCCTGCTATGATTTCCGCTTCAGACATCAAGTGGAGCGGGAATGAGCACTATCGGAATCGGCGGCAAAAGCATCGAAGAAGCCCTGGCCAGCCTGTCGGACATGACGGCAGGCGCCGTCCCCATCGCGCGGGAGGAACACCTTGCCCGCATCGAACGCGCGCAGACCTTCATGCGCCAGCAGGGCATCGCCGCCGTCTACCTGAACGCCGGCGCCAACCTGCTCTACTTCACCGGCACGAAATGGCACGCCAGCGAACGCATGGTGGGCGCCATCCTGCCCGCCACGGGCGCGCTGGAATACATCGCCCCCGCCTTCGAGCACGACACGCTGAAGGACTTCATGCTGGTGGACGGCGCCGTCAACTGCTGGGAAGAACACGAAAGCCCGTACGCGCTGTTCATCGCCGTGCTGGCGCGCATGGGCATTGCCGCCAACGCCGACCTGCCGCCGCGCATCGGCATCTGCGAAAGCGCCGCGTTCTTCATCTACGACGGCATCCGCCCGCTGGCCCCCGGCTACGCGCTGGAAAACGCCCGCACCGTGACGGCGCACTGCCGCTCCCGAAAATCCGCAGCGGAGATCGCGCTGATGCAGCGGGCGATGGACATGACGCTGGCGGTGCACGTGGCAACCGCCAGCATCCTGCGCGAAGGGATCACGACGGTCGAAGTGGAGGAATTCATCGCCCGCGCGCACAGGAAGGTGGGCACGCCCGGTTCGTACTTCTGCATCGTGCTGTTCGGCGCCGCCACCGCGTTCCCGCATGGCGTCAGCTACGTCCAGACATTAAAAGCCGGCGACACGGTGCTGATCGACACGGGCTGCAAGCTGCACAACTACATCTCCGACATCACCCGCACGTACGTCTACGGCACGCCGTCGGAACGGCAGCGCTTCGTCTGGAACGCGGAAAAGTCAGCGCAGCAGGCCGCGTTCGAGGCGGCTCGACTGGGCGTACCATGCGAGGAAGTGGACGCCGCCGCGCGTCGCTCGCTGGTTGCGAACGGCTTCGGCCCGGGCTACAAGCTGCCCGGCCTGCCGCACCGCACGGGCCACGGCATCGGCCTGGACATCCACGAGTGGCCGTACCTGGTCGGCGGCGACACGACGCCGCTGGACGTGGGCATGTGCTTCTCGAACGAACCGATGATCTGCGTGCCGGGCGAATTCGGCATCCGCCATGAGGATCACTTTTATATGACGGCAAACGGGCCGGCGTGGTTTACCCAGCCGGCGCGGTCGATTGACGATCCATTCGGGTTGGCGGCATAAGCATGGAAGGATAAGTTCCTGTCGCAGAGAAAGCGGGCTGCATGTCCCCGACGTTGATTTCAGCGTCGGGTCAAGTGCGCCGACGCCGGATGCAGCACGTCGGGGACAGGCTCCTGTCGCAGGGCATTCGCCCTGAGACACGAGCCAGTCCCCGGTGCGCGAAGGCCGTCGCCTGAGAAAGCTGCCTGTCGGATGCCGGTTGGATCTCACTGGGGACTGGCTCCTCTCGGGCCGAAGGGCCCGCGAGGTGCCTGTCCCTGACGGGCATGTCCCGGACGGGCATGTCCCCGACGTTGATGTCAGCGTCGGGTCAAGTGCGCCGACGCCGGATGCAGCACGTCGGGGACAGGCTCCTGTCGCAGGGCATTCGCCCTGAGACACGAGCCAGTCCCCGGTGCGCGAAGGCCGTCGCCTGGGAAAGCTGCCTGTTGGATGCCGCTGGGGACGTGCCCGTCCAGGACCAGCTCCTTTCGGGCAGCAGGGCACGCTACGAGTCAGTTCCCAGTCATTCAGCCCTTCTTCGACACCAAGGTCAGAATGTCATAGCTGGCCACCAGCTCGTCGTTCTGGTTCGTCACCTGCACGTCCCATGCGACGACGCCCTGGCCGATGCCCTTGTCGTCCCGGCGGTTGCGGTCGACCTTGCGCTTGCAGGTCAGGCGGGCGCGGATCGTGTCGCCGATGCCGACCGGCGTGATGAAGCGCAGATTGTCGAGGCCATAGTTCGCCAGCACGGGGCCGGGTGCCGGCGAGACGAACAGGCCGGCGGCGGCCGACAGCACGAAGTAACCGTGCGCGATCCTTTTACCGAACTGCGTGTCCTTTGCCGCGATCTCGTCGAAGTGCATATAAAAATAGTCGCCCGAGACGCCGCCGAAGTTGACGATGTCCGCTTCGCTGACGGTGCGGCGGTGCGTCAGCAGCGAGTCGCCCACCTGCAGGTCCTCGAAGTGCTTGCGGAACGGGTGCACCTCGCTTTCACGCACCGCGCCGCCGCGCACGTACTCGCCGGTGATCGCGGACAGCATCGTCGGCGATCCCTGCACCGCGGCGCGCTGCAGGAAGTGCTTGACGGCGCGGATGCCGCCCAGCTCCTCGCCGCCGCCGGCGCGGCCTGGACCGCCGTGCTTGAGCTGCGGCAGCGGCGAGCCGTGGCCCGTCGAATCGACCGATGCCTCGCGCTCCAGCACCAGCACGCGGCCGTGATGGGCTGCAGCAATCGGCACCGCATAGGCCGCGGTGGCCGGGTCTTTTGTGACCAGGGTCGAAACCAGGCTACCCTTGCCGCGCGCAGCCAGCGCCAGCGCCTCGTCGATGCCGTCGTACGTCATCAAGGTGCTGACGGGGCCGAACGCTTCCACGTCGTGCACCGCGTCGTTGTCCATCGCATTGCGGCACATCACGAGCGTGGGCGAGAAGAACGCGCCGTCGTGCACGCCGTCGCCGACCAGCTTCAGTTCTTCCGGACGGCCGTACAGCAGCTCATTGCCCGCCAGCAGACGTTCCACCTGCGCCGCCACGTCGCGCTGCTGGTCTTTCGACGCCAGCGCGCCCATACGCACGCCGTCGATCGACGGGTCGCCCACCGTGATTTTGGCGAGACGGTCGCGCAGCTTTTCGGCCACGGAGTCGGCCTGCTGGCGCGGCACGATGATGCGGCGGATCGCCGTGCACTTCTGGCCCGCCTTGCCCGTCATTTCGCGCGCCACTTCCTTGACGAACAGGTCGAATTCGGGATCGTCCGGGGTGACGTCCGGCGCCAGGATCGCGCAGTTCAGCGAATCCGCCTCCGCCGTGAACGGCACGGAGTTGGCGATCAGGTTGCGGTTGCTGCGCAGCTTCGCCGCCGTTTCCGCCGAGCCGGTAAACGTGACGGCATCGAAGCCCGTCAGGCGGTCCAGCAGGTCGCCGGTGCTGCCAATGACGAGCTGCAGCGAGCCCTCGGGCAGCAGGTTCGACTCGTGGATCATGCGCACCAGCGCTTCGGTCAGGTAGCTCGTGGCCGTGGCGGGCTTGCCGATGCACGGCATCGCGGCCAGGAAGCTGGGTGCGAATTTCTCCAGCAGGCCCCAGATGGGGAAATTGAACGCGTTGATGTGCACCGCGATGCCGCCCTTCGGCACGAGGATGTGGGTGCCGGCAAAGCCGCCTCGCTTGCCCAGCGCCATGGCCGGCCCTTCGTGCAGCACGTTCGACGACGGCAGCTCGCGGCTGCCCATGCTGGCATACGCGAACAGCGTGCCGATGCCGCCTTCGACGTCCACCCAGCTGTCCGGACGCGTGGCGCCGGTCAGGTGCGAGATGCGGTACAGCTCTTCCTTGCGCTCCATCAGGTACAGCGCCAGCGCTTTCAACGTGGCGGCGCGGCCCTGGAAGTCCAGCTTCATCAGCGCGGGCACGCCGGTCTTGCGGCCGTAATCCACCGCTTCGGCGAAGTCGATGGCTTCCGCGTGCGTGTGATAGATCAGCTGGTTGTGCAGGGCGCTGTGCAGCGGCGTGTGGGCTTCCTTGCCGTGCCAGCGGCCGGCGATGTAGCTTTGCAGGGTGGTGGTCATTTTTTGTCTCCGGTTCTGGTGACAGACACCATTTTCGGGCCGGTCGGCCCGAAAATGGTGTCTGTCACCGGTTTTTCACTTGATGCAAAGGCAGCGAGCTTTCCCACTGCATGCGCTGGCGGTCCGGCTCGGGCGCCGTCAGTGCTTCGACTTCGCGCATCGTCTCGCGCGAGCGCACGGCCAGCTCGTGGTACTGGCCCGTGCCGACGTTCTTCCATGCCAGCTCCGCATCCGTCACTTCACGGACGATGCGCGCGGGCGTGCCCATCACCATGCTGCGCGGCGGGATCTCCATGCCCGCCTTGACGAAGCACATGGCGGCAACGATGCTTTCGGCGCCCACGACGGCGTTGTCCATCACGACGGCGTTCATGCCCACCAGCGCATTGCGGCCGATGCGGCAGCCGTGCAGCACGGCGCCGTGGCCGATATGGCCGTCCACTTCAACCACCGTGTCGGCACCGGGGAAGCCGTGCATGACGCATGAGTCCTGCACATTGCAGCCCTCTTCCAGGATCAGGCGGCCGAAGTCGCCGCGCAGCGACGCGAGCGGACCGACGTAGCAGCGCGGGCCCACGATCACGTCGCCGATCAGCACCGCGGTGGGGTGCACATAGGCCGTCGGGTGGACGACGGGGCGAATGCCGTTGATCTCGTAGACCTTGACCATGCCGTTACACCCGCTCGATGACGAGGGCGATGCCCTGCCCCACGCCGATACACATCGTGCACAGTGCATAGCGCCCACCGGTGCGCTCCAGCTGGTTGACGGCCGCCGTGACGAGCCGCGCGCCGGAGGCGCCCAGCGGATGGCCGATGGCGATGGCGCCGCCGTTCGGATTCACGTGCGGCGCATCGTCCGGCAGCCCCAGGTCGCGCGTGACGGCCAGGCCCTGCGCGGCAAACGCTTCATTCAGTTCGATGACATCCATCTGGTCGATGCTCAGGCCCAGTTGCGCCAGCAGCTTTTTCGACGCCGGCGCGGGACCGAAGCCCATGATGCGCGGCTCGATGCCGGCCGTGGCCATGCCCAGCACTTTAGCGCGTGGCTTCAGGCCGTACTGCTCGACGGCTTTGCCGGATGCCAGCAGCACGGCGCAGGCGCCGTCGTTGACGCCGGACGCGTTACCGGCCGTGACGGAACCGTCGGCCTTGACGACGCCCTTCAGCTTTGCCAGCTGTTCGATGGACGTGTCGGGACGGGGATGCTCGTCGGTGTCGAACACCTTCGACTCGCCCTTTTTCGAGTGCAGCGTGACGGGCACGATCTCCGCCTTGAACAGCCCCGCCTCGTGCGCGGCGGCCCAGCGCTGCTGGCTGCGCAGCGCGAACGCGTCCTGGTCGGCCCGATTGACGTTGAACTGCTGCGCCACGTTTTCCGCCGTCTCCGGCATGGAGTCGATGCCGTACTGCTCCTTCATGCGCGGGTTCACAAAACGCCAGCCGATCGTCGTGTCCTCGATCTTCGCGGCGCGCGAGAACGCCGCGTCGGCCTTGCCCATGACGAACGGCGCGCGCGTCATGCTTTCCACGCCGCCCGCAATCATCAGGTGCGCTTCGCCGGCCTTGATCGCACGCGCGGCCGTGCCGATCGTGTCCAGGCTGGAGCCGCACAGGCGGTTGATCGTGTTGGCCGGCACCGCAGGCGGCAGGCCGGCCAGCAGCGCCGCCATGCGGCCCACGTTGCGGTTGTCCTCGCCGGCCTGGTTGGCACAGCCGTACAGCACGTCGTCGACCTGCGACCAGTCGACGCCGGGGTTACGCTCGATCAGCGCGGCAATCGGCAGAGCCGCCAGGTCGTCGGCGCGGACAGCCGCCAGGGCGCCGCCGTAGCGGCCGAATGGGGTGCGGATGGCATCGCAGATATAGGCTTCGTTCATGGTCTCAATTCCTTGGTCGTTTATCCAATACACGCTTGGCCTTGCCCGTCTGCGTGCGTTCGATGCTGTCGGCGGCCAGCAGGCGCACCTTGGTGGTGACGCCGACGTACGTCTTGATGTGGTGTTCCAGCTCGCGCGCCAGGCTGTCGACGGCATTGTCCGTCAGCGTGCCGGTGATCTCGGGACGCAGCTCGCCGACGACATCGAGCTTGTCCAGGTGGCCGTCGCGCGTGACGATCAGCTGGTACTGCGGCGCCAGCTGCGGCATCTTGAGGATCAGTTCCTCGATCTGCGTCGGGAACACGTTGACGCCGCGGATGATCAGCATGTCGTCCGAGCGGCCCGTGATCTTGTCCATGCGGCGCATGGCGCGCGACGTGGGTGGCAGCAGGCGTGTCATGTCTTTCGTGCGGTAGCGGATGACGGGCATCGCCTCCTTCGTCAGCGACGTGAAGACCAGCTCACCTTCCGAACCGTCCGGCAGCACCTCGCCCGTTTCCGGGTCGATGATCTCCGGATAAAAATGGTCTTCCCAGATGACGGGGCCGTCCTTGCTCTCGATGCATTCGCTGGCAACACCGGGGCCGATCACTTCGGACAGGCCGTAGATGTCCACCGCGTCGATGCCGGCGCGCTGTTCGATCTCGCCGCGCATCGCGCCGGTCCACGGCTCGGCGCCGAAGATGCCGACCTTGAGCGACGATTCGGCCGGGTCGAGGCCCTGGCGGCGGAACTCCTCGATGATGTTCAGCATGTACGACGGCGTGACCATGATGATCGAGGGCTTGAAGTCCTGGATCAGCTGCACCTGCTTTTCCGTCTGGCCGCCGGACATCGGCACGACGGTGCAGCCCAGCCGCTCGGCGCCGTAGTGCGCACCGAGGCCGCCGGTAAACAGGCCGTAGCCGTACGAGATGTGCACCATGTCGCCGGCACGTCCGCCGGCGGCGCGGATCGAGCGGGCGACCATGTCGGCCCACATGTCGATATCGTTTTTCGTGTAGCCGACGACGGTCGCCTTGCCCGTCGTGCCGCTCGACGCGTGGATACGCACCACCTGCTCGCGCGGCACCGCAAAGAGGCCGAACGGGTAGTTGTCGCGCAGGGTCGACTTGTCCGAGAACGGGAATTTCGCGAGGTCGGACAGGGTTTTCAGGTCGTCCGGATGGACGCCCTTCGCATCGAACGCGGCGCGGTAATGCGGCACGTTTTCATAAGCGTGCCGCAGCGACTTTTGCAGCCGCTGCAATTGCAGGGCCTGCAGTTCGTCGCGGCTGGCGCGCTCGATCGGTTCCAGATCCGCTGGCGCGGGTTGGCGTTGCACCATGGGTGCCTCCCTCTTTGGATTACTTCAAGCCTGGACAGGGACCACTTCGCCGCCGAGCCGGTGCGACTTGCCCCGGAAGGTGGCGACGATGCGGCCATCCTGATTGATGACGTTGACGTCATAGATGCCGGTCTTGCCGGCCAGCGCCCGCTCGACCGCTTCCGCGGTGAGCAGGTCGTCCTGGCGTCCTGGTGCCAGATAGTCGATGGTGCAGCCGGCACCCACGGTCACGAGGTTATGGCTGTTGCAGGCAAACGCAAACGCGCTGTCCGCCAGGGTAAAAATGAAGCCGCCATGGCAGGAGCCGTGGCCATTGAGCATGTCCGGGCGGATGCGCATCGACATGCGCGCATAGCCGGGACGGATCTCGTCCAGCGTCATGCCCAGTCCCTGGCTGGCGGTGTCGCGCGCGAACATCGCGGCGCCGGCCGCCTGTGCCAGCGACTCCGGTGTGGTGTCGCTCATTGTCGTCACATCACGCATGGATATTCATCCCGGCAGCCTGGCGGCGACGCAGCAGCGGCGACACCCGATAACGGTCCTCGCCATAGCTGGCGGCGAGGTTTTGCAGCACGGTGACGACGTGGCCGACGCCGACCGCATCGGCCCACGCCAGCGGACCGCGTGGATAGTTGACGCCCTTCTGCATGGCGATATCGGCTGCGGCGGCGCTGCAAACGCCCTGGTGCACCGCATCCGCCGCTTCGTTCGCCAGCATGGCGACAGTGCGCATGACGGCCAGGCCGGGCACGTCGTCCAGCCGCGTGACGGCAAAGCCGGCCGCCTGGAACAGCGCGACAGCGGCATTCAACGCGGCCGGGCTGCACTGATCGGCAGGCGCGATGGCGATGCGCGTGGCCGTGGCGGCATCGAACAGCAGGTCGAACACCACCGTGTCGTCGTGCCGGTTGGCGCGGGCGCGTTCGGTCGCCGTGCGGCCGTCCGTCAGGTAGATCGCGGCGCCGTTGCAGTGGAACGCCGGCGCTTCACGGTGCTGGTGCCCTTCCGCCGAGTTGCGCTGGTGGACTTCGATACCGTGCGCGCGCAGGCGCTCCAGCATCGCGGCCGTCTGGCGGCCGTCCGCACCCGCTTCCAGGCTGTGGCCGACGTATTCGGGACGCGGCTGCGCGGCCTCCGTTTGCGCCTGCTGGGGGATGGCGTCCGCACCGTACGGGTACAGGCCGCGGCCCGATTTGCGGCCCAGGTAACCGGCGTTCACCAGCTCCTGCTGCAGCACGGAGGGCATGAAGCGCGGGTCGCCGTAGTAGGCGTCGAACACGGAGCGGGTCACGGAGTAATTGACGTCGTGGCCGATCAGGTCCATCAGTTCGAAGGGCCCCATGCGGAAGCCGCCCGCTTCGCGCAGCACGGCGTCGATCGTGGCCGCATCGGCCGCCTGTTCCTGCAGCAGCCGCCAGCCTTCGGCATAGAACGGCCGCGCCACACGGTTGACGATGAAGCCGGGCGTCGATTTCGCATGCACGGGGCTCTTGCCCCAGCCGGCCGCCGTGTCGTACACCGCCTGCGCAACCTCGGCATCGGTCGCCACGCCGGAGATGACTTCGACCAGCTGCATCAACGGTACCGGATTAAAAAAGTGCATGCCGACGAGGCGCCCGGGCCGGCGCAGCTTGGCGCCGATGGCCGTGATCGAAATCGACGACGTGTTCGAGGCCAGGATGGCGTCCTCGGCGACGATACCTTCCAGCTCCGCGAACAGGCCGCGTTTCACGTCCAGGTCCTCGACGATGGCTTCCACGACGAGGACCGCATCGGCCACGTCGGCCAGGCTCGATACGCCATGCAGGCGCGCGCGGGCGGCATCGGCTTCGGCATGCGTCATCCTGCCCTTGTCCGCCAGCTTGCTGTAGATGGTGCCGATGCCGGCCAGCGCGATCGTGACAGCGTCCGGCCGCGTGTCGTACACCTTGACGGTGTGCCCCGCCGCCGCCGCGATCTGCGCAATGCCGGCGCCCATGGCGCCGCTGCCGATGACAGCGATGACGCTGTCGCGTTTCAGTGCTGCGGTCATCATTCCCCCTTGAAGTGCGGCGTGCGCTTGGCGATGAAGGCGTCGACGCCTTCGCGGTAATCATGGCTGTTGCCCAGCTCGCGCATCATCTCCGCTTCCAGCTTCAGTTGCTCGGGCAGGCTGTTGGCGTAGCTCTGGTGGATCGCGTGCTTGGTGAACGCCAGCCCTTTCGTTGGCGCGCAGGCGAAGTGCTCGGCCAGCGCCAGCGCTTCCGTCATCAGCGTTTCGTCCGGCAGCGCCTTCCAGATCAGGCCCCACTGCTCCGCGCGATCGGCTGTCAGCTTCTCGCCCAGCATGGCAAGGCCCATGGCGCGGGCGTGGCCGATCAGGCGTGGCAGGTGCCACGTGCCGCCCGTGTCCGGGATCAGTCCCAGCTTGCAGAACGCTTCGATGAACGACGCCGATTTGGCGGCCAGCACGATGTCGCAGGCCAGCGCGATGTTCGCGCCTGCGCCGGCGGCCACGCCGTTGACGGCGCAGATGACAGGCATCGGCAGCGCCTTGATGGCCAGCACCAGCGGCGCATAGAACTTTTCGACGGAGTCGCCCAGGTCGACGCCCTTGGCGCCCGGCTCCACCGCGCGGTCGGACAGGTCCTGGCCGGCGCAGAAGCCGCGGCCGGCGCCGGTCAGCACGAGCACGCGCACGGATTTGTCCGCACGGATGCGCTCGAACGCATCGCGCACTTCCAGGTGCATCGCCTGCGTGAAGCTGTTCAGTTTATCCGGACGGTTCAGCGTCAGTTGCGCGATGCCGTTGTGGATGGTGAACAGGATGTTTTCGTAGGTCTTTTGTTCGTTCACGGTGTCTCCTCCGTTGATCTTTATTCCGCCTGGTCGAAGTCGATGACGACTTTGTCCGTGGCCGGGAAGCTCTGGCAGCTCAGCACGAAGCCGCGCGCGATTTCGTAGTCTTCCAGCGCATAGTTGACGTCCATGTCGACCTTGCCGTCGACGACCTTGCAGCGGCACGTCGAGCATACGCCCCCCTTGCAGGAGTAGCGCATTTCCAGGCCGGCGCGCAGGCCGGCGTCCAGGATCGATTCCTTGTCCTTCTCCATCGTGAACGTGGCGGCGTTGCCGTCCTGGATCACCGTCACTTCCGTCAGGTGCTGCGCCGCTTGCGCGTCCAGCGCGCGCGGCTTGTGCTGGTGCTTCGGGATCGACGCGGCAAACAGTTCGACCTTGATGTCCGGCTTCGGCATGCCGGCTTCCTGCAGCGCTTCCGAGACGCCGTGCATCATGTCCTCGGGGCCGCAGATGAAGGCCGTGTCGTAGTCGGCGATGTCGATCCAGTGCTGCAGGAACTGCTGCGTCTTTTCCTTCGTGATGCGGCCGTTGAACAGGTCGATGTCCTGCTGCTCGCGGCTCATCACATAGACGATGTTCAGGCGCTCCAGGTACGTGTCCTTCAGCTCCATCAATTCGTTCTTGAAGATGACGGACGACGAGGCGCGGTTCCCGTAGAACAGCGTGAAGCGGCTGTGCGGCTCCGTCAACAATGTCGTCTTGACGATCGACAGGATCGGCGTGATGCCGCTGCCGGCCGCGAACGCGAGATAGTTCTTCGCCTGCGTGGCATCCAGCGGCACATTGAAGTGGCCCATCGGCGGCATCACTTCGATGACGTGGCCCGCTTTCAGATGTTCGTTGGCCCACGTGGAGAACGCGCCGCCCTGCGTGCGCTTGATGGCCACGCGCAGGCTGCCATCCTGCACGGCCGAGCAGATCGAGTAGGAGCGGCGCAGGTCTTCGTCGCCGACCAGCGCGCGCAAGGTCAGGTGCTGGCCCTGCTGGAAGCGGAAGCTGTCCTGCAGTTCGGGCGGCACGGCAAACGTGACGGCGATGCAGTCCCGGGTTTCGTTATGCACCTTGGCGATAGGCAGCGGATGGAATTTGCTCATGATGTCAGTGGCACTTGAAGTAATCGAACGGCTCGCGGCAATCGCGGCATTTGTACAGCGCCTTGCACGGCGTGGAGCCGAACTGGCTGGTGAGTTCCGTGTGCGTCGAGCCGCAGTGCGGGCACGCCACGACCGGGGCTGGTGTCGCACGCCGCGCGACCGCGGCGGCCAGGCCGCCGCGCAGGCCGGAGATGTCGATCACCTGCTGGGCCGGTGGCGCGATGCCGTAGCCTTTCAGTTTGGCCTTGCCGGCATCGCTCATCCAGTCGGTGGTCCAGGCGGGCGACAGCTGCGTCACGATGGTGACATCGCCCACGCCGTGCTCGCGCAATGCTTCCCGCACCGCCTCGTCGATGACCTGCATCGCCGGGCAGCCGGAATACGTGGGCGTGATCGTCACGCTGACGCTGTCGTCGCCGGTGATGGCGACGGCGCGCACGATGCCCAGGTCGACCACGGAGATCACGGGGATTTCCGGGTCCGGCACAGCGGCCAGCCAGGCCCAGACCTGGTCTTCCGTCAGCCGGGTGGCGACAGCGGCGGACATGTCACCACTCCGCGCCGGGATAGGCGCGCTGCAGAAACTGCATCTCGGCCAGCAGGTAGCCCAGGTGTTCGCTGTGGCGTCCCTGCTTGCCGCCCTTCTGCATCCATGCTTCCGCGGGCGGCATCGTCAGCGTCGCCTCGGCGAAGATGTCGGTGACGTGATCGAGCCATTGCTGGCGCAGTTCCGCGGCCGGTGGCGCGATGCCGGCGGCAACCATCGCTTCGTCGACGGCGTCATAATTGAACACTTCGCCCGTGTACATCCACAGTTCGTCGGCCGCCGTCTGCGTGTAGCGGTGGCTGATGTCCGTGCCATCGCCCAGGCGGACGATCAGGTCGCCGCTGCGGCGCAGGTGGTAGGTCACTTCCTTCAGCGACTTTTCCGCGATCTGCGCGATACGTTCGTCCGCGGACTTCGTCATGCCGCCGATCTCGAAGTAGTGCCACGTATCGAAGAAGAACTGGCGCATCAGCGTGTGGGCGTAATTGCCGTTCGGCTGTTCGACCAGCAGCACGTTCCTGAACTCGTGGGCGTCGCGCCGGTAGGCCAGCGCATCCTCGTCGCGTCCTTCCCCTTCCAGTTCGCCGGCGTAGGTCAGCCACATGCGGGCCTGGCCCAGCAGATCCAGCGCGACGTTCGTCAGCGCCATGTCTTCTTCCAGCGCCGGGCCCTTGCCGCACAACTCGGACAGGCGCTGGCTCAGCACGAGGGCGTTGTCGCCCAGGCGCAGCAGGTAATCAGCTTTGGTATCCATGATCAGAGATTCTTGACTTCTTCCGGCATCGGGAAGAAGGTGGGGTGGCGATATACCTTGCTGTTCGCGGGCTCGAACAGGGCACCCTTGTCGGACGGGCTGGAGGCGACGATATCGGCCGCGCGGGCGACCCAGATCGACACGCCCTCGTTGCGGCGCGTGTAGACGTCGCGCGCGTTGTTGATCGCCATTTCCGCATCCGGCGCGTGCAGGCTGCCCACGTGTTTATGGGCCAGCCCGTGCTGGCTGCGGATGAACACTTCCCACAGTGGCCATTCTTTGCTCATCATCGTCTCCTCAGGCCGCGGCCTGGTTCTGTTTTTTATCCGCGTGCGCCACCAGCGCATCGCGGAACCATTCGCCATCGTCATATGCCTTGACGCGCGTGCGCAGCCGCTCGCGGTTGCACGGGCCGTTGCCCTTCAGGACCTCGTGGAACTCGGTCCAGTCGATTTCGCCGAATTCGTAGTGGCCCGTCTCGGCGTTCCATTTCAGGTCCGGGTCGGGAATCGTCAGGCCCAGGTACTCCGCCTGGGGCACGGTCTGGTCGACCATGCGCTGGCGCAGCTCGTCGTTGGAGAACAGCTTGATGCGCCACTTGGTCGATTGCGCGCTGTTGACCGACTCCGCATCCGACGGGCCAAACATCATCAGCGAAGGCCACCACCAGCGGTTCAGCGCATCCTGCGCCATCGCCTTCTGTTCCGGCGTGCCCTTGGCCAGCGACATCATGATGTCGTAGCCCTGGCGCGCATGGAACGACTCTTCCTTGCAGACGCGGATCATGGCGCGCGAGTACGGGCCGTACGAGCAGCGGCACAGCGGGATCTGGTTGATGATGGCGGAGCCGTCCACCAGCCAGCCGATGGCGCCCATGTCGGCCCACGACAAGGTCGGGTAATTGAAGATGCTGGAGTATTTCGCCTTGCCGGAATGGAGGGCGGCCAGCAGCTCGTCGCGCGAGACGCCCAGCGTTTCGGCCGCGCTGTACAGGTACAGGCCGTGGCCCGCTTCGTCCTGGATCTTGGCCAGCAGGATCGACTTGCGCTTCAGTGTCGGCGCCCGCGTGACCCAGTTGCCCTCGGGCAGCTGCCCGACGATTTCCGAGTGCGCATGCTGCGAAATCTGCCGGATCAGCGTCTTGCGGTACGCCTCCGGCATCCAGTCCTTCGCTTCGATCTTGACGCCGGCGTCGATGCGGGCCTGGAAGGCCTGCTCGTCCGCGCTCATGTCGTCCAGCGTCCGGACGTTCTTCAGTCCGGTTTCCACCATTTGTGCATACATGATGTTGTCTCCTCCACGATGAATCCATCATACGATACATAATTCGATTTGACTACGTCTTTTTTGTGTCATATCGAATTTCCGTATCCTGTTGGGTCAGCTTACAATAGCCATCATGCGTATTCCCACCACCGTAAATGACTGGATCGACCAGTCGCTGAGCCTCGACCCGCCCCGCTCCAAGTCCCTGTTGATGACGATCTTCGGCGATGCCGTCGTGCCGCACGGCGGCCTGGCGTGGCTGGGCAGCCTGATCGAGCTGGCCGCGCCGTTCGGCATCAACGACCGGCTGGTGCGCACGTCCATCTTCCGGCTGGCGCAGGAGGGCTGGCTGGGCGCCCAGCGCGACGGCCGCCGCAGCAACTACACGATCACGCCCGAGGCCATGCAGCGTTTTACGCGGGCGTTCCGGCGCGTGTATGCGGCACCGAACGTGCACTGGGATGGCAGCTGGACGTTTTTGCTGGGGACGAACGGGCTGACGACAACGGAGCGGGCGGCGCTGCGCAAGGAGCTGCTGTGGGAGGGTTATGCCGTTGTCGCGCTGGGCATCGCGGGCCACCCGGCCGGGGATGCCGCCGCGATTGACGATCTACTCGGACGCCTGGCGCTGCGGGGCAAGGTATATGTCGTGCAGGCGGCGCAACTGCCCGGCGTGCAGGGCAAGCCGCTGGCCGATCTCGTCGCCGAGGGATGGGATCTGTCGGCGGTGATTGCCGGGTACGAGCATTTCGTGGAACGCTTCCTGCCGCTGCGCGAGCTGCTGCGGGGCGAGTTGACGGCCGAGCAGGCGTTCATCGTCCGCACGCTCGTCATCCACGCCTACCGGCGCGTGCAGCTGCACGATCCGCAATTGCCCGTCGAGCTGCTGCCGAATCCATGGCCCGGCGCCGCCGCGTTCGAGCTGGCGCGGGAGCTGTACCGCGCCACGTACGTCGCCGCCGAAGAGCACATCGTTGCCGCTTTACGCCGCGAAGACCCGGCGGCAGACGAGGCTGAGGACGCGTTCTACGACCGCTTCGGCGGCCTGCGCTAGCGACAGGCACGACTGCTGTGTTCGTGTCCACCATGGGGTCACACCCCGACAAGGACACAAGCTCAGCCATACAAATAAAGTCCTGTGCGGGAGTGGGGACTCATATCCTGTTGTGGAAGTACGACGCTGGTGAAAATAATCATTGTTCAGCTTGTGTCCATGTCGGGGTGTGGGAGGAGTAATGGCCTGCAGGCCCATTACTGCTGCGCTGGCAAGGAGCGGCGCTCCTTGGAACCCCAGCTGCGCCCCCAAGGTGGACACGAGCTGGGCAATGGCTTTTTCGGGTGTGGAAGGAGTAATGGCCTGCAGGCCATTACTGCTGCGCTGGCAAGGAGCGGTGCTCCTTGAAACCCCAGCTGCGCCCCCATGGTGGACACAAGCTGGGCTGTGGCTTATTTGCGGCCGGCGCTGATGAGGTAGTTCTGCATTGTTGCTTCCGCGACGGACGCCCACTGGTTCTGGTCGTGGCGGAATTTCTTCCACGGCTCGTAGATCTTGCGGAACTTGGCGTTTTTTGCCGCTTCCTCTTCCATGACGAGGTTCGACTGCTTGTACGCCGCGTCCATCACGTCCTTGCTGAAGTTACGCAGCTTGGCGCCGTTCTTCATCAGGCGGGCCAGCGCGCCCGGGTTTTTGGTGTCGTATTCGGCCTGCATGACGACGTGGCATTCGTAGCTCGCCGCTTCCAGCGCCGCCTGGTACTGCTTCGGCAGCTTCTCCCATTCCTTGATGTTGACGTAGAACGACAGCTGCGGCCCCGCTTCCCACCAGCCTGGCGAGTAGTAGAACGGGGCGACGCGGGCGAGGCCCAGCTTTTCGTCGTCGTACGGACCGACCCACTCGGCCGCGTCGATCGTGCCTTTTTCCAGTGCGGCGTAGACGTCGCCGGCGGGGATCTGCTGCGGCACGACACCCATGCGTTCCATCACGCGGCCCGCGAAGCCGGCCACGCGCATCTTGAGGCCCTTCAGGTCGGCGACGGACTTGATCTCCTTGCGGTACCAGCCGCCCATCTGCGTGCCCGTGTTCCCGCCCATGAAGTTGATGATGCCGTAGCCTTTATAGAACTCGCGCAGCAGCTCGCGCCCGCCGCCCTGGTCGAACCACGCGGTCTGCTGGCGCGACGTCAGGCCGAACGGCACGGCGCAGTCGAACGCGAACGTGGGGTCCTTGCCGAAGTAGTAGTAGGCCGGCGTGTGGCCGATTTCGACGGTGCCCGCCTGCACGGCATCCATCACCTGCAGGCCCGGCACGATCTCGCCGGCGGCGAACTGGCGGATGACGAACTTGCCGCCGGTGAGCTGGGCGACGCGCTTGACGAAGTTTTCGGCCGACCCGGAAATGGTATCGAGCGTCTTCGGGAAGCTGGAGGCGAGGCGCCAGTTGACGGTGGGCTGGACCTGCGCAAAGGCCGGCGCGGCGACGGTGCCGGCGCCTGCGGCGACGGCGGTATTCTTCAGAAAGGAACGACGTTGCATAAGTCTCCTGCTGGTTCTGTGGTGGCCCCTGATATGGGACCGGAAGACGCCCTGCGGATGAGGCGTCGGCCCGGTCCATTCTAGCGGGATTATCGGAAAGACCACAGCCCCCTGTGCGACCGGCAGGCAAAGCCGGTATCATGGCGCCTCTGCGCCACGGCGCTCCCCATTCAAATACAGGACACACAATGTCTATCAAGATCAGCAGCCAGTTCGATGCTGGCGCCATCGATGTCGTGGGCGTTACCAGCGCCGGCGATATCGATGTGAATATCCGCAAGGACTCCCACGCCGACATCATCCAGTGGTTCTACTTCCGCGTGCAGGGCGCGCAGGCGACCGAACTGACGATCCGCTTCCTCAACGCCGGCAAGGCCGCCTATGCGGACGGCTGGCAGGACTACCAGGCCGTGGCCAGCTACGACCGCGATACGTGGTTTCGCGTGCCGACGAGCTTCGACGGCGAAGTGATGACGATCGAGCACACGCCCGAATACGACAGCGTCTACTACGCCTACTTCGAGCCGTACTCGTGGGAGCGCCACCTGTCGCTGCTGGACAGCGCGCAGCTGTCGGACCTGGCGCAGCTGGTCGACCTGGGCAGCACGATCGAAGGCCGCGACATGAACATGCTGATCGTCGGTGACGAGGACGCACCGAAGAAGGTCTGGGTCATCGCCCGCCAGCACCCTGGCGAAACGATGGCGGAGTGGTTCGTCGAAGGCATGCTGGAAGCGCTGCTGGACCCGGCCGATCCGTTCGCCAGCCAGTGCCTGAAGGAGGCCGTGTTCTACGTCGTGCCGAACATGAACCCGGACGGCTCCGTGCGCGGCAACCTGCGCACCAACGCCGCCGGCGCGAACCTGAATCGCGAATGGCACACGCCGACGATGGAACGTTCGCCGGAAGTCTTCCTCGTCAAGCAGAAGATGCAGGAGACGGGGTGCGACCTGTTCCTCGACATCCATGGCGACGAAGGCCTGCCGTACGTGTTCGTGGCGGGCAGCGACTCGCTGGAGAACTTCACGCCGGAGCAGAAGGCCGAGCAGGACGCCTTCATCGAGGACTTCAAGATCGCCAGCCCCGACTTCCAGAGCGAATTCGGCTACCCGGACGCGCCGTACACCCCGGAAGTGCTGACGATGGGCTCCCCGCACGCGACGCACGCCTTCGGCTGCCTCGCGCTGACGCTGGAGATGCCGTTCAAGGACAACGCCAACGATCCCGATCCGGTCAACGGCTGGAACGGCGCGCGCTCGATGAAGCTGGGCGCCGCCATCCTGCAGCCGGTGCTGCGCGCCCTGCGCCGCTGATCGACTCCGCAGCCGCCGCTCCGCTGGGACTGGCCGCCGCTCCGCCGGGGACTGGCTCCTCTCGGGCCGAAGGGCCCGCGAGGTGCCTGTCCCCGACGTTTTGGCGGATGCATTTCCATTTTCAGCGTGCCTGTTCACGAGGTTTTGGCGGATGCGGCCCGGTTTTCAGCTCGCCTGTTCCCGAGGTTTTGGTGGATGCCTCCGGGCTTTTACGTCGGGGACAGGCACCAGAGAACGGTGCCAGTCCCCAGGCAGGCTGCGCTGGCTACTCGCGCAGCAGGTGCTGAAACGCGTGCGGCATCCACGGCCCCGCGGCCAGCAGGAACGCGGCCGCTGCGCCGCTGATCGAATCCGCGGCCGTCGCTCCGCTGGGGACTGGCTCCTCTCGGGCCGAAGGGCCCGAAAGGTGCCTGTCCCGGACGTTTTGGCGGATGCATTTCCATTTTCAGCGTGCCTGTTCACGAGGTTTTGGCGGATGCGTGCCGGTTTTCAGCTCGCCTGTTCCCGAGGTTTTGGTGGATGCCTCCGGGCTTTTACGTCGGGGACAGGCACCAGAGAACGGTGCCAGTCCCCGGTGCCTTCCAGTCCCAGGCTACGCTCGCAGCAGGTGCTGGAACGCGTGCGGCATCCACGGCCCCGCGGCCAGCAGGAACGCGGCCGCTGCGCCGCTGATCGAATCCGCGGCCGTCGCTCCGCCGGGGACTGGCTCCTCTCGGGCCGAA
>Ga0308166_1001469_pt1 | contig 24875 bp, 27 predicted proteins | sample PhyCR2_2_FD_202137 | JGI IMG/M metagenome (GOLD analysis project Ga0308166, IMG submission 202137) | Phyllosphere microbial communities from UC Gill Tract Community Farm, Albany, California, United States - DLSLCC.R2 | ecosystem: Host-associated > Plants > Phyllosphere > Unclassified | place... | reverse complement strand
AAATCTAAACAAGCCGCTCGGCGTGGTCAACCACTTATGTATCGTTTAGTATCTATGTACCAACGAAGGAGATCCGACATGGCCCAGATGGGACGCCCTCGTACGTTCGACCGCGACGAGGCAATCAACCAGGCCATGCACCTGTTCTGGGAGCATGGCTATGACGCCACCTCGCTCAGCCAGCTCAAGGCCAGCATTGGCGGCGGTATCACTGCGCCCAGTTTCTATGCCGCCTTCGGCTCCAAGCAGGCGCTGTTCCATGAGGTGGTGGAGCGTTATCTCAGCACCCACGGCCGCGTTACTGAAAGCCTGTTCGATATCACCCAGCCGCCCAGGACGGCCATCGAACTCACCCTGCGCCGCTCGGCCAGCATGCAGTCCGAAGCTGGTCACCCAACCGGATGCCTGATCGCCCTGGGCCTGATGAGCGCATGTTCGGCCGAGAGCAAAATCATCTCCAGGCCGTTGGTGAACGCTAGGAATGCAAACCGAGCCGGCCTGCGCGCCTGCGTCGAGCGCGGAATCAGCACCGGTGAACTCCCGAAAACGGTGATCCCTGAAGTGCTTGCCACCGCGTTCGACAGTTTTCTGCTGGGTCTGTCGACCCTGGCTCGCGACGGTGTGACGGCTGCCACCCTGGACGCGGCGGTCGATCAGATGATGGGGCTGTGGGACGGTCTGCGTACAGGTCACGATGCTTGATCGCTGTTCGGATCAGCCCTTGATAGCGTTGCGACGAACTCCGGCCTCTATGATTTTCCATTCACGCCATTACTGAGCGTCATTCACTACTTCATCCCACCCATCGACGTTATCGCCACTCACGCGATGCCTTAACCTTGAAGGGTGTAGGGGATCTGCTTCAGCGCTTGCCGGATTCTCCTGCCTCAATCCGACGCGTCCTTTGCGTCGGTCATTGTTGTTCGTGCCGACGGGCATTGCTGAAGGAGTGACTGATTTGGATCATCTGCATCCCAAAGACGGCCTCAGGCTCTCTCGCCGACAGGTATTGGTGGGAACGGCAGGCTCGGCCGTGTCGATGGCCCTGTCGGCTGCGCCCGTGAACGCCGCCGAGCCCGGCAAGACAGCCGCGCAGGCACCGGCGAGCTCTTCTGTGACCTTCACGTTGAACGGTCGCCGGCAGACCCTTGAGGTGGACAACCGAACCACGTTGCTGGATGTGTTGCGCGAGCGCTTGAAACTCACCGGGACCAAGAAAGGCTGCGACCATGGCCAATGCGGCGCCTGCACCGTGTTGGTGGAGGGACGCCGGATCAACGCATGCCTGAGCCTTGCGGTCATGCATGAAGGCGACAGCATCACTACCATCGAAGGCCTGGGCACGCCCGAGCGTCTGCACCCGATGCAGGCCGCCTTCATCAAGCATGACGGCTATCAATGCGGCTACTGCACGCCTGGACAGATCTGCTCGGCGGTGGCGGTGCTGGCCGAATTGAAGGCCGGCATTCCCAGTCACGTCACCCAGGACCTGATCGCGCCGGTGGTGCAGACCCCAGCCGAACTGCGTGAACGCATGAGCGGCAACATCTGCCGCTGCGGCGCCTACTCCAACATCATCGATGCCATTGCCGAGGTTGCGACGGGGGAAACCGCATGAGGTCATTTACCTACGAGCGTGCGACGTCGCCCGAGCACGCCGTCGCGGCAGCAGCGGCCAACCCCGCAGCGCGCTTCATTGCCGGGGGCACCAATCTGCTGGATTTGATGAAGCTGGAGATCGAAACCCCACAGCACCTGATCGACGTCAACGGCCTGGCCTTCGATACCCTCGAGGCCACGCGCGAGGGTGGTTTGCGCATCGGCGCGCTGGTGCGCAACACCGACCTGGCTGCCGCGCCCGAAGTCAGGCGCGACTATGCCGTGCTGTCCAGGGCCCTGGTGTCGGGCGCATCCGGGCAGCTGCGGAACAAGGCGACCACGGCGGGCAATCTGCTGCAGCGAACGCGCTGCTCGTACTTCTACGACACCAACCAGCCCTGCAACAAACGCCGTCCCGGTACCGGTTGCTCAGCGCTGGGCGGCATGAGCCGTCAGCAGGCCGTGATCGGTGTCAGCGATGCCTGCATCGCCAGCCATCCCAGCGACATGGCGGTGGCCATGCAGGCACTGGATGCCGCTGTCGAAACCCTGAACGCCAGCGGCCAGACCCGCACGTTTCCGCTCGCGCAGCTCTACAAGGCGCCCGGCGATACGCCGCACCTGGAGTACACCTTGACCCCGGGCGAATTGATCACGGCGGTCATCCTGCCCAAACCGGCAGGCGGCAGGCATATCTACTACAAGGTCCGTGACCGCGCCTCGTACGCCTTTGCCCTGGTCTCGGTGGCGGCAGTGGTGCAGCCGGATCGAACGGGACGGATCGCGCTCGGAGGCGTCGCCTACAGGCCGTGGCACGACGTCGCCGCAGACGCGTTGCTGCCTCAAGGCGCGGCCGCAGTGAGCGCCCGCTTGCTCGGCGACGCACGCCCCACGGCGCAAAACGCATTCAAGGTGAAACTCGCCGAGCGCACCCTGGGTCTGGCACTGGCTCAAGCGTCGTCGTAACGCCGCCCATTGCATGTCGCGCTGGCCGACCGGCGAACCGAACAGGAAGATTGCCCATGAAATTCGATACGCCCGCGACGACCAATCCGATCGATCAGCTCAATGTCATCGGCCAGCCCAAAGACCGTATCGATGGCAAGCTCAAGACCACTGGCACCGCCACCTACGCCTATGAGCAGAATGCGGCGGTCACCCATCCTGCCTATGGTTATGTGGTCGGGGCGGCGATCAGCAAGGGGCGCATCTCGTCGATCGACTCGGAGCAAGCCCGGCTGGCATCGGGCGTGATCGCTATCGTCACTCATGAAAATGCCGGCAAGCTGGACAAGGGCGAGTTCTATGTCAGCCGGGCGCTGGGCGGCCCCCAGGTGGATCACTATCACCAGGCCGTGGCCATCGTGGTGGCCGAAACCTTCGAACAGGCTCGCGCGGCGTCTGCACTGCTGCGCATCTATTACGTTCGGGAGGCTGGACAGTTCGACCTGAAAGCACAGAAAGACGCGGCGCAAACGCCGCCGCCCGCTGCCTTCGGCCCCCCCGCGAAAACCGACGTCGGCGATTTCGACGGCGCGTTCCAACGCGCGGCGGTGCAACTCGACGAAACCTACAGCACCCCGGATCAGGCTCACGCCATGATGGAACCCCATGCCACCATCGCTCAATGGCAAGGCGATCAGCTGACCCTCTGGACCTCGATCCAGCAGATGAACTGGGGCGTTCGCGACTTGGCCAAGACACTCGGCATCGCCAAGGAGCAGGTCCATTTGATCTCGCCCTACATCGGCGGCGGTTTCGGCGGCAAGGGTACGATCCTGTGCGACGCGGTGCTGGCGTCGCTCGCGGCCAGAGAGGCCCGGCGCCCGGTCAAGGTCGCCCTGCCCCGGCCGCTGATGTTCAACAATCTGACCCACCGCCCGGCCACCCTGCAGCGTATACGCATCGGTACGGACAGCAATGGCAGCATCACTGCCATAGGCCACGAGAGCTGGTCGGGCAATCTGCGCGGAGGCCGTACCGAACCGGCGACGGCGGCGACCCGCTCGCTGTACGCAGGCGCGAATCGTCTGACGCGCCTGAAACTGGCCGTCCTGGATCTGGCCGAGGGCAACGCCATGCGCGCGCCCGGTGAGGCGCCAGGCATGATGGCGCTGGAAATCGCCATGGATGAAATGGCCGCCAAACTGAACATGGACCCTGTCCGGTTTCGGGTCATGAACGATACGCAGGTCGATCCCGAACAACCCACCCGACCCTTTTCCAAGCGTCAGTTGATCGAGTGCCTGACCCTTGGCGCCGAGCGCTTCGGGTGGAGCAGACGGCGCCCGGCGCCGGCTCAGGTCCTGGAGGACGGCTGGTTCATCGGCATGGGGGTGGCCTCGGCCATCCGGGGCGCGCCGACGAGCAAATCCGCCGCTCGCGTACGACTCGACCGGCAAGGCCGGGTCACCGTGGAAACCGACATGACGGACATCGGCACCGGCACGTACACCATCATCGCCCAGACCGCCGCTGAAATGATGGGTGTGGATATCGATCGCGTCGAGGTTCGTCTTGGGGACTCGCGATTCCCCGAGTCCGCCGGGTCAGGCGGCCAATGGGGGGCGGCCTCCTCCACCGCGGGTGTCTATGCCGCCTGTGTGAAGCTGCGCGAAGCCGTTGCGCAGAAACTCGGCCTGGACCCGGTGACGGCCGAGTTCGTCGATGGCCAGGTGCGCGACGCCGGCGCCAGCTTTGCGCTGGCCAGCGCTGCGGCGCACGGCGATATCGAGGCTGAGGATCTGATGGAATATGGCGATCTGGCCAAACGCTTCTCCCAGCAGACGCTCGGTGCGCACTTCGTCGAGGTCGGGGTGAATGCAGCCACCGGCGAGATTCGCATCCGCCGCCAACTGGCGGTGTGCGCCGCCGGCCGTATCTTGAATCCGAAAACGGCACGAAGCCAGATCATCGGCGGCATGACCATGGGCGCCGGCGCGGCGTTGATGGAGGACATGGTGGTGGACCATCGCCTGGGTTTCTTCGTGAATCACGACCTGGCGGGTTACGAGGTCCCCGTGCACGCCGACATTCCCCATCAGGAGGTCATCTTTCTCGATGAAGTCGACCCGTACGCGACGCCGTTGAAAGCCAAGGGCGTGGGTGAGCTGGGCATCTCCGGTGCGGCCGCCGCCATTGCCAATGCCATCTACAACGCCACTGGGGTGCGGGTTCGGGATTATCCGATCACGCTGGACAAGCTCATCGATCAGTTACCCGCTTCTGTATGATTGCCCTTTCAAGTGCTCCGCTAGCGGGTGATCCATGCAACTGAGTCGTGCGAACCTGGCTGACATCATCTATTTCCTGGCCATTGCCAAGCACCAGAGCTTCAGCCGTGCGAGCGTCGAGGTCGGCATCAGCGCTTCGGCGCTCAGCCACGCCATGAAAGGCCTGGAGGCACGCCTGGGCGTTCGCCTGCTCAATCGCACCACCCGCAGCGTGACCCTTACCGCCGCCGGCGAAGAGCTGCAGGGGCTGGTCAGCCACCCAGTGACCGACATCAGCAACGCTCTGGAGACCCTCAACCGGTTGCGCGACGAGCCCGCGGGTCGCATTCGTTTGAACGTCCTCAGCGATGGCGCGAAATTACTGCTTGGCCCTGTCCTGCCGGTGTTCGTGGAGCGCTATCCCGACATCGAAGTGGACCTGACCGTTACCAACCGGATGATCGATGTGATTGGCGAGGGCCACGACGCAGGTATTCGTTTCGGCGGCACGGTGCCCAGCGACATGATCGCGCAGCGACTGTCCCCGGACGTGCGCTGGAGCGTGGTGGGCACACCCGGCTATCTCGAGCGTTTCGGTGTGCCCACCCATCCCGAGCAGTTGAAAGACCATCGGTGCCTGAAGATCCGCCTCGGCAATGCGCGATTGTATGACTGGGAGTTCGTCAAGAACGGCCAGAAACTCGAAGTGCAGGTACCCGGCGCGATCACCATCGACGAAACCCGCGTCGGCGTTGCATTGGTCACCCGAGGAGCCGGTCTGATGTACGTACCTGAACGTGTCATCGCCCGGTACGTCGAGGACGGCACCGTGCAGGAGGTCCTGAAGGACTGGGCCCACACCGATCCCGGCTTCCACATCTACTACTCGAGCTTTCGACAGGTGCCCGTCGGGCTCAGGCTGCTGATCGATCTGATCCGGGAGCTGGAGCCCATGGGGCCGCTGCCTTGACGCCGCCAGGATCGTCGGTTGACGGGGCGACATACGATCTTATTGCGCGCTAAATATATCGACGCTAACTTAGGCTCATTTGCAGTTCAGGATGATTCCATGAGCGTCGACGACAGCTCCTCCATTGCACCCGTCGCAGAGCGCAGCCACCTGTTGCTGGCCAACCAGCTGTGCTTTTCCCTGCACTCCACGTCGCTGATGATGACCAAGGTGTACAAACCGCTGCTTCAGGCCCTCCACCTGACCTATCCCCAGTACCTGGCCATGCTGGTGCTATGGGAGGAGGACGGGCTGACCGTGTCGGACCTCAGCGCCAGGCTGCTCACCGATCCGGGCTCGATGACGCCCCTGCTCAAACGGCTTGAAGCCGAAGGCTTGATCATGCGCACCCGCAGCAAGGACGATGAACGGGTCGTCCGGCTTGTGCTGACCGACGCCGGCAAGGCGCTTCGCGAAAAAGCCGAGAACATCCCGGCCTGCATTCTGGCGGCGTGCGGCATCGCGCAGCAGAAACTGGAAGCCCTGCAAGGAGAGCTTCTGACACTTCGCAGCCAGCTTCAGGCGAGTCTGACTCCGCCAGATCGATAAAAAATCCAGGCGAATCAGAGCGTTGTCGATGCGCATGAAAAACTTCGAAATATTGTCTTGCGCACTAAGAATTAGCGCGATAAATTATTCCCAGCTGCCCAGCCCGCACAGGTAAAGCTGGCGGCACCTCAATCCTGTCCTGAAGAGATAAATCCATGAACGTTCTCTATACCGCAACCGCAACTGCCACCGGTGGCCGTGATGGCCGTGCTGTCTCCAGTGACAAGATCCTCGACGTGGCACTGGCAACTCCGAAAGAACTGGGCGGTGCCGGCGGTGCAGCGACCAACCCGGAGCAGCTGTTCGCGGCGGGCTACTCGGCCTGCTTCATCGGCGCCCTGAAATTCGTCGCCGGCCAGAGCAAGCGCAGCGTACCGGCCGACACCTCCATCACGGCCAAAGTGGGCATCGGCCAGATCCCCGGCGGTTTCGGTCTGGACATCGATCTGCACATCCACCTGCCAGGTCTGGAACAGGCCGACGCCGAAGCGCTGGTCGAAGCGGCCCACCAGGTCTGCCCGTACTCCAATGCCACCCGCGGCAACGTCGATGTTCGTCTGCACGTCGCTGTCTGATGCACCCCTGCGATCGCTCTGATCGCAATGGCTGGCCCCGCAGTTCGCCTGAACTGCGGGGCCTCCTTACACGCTGCTGATGTGATATCGACGGCAAGCAAACTTCGCTGTCCTGCCTCCTGCTTGCTGGCCTAGAATGCCGCAATGCCCATCTCCACTGTCTCCCTCGTATTATTCGCCGCCCTGTTGCATGCCGGTTGGAACGCCCTCCTGCGCGGTGGCGCGGATCGGCTCTGGTCGATGACCGTCATGTGCCTGGCCGTGGCCGCGACCTGCATCGTGCTGGCCTTGTTCATGCCTGTCCCGGCCCAGGCAAGCTGGCCCTATGCCGTGCTCTCGGGCGTGCTGCACGTGGGCTACAACCTGTTTCTGGTGCGCAGCTACCGGATGGGCGACCTCGGGCAGACCTATCCGGTTGCCCGCGGCTCGTCGCCGATCCTGATCGCGCTGGGTGCAGCGATATTCGCCGGCGAGCACATCCAGGCCAGTGCCTTGGCCGGCATCTGCCTGGTCTCGGGCGGGATCATTCTGCTGGCCTTCAGCAAGGGCAAACTGGCCGTTCCCAGCCTGCCCTACGCCTTGGGCACCGGCGCGTTCATCGCGGCCTACAGCGTCACCGACGGCATCGGTGCGCGCCTGTCCGGCGCCCCCATGGCCTATACCGTGTGGATGTGTGTGCTGTGGGGGGTGCTGATGCCGATGGTGTATATCGGTCGGCGCGGAGCGCGCAGCCTGTTTGCCTATCGTCCGGGAATGGCGACGGCTGCCGCCGGTGGCCTGGTGTCGCTGCTGGCCTACGGCATCGTCATCCAGGCCATGACCGATGCGCCCATGGGCATGGTCTCGGCGCTGCGCGAGACCAGCGTGCTGTTCGCGGCCTTGATCGGCTGGTTCTTCCTGGGCGAAAGCCTGACCGCGCGCAAAGTGCTGGCGTGTACGATCATCGCCGCAGGCACCATCATCATCGGTTGACCGCGCAGGCTTGGTATCACCCGCTCGCCGCTCCTTGGAACGGCAACAGCTCCACCACCCACTCGATGAACACCCGAAGTTTCAAGCTGATGTGTCGATTGGCCGGATAGGCGATGTACATCGGCATAGACTCAAGTTGCCAGTCCTGGAACAACGCAACGAGCTCGCCGCGCGCCACGGGTGCGCTGGCCATATACTCCGGTAGCCAAAGCACCCCCATGCCAGCCAGCCCGGCGGCCAGATAGGCATTGCCGTCGTCGACCGAAAGCACCGCTTGGCCGCGTACGGTCACGCGCTCGCCGTCGCGCTGCAGGGTGTAGGCCAGCGCCCTACCCGTCCGCGCCCAGAGAAAGCCGATCACGCGGTGATCGGACGCTTCCAGATCGCCGGGATGCTGGGGCGTGCCGAGTCGGCGCAAATAGCCGGGCGCTGCATAGACCCCCAGTTGCAGGTCGCCCAGGCGGCGCGCCATCAGCGATTGATCGGTCAGTTCACCACCGCGTACGACACAGTCCACGTTCTCGCCGATGATGTCGACCATACGGTCGCTGACGCCCATGTCGATCTGGATATCCGGGTAGCGGCGATGAAACTCGGGCAGGGCCGGCATCAGCACATGGCTGGCGAAGGGACTGGGCACGTCGACCCGCAGCCTGCCACGCGGCACGGTGGCGGCACTGGATAGACCGGTCTCGGCGTCGTCCAGATCGGCAAGCAGGCGCACCACCCTGTCGTAGTAGGCGGCGCCGTCGGCGGTGACGTTGACCCGGCGCGTGGTGCGGTTGAGCAGCTTCACCCGCAGACGCGCTTCGAGCTGCTGCACCAGCTGGGTCACCGTGGTCTTGCTCATGTGCAGGGTGTGCGCCGCCTGGGTGAAACTGCCCGTCTCCACCACCCGCGCAAACGCCTGCATGGCATCGAAACGGTCCATCGGTACCTCGTTTTCAGGAGCCATTGTTTGGGAAACGCAAACAGTCCTGGTCAGACTTGCTCGTTTATCCCGCCAGGGCAAGCCTCTACCGTTTCCCTTCGATAGATAACGGGTCGCCCGACCCGCTTATGGAGGCAATCCCATGACTCAGCGTGACGTCGTTTTTCCAACCGGCCGCCAGGCCCTTTATGAACGCAACCGCTATTCACCCGCCGTGCGCAGCAATGGCCTGCTGTTCGTGTCCGGCCAAGTCGGCAGCCGCGAAGACGGCTCACCCGAACCGGACCTGCGAGACCAGGTACGCCTGGCCTTCCAGAACCTCGACGCCGTGCTGCGCGCGGCGCAGTGCACCTTCGACGATGTGGTGGACGTGACGGTGTTCATCGTCGACCCGCAGTCCCGGTTCGAAACCATCTGGGAAGTGGTGCCTGAATACTGGGGCCAGGCGCCTTTCCCGAACATCACCTGCGTGGGGGTGACGTGGTTGTATGGCTTCGATTTCGAGATCAAGGTGATAGCGAAGTTGCCTGAGGTTTAAAGGGACCGAGGCGATAAGCGTGCGTTGTATCGGCGTCATGGCGGATAACGATGAAAAACAAGACTCGAGACGTTCAGAAGAGTCCTACGTCATGCCTGTGAGGTATGCATGTCATCGGGTCTGGATGGAGTTTGCGCGAGATAGTTTCGAATGTATTCGAGTACCTGACTCGCACCCGAGTGAGAGTCGATCATATCGATCGGGCGTTGATCGCCCAGATAGGGGTTCACTTGCTCCATCCATTTGAATACGGCTGCCTTGCTTCCGCGTACAGGGGCAGCCAACTCCAGAATCGCTTTGAGCAACTCAGGTTGGGCATACCAGGATTCAGGCTTTATGGTCGCCTTTCTCCCTGGAATGACACGCGTTTCGTATAGCTTTCTCAACGCGGTGTGATAACGCGCTTGCGACGAAACGGAATCCGCCGCGCGAGCGACTGACTCGACGATTTTCGCGGTAAAGAACTTTATCGAAGGGGATTCAAGCAGGATTGATTGTCTGATCCGGCCGTTTTCATCCTTCACCAGTGCCGATGGGAGGATATGTCTTTCAAAGAGAGGTAGCAGATCCAGCCACTTGTAAGGGGTGCCCCGCAGACATCCGTAGTAAAAGTTGTATCCATCAATGTAAATGCGAGTGCGCAGAGGCTCCGGCTGGGGCGGTAGCTGCATTTGCCATACTCCAGAAACGAAAAAACCGGCTCGCGCCGGCTTTTTCCTCCTCCAACCAGATGGCCAAACCACGCCAGTCACGAGGATTAGTTGTTGGAAGCGATTATCGGCCAGTACCGAATGTGATGCAAGCCAATCGAGCAAACCGTTCCCCTATCACCCGCGCCGGAAGGATGAATCCGAAACATCGGTACAACCCTCTTTGGAGCTACTCCCCCGCCCGCGCCGCAGCCATCTGGTCATTGAAGTTCGTGAAGAACTGTCCATAGCCGCCATTGGCTTCGGCGAAACGCAAGGGCTTGACCCGCTCGACGAGAATCTCCTCGGCATCCGGCGAGCGTTCGAAAATCGCCATGACTTCGTCGATGAACTGCGCCAGCGGCATCGCATGGGGGTCGTTGGCTTGGCGCTGGCCCATCAGTTCGGTCTGGACGTACGGCGGCACCAGTTCGTGGACCTTCACGGCGGTGTCCTTGAGTTGGTAGCGCAGCGACTGACTGTAGGAATGGACCGCCGCCTTGGTCGCGCAGTAGCTGGGGTTCAGGGCCAGCGGGACGAACGCCAACCCGGAGGAGACCGTCACGATGGCCGCGTGGGGTCGAGTGAGAAAGTGCGGCAGCAGCAGGCCATCCAGGTGAATGGGGCCCAACAGGTTGGTAGCGACCGTGGCTTCAAGTTCGGTAGCGCCTGCCCGCAATGACTCGCCGCGCATGATGCCGGCCGAGTGAATGACCGTGTTGAGGTCCGGGTGGCGTTCGATCAGCTGTTCGACGACTCGCTGCCGGTCCTGTGCATCGCTGGTGTCGAGCGCCGTGTAGTGCAAGCCGGGATTGGCCTGAGCCACTTGCTCGAGCAGTGACTCTCGGCGCCCCGCGATGATCACTTCGTTGCCTCGGGCCAGAAAGGCTTCGGCCAAGGCGCGACCGATGCCGCTGCCGCCACCGGTGATCAGGATCGTGTTGCCTGTGGTGTGCATGGGAGTCTCCAGTAGGATGGGGAAGTCGTTGTGTGCAAGTCTGGTCTACCATAGGACGCCTGGGGGAAAGGCGCCAGTCGCACGTTCCTCATCCGTCCCATCGCTCATACGCGAGGCCAGCATGCTGATGTCCGTGGTCGTCAACGGCCAACTTGTACTGTATCCACAACCCTTCGAGCCAACGCTGCCCTGGTGGAGCTTCACCAAAACGGTCCTTGCCGCCACCGCACTGACGCTGGTGCGCGATGGGCAACTGAGCCTGGACGATCCGTTGGCAGGCAACGACTACACCCTTCGCCAATTGCTGCGGCACGAGGCGGGACTGGCGGATTATTCCGAGTTGGCCGACTACCACACCGCTGTCGCCAACCATGAGCTGCCCTGGTCGGCGCAGGAAATGCTCGAGCGGTTGCAGGCCGACCAGCTTCGGTACAGGCCGGGCGCAGGCTGGCGCTACTCCAACGTGGGCTACCTGATGGTGGCAAGGTTGATCGAACACACCAGCAACCTGACCCTGGCCGAGGCGGTTCGCACGCGAGTGCTGCTGCCACTGGGTATCGACGATGTGCGATTCGCGGCCGATCGCGCCGATCTGCAACAAGCCTGTACTGGGCCTGCGACCTATGACCCGGGCTGGGTCTATCACGGATTGTTGATCGGCCCACTGTCGCAAGCAGCCCTGCTCCTGGACCGGCTGTTGGGTGATAGCCTGCTGCCGGCCGACCTGCTGCTGGCGATGCAGGAGACGCGCACACTGGGCGGCCCGATCGCCGGGCGGCCCTGGTCGGCGCCGGGCTATGCGCTGGGGCTGATGCGCGGGCCCGTGGCCAATGGGCAGGTGCTGACGGGGCATACCGGATGCGGCCCCGGCAGCGTTGTGGCGGTGTACAGAGGCTGCGCAGGCGACGCTTCGGCCAGTTGTGCGGTGTTTGCCCAGGGTGCCGGTGAAGTCGCTGTGGAGGCCTGCGTCGTCGAACATATCCACCGCTATCTGCACGGCTGAACGTGTCCGAACCACGCCCGGTACGCCTTTACACTTCTTCGTCCTGAAAGGCTTCTTCACGCTTCTTGCGAAACGCCGGCAGCACCATCATGACCAACAGAATGGCCGACGCGGCGAACAGCACCGCACTGATGGGCCGCTCGATGAGCACGGCGGGATCGCCTTGGGAGATCAACAGTGCGCGGCGCAGATTGGTTTCCAGCAGCGGGCCCAGTACGAAGCCGAGCAACAGTGGGCCAGGCTCGCATTTGGCCTTGCGGAACAGATAGCCCAGCAGGCCGAAGATGATCACCAGTGCCACATCGAAACCGCGGTTGTTCACGCTGTACACGCCAACGCAGCAGAACAGCAGGATAGCCGGGAACAACAGGCGGTATGGCACCCGCAGCAGGCGCACCCAGAGGCCGATCAACGGCAGGTTGATGACCAGCAGCATGACGTTGCCGATCCACATGCTGGCTATCAGCCCCCAGAACAGCGCCGGTTGATTGGTGATCACCGAAGGACCGGGGGTAATGCCATGGATCATCATGGCCCCGAGCATCATCGCCATGATCGAGTTGGACGGAATGCCCAAGGTGAGCAATGGAATGAACGAGGACTGCGCGCCGGCATTGTTGGCGGCTTCCGGTGCAGCGACGCCTTCGACCAGACCGGTGCCAAACTTCTCCGGGGTCTTCGACATCTTCTTTTCCAGCGAGTAGGCGCTGAAGGCACTGAGCGTTGCGCCGCCGCCTGGCAGTACACCTAGAAACGTACCCAGGGCCGTACCTCGCAGGGTAGCCGGCCACGCCTTGCGGAAGTCCTCGCGGGTGGGCCACAGGCGGGTGATCTTGCCGGCCAGCGACGTCTTGGCTTCGCCGGACTCCAGGTTGACAGCGATCTCGGCAATGCCGAACAGACCGACCGCGATGACCACGAAATCGATACCGTCGTACAGGTCGGTGCTGCCGAACGTCAGCCGCGTCGAACCGCTGCTCACGTCGATGCCGACCATCCCCAGGAGCAAGCCGATGCAGACCATGCCGACCGCCTTGATCACCGAGCCACTGGCCAGGATGGTCGCCGCCAGCAAGCCGAACACGGTCAAGGCCACGTATTCCGCGGGGCCGAAGGAGAGCGCGAACTTGGACAGCAGCGGACCTGCCACGGCCAGGGCCACGGTCGCCACGGTACCGGCGAAGAAAGAGGCCAGCGCCGCAGTCGCCAAGGCCGCACCCGCCCTGCCCTGCTTGGCCATGGCGTGGCCATCGAGCGCCGTGACGACCGCCGAGGCCTCGCCCGGCAGGTTGACCAGAATGGCTGTGGTCGATCCTCCATATTGAGCGCCGTAGAAGATACCCGCCAGCATGATCAGCGCGGCGAGTGGCGGCAGGAAATAAGTGATCGGCAGCAGGATCGCCACGGTTGCGGTCGGCCCGATGCCTGGCAATACGCCGATCAAGGTTCCGAGCAGTGCACCGATCAGACAGAACGCCAGATTGGTCGGGCTCATTGCTTCGGAAAAACCCAGGTACAGTGCGTCGAACATGTCCATCAGAAGGGTCCCACCGGCATTTGGACATCGAGTCCATAGATGAATACGAGCAGCCCGAACAGGGTCAATACCGTACTGGAGATGAGCACTTCACGAACACGCCACTCCTTGTCCGCCATGCTGCCGAAGATGATCAGTCCTGCTGCGGCGATGACGAACCCGGCCAGCTCGGCGGCCAGGGCGAATCCCCCTACCGCTGCCAGCAGGATCAGCAGCGGGCGCAGCTTGACCCGATCGATGGCCTCCACCTGCTTGAACATGCCGACCAGGCCCACGACCAAACCCAGGACGATGATCAGCGAGCCAATCATCAGCGGCATGAAGCCGGGCCCCATCATCGCCGCGCTGCCGACCGGCAGGTCGCTGGTCGACCACAGCACCAGGCCACCCAGCCCGATGAAGATCCCGCTTGCCAGCAGATCGGGGCGGCTGCCCCGTGCGGTCATGCTCATTTCACCCATGGCGACGCGCTCCAGAGCTGCTGGAAGCGCTCCGTCTGCGCCGGCATCTGGGCAGCCCAGTCCTCACCGGACAGGTAGGCGATGGGCAAGGACAGGTCCTTGGCCTGCTTGAGAAAAGCCAGATCTTCAAGCACCTCCTTCACAGCCACGGACATGCGTGCAGCGATCTCGACCGGGACCTTGGCCGGTGCCGCAATGCCGCGCTCGGAGGTCATCACCAGGTCGACGCCTTGCTCTTTGGCCGTAGGCAGGTCCGGTTCCTGGGGCATGCGTTCGGCGGAGAACTGTGCCAACACCCGATACTTGCTGTCATCGCTCAGTTCACTGATGTTCTGTCCGGCCGCGCTGATGTGACCTCCCATCAAGGCAGTGCTCGACTCGGATGCGCCACCGAAGGGAACGTGAGTCAGTTCGATACCCGCCAGTTGGTCCAGTTGCACCATCATCAAGTGATCGTCGGTGCCCACGCCCGAGGTGCCCACCGACAACTTGCCTGGAGCGGCCTTGGCAGCCTGTATGAAATCGTTGAGGGTTTTGTAGGGTGAGTCGTTCGGCACGGCCAGCACGGTGGGGTCATCGACGATGCGAGCTACAGGACGAATGGAGTCGGCCGCATAGCCGACCTTGCGCTGCACTCGGGTGCTGAGGAAACCCGGTGTGTTGATGAACGCAAAGGTGTAGCCATCGGGCCGAGCTTTGCTCAATGCCGTGTAGGCGATTTCACCTGCAGCTCCCGGGCGGTTGACGATGACCACTTTGGCCCCGAGACGTTTTTCCAGGTACGGCTGCATGGTGCGCGCCATCACGTCGGTACTGCCACCCGGCGCGTAGGCGACGAGAAATTCGATGGGACGGTCTTCCGGCCAGGCGGCGTGGGCGTTCAGCGCGCTCATGGCAAGGGCCAGGAACGCTGCGGACAAACAGGTGCTGTGGCGTTTCATCTATGTGTTCCTCTGTTGTTTTTATTGGAGGCAACAAACGGGTTGGGACTTGGTGGCAGGTTTCTCGTCTCAAGGAACAATGCATCGAATCTAGCAGAATAGAACGGCATTTTAAAAGCCATTTCCGTCAACGGGTCTGCCGGCTCGCTTTTTAGCGAAGACGCTCGAATCAAGCCTCGCTCGGCAGCGCGCAACCCTTGGTTTTCAGAGCAGCGATCACCCAAGAACGATCATTGCTGCCCTGGGCGATCTGCTCCAGTTGCTTGTGCTCGGCGGCGTACTTGGCAGCGGCACGTGCATACACCTGTTCGACATGGTCGAAGGGCACGCACAGCAAACCGTCTTCATCGCCGATCACCAAATCACCGGGTTCGACCACCATGCCGTCGATGGCGATCGGCACGTTGACCTCGCCAGGACCATCTTTATAGGGGCCACGATGGGAAACGCCTGCAGCGAACAGTGGAAAGTCACCCGCACCGATGTTAGCCGCGTCACGAATGGCACCATTGATGACGATTCCTGCCACGCCCCGCTTGACGGCGTAGGCAACCATCATTTCCCCGATCAGCGCATTGGTCAGATCGCCGCCTGCGTCGACCACGATCACATCGCCCGGCTCGGCGATATCCAGCGCGTAATGCAGCATGAGGTTGTCGCCAGGCCGCGCCTTGACGGTCAACGCCGGTCCGGCCAGCACGCCTTGCCGGTGCATGGGCCGTAGACGCGTGCCGGCGGCGGTCATGCGGTTCATGGAATCGCTCACATTGGCGACGGGGAGTTCACGATAGCGCTCGACCCATTGCGGGTCGACCTTGCGCGGGCGCTGCAGGACCTGAAAGCCGATGCTCATGTGACATACCTCTACTTGGTGTTATTCGATGTCGTATTTTTAGAATTGCATTTCATTTAAACCGATGCAACTGCCTTTTATCGCGACAGATCGTGAGCAAAAGATTTTCCATGATCGTTTATTGCAACGTCATTTCATTATGCTAGATTCTTTTCTTGATCATGTCCGAGCATTGGCAAACTCCTCCCCGCAAGCTTCCAATAAGAACAAGGTATTCACGATGTCCCACACCGTCCTGCTGACAGGTCCCCAGCTCGCTCCCGAAGCCATGCATCTCGCTGCCGCACACGGCGTGAGAGTCATCCCCACCACGCCTTATCTGCCCGAGCAGGAACTGCTCGCCGTTATCCGGGCGGAGCAACCTGACGCGATCATCGTTCGCCAAGGTCAATTGACCCGCGCAATGATCGACGCCTCGCATGCGCTGAAAATCATTGCCAAGCACGGGGTGGGCTACAACACCATCGACATCCAGGCCGCCGCAGACCTCGGCATTCCGGTGACCATCGCAGTGGGCGCCAACGCGCAGTCGGTGGCCGAGCACGCCTTTGCCCTGCTGTTCAGCGTGGCGCGCCAGACCGCATGGCTGGACGCACGCATGCGCCAAGGTCATTGGGACAAGTCGTCGGCCAATGGCATCGAATTATTCGGCAAGACCCTGGGTCTGGTCGGCCTGGGCTCCATCGGCAGCATCCTCATGGACCTGGTGGCGCCGCTGCAGATGCGCGTCAAGGTCTACGACCCCTATCTGCGTGAGCTGCCGATGCGCGCCCATGTCGAGCGTGAGGAAGACCTGGAGCGGCTGTTGGCCGATAGCGATGTCGTCAGCCTTCACTGCCCGCTGACCGAGAGCAATCATCATCTGATCGGCGCTGCGCAACTGGCGCGCATGCGTCCGGGCAGCATTTTGATCAACACCGCGCGGGGCGAGCTGGTGGACACTGAAGCGCTGGTCAGGGCACTGCGCGAAGGACAGATTGCCGGTGCCGGCCTGGATACGTTCAGCCCCGAGCCACCGCCAGCGGACAGCGCCCTGTGGGATCTGCCGACGCTGGTAGCCACCCCGCACGTGGGCGCCAATACTGCCGAGGCTCGCGACCGTGTAGGCCTGGTGGCGCTGCAACAGATTCTTGCAGTCTGGAGCGGTGCCGAGCTGGATCCGCGCTGTGTGGTCAACCGTCATTTGTTGGGTCTTTGACCACCTGGCGTGCAGCTGCGTCAGAGGCACAGGATGTGAAGCTCAGTCGGCGGCGTTCGATTCGCCGCCAGCAGCCTTGTCGTCCACGGGCTTGAAGCCCAGGCTGCGCATGAGGTCGCGGGCGGTGTCGAAGAGCAGCGCCCAGTGGCCTTGGGCGACCTCTTCGGTGAGCCGACTGGCCGGCCCGGAAATGACCAACGCCCCCATCAGCTCGCGCTGCGCGCCATACACCGGCAGGGCAATGGATGATGCGTGGGGATCGGTGGCGCCCTTGGAAAAATAGGGTTGTTCCAGCGCAGTACCGGTTTGTACTGGCACGCGCAGCGCCTGAGCCCCGGCTGCTTCATCCATCGGACGCATGTCGCCGGGCTGCATGTTGAGCCGCAGCCGATGCGCGGAGTTCACCCGGAATTGGCACATCCGGTAGGCGCCATGGCGCACATAGAACGAGGCTGTCTCGCCGGTCTGTTCGGCCAGCAGTTGCAGCCTGGGCATCACGTGGCGCTCCAGGTCCAGGGCCTCCTGATACACCGCGTTCAGGCGCATCACTTCGCTGGCGAGCTGGTAGCGCCCATCGGCCATTCGGGTGATGTAGCCGTGGTCTTCCAGCGAGACCATGAGCCGCATGATGGTGCTCTTGATCAGCCCGGTGCGATTGACCAGCTCCACCAGGCTCAGCGCGGTATCGCCGATTGCGAACGCGGAAAGCACCGTCAGCACCCGATCGGCCGAAGCGACTCCATTTACCGCCGGACGCGGGCGCGCTTTTACCATCACACAATCCTCAGTGGCGAGACCTCGACCGTGCTGGCGAGGCTGCGCGCCATTATCCGACAACCGAGGTATTGCGGCTACAACCCAACGCCGCGCATTTCGCCGCTGACACAATTCCTTAACCGCCTTGCCTGTAGGGTAGCCCTGCAACCACCGGGACTGACCTCGCGGTGGCTGTGGTGACATGCAGTCTGCATCTGTGCAGTAGCAGCGAAACAGACCTACATCCCCTCAACAAGGAGAGACACCATGAGCACCACTACCCCAGCAGCAAGCACCAGCAGCGCCGACGCAGCCATCGAGAAAATGACTGCCGCCTTCGACTCGGCCATCGAGAAATCGGCCAAGGTGACTGAGATCACCACCGAGAAGAAGTCCGAACTAGACGCCGCCAAGCAGCGTCCGCAGAACTGATTCGCTGGCGGGTGGCGCCCTGCGCCATCCGCCCGTTCTAGTCGCCGTCGAGTGATGAATGCCTGTGACTGCTGCACACCGCGCTCTACCACTGGTTGCCCGCCCCCTTCTTCCCGAGCTCAACGTGCTGAGCGGCCTGCATGCCGGTGCGGTCGTTGCGCTTGAAAGCGGCCTGTGTCGCATTGGCGCACACGAAGACTGCGACATCGTCCTGCGCGACCCTCAGATTCGGCCAGCCCACCTTACGGTGCACGTGCATCGGCGCTTCCTCGCGATAGAGGCCACCGGTGGCGATGTCATGGTCGGGGCCGTACGGGTGAGTCAAGGCCACGGCTACCGCTGCACGCTGCCGGTGCATATGAGCATCGGTGAGACTTCTCTGCGCCTGGCGCATCCGGCCGGTGCCGAAACGACCCATCAAACGGCAATCACCCGTTGGGCCATGCTCGCCGTGGCGGGTTTGTCGATCGGCGTAGCCTGTCTTTGGTGGCTTGGCCCCGACGCTGCTCCGGCAGCTGTCGCTGCCAGCGCTCCACCGGGTGCCGCCGCGCCGCGCGCCGTCGCCGCAACGCAGCCAGAAGCATTGGCTGCCTTGCGTGATCGCCTGGATCAGGCTGGCCTGCAACCCCTGTCCATCGATACTCGAGGCGACACGCTGCGGGTCAGCGGCCTGGTCGACAGCGACCAACGCACCCGCTGGATCGAGGTACAGAACTGGTATGACCGAACCTGGGGCAATACGCCCGTGCTGCGCAACGACGTCCAGCCGGCGCCGCCGCTGGTCCCGCCACGGGTGCATTTCCAGGCGGTCTGGCTGGGCCCGCAGCCCTATGTCGTCGGTGAACGCGGCGAACGTCTCTATCCCGGTGCGGCCCTGGCCGATGGCTGGGTCCTGCACCGTATCGAACACGATCGGCTGATCCTCGCCCGCCAGGGCAAGGAATTCGAGCTGACCCTGTGAACGGGCTTGCGACGCTGGAGCGACCAGCATGAAGGTCGAAGCACGCAAGGGGCCTGAGGCCGCAGCCGGCAGCCTGCGCAGCGAGCCTGTGCAACCCGCCGCCGCCGGGGCCGCGGCGGCCACCCGCGAGGCCTTCGAGAAACACATCCGCAGCCGCCGCGCCGAGGTCGGTAGATCGCTGCGCGGGCGGCTCGAGCAACTGACCCAGGTGCAGATTCAAGACCCGACGATATTCAGCCCGCATCGCACCGCGCAGATCCTCCAGCACCTGATCGAGGTCATCGTGCCGCGCCTGGGTGCCGACGCAGAGACCGAGGCGGTCGCGTTGGCCTTGCTGCACGAAGAACTGCAACTTCAGCGCGACATCGAGCAGCATCTGGAAGCCGGCGTCGACCATGACGCCTGAACGCGATCTGCCAGGCGACGCCGACCAGACGCGGGCGGCGCAGCTACCTCGTGACTGCGCCCAGTGGCTGCACAGCCGGGGACAGTCGTATGCACGCAGTGGCCAAGAACGACGCGCGCTGACCTACCTGCTCATGGCCTACCGAATCTGCCCTGACGACATTCATATCCTGCGCAGCCTGATCGGCCTGTTCACCCAGTCGGGCGACGGACGCCGGGCGCTCAACGCACTCGACTACCTGATCGGCCTGGAAGGTGATCACCCGTGTCATTCACTGTTGCGCAGCCGCGCACTGTGGGTCAGCGGCGATCATGCCGGCGCACGCGAGTGCTTTTCCCATCATCTGCTGGGGCCTACGCCGCCAAGGACTTCAAACCGATGAATCTCGCCCCCCTCAACCGCCTGGCGGTGCTGGCGTCCCAACGCAGCGACGTGGTCATTGCCGCCTTCATGATGCTGGCGGTGGTGATGATGATCATTCCCCTGCCCACGGCCATGGTCGACGCGCTGATCGCGGTGAACATCGCTTTCAGCCTGCTGGTGCTGGTGGTGGCGTTCTATGTGTCGCGTTCGGTGGACTTTTCCGCCCTGCCGCCGATCATCTTGCTCAGTACCCTGCTGCGCCTTTCGCTGTCGATCACCACCACGCGCTTGATACTGCTGCAGGGCGATGCGGGTGAAATCGTCGCAGCGTTCGGCGAGTTCGTGATTGCCGGCGAAGTGGTGATCGGCCTGGTGGTGTTTCTGATCATCACTGTGGCCCAGTTCCTGGTGATCACCAAGGGCGCCGAACGGGTCGCCGAAGTGGCCGCGCGCTTCACCCTGGACGCCATGCCCGGCAAGCAGATGAGCATCGACAACGACCTGCGCAATGGCGACATAGAACCGGCACAGGCCAAGCAGCGCCGCGCCCTGCTGGAACGCGAGAGCCAGATGTACGGGGCGATGGACGGGGCGATGAAGTTCGTCAAAGGCGATGCGATCGCCAGCCTGGTGATCCTGTTCGTCAATCTGCTGGGCGGCATGGCGATCGGCATGGCCAAGCGCGGCCTTTCGTTCAGCGAAGCCAGCCACACCTACTCTCTGCTGACCGTCGGCGACGGGCTGATCGCACAGATCCCGGCGCTGCTGATCGCAGTGGCGGCCGGGATCGTGGTGACGCGGGTCGCCAGCGATGACGACCAGGATCTGGGCAGCGAGATCATGGGTCAGCTGGGCTCGAACCAGCGCGCATTGACTCTGACCGCCGTGATTCTATTGGCCGTAGCGTTGATTCCCGGTTTTCCCGCAGCTGTGTTCGTGGCCATTTCGGCAATTCTGGGTGCGGCAGCGTTTGCCTTGCATCGACGGCAAACCCGCCCTGCCCTGACACAAGCCCTGCCTGCCACGACCATGCAACCACCGGACGCAGCGGCTGCCGCTGCCCACCATGAAAGCCTGCCGGCGCCGATGGAGCCGGAGTGCCGAATCATGTTGCGCGTCGGCCAGGCACTGGCCCAGCACCTCACGCTGGACGAACTACGCGCGCACGCCGAGGACGCCCGCCAGGCGGTGATGCAGAAGCTGGGGGTCGAGTTGCCCGAGGTGGGCACGCGAATCGACACCGGCATGGCGGCCGACCAGTTCGCGATCCTGCTCGAAGGCGTTCCCATCAGCGCAGGCCCGTTGCCTGCTACCCATCTGTGGGTGCGCGATGACCCGATGCACCTGCAATTGCTGGACGTGGAGCCGCAGCATGGCATGGCCCTGGTCGGGCGCAGCGAAACCCTGTGGGTCGATAATGTCCATCGCGAGGCGCTGGAACAGGCTGGCATCGGCTTTCACGGATTGGAGCTGGCGCTGGGCACCCATCTGCAGACCGTGCTGACCCGCTACGCCGCAGACTTCATCGGCATCCAGGAAACCCGTCGCCTGCTCGACCGGATCGAAGCCGACTACCCGGAGCTGGTGCGCGAAACACTGCGGCACACCTCGCTGCAGCGCCTGGCCGACATCCTCCGGCGCCTGCTCGACGAGGGCATAGCGGTGCGCAACCTGCGTGGCCTGCTCGAGGCTTTGGTGGAATGGGGGCCGCGCGACCTCGAGCTGCATGTCCTCAGCGAGCACGCACGCAGTGCGTTGTCACGCCAGATCTGTCACCGCTATGCCGACGAGCACCGGGTCATCGCCGCCTTCGTATTGGCCCGGCCTGCCGAAGACGCGATCCGCCAGGCCTTGCGCCGAACCGAGTCGGGCCGCGGCGCAAGCCTGCCGGAAGCGCTGGGAAACAGTCTGCTGGAGCAGTTGCGCCAGGCCTTCACCCGCACGGCCGACGATTTTCAGGTGGTATTGATGGTATCGGCCGACCTGCGCCGCTATCTGCGCCAATGGCTGGTTCGTCACGACCTGGAAGTCCCCGTGCTGTCCTATCAAGACCTGACCCGAGAATTCACCTTGCACACATTGCGTTCCATCGCCCTGCCCGGCAACCCTGCCCCCGCACTGGCCGCTCCCGATGCAGGAGTCATGGCATGAACCCACGCTGCGCGCCCGCCTGGGAGCTGACCCGCCTGCTGAGACAGCTAACGCGTACCGTGGCATGCCTGGCGCTTGCGCTGGCAGGTCAGGCACAGGGGATGACGTTCGATCCGGCAGACACCGCTACGGTCCAGTTGAGCGTTGGCGAAGGGCGCATCCTGCGCTTCGCTGCACCCGTGGAATCGGTGTTCATCGCCGACAACGCGATAGCCGACATTCGTATCGTCTCGCCCGGCGTAGCCTATGTATTTGGCAAGACCGACGGCCAGACCAACCTGCTTGCCCTCGACGCCCGGCAAGTGTCACAAGGTGCGGTGCGGGTGAGCGTCAGCCCCGCCATCGGCGCGACGCTGCAACAGCGCAACCCCGACAACCAAGTGCAGGTACACAGCCAGGGCAAGCGCTTGCTGGCCAACGGTGCCGTGGCGGACCTCGACAGCGCGCTCGAGCTCAACGCCCTGCTGGTCAGCAGTGCGGCGCCCGGCGTACCGCCGATCAACGCAGCGACCTACCCAGGCTCGCCTCAGGTGAACATCCGCGTGCGCTTCGCCGAGGTCTCCCGCGAGCAGTTACTGCGCTACGGCGTCAACTGGAATGCCTTGATCAACAGCGGCTCGTTCTCGTTCGGACTGATCACCGGTGGCCCGCTGGCCAGCTCGGCGGTGGCCGGCGCAACCAACCTGTTGTCGGCCGGGTTCAACTCCAGCAGCGCCAGCGTCGATGTGCTGCTCGATGCATTGCAGAGCAACGGTTTCCTGGAGATTCTGGCCGAGCCGAACATCACGGCCCTGAGCGGCCAGACCGCCAGTTTCCTGGCCGGCGGCGAAATTCCGGTGCCCGTACCGGTCGGTAATGAACTGATCGGCATCGACTACAAATCGTTCGGCGTTTCGCTGCAGTTCACCCCGACTCTGCTGCCCAACAAACGCATCGGCCTGCAAGTGCGGCCCGAAGTCAGCAGCCTCTCCACCACCAGCCAGGTGCAGATCAGCGGGTTCAGCGTACCCAGCTTTCAGGTGCGCCGGGCCGACACCCGCGTCGAAGTCGGCAGCGGGCAGACCTTTGCCATCGCCGGGCTGTTCCAGCGCAGCAGTTCGCAAGACATCGACAAGCTGCCGCTGCTGGGCGATGTGCCGGTGCTGGGCAACCTATTCAGGTCCAAACGCTTCCAGCGCAGTGAAACCGAACTGGTCATCCTGATCACGCCCTACATCGTCGAGCCGGTCGCCGATCGCAGCCTGGTCACGCCACTGGACCCTGCCCGCGACAACCCGGCCTGGCGGTTGGCCAACGGCAACGTTGCGCTGACCGCACACAGGGAGTTCGGCTTTTATGTGGACTGAGCGTATGTGGACTGACCCTGTGTGGACTGCCCGTTGCAGAACCCTGGCCTGCGCTGTATCCCTGCTGATGCTCGGCGGATGCGCCACCGAATTGGACACGCCGGACGATTCCCTGGACTACCTGATGCTGCGCGAAGATCCGTCGACCGGCGCTGCGCGCACCTTGCCCATGGCTTGCACTGGCGGCGACAACCCTGCGGGACATGCGCGTTTGCCCGTCGGCTGCGCCAACGCCCTGAACCTGCAACGGATGGTGCAGAATCCCAATGACGTGCACCAGGGGCAAACCATGGGGCCGACGCTGGCAGCGCCTGTGGGACGCGCCGCCCAGTATTATCTGTTGGGAGAAACCGCCGATCTGGAACGCAAGCGGGCACTGGAGCGGGAACGACTCGCCGCGCCGGCGCCCTGAGCCTCAGCGCGCCTGGCGAGCAAGAATGCCCAAGGCACGAGCCCGGTCGGCCGGGTCTTGCAGCATCTTGATGGCTCGCGCCTTGCCGATCAGATCCACTCGCTCGCCTGCACCCAGATCAGGCAATTCGGCGGCGATACGCTGCTCCTGGCCGGCCAGGGTCAATACCAGCAGTTGCTGGCGCAAGTGACTGGGGCGTGCCAATGGCGAGCGTACTACCTGTGCCATGCGTTCGATGGCCTCGCCGGGCTGGCTGTCGAGCGCGCAGGCCAGCGCCAGGTTGGTGCTGATATCCAGATTCTGCGGCGCCAGATCGTGCGCCTGTCGCAGCGCGGCAAGTCCTTGCGCCTGCCGGCCGGCGAGCATTGCGGCAGTACCCAGGCGATTGTAGGCACTGGCCGTGCCGATCATCGGCGCCGCCTGTGCCAGGGTTTCACTCGCCCGGCTGACTTCGCCGGCCTGCAACAACGCCGTGCCCAGGCCCAGCAGTGCTCGCGGCTCCTGAGCTTGGTTGACCAACACGCCACGGAAAGCCCGTGCCGCGCCTTGCGGATCGCCGCTGGCCAAGCGCGCTTCGCCCAACTGCAGCATGACCTCGGGCGCCTCCCTGGACAGTACCGCAGCACGCTCGTAAAGAGCCACCGCCGATGACGGGTCGCCGCGGCGATCGACCTCGGCGGCCAGTTGCATCAATCGCGCGCCGTCATCGCTGGGTGGAGCCTGCGTTGCGCAGCCGCCCATCAACAAGCAGGCTGCTGCCAGTGCCGAGATCGGCAGAGATTTTCCGGGTCTTGAAACGCCCACTGAACCGCTCCCCTGAAGACTGACAAAGGGCTGAGTGAACCCTAAACAGGTGACAGTCCGGTGACAGCGACAGCCTGTATCCGAGGCAATAATGTGAATGCCTCATCGTCACAAAACCGCAAAGTGTGCACGGCTACACTCGGCCCGTTCCAATAACCGGCAGGAGCCCACAGCGCATGAGCCCACACGGCGCAGAAACGATGTGCATGTCACGCCAGC
>Ga0308166_1001466_pt1 | contig 24901 bp, 21 predicted proteins | sample PhyCR2_2_FD_202137 | JGI IMG/M metagenome (GOLD analysis project Ga0308166, IMG submission 202137) | Phyllosphere microbial communities from UC Gill Tract Community Farm, Albany, California, United States - DLSLCC.R2 | ecosystem: Host-associated > Plants > Phyllosphere > Unclassified | place... | reverse complement strand
ACCAGTTCCTCGGCAGCACATTGAAGCGGAGTAAGTAGAAGGACCAAGATGGCAAAGAAGAGCGGATCGGCCGGCACGTCATACGGGGCTAGTTGTCCGGAGTCCTCGGTGCTTAGGCCAGAAAAGCCAAAGCTCAAGGCGAAATAAACGGCGAACAAGATGGCGCTCGTGCCCAGTGCCAGACCGAACCAGCGCCAGCGCATTTTTCCAGCTACGGAAAACAGTTGACCGACAGGTTTAGAACCAAGCAAGAGATAGGCCAAATACACGGCCGGAATCATGACGATCAATGAAACCATCGTCATAGAAAAATCTAACGGTGACGTCATATCGAGCTGCGCATCAGCGAATAACGTTTCGTCGCTAGTGCCGGCGCCAGCATCTGTGGCCCATGTTGCGGGGTTGACCAGCATGGCAACAAATACCACCAACATCACCATGATGAGTAGGGCTACATAGAATCCAGTACCCGTTCCCGCAAAGGCTATAGGCCTCCACCAGCGGTAGTTGTGGCTACGGCGCATCAAACGGTGGAATGGATAACTTTGTTCCCCACTAGTCATAGGCATAGTGGCGGGCGGTGGCAAGGGCGAGCTCATAGCTCAATTCTCTCCCTGATCTGCGTTGACGGCATGAACCTTGCGGAGGATTTATTTGTCATCCTTAGGTGTTCGGCACAATACCCATACACTTGTAGCGAACGATTCGCATTAACTGACTTGGAGCGACGCCGCGTGGGCCACCATCATGACGAACCGATATTGCAAGATCCTAAGCGACGCCGCCGTGCCTCGATTATCTTGTGGGCACTACTTGCGCCCATAGGTGCGCTCGCCCTGGTGATGGTCATCATTCTGTGGCCACAAGGAAATTACGACAAGTTTGCACTGGACGGCAACATGGATACCGCAGGTGGCGCCACGATGGCCACCGGTACCGTCATGCGTAGTGGAACAGAGCAATGCCCCTCTTCCAAAGGCTTGGAAGACGTCGGTGGCAAGGTTCTAGATTGCAACGTCACCTACGTCATGCCAGATTCTGGTGGCGCCGAAATTCAGCTGGAGATCCCGGCCGAGATGTTGCAATCCCGGGATGCGCGTCCGGGGGATAACCTGCGCTATCTTGACCTGTCCAAGGTTGATACGACCAGCGGAAGCCCGTACGTCTTTGTCGATTTCGTTCGCACCTTGCCGATGGCTCTCTTGGCGATTGCCTATGGAGTGGTTGTCGTGCTGGTCGCTGGATGGCGCGGAGCCAGAGCGGTTATCGGTCTGATCGGTGGCATTGCCTTCATGATCTTCTTTATGGTTCCGGCGCTTATCGAAGGCGGAAATCCGGTATTAGTTGGTTTGACCGGTGCCACGGCCATCATGTTTGTCGCGCTCTATTTTGCTCACGGACTGAATGCCAAAACCTCAACGGCCCTATTGGGAACTCTCTTCGGCCTCGGCGTTACGGCCGGCATGGTGTTATGGCTGACCGACGCGGCAGCCCTGACGGGGGCCAACGGTGAATCGGCAATCACGCTATCTACCGTGGCTCCGCAGATCTCGTTGCCGGGTCTATTGATCTGTGGTGTTTTGGTTGGCGGCATGGGCGTGCTCAACGATGTCACTATTACGCAGTCCGCTACCGTATGGGAACTGGCCGAAACCTCTCCTAGGGCGAGTGCCAAAGAATTATTCTTCCGTGGAATGCGTATTGGTCGAGACCATATTGCCTCGACCGTTTACACCATTGCTTTCGCCTACGCAGGCGCCGCACTGCCGATTCTGGCCATTGCAGCCCTGAGTAACCAAGGTTTTGGTGTGACACTGACCTCGGGGGAGATGGCTGAGGAAGTAATTCGCATCCTTATTGGTTCTATTGGATTAGTACTGGCAATTCCAGTGACTACTGCCGTCGCGGTGATGGTGGTAAAAGCTACTGGCACCGGCGGAGCGCACGGCAAGAGAGCACTATTCGCTACTCAAACCGACGCCTAGGTGCGAACGGTTCTCAAAAGTAATGTAGAATTGTTCTCAATAGCAACCTTGTTTAGATGGAGATCTTGAATGAAGAAGTATCGCTCTTTGCTTGCAGCCGCTGCCGCATTGCCAGTCGCAGGACTGATCCTGACTGGATGCAGCAATACCAGCAGTGAAGCATCGAATGCTGGTACCTCTTCACTGAACGTCGTGGCAACGACCAATGTGTACGGGCAGATCGCTCGCGCTATTGGTGGCGACAAGGTCAAAGTCAGCGAACTTATTACCTCCGGCGCGCAGGATCCTCACTCTTACGAGCCCACCACCCGTGACAAGCTCACCGTGTCTGAAGCTTCGATTGTTGTAGCCAATGGCGGCGGGTATGACCAGTTTATGGATTCGTTGGTTCAGTCCCTACCGAGCGAACAAGCTGGCGGAGTTCAGCTGATTCACGCCGTGGACAGCTCACCTATTGCCAAAGAGCATGAAGGCGAAAGCGAAGAAGAGCATGCGGAGCATGAGGGTGAAGAATCCCATGAGCATGCCGCATACAACGAGCACATCTGGTACGACCTGGACTCGATGAGCGCACTAGCTGACGAGCTGGCCGATGATTTCGGTGAAGCTGATGAAGCTAACGCGCAGGAGTACACGAAAAATGCGCAGACCTTTAAAGAAGGAATCAAAAAGCTTCAGACCCAGCTCGGCGACGCGAAGCTGACCGGCAAGACGTTCATTATGACTGAACCGGTTCCCTTCCATCTTTTGGAAGATGCCGGAATGGTCAACGCCACGCCCGATGGTTTGAGTGAAGCCATTGAAGAAGGTGAGGGCATCGCGCCGATGACCTTGAAGAAAGCGCAGGACCAGCTGGACGGTGCTCAGGTTGATGCCTTGGCCTACAACGTCCAAACTGAAGGCAACGAAACCAAGGTGCTCAAGAAGGACGCTGAAAGCGGTAAGGTTCCTGTCGTCGACTTCGCGGAGACCATCCAGAATGATTCCAGTTATCTTGAGTGGATGAATTCCAACATTTCGAACTTGTCTTCCGCGGTCAACGGCTAGGTCATACGTAGACTACATATATGGCATTGATTTCTTCTCAAATTTCTCAAGCGGCAGGTAAAGCAAAGTCTCTGCTCGCAGAGCGATCTTTACGCGCTGAAATAGCCCAAGGAAATCGGGAAATACAACAAGCCGATCACGTCCTCTTCTTCGCTGAGGGACCGGGCCAGTTCTACCAACTAGGTGCCTGGTTGGGGACCTTTGAGCGTTTGGTTGAAGATGGGTTGAGCGTCGGTTTGGTGCTCATGGACTCTCTGAGCGCCAAACGCGCACTGAGCGAAACCACCGTGCCGTTGTTCTTCACCCGGTCAATGGAACAGATCGAATCAAAGCTTCGTGGCTGGGGAACCAAGTCGATCAGCTACGTGAACAACGCGCAGCGCAACTTTACTATGCTGCGTTTTAACGGCCCGGCGCATATCCACCTGAACCATGGTGAGAGTGAGAAGGCTTCGATGGTCTCCAACCAGCTCAAAGCCTATGACTTCGCCTGTGTCGCCGGTCCCGCCGCAGTCGAGCGCATTACCGAGAACATCGCACGTTTTGACTCTTCCCATCTGATTCAGATTGGCCGACCACAGCTTGATGCCTTGGAGCAGGAAGGGCCTTCGGAGAAGATCCGGGTGCTCTATGCGCCTACGTGGGAGGGCGATTCGGAAGCGATGGCCTATTCCTCTTTGACAAAACTCGGTGAACGAATTCTCGCTCAGCTGGTTACGGACGATCGCTTTGAAGTGCGCTTCCGTCCGCACCCAAAAACCGGCGATAAGTCGGCCGAGGCTAAAAAGGCAGTCACCGCGCTCAAAGCCAATTTCAGCTCAACCGTGGATCCAGTCAGTGATGCCTCGCAGTCTCTTGTGTGGGCCGACGTTGCCATCTGCGACACGTCAGCAATGGCCTACGATGCGGTGGCACTGAACATCCCGTTGCTGCTAGCCTCCGACCGTCCAAGCAAACTCGGTGACGGCCTGCCACTCGAACAATGGCTGGGCAACGCCAATGGTTTGGCTGACCGGGTGGCGCGATTGGCCGCAACGGGCGTGGCCGGACAGCAAAAACAGCTGGCCCAGTACTTCTTCGCTACCACCGAACCTGGAATGGCAACACGGAAGCTGAACCAGCTGTTAGCTAGCCTTTAGTCTTCGGCTAGCGCTGCTTAAAAACGGTATCCTGCCATCCACGATGAGCTGCAGGATCATGTGAGAGCATGACGTGTTTGACGTTTGTGTATTCGTCAAAGGAATACTGACTCATATCTTTGCCCATTCCTGAGGCTTTGTAACCACCGTGGGGCATATCCGAAACGATCAGGATGTGCTCGTTGATCCAGACGCATCCAGCCTGGATCTGGGCGCTGGCCCGCATTGCGCGGTCTACATTTTTGGTCCAGGCGCTGGCCGCCAATCCATATGGGGTGTCATTGGCCAACTCAATTGCTTCTTCATCAGACTCGAATGGCAAGGCAACGAGCACCGGGCCGAAGACCTCTTGCTGGACTATTTCCGAATCCTGAGTCGCCCCAACTATCAGTGTTGGACGGTAATAGAAACCTGGACGTTCCTCACGACATCCACCGGCCAGAACCTTCGCACCGGATTTTTCGGCCCGCGCAACCATCGCCGAAACCTTTTCCAAGTGCGCTTCACTGATCAAAGAACCCATATCAGTGTCTATGTCCGTGGGATCACCAACGACCATGGCATCCATGAGTTGGGCTACCCGGGCGGTGAACTTTTCAAACACTGAAGAATGCACGTAAGCACGTGTGGCTGCTGTGCAGTCCTGACCAGAATTGATCGTGGAGCCAGCTACCGCTCCGTGAGCTGCGGCTTCAATGTCTGCGTCATCAAACACAACAAAGGGTGCCTTGCCACCAAGCTCAAGGTGCACGCGATTTGCGCGTTCAGCAGCCATGGACATGATTTTTAGACCCACCGCGGTGGAGCCGGTGAAGGAAGTCATCTTCACTAGGGGATGTCGGACCAGCGTAGAACCGACGCTTGGACCATCACCAACCACCACGTTGATCACGCCATCGGGCAGACCTGCATCAGTTGCTGCTTTGGCGAAAAGCATCGACGTGCCAGGTGTGAGCTCACTGGGCTTGAGCACGATGGTATTACCTGCGGCGATGGCCGGAAGTATCTTCCATGCAGCCATCTGTAACGGATAGTTCCAGGGGCTGATGGATCCGATGACGCCAATGGCCTCTCGTCGGATCATTGACGTGGTGTTTCCTGCATAATCCCCGGCTGTTAAACCTTGAAGATTCCTCGCCGCACCGGCGAAGAAGTTCACGTTGTCGATGGATCCTGCAACATCAAACTCGGTAGACATTCGAATGCTCTTGCCAGTCTGAGCTGTTTCTACTTCTGCCAGCTCGTGCGCACGCGATTGAAGTTCTCGAGCAAAAGCCAAAAGGTGGTCCGAGCGTTGACCCGGCGTCAGAACAGACCACGACTTAAAAGCAACAGCTGCGGCCTGAACAGCTTGGTCAACCTGAGCAACAGTCGCCGTATCAACGTCAAGCAACTTATCTCCGGTGGCAGGGGAGACCCGTGGCAAAACCGGTCCTAGGCCACGCACCTGCTTGCCGTTGATGAACTGATGTCCTAATGGTGGGGTGTAGTAATCCATGATGATTCTCCTGCGGAGGGTACTGAGATCAATGAAAAGTGCGGTGGTCCAGTGCCGGAAAAATTCCGTCGTTAGGAATCGAATCCCATGCCAATCTTGTCCATGAGGCGCAAGAATGCAGAGCGTTGGCCCTGATTGCGATCCGCTTTGATTAGGTAATCGGTCATGAGTTTCACGCCCAGCCATGCCGCCGGTTCCGGTGGGAACGGGATGGGTTTGGTGCGCACTAACTCCAGCTCGGTGAGCTCAGTCTTTTCTCCGGAGAGTAAGTCCAGCATGACCTTCGCTCCGAAACGGGTGGCTCCGACTCCTAGCCCGGTGAAGCCGGCGCAGTAGGCTACTTTGCCTCCGTGTGTGAGATCAAAGAACGAGAAGAAACGTGAGCAGGTGTCGATGGCGCCGCCCCAAGCATGCGAGAACTTCAGCCCGTTCAACGCAGGGAAACTGCCAAAGAAGTGAGCAGCTAGTTTTTCGAAGGTCTCCGGGTTGCTGTCATAGCTTGAACGAACCTTTCCTCCAAAGTGATACACGGCGTCGTAGCCGCCGTAGAGGATACGGAAATTCCCGTCGGCGTCGATGGTTGGCCGTGAATAGTGGAAGCGGTTGTTCATGTCGGCCAAACCGACCATCTGTTCCCAACCGATGGCTTCTCGCTGCGCATCGGTGAGTGGTTCAGTCATCAGCGCGTAGTCGTAGACAGGGACGATTCGGGCTCTGTGGCGCTTGATCAATGAAGGGAAAACATTCGTAGCCAGTGCTACACGGTCTGCCAAGATTTGCCCGTCGGTGGTTAGCACCTTGATCTGCTCGTTCATTTCTACCAGTTCAGTTGCCTGCGTATTTTCGTAGAATTCAACGCCCAGCTCGCGGCATACTCGGGTAAGCTCCCATGCCAATTTGGCCGGATGCACCAGAGCGGTGGACTGATGGTCTAACGCCCCCGCCAAGAAATCTGGTGAGTTGATAACGTTCTTGACCTGGTGTTTGTCAAGATAATCCACACCAGGTGCTTCAGCTTCCTCCGCAGCCCAAGCAATCTGATGAGCCTCGGTGGCTACGCTCAGGGAGCCCTGCCGAACAAAATCAACGTCCATGGCGTAACGCTGAATAGTGGCCTCAAAATCATCGAGGTTCTGGGCGCCGAGTTCACTGAGCAAGGCATTTTCTTTGGGCAGATGATTCTCCCCATTTGCTTCGCCGTGAACTAACGAAGCCTCACAGAACCCGCCGTTGCGACCAGAAGCCGCCCAACCAATGCGTTGGCCCTCGATAAGAACAACATGACGGTTTGGGTCTTGCTCTTTGGACTGCAACGCAGTCCACAAACCGGTATATCCGCCTCCTACAATTAAGAGGTCAGTGGTGATGAATCCGTGCAGTGCCGGTGTTGGTTCAGGACGTCGGGCATTATCTAGCCAGTAACTGGTGTGTTTGGCTGAGGTCAGGGAAGCGGCGATGTGCTCTGCAGAAGCGGCTTCTTCGTGGCGATCAAAGGTAATGGGGTTCTGTGTGCGCATTAGTTCATTCCTTGATTAGTAGCTTCATTTTTGGGAGCTAGTAAGTCAGCGGAACGACCATAGGGCCTTGAGGTTTTGCGGTTTGTTGGGCAGACAGGATGCCAGTTGAGAGCCAGTCGGCGATCAAGGCTTATCCCTCTTCTCGGAAAAGAAGTCCGCAAAATTGAATGTGATTCATTACTCATTTAATCCTGCGGACAAACCCTTGTCAATAGTCATGGACCAAGCGATGCAGCTTGCCACTGAATATGACAATGTGCGGATAGAACGGGCGGACGAGCCCGCGCTTGAAGTCCAATGCGAATCGTAATTAGTTGATGATTTCGCCCTTGGGGTTTTGCGCTATCGCAGCGATTCTTTCGCGCCAGCCTTGAAGTTCCGCGGGGGAGAGTCGGGTGAAGTCATGCACTTCGCGGATCACTTTTAGCGGGTGAGTACTGCGGTAGGAACGAGTCGGATTACCCGGGAATTTCTTGTCGGTGACATTGGGGTCATCCTCAAATTCGCCTGTCGGTTCAACCTCGTAAACATGAGGGGCGCCATCTATGGACGTGATTTCGGCAGCTAGCCCCGCACCGTCAGACAGCGCGGTGAAGTAGACGTGGTTCATGATGACTTCGGGCCGGTAGTTCGATGGGTATCCCGCAGACAGCAAATCGCCTGGTACCAACTCTGCTTTGGTGCCGTGAAAGAACGGTCCCGATTCAAGATCCTTGCTCATAGAACCAGAGCTTAGCTAATGAGATGACGCAGGGAAAGAGCCACTCACCATGCCTCGGCCCGGCGAGCATTTGGCCGGTAATCAGCTCGTAAACACGTATATTTGGTGGTGAACCACGAACAAGCTTTGGAGATTTCCACGTGCCAATTTTGAACAAAGACATGTCCCTATGCATCTCCCTTTCGGGCCGACCATCCAACCTTGGGACCCGGTTCCACAACTACCTGTATGAAGAACTTGAACTGAACTTCATCTACAAAGCGTTCTCCACCGATGACCTTGCTGGCGCCATTGCTGGTGTCCGTGCGTTGGGTATCCGCGGCTGCTCCGTTTCCATGCCTTTCAAAGAGGACGTGATGAAACTTGTCGACGAAATTGAAACGTCTGCCGCAGCGATCGATTCGGTCAATACAATCGTGAATACCAATGGCCACTTGGTTGCTTCAAACACTGACTTTGAAGCGATCGCAACGTTGATCGCACGCCACGAACTGGACAAGAACCACAGCGTATTGGTCCGCGGTTCCGGTGGAATGGCCAAAGCCGTCGTAGCGGCGTTCCGCGATGCTGGCTTTGAGGATGTCACCGTGCTGGCACGCAATGAAAAAGCCGGCGCCGAATTGGCTGAGAAGTATGGCTACAAGTTCGTTGTGGCAGACCCTGCCCCAGGACATCAGATTCTCGTCAACGTCACCCCGTTGGGCATGGACGGCGCGCAGGCCGATACCCAGTCCTTCACCGATGAGCACATCAACGTTGCCGAAGCCGTATTTGATGTTGTCGCATTCCCGAGCCAGACACCACTGATCCTTGCCGCTCAAAAGGCTGACAAGCCGGTGATTACCGGTGCAGAGGTCATTGCACTCCAGGCCGCAGCACAGTTCGAAAAGTACACCGGCCACTCGCTGACCGATGATCAGGTAGCGCGAGCTTCAGAGTTCTCTCGCCTGTAAGCATCAATCTGACTGTCTCATAAAGAAGAATTGCCAGCACTGAAAATTCAGTGCTGGCAATTCTTCTTATATTGCTATATACGCGTTGACGAACAGTCGGGGCGCCAAGCTAGCCGCGCAGTACAACCTCAAGGTCTTCAAGCGCTTGGCCAGCTGGGTATTGGCCGTTGAAGAGTTTTGAACCGTCTTCAGTAAGAACTGCAGAGAAGCGAGTCTTGACCAAACCGAATGCACGGGAAACCGAAGTCTCAGTCAATTCAGCAATAGCCACACGCTCAGTTGCTGTATCGATGGTCAGCTTGATTGCGTCGTCTTGGTTTTCCACGCGAGGCTCAATCAGGTCTAGCTTCATCATTCCGCCGTGGCCGGAGAACGAAACTTGGCCGTTAAACCACACCTCATTATCGGGAGCTTCTTCTGAAAGCGAAGCAGGGAAGACCAATGAATTGCCGGCCTGCCACACACCATTGCTAGCTTCAATGCGTCCATCAGCCAAGGAAGAAATATAACCGACGAACGAGGCCTTCAGACCCCATTCCAAATGTGGCTGGAACGGATCGCCTGTTGGCGCACCATTTCCCATCATTGTTGTCTTCCTTCCACAGATTACTGACACTAAATGCTCTGTTGATCAGTATTTCATATCTGGGTTAGCTCGTTGGCTCTGGGTTCGCTGCCAGCCGATCATTACGCGGTGCTTCATTTATTACCGGACGATAGTCATCTTCCACGGCGATCGTCGCAGGGTCAAAAGTAGTCCCGTCCGGCAGAGTGAGGGTGGCTACCGCCGAAGATCCGGTCCAATGGTGGATCTCTAATTTGGTGGGGGAGAACTCTTGCTCAATGTTGGCCTGCAGATGATCCAGGGCGCGAGCGTATCCGCTGAATCCAGCACCGAGGCAAACCACCACTAACAAAGCGGCCAAGGCTGAGGTCAGTAATTCAGTACGGATCGACGCACGGCGTGCATAGGTCTGTTCACCGTCGCGAAGCGTAGCGAACTTCTTTCGGCGCACCAGCCCATGGATCAGCACAGGTATACAAATTACGAACAAGATCACCGCGACAACTAGAAACAGCATTGGCGTGGCAAAATCTACCTTGAGGAACTCTCCCATGTATTTACCCTAGCCCTGTAGTAGTTCCACGTCACTAGATCAGATCACCTTTCCCGAGTTGTGGATTCCTCATTGTCCTCCCAAAAGCGCACGAGGTTATTCGACAAAACTATCAGCGACGATCAGTGCTTGCTCCAGACGATCCAACGCAACAATCAGCACCTCATCGTCGATGTTCATCGCCGGCACCACATGCAACCGGTTGAAGTTAGCAAACGGTAGTAAACCGGCGTTCTTCGCTGCCGTTATCACCTGGTTCATCTCGGGGCTACTGCCACCATAGGCGGCCAGCGGTTCACGAGTCTCCCGATTCTTTACCAGTTCGATCGCCCAGAACACTCCGGTGCCACGCACTTCACCCACCGACGGGTGGTCTTTGGCGAACTGTGCCAGGCGAGGCCCGATGATTTCTTCTCCCAAGCGCTGCGCATTTTCAACCATGCGCTCATCTTCCATCGCGGTGATGGTCGCGACCGCTGCGGCGCAGGCCAGGGGATGGCCCGAATAGGTTAGCCCGCCCGGGTAAGGGCGCTCGCGGAAGGTCTCAAAGATCTCAGGGCTGATCGCCACTCCACCGAGCGGAACGTAGCCAGAGTTCACTCCCTTGGCGAAGGTGAGCAGATCCGGCACCACATCAAAATGATCCACGGCGAACCACTTTCCGCTGCGACCAAAGCCTGCCATCACCTCATCTGCGATGTAGACGATGCCGTGCTTCTTAGTCAGTTCACGAACCCCTTGCAGGTAACCGGGAGGTGGCAGGTAAATACCCGCGGTTCCCGGAATGGATTCAAGAATGATCGCCGCAATGGTGCCCGGGCCCTCCAGCAGGATGGTGTCCTCCAAGTGCTTGAGCGCGCGCTGCGTTTCCTCTTCTAAGGTGGTGGAGTTGAAGTAGGAACGGTAAGGGTAGGCCGGGAAAAAGTGCACCACCCCGTCACTGCCCTGATCCGAGGCGAAGCGCCGAGGATCGCCGGTCAGATTCACCGCCAGCTGCGTGCCACCATGATAGGAGCGATAAGCCGAAAGCACCTTCTGCTTGCCGGTATGCACCCGCGCCATACGCACCGCATGCTCTACTGCGTCGGCCCCACCATTGGTGAAGAAGATCTTGTTCAGTTCCCCTGGGGTGTGTTTGGCGACCAGCCGGGCCGCCTCGGAGCGCGCATCGTTGACGTGCTGAGGCGCGATCGTGGCGATCTTGGCGGCCTGCTCTTGGATGGCAGCGATGACTTTGGGATGCTGATGGCCGATATTGGTATTCACCAGCTGACTGGACAGGTCGATCAGCTTGGTGCCGTCCCCATCCCAGACATAGGACGCCTCGGTTTTTAGGATGGTCATCGGGGTAAATGGTCCCTGCGCCTGCCAGGAGTGGAAGACATGCTCACGATCCAGTTCATAGGCACGCTGCCCGGCTGCGATCTGCGCGTCGCTGATTTCTGCGTTGGCTGCTACTTGCTCGCTCATGATGCTCCTAGTCGTTCTGCGGGAAGCCGAGGTTGATGCCACCGTGGCTAGGATCTAGCCAACGTTTGGTAACCACCTTATTGCGGGTAAAGAATTTAAAACCTTCGGGGCCGTAGGCATGCTGATCCCCAAAGAGTGAGGCCTTCCAGCCGCCGAAGGAGTGGTAGCCCACCGGCACGGGGATCGGTACGTTGACCCCGACCATGCCCACCTGAATCTCGTCCTCAAAGCGGCGGGCCGCCCCGCCGTCATTGGTGAAAATCGCGGTGCCATTGCCGTATGGCGAGGCGTTGATCAGTTCGATGCCCTCGTTGAAGGACTGGACGCGCACCACCGAAAGCACCGGGCCGAAGATCTCGTCCGTGTAGATGGACATGTTGGTGCCGACCTTATCGAACAGCGTCGGGTGCAGGAAGAAGCCTTCACCCTCGGCATCCACGGTGCCGGTGCGACCATCAACCACCAGGTCCGCTCCCGCCTCGATTCCGGCATCGATGTAGCCGGCCACCTTGGCCTTGTGCTCACCGGTGATCAGCGGGCCCATATCGCAGCCGCGGGTTCCATCACCCACGCGCAGCGTCTTGGCGCGCTCGGCGATCTTGGCCACCAGCTCATCGGCGATCGAATCGATGGCCACCACCACGGAGATCGCCATGCAGCGCTCTCCGGCGGCGCCAAATCCGGCATTCACCGCCATATCGGCGGCCAGATCCAGGTCGGCATCGGGCAAGACCAGCATGTGGTTTTTCGCCCCGCCAAAGGCCTGGACACGCTTGTTATGCGCGGTGCCGGTGGCGTACACGTATTGGGCGATCGGGGTGGAACCAACAAAGGACACCGAGCTCACCCGCGGGTCGGTCAAGAGAGTATCCACCGATTCCTTATCTCCATGCACCACGTTGAACACGCCTTCCGGGCCGCCGGCCTCGGCAAAAAGTTGGGCAAGCCAGATGGCGGCCGAAGGATCCTTCTCCGATGGTTTAAGCACCACGGTATTACCTGCGGCGATCGCGACCGGGAAGAACCACAGCGGCACCATGGCCGGGAAGTTAAACGGCGAGATGATCGCTGCCACGCCGACCGGCTGGCGCAGCGAGTGCACGTCCACCCCGGTGGAAGCGTTTTGCGAGTATTCACCCTTCAGCAGATACGGCGCGTTGCAGCACAGCTCCACGACTTCCAGGCCGCGGGCCACTTCACCGAGGGCGTCGTCCAGCACCTTGCCGTGCTCGGCGGTGATGATCGCGGCCAGCTCGCCCTTGCGCTCGGTCAGCAACTGGCGGAAGTTGAACATGATGGCGGTGCGCCGTGCCAGCGAGGTGTCGCGCCACTTAGGGAACGCCGCGGCGGCGGCAGAGATGGCCAGCTCGGTGGTGGCCTTGGAGGCCAGCTGCACGGTGCGGGCCACTTCACCGGTGGCCGGGTTGTAGATCTTGCCGGTGCGATCTTGAGTCGACGTGGCGGCGTTATTAATCCAGTGCTGCAGGTTTTCGGTAGGTGTCATGGCTTCATCATGGTCGAGAAAAGTGAGTCAGAACACCGGCACTATGTCATGATTTAAGCTCGATCGATGACGGAGTGTAAAAATGCTGACGGTTAATGAGGTGCTGTCCCTGCCCATCGTGCAAGGCGCAGAACCCGAAGTGCTCTGCGCTGACGGCCTGGACGCCGAACTGCGCTGGGTGCACGTTACCGAATCCAGCGAAAACATCGCACTACTGCTCGGCGGAGAACTGGTCCTCACCACCCTGCGCAACGTGAGCCACGTCCGCGAATTTATCACCGCCCTGCGCACCGCCGGCGCATCCGGGGTCATCATCGAAAACACCAGCGGCAGCAATTTTTCCGTCGCCGATCTGGGCTTACCGGTGATCGTACTGCGCCGCCAGACCCGCTTTGTGGCCATCACCGAGGTCATCCACCAACTCTTGGTCGCCCAACAGCTTGAAGCCGTGCAATTTTCTCGCACCGTGCACGAAATCTACACCGAGCTCTCACTCAAAGAGGCGGACGAAGCGCAAATTGTCACCCGCACCGCCGCACTACTGGACGCCCCGGTGGTCCTAGAAGATGTCCGCCACCGGGTCTTGGCGCACGCCGGCGCGCAACTTGATGACTGGATCAACCGCTCCAAATTTGTCGGCTTCCTGGAGCACACCGGGCGCAGCACGGGGGCGGAAAACTGGTTGCAAACTCCGGTGGGGGCGGCCCGCCGACGCTGGGGCCGGCTGATCGTCCCCACCGAATTAGCGGACGATGAACGTGCGGCCATGGTCCTTGAGCGTGCCGGGCAGGCGCTGACCATCACCCGCCTGTCCGGGCGCGATGAACGCGAACTGCTCTACCAAACCCGCACCGCCACCTTGCACGAGCTGATCGCCGGACATAACTACAGCGACAAGGAGCTGGCCAGCCGGACCCAAGCCTTGGGCCTGACCGCCACCGCCTACTACGTGCCGGTGGTCATTTCCAGCAGCGCGGCAGCCACGGCCACCCAAACTCAGCTGGCTGACCGTGCCCTGCTTGAAGTGCTCGATCAGCTCGCCGACAACCTGCACCTGGGCTTCCTCGCGGGTCTGCTTAAACCCGGGTACTTAGGGCTGATCCTGCCGTTGCGCGCCCGCGAATTACTGGACTCCACCCTGCAAGGATTCACCCGCCGCTTGGCCGAAGAACACAGTTCCCCGCTGGCCATCGGGGTGGGTTCCGAAGGCAACCTGCGCACCGCCATCACCGGGCTGGAACAGGCGCGAGCGGTGAGCGAAATTGTGCCGCACCTACCCACGCGCGCCCGCCCCTATTACCGCTTTGCCGACCTGCGCCTGCGCGGGGTTTTATCTGCCATGGGCAACGACTCGCGGATGCGCGCCTTTGCCCACGCCGAACTGGCCGGGTTGCTGGACCCGCTCGATGAACCCGCACTTGACCTGCTCGAACTCTACCTCGCGCACGGCGGCAACAAGTCCGCCCTAGCTAAGGCCGGCTATCTCTCGCGCCCCACGCTCTACACGCGCTTAGCCAAGCTCGAAGCCAAACTAGGGGTGGGGCTGCACTCCGCCGAATCCCGAGCCAGCTTGCAAGTTGCATTGCTCTGGCACCGCCTGCACGGCTAGTTCTCCACATCCCGCCCCGCGGTTTCTGCGCGCGCTTGCGCCCCGGCGCACACTGACAAACATGAGCACAGCAACCGCCCAAGCGCTACAAGATCTGGCCACGGCCAACAAGCTTTACGCGTCCGCTACTGCTGTGCTTTCAACCTCCGAACTTCCGGCCGGGCACGCTGCCTACTTCGTGTTGGCCACCGAAAACCATGCCTCCGTCCAGTCGCGCGCCCAGCTGCACGCCGCCCACGCACTACGCACTTCCGGCGCCCACAAACTCGACCAAACTTCCCTGCAAATCATCGCCGATCTCGGCGCCGAACCGAGCGTGGAGCAGCTGATCGCCGCCGAAGGGCACACCACCATGGGGCGCACGCACTACCGCTCCGCCCGCGCCATGATGCATGACTGGCTGGACATCCCGTGCAGCACGGTGAACGATCGGCTGGTTCAGGCCGACTGCCTCATCGGCGGCATCGACGAGTCCGGCGCACCGCTTCCGCCCTGGCTGCCCAAGCTCTCGCAGCAATTCGCCAACCCGGAAGTTGATCCTCGCCTGGTGTTGGCCACCGCGACCAAGCTGCATTCGGTCCGCAAAGACCTGGATGACGGCGCGGCGGGCGAGGCCCAAAAAGAGCAGCTCGAATCCCAAGCCCTGCAGATGATTGACGGCGAACCCAAGTCAGCCCGCAAGCACATTGGCGAACTCGTCGCGCAGGTCAAAGCCGGCAAGCGACCGCTCAAGGCACTGCTTGAGGAGGTCGGGCTCTACCGCCGAGGCCTGCGCAAAGGCCTAGTTGAGTACATCCTGCGCGTCCTGCCCTCACAGGCGGCGGTGATTGAGGCTTTCTTTGCGGCCTTGGCCAACCCGTCCACGCTGGCCGGCAACCGCGACGCCTTGCAAGATACCGAGGCTGAATTCACCGGCGAGCAAGGCTCCGGCTGGGATGACGAATCGACCAAACCCGACTGGGCCCGGCAGGACTCTTCCTCCACCGACCCGCCGCCCGATCCGCCTGATCCGGGCGACGCGCCCGCCGACCCACCAGCTCCACCTGCTCCACAGGCCGACCCGCAGCCAGCGTGGGAAGACTTGAAGCCGGAGCGAAGGCGCCTGATCGGAGTGATGGCGTTGTTGATGGCCGATCATTCATCTCGAACCGCACAAGACACCGGCACCCGAAAAGGTTTGGCAACAGGTCAAGTCAGCGTCATTTTGGATTACGAAAAAATGATGGCAGGAGGCGAAAAATATGCAGTCAGCTCTTCGGGATTTACCCTCGCCCCCGGCGAAGTGCGCGCGATGATGTGTTCGGCGGGAATCTACCCGGTCATCCTCAACGGCAAATCGCTACCACTAGACCTTGGCCGCAGCCAACGCCTGTTCTCCAAAGCCCAGAGCAGAGCTCTACGCGCTGCCTATCGAGGATGCTCTTACCCGGGCTGCTCCATGCCCGTTGAACGATGCGAGCTCGACCATCTTGACGCCTGGGAAAAAGGTGGCGCCACGGATATCAATTCGGCCGCCCTGGGCTGTCCGGTCCATCACGTCGAACGTCATTGCGGCTTGTTCCACGCGGTGAAAATCCCGGGCTGTCGACCGATGGTACTACTGCCCGAGGCCTTGGATCCGGAACAAAAATTGCGGGTCAACACGTATTTCATGACGCCCGACGAGGCCATCAAGGCCGACCAGCTCGCCGATCGGATGACGGAATTATGGCGTGCCGGCGAGCTCCAAGTAGAAATCGTCGGCCCCTGAAGCCTGGCCCCGAAGCCGCCCCTGAAACAAGCCTCGAATCCCCCTATAGCCGGCCCGCCCTCAGCTACAGCGCGTGCAAATGCCCGCGGATACTCTCCCCAGGATCCTGCTGATTTTCGCCGGTGAGCAAAACAAAAGCCTGCCCAAAAGTCAGTTCGTGAATATGCTGTTCGGTCAGGCCCAATTCCTGGGCGATTCGCGCGGTACTGGCCCGGTGGTCAAACTGTAGTGAAGGGAAGACCAGCGAGAAGACCCGCGAGGTTTCCGGCGCGCTGTTGCGCACCGGCTCAAGCAGCATCTCTTGGCATAGCCAGGTGTAGGTGCTTTCGCCCAGCACCCCACACGCTCGAGCATGAGCCAGTATCACCGTGGCCGGCACCCCAAAATGTTTTTCAAGCGTGAGCAATTGAGGAATCTGCAAAAGGTTCGAGACCCGAATCTGCAAGGACAACGCCGGCATGAGCAGGTGCGCGGCGAATTGATCGGCCTCCAACTCAGCGTAGGCGATGTGATCGGCATTTCGGCTCAGCGACGAGTGCAGTACCAGGTGCCCCAGCTCATGGGCCAACGCAAAGCGTTGCCCCGCACTAGTGCCCGAGGCCAGGAAGATGAACGCTTGGCCCTCTTCCCAGAAGCTGAAGGTTTTCACCGCGTCGAGCTCGGCGGGCAAACTGAGCACCCTCACCCCGTGAGATTCAAGCAGGTGCAGTACGTCGGGTAACGCCCCGCAGCCAAGATCCCAGTCCAAACGCAATTGTGCTGCCGCGTCAGCCGGGTTGTAGCCGGTCAGTTCCGGCACTTCGGTCTGTGGCAAATGGAAAGTTTGGGTGATCAGTCGGTATAGCTCCACACCGGTGCGCCCGGCGGCCGCTGCGGCGAGCTTCTGCGCGTTGCTGGTACGTCGCGGACTGCGGAAGAAGATCCGTTCAGCGTCGATCCCGGAGGTGGCGGGAAGGCGGAAAAATTGCTCGGCACAACCTAGCGTCTGCGCCAACGCAGTACTCAATTTTTCGGGGGCCTGGGCCAGTTCCCGCTCGCCCACGCCCAGTGACGCGGCCAGCGCTGACCTGCTCAGTGCCACACGTTCACGTGCGAGCCTGATTCGGGTCGGTTCCAGTGTCATGAGGTTCCTGCCATCTTCCAAAAGGCGATCTTGATCGTCCAATGACCTCAGACTAGTGGCCTATGACACAAAGCACCAATTGAGCGACAAACCGTGAAGAACCGCCGCTTCATATGACGCTGACTTGCAGATTTATGGCCCGCAGGCAGATCCTGCGGGCCAAATGGGTTAGATCTTGTTGACCGCTTCTTTCAGCACGGTGCGCAAGATCGATTCAATCTGGTCGAACTCGGGTTGTCCGATGGTGATCGGTGGCGCCAGCTGGATCACCGGGTCTCCGCGGTCATCGGCTCGGCAGTAAAGACCCGCCTCCCACAAAGCAGGGGAGAGGTAGCCGCGTAGCAGTCGCTCGGACTCTTCGTCGTTGAAGGTCTGCTTTGTTGCCTTGTCCTTGACTAGCTCGATCCCATAGAAGTAGCCGGCCCCGCGCACGTCGCCCACAATGTCCAGGTCGCGCAGCTTATCTAGGGTCGATTTGAAATTGTCGGCGTTGTTTTTGACGTTCTCGTTCAGCCCCTCGCGTTCGAAGATGTCCAAATTGGCCATCGCGACGGCAGCGGCGACCGGGTGCCCACCGAAGGTATAGCCGTGGTAAAAGGTGGTGTCTCCCTTGGTGAACGGTTCAAAGAGCTTGTCCGACACAACCATCACACCAAGCGGTACATAACCACTGGTCAGGGCCTTTGCCGAGGTGATGATGTCGGGGACAAAGCCGAAGTCATTGCAGGCGAACATCGAGCCGATGCGTCCGAACGCGCAGATGGTTTCATCGGAGACCAGCAGCACGTCGTGCTCGTCGCAGATTTCGCGCACCCGATCAAAGTAGCCAGGTGGCGGCGGGAAGCAGCCGCCGGAATTCTGCACTGGCTCCAAAAAGACGGCAGCAACGGTGTCCGGGCCTTCAAATTCGATGGCTTCGCGAATACGCTCCGCGGCCCAGAGTCCAAAGTCCTTCTCATTGTCGGCGAACATTTCTGGCGCCCGGTAGAAGTTGGTATTTGGCACCCGGAAGGTGCCCGGAACCAGCGGTTCAAAGGGAGTTTTCATATCCGGCAGCGAGGTGATGGCCAGGGCGCCTTGCGGGGTGCCGTGATAGGCCAAAGCGCGGGAGATGACCTTGGTCTTGCCAGGCTTGCCCTTCATTTTGAAGTGCTGCTTGGCTAATTTGAAGGCCGATTCCACCGCTTCGCCACCGCCGGTGGTGAAGAACACGCGGTTGAGGTCTCCCGGGGCGTAACTGGCAAGACGTTCAGCCAGGTCAATCGCTGGTTCATGGGCGTAGGACCACAGTGGCATGAAGGCCAGCTTTTCTGCCTGCTTGGCCATCGCTTCGGCCAGTTCGGCTCGGCCGTGACCCGCGTTAACCACAAACAGACCGGAGAGCCCGTCAAAGTACTCACGACCGGCGTCGTCGTAAATCTTGTGCCCCTGCCCGCGCGAAATGATCGGAACGTGGCCACCCTGTGCGATGGAAGAGTGCCGGGCCATGTGCATCCAAAGGTGATCGCGAGCTGCTTGCTGGCGATCGGTACCGCGTGGTGTGTTCATCGTGTTCCCCAGTTGTATTCCTGTTTTTTCAGTGAAAGGTACGTGAAGGTATTGGTGCTGAGCACGCCGTCGATCCCGCGGATGGTGCCAATCACGCGCAAGAGGTCTTCGTCGTTAGAGCAGATGACCTCGGCGAGAATGTCGGCGGTTCCGGTGGTCACCAGGCAATAGTCGACTTCTGGCAGTTCGGCGATGCGATCGGCGGTGCCGTTGATGTCTTGATTGGCGACAATGCTGATCATTGCCTGGCGGGTGAAGCCCAGTTCCAATGGGTTGGTGACTGCGACGATTTGCATAACGCGACTCTCGACCAGCTTCTGCACGCGTTGGCGTACCGCTGCTTCGCTCAGGCCCACTGCTTTGCCGATGGCGGCATAGGAACGACGCCCGTCTTCCTGCAGCTGTTCGATGATCTCCTTGGAAATTTCGTCGATGACCTGTGCTGAGTGCGAGGGTAACGTCATATCGACCTCCTTGGGTCTTGGGGGCTTTGAACCGACCCTACAGCCACTGATTCAGTTGCGAAAGGGGGTATTTTGTAAGTTTCTCGTTTCCGGTTCGTTAAATACCTGAGGAATCTTTTGTTTAGCTCTTGTTTGACTTTTGTATAGCTGACAGGATGAACGACATCAGTTTCCTATGTGACCGATCTCATTTTCACGATGCAAAAGGACGGATGCCATGTCGCACTCGCAACGACGACTACCGCAAGATCCTCAAGTTCGAGCACTGGTCCAAGCCATGGGTCAACGCAGCTTTTCTCGCCGGTCCGTGCTGTCCACCGCAGGCGCGTTAGGGCTGACCGGCCTGCTGGCTGCCTGTGGCACCGGCGGCTCCAAGGACACCAAGACCGAGGCGGTGGTGACCGATCTTTCCGAGTCCGATCAGAGTGTGAACTGGGCCAACTGGACCCTGTACCTAGACTACGACGACAAAAAGAAGACCTACCCGACCCTCGACGCGTTCACCAAGAAGACCGGCATCAAGGTCAACTACGCAGAGGACATCGACGGCAACGATTCGTACTACGGCAAGGTGCAGGGGCAGCTTAAGGCCGGCCAGGACATCGGCCAAGACATCGTGACGCTCACCGACTGGATGGCTGGGCGGTTGATTCGTCAGGGGTACGCCCAGGAACTGAACCTGGATAACATCCCGAACGCAGCGAACCTGCTGCCAAGCTTGCAGAACGTCGATTTTGATCCAGGGCGCAAACATTCGCTGACCTGGCAGACCGGTTACGCGGGCATCGCCTGGAATAAGAAGGCTTTCCCCAAGGGTCTGAAGTCCCTGGATGACCTCTGGGATCCAGCGCTGAAGGGCCGGGTCACCGTGCTGGATGAAATGCGCGACACCATGGGGCTATTGATGTTGCAAAACGGTGTGGATGTGGCCGGAAAATGGGGCGAATCTGAGTTTGGTGCGGCCACCGACGTGCTGCGCAAGAATATCGACAACGGCCAGATTCGCCAGGTCAAGGGCAACTCCTATAAGCAGGACTTCATCTCCGGGGACGCGATCGCAGGCATTGTGTGGTCCGGTGACGTGGTGCAAATGAATTTTGAGAACGACGACCAGTGGGAGTTCATCCTGCCTGAAGCCGGCGGCACCCTGTGGAGTGACAACCTGATGGTTCCGGTGGCCTCGCCGCACAAGACCAATGCGGAGAAGCTGATGGATTTCTACTACGATCCGGCCGTGGCCGCCGAGGTCGCCGCCTATGTGAACTACATTTGCCCGGTGGTCGGCGCCAAAGAAGAGATGGAGAAGATCGATCCGGAGCTGGTGAACAACCCGCTGATTTTCCCTACCGATCAGGACCTGGCCAAAGCACATGTCTTCCGCTCGCTGGAGCCAGACGAGGAATCAACGCTGGCAACTCAATTCCAGAACGCGATCGGCGCCTAAGATGCACAATCAAAGATCGCACGGGCAGAACCGCGGGCAGCATAAGGACGTGATAGGGGTATGACCACTTTGGCTCAACATACACAGAGCCCCGTAACTTCGGGTGCTGACCTCGAACTTTCGGGCATTAGCAAACGCTTCGCCAGCTTCAGCGCGGTGGAAAACCTGGACCTACTGGTTCCAGCGGGAACATTTTTTGCCTTGCTGGGGCCCTCGGGCTGCGGCAAATCCACCACCTTGAGAATGATCGCAGGACTCGAAGCTCCGAGCGAAGGCAGCATTTTGATCGGCGGGCAGGACGTCACCGCACTGCCCAGCCACCGCCGCGAAGTTAATACCGTTTTCCAGTCCTATGCGTTGTTCCCGCACTTGTCGGTGCTGGAAAATGTGGCCTTTGGGCTCAAGCGCAAAAAGGACAAACAGGCGATTGACAAGGCGCGGACGGGTCTGGAGCTTGTTGAGCTCGCGCACCTGGCCAACCGCAAACCTGCGCAACTCTCCGGAGGTCAGCAACAGCGCGTGGCCCTAGCCAGGGCGCTGGTTAATCGCCCGCAGGTGTTGTTACTTGATGAGCCGCTCGGCGCGCTGGATATGAAATTGCGCCGGCAAATGCAGCTGGAACTGAAGAAGATCCAGACCGAGGTGGGGCTGACCTTCATCCACGTCACCCACGACCAGGAAGAGGCCATGACCATGGCCGACGTGGTCGCGGTGATGAACGGCGGGCGGATCGAACAAATGGGTCCGCCGCGCGAACTGTACGAATTGCCACGCACCGCTTTTGTGGCCAACTTCTTGGGCAAATCCAACTTGATGCGCGGCACGGTCAGCGCAGTGACGGATGGCATGCTCAGCGTGGAAGTTGTCGGGCGCACCATCTTGCTTCCAGCTGAGCGCGCGGTGCAAACCGAGGGAGACGTGGTGGTCGGTGTCCGCCCAGAAAAGATCACCATCGACCGAAACCCAGTTGATGGGCAGAATCAGCTCACCGGTACTGTCGTGGACGTTTCCTTCACCGGCACCACCACGGAATACCTCGTGGACGTCGCGCAAATCGGCCTGATCGGCACCTTCACGCAGAACCGTGGCCAGCAACCGGCGGCAGAAGGTGACACGGTGTTCCTTGGGTGGGAAGCTGAGCACTCCTTCGGGCTGGCCGGGGATGAACGTGTGGACGCAGGGGTCGAGTCATGAGCGTCGATCTGCGTAGCAAGGACGAGCTACGGGCAGAAAAACGCAAAAACCGCACTGGCATTTTTCTGATCACTCCCGGGTTGTTGGTCCTGGCTTTGTTCTTCGCTCTGCCCGTGGTGATCCTGCTGGCGATGAGCCTGTACTCCAAACCACCCGGCGCGGAGGTCGGCGAATTTGTGCCGGGCCTGCAGTTCAGCAATTACGCGACGGTGCTTTCGGCCTACTGGCCAGAGCTCTTGCGTTCCTTCTGGTTTGCGCTGATCTCCACCGTGCTGGCATTGCTGATCGGCTTCCCGATGGCTTACCTGGTGGCCGTACGGTTGCGCGAAAAAACCCTGTTGCAAGGCATCTTGCTGGTCCTGTTGATCGCCCCGTTTTTCTCCAGCTTTATCCTGCGCACCCAGGCCTGGAAGCAGATCCTGGCCGATGAAGGATTTGTGGCGCAGACGCTGAAATTCATCGCGATCCTACCCGCGGACGGACACCTGACGGCCACTCCCTTTGCGGTGGTGGCCGGCCTGACCTACAACTTCCTGCCCTTTATGGTGTTGCCGATCTATGCGAACCTCGGCCGGCTTGATACCCGGTTGTTGGAGGCCTCCGGGGATCTGTACGCCAGCCCGATCACCTCCTTTGCCAAGATCACGCTGCCGATGAGCGCGCCGGGTGTTTTTGCTGGCACCTTGCTGACCTTCATTCCGGCCGCTGGCGACTACGTGAACTCGGCGTTGCTGGGCAATAACCGAGATACCACGATGATCGGCCAGGTTATTGACTCACGGTTCTTCAAAATCATCGACTACCCGGGCGCTGCGGCGCTGAGTTTTGTGCTGATGGTTTCGATCCTCATTCTGGTCACGATCTATATCCGCCGCTTTGGCACCGAGGAGTTGATGTAGCGTGAAGCAGAAAATTGGACGCTGGCTGATTCCGGTGATCGGCGGTGCGGCTTTTATTTACCTGCTGGTGCCGATCGCCTACATCTTTGTCTTCTCCTTTAATGACGGTGGCCGAGCCAACCTGCAATGGCAGCGCTTCACCCTGGATAACTGGATGAACCCGTGTGGGGCTCCAGCGGTATGCCAGTCGTTGGTGCACTCCTTGCAGATCGGCACGGTGGCCACGGTGATCGCTACGGTATTGGGCACCGGGATCGCGATCGGTTTGGTGCGGTACAAATTCCGCTTCCGCAAGCTGACCGACGTGCTCATTATTTTGCCGCTGGCCACCCCGGAAGTGGTGCTCGGTGCGTCGCTGCTGGCACAGTTTTTGAATCTGGGGTGGGAGCTGGGTTACGGCACCATCGTGATCGCCCACGTGGTCTTCTGCATGTCCTTTGTGATCGTGACGGTTAGGGCTCGCGTCTCCTCGCTGGATTCACGATTGGAAGAGGCGGCAGCCGATCTTTACGCGTCACCGGCCGCGGCCTTCTGGAAGGTGACCTTCCCGCTGTTGCTTCCCGGCATTATCGCCGCGGCGTTGTTGTCCTTCGCGATGAGCTTCGATGACTTCATCATTACGAACTTCAACTCGGGCGCGTTCCAGACTTTCCCGAAGTTCATCTATGTTTCGGCCACCCGTGGCATTCCCGCCCAAGCGAATGTTATCGGTTCGGCAATGTTCATCGTTGCCCTATTAGTAGTGGTCACAGGCCAAGTGATCAGCTATCGCAAGAAGCGGCAGCTAGAAAATTCGTGATTATCCAGAGGCTTGCACCGCACGGTGCAAGCCTTTGGTTTTCCTCAGAAAAGCTCAGGTTTAGGCGGTTGCCTAGCTTGACAATGTATTCTCTTACCCGTTGACTACCGCACTTCCTGCACTGGCAGGGCCTGAACGATTGGACCACCGATGAGCGAGAAGCCTGTTTGGCTGACCCAGTCCGAACGCGACGCATGGCTCGGACTTCAATCCGTCATGACCCTGCTCCCGTCCGCGCTGGACTCCGATCTGCAGGGGCTTGAAGGCATTACGCTCTTCGACTATCACATGCTGGCCATGCTCTCCGAGGCGGATAACCATCAGCTTTCGATGACCCAACTGGCTTCGCATACCAGCGCCTCGTTATCCCGGCTTTCGCACGTGGTTAAGAAGCTGGAACAGCGCGGCTGGCTGCTTCGAGTGCAATCTCCGGACGATGCACGTGTGAAAATCGCCTCATTAACGAAGGCTGGATGGGAAGCGGTGGTGCGAATGGCGCCTCATCACGTCGCTTCGGTTCGTGCACTTTTGTTCGATCCCCTTGATGACAAGGACGTTAAGAGTCTGGCGCGGATTACGCGGAAGATTACTGCCTCGCTTCAGCAAGATCACTGGATCTTAAAGCCGGGCGCGACCGATTTGGAACACTGAGGAATTCTCGATAAGCTAATCAGGCGTTAATCGCGTGTGTTGTTGTGCCGCCGCACGGTGGGATGGCAACTGCGCGTTGCCCGTAATACCGAATATCGTGACCACCTGAGTACGGGGACATTGCTCGACCGGTTACGAAGTTCACCGACATACATACTTTAAGGCTCTTCGGTTGGTTCTCACCCAGCCTGGTTACCTTCCTAGTGTGCAGTATTAACGGTGTTTCACTGGTTGGCGGGACTCATAACGCACAAAAGCGGTGCCGATATTTACTTATGGGCACTGTGCGCGAGTACCGCCGAATTTTACTACTAACTAACTGAGGAGTGATCATGGCAGCTGTTTGCCAGGTAACCGGTACTACTCCGGCCTTCGGACATAGCATCTCCCACTCGCATCGCCGCAACAAGCGTCGTTTCGATCCGAATATCCAGAAGAAGACCTACTACGTGCCTTCGTTGCGTCGCA
>Ga0308166_1001464_pt1 | contig 24931 bp, 20 predicted proteins | sample PhyCR2_2_FD_202137 | JGI IMG/M metagenome (GOLD analysis project Ga0308166, IMG submission 202137) | Phyllosphere microbial communities from UC Gill Tract Community Farm, Albany, California, United States - DLSLCC.R2 | ecosystem: Host-associated > Plants > Phyllosphere > Unclassified | place... | reverse complement strand
ATGCCGCCCACTTCGCCGGACTCGTCGCGGATCGGCGAGAACGAGAAGGTCATGAACGCTTCTTCGAGATATCCGTGGCGGTCCAGGAACATGCGCTGGTCGCGGATGTACGCGCCCTCGCCCTGGTGCGCGCGATCGAACGCACCGTCGACAACCGGCAGCGCACTGGCCCAGATCTTCTTGAAAGCGCCGCCCATCGAGCGCGGATGCAGGTCGCCGCAGATCGGCCGGTAGGCGTCGTTATAGATCTGGATGTCATCCGGTCCCCAAGCCACCAGGATCGGAAAGGTCGACGACAGGCACAGGCTGACGGAGGTACGCAGGCTCTGCGGCCAGGATTCGAGCGGACCGAGCGGCGTGGCCGACCAATCCATCGACCGGATCAGCGCCCCCATTTCTCCGCCGCCGGACAGCCAGCTCAAGTCGTCTGTGGTCGGCGGCAGGGAATTCGGAACTTGGGACATGGATGGGCGCGGAGGCGATAAATGGAATGGCGATTGCCATCATATCGCATGGCGGTCCCGATATGCATTTTGTCAACTGCTAATGCTGCGGTCGTGCGCGCGGATGGCGTCCCGCCTCGATGCGCGCCGTCAAGGCGAGACGGCGCTCCTCTTCGACCGGGCCGGACCTGTTACGGCCGCTGGCCGCCGGGATTCAGCGGAGCACGAGTCCGCTTTCGGTAAGCTGCACGCGATCGGCGTCGGTCTTGAGGAATTGCTCGAGGTAGCCCTTGGCCGCGCGCTGCATGTTGCGCGCCACCTGCGCATCGGGCTGCTGCTTCAACGCCATTCGGGTAAGCGCCATATACGTACCCAGGATGGCCATCTGCTCGTAAATTTCCTGCTTCTCGGCGTTGGAGGCGCGCGCGAAGTCGGTGTTGCTGGCCAGCACCTGGCGCATTTGATTCACCAGGGGCAGGAAGTTTTGGTCGGGAACATCGACGTCGCGGTAGGCCACGTAGCTCCCTGTCAGAAAGGCCGCCACCGCACCGCCGACGTCGTTGCGTGGAATGCCCAACTGCGACTCGAGCTTGTGATAGCCCGAGAGCAGCTCCTTGAACAGGTCCTCCACCTTGGCCCGCTGGTCGGGCGGATAGGCCGACGCGAGCGCGCGGGCGGGCGCGACGCCGGGCACGGGAGCGAACGACATCGGCCGCGCCGACCGGCCCCTTGCGGCGCCGGCACGGGAGCGGTCCAGCGACTGCTCCACTGTCTCGCCGAAGATCGTCTTGTGGCTCTTCTCCAGCCGGCCCATCATCGACGGGATGGCCATCTGGTTGGCGAACGTCCCGCCGTCCATCAGGAAGGGCGTGTCGGCCAGTGCCGCCTGCGACACGAGCAGGGCGGCTGCCAGTCCCAGACCGAAACGCACGATGTTGTTCCGCATACGACACCTCCTTGAAATGATGGTCACATAGACAGACTGCCACAGCCGCCCACTACCGGCGATACCCATCGTTGGATTGCGCGCGATTTTGAGATCAGATCACGCCTTGTTATCCAGCTCGGGGATACCACTGCTACGGTCTGCATATGCAGCCTGAAAACTGGGGCGCTGCTGCCAACGCTGCCAGTATGCGTCCAGGAACTCAAAACGCTCGTCCAGCGGCGTTGCATTCACCGGGAATTTCGAGAACGCGATCGCGGTCGCCAGTGTGATGTCGGCGAACGTAGGTTCATCGCCCCCCAGCAACCACTTGCGACCGTCCGAAAGATGCTGGTTGACCAATGCGGCATGGGCCAATGCTTCTTTGCGGCAGTGTTCGCCCCAAGCTTCGTTCTTCGTCAATTCGAGTTTGAAACCGAGACCAGTATGCAGCACATGGAAGGCCGTGACGATGCGATAGAGGATGTGAACCCAGATCCGGTTATCCCACATGTTGTCCAGTCCTTGTTCCAACGGCGTGTCCCCCATGATTTTACGGCCGGGGTAGGACTGGTCCAGGTAACGAACGACTGCTGCCGTTTCGGAGATGTAGCTGCCGTCAGCGAGCTCGAGGGTTGGTGTCTCACCCCAGGCATTCATTTTCAAATGACGCCAACCACGCTGTTCACCCACAGGCGTCATGTCGTAAATGGTCTCCTGGAACTGATCAGCGATGCCCTTTTCATGCATGAACAAGCGCAGGCGCTGCGGGTTGGGGAAAGCCGACGGCGAGGTAAAAACGTTCAGTTTGCTGGTCATTTTGAAAGTCCTTTAAGTATGTCGAGGTGTAGGCCAAACCGTGTACTGCCCGAGTAGCGTGGCCTTGGCGCGCTGTTGCTGCAGCAGTAGATGTACTTTAATGCGTGGTTCTAAGTTGATAAACCATGTGATAATCAATTCATTTATTACAAACGGTAATGAATATGGCAGCAGGCAACCCACTTCAGCTCGGCAGCATTGAACAGTTTTGTAGAGCCGCGGAGACCGGTAGCTTCACCAGTGCAGCCGAGATGCTTGGGTTGACGCCGGCCGCAGTCAGTCGGTCGATCAGTCGGCTGGAGCAGCGCCTCGGCGTACGTCTTTTTTTGAGGACGACTCGCGCCGTCAAGCTGACCAGCGAAGGCGAGCTATATTGGAAGGAGTGTCAGCTGGCACTTGAGCAAATCGCCGAGGCTGAGCGTGCGATCACAGGTGCGCAAACTGTCCCAAGTGGGCCGCTACGCATCAGCGTCAGTGCGGCTTACGGAACGTTTCGGTTGCTACCTTTAATGCCTGCGTTCACTGCGCTTTATCCGCAGATCGACATTGAGATCAGTATCTCGGACAAAATAATCGACTTTGTCGAAGAAGGCTTTGACGTAGCAATCAGGCTGGGCACTCCGCAAGATTCACGTCTTGTCGCATTCAAGCTTGAGGACGCTATGCTGGGGGTCTTTGGTACGCCATCGTACCTTGCAAGAAAAGGTACCCCACGCGGTATTGATGATCTTATCGAGCACGACTGCATCCAGTACATATCGCCCAATACAGGGCGCCCGCTGCAGTGGCTATTTACCGATGAACAAGGTACCTTCATCGAGAAACCGGTAACGAGCCGGATGCGCATACTTAACGATGCGTTAGGGGCTGTCGCTTGGGTTAACGCGGGCGGAGGCCTTTATCAAACCTACCGCTTTGCAGTGCGCGACGCCTTGCGGCGTGGTGACCTTGTAGAGGTCCTTCAAGAGTATGGCGGCCGCTCCCGCCCGTTTTCGATCCTCTACCCCCAGAATCGTCACCTGTCGGCGCGCGTGCGCGCGTTTGTCGAGTTCTTGCGCTCAGCAGTGAAATCATAGTTTGTAAAATGCGCGCGCAATATCGATGTCAGGGCTTTTTAGCCTGGCCAGCGGTTTTCTATACGTCTGCGATCGACCTTGGATTCAACTGCTCGCCACCGCTCAGTGTACCCGGCCTTTATCTCCAAACAACTAAAGATTCCTGTCGACGTTCGTACGCCCCCGCCTGCGCGGGGGTGACATTCACGTGCAACGGCCAAGTGCCAGAGGCACCCAGGTCACGCCTTCAGCCGCAAACGATCCGCATCACACCCGCTCGAGCGCCAGCGCAATCCCCTGCCCGCCCCCGATGCACAGCGTGACGACGCCACGCCGCGCCAGACCGCGCCGCATCGCGTGCAGCAGGCGCACCGTCAGCACGGCGCCCGTCGCGCCGATCGGGTGGCCGTGCGCCACCGCGCCGCCCTCGACGTTGATCACGTCTTCCGGCAGCGACAGCGTGCGCGCCACCGCGAGCGGCACGGCGGCGAAGGCTTCGTTGATTTCGTAGCGGTCGACGTCGCCGATGCCCCAGCCGGCGCGCGCCAGCGCCTTCTGCACCGCGGGGACCGGCCCCAGGCCGAACATGCCCGGCTCCACCGCCGCCACGCCGGAGGCGACGAGGCGCGCGATCGGCTGCAGGCCCAGGCGCTCGGCCGTGGCGCGGTCGGCGACGATGACGGCGGCCGCGCCGCTGTTCAGGCCCGGCGCATTCCCGGCCGTGATCGTGCTGTCCGGGCGGAACGCCGGTTTCAGCTTCGCCAGCGCGTCCAGCGTCGTGTCGGGGCGGTTGGCTTCGTCCGTGTCGAACAGCTGCGTGCCGCGTTTGCCGGCAATCTCCACGGGGACGATCTCGTCCTTGAACGCGCCGGCCGCCTGCGCCGCGGAAAAGCGCTGCTGCGAGCGCTCGGCCCAGCGGTCCTGCGCGGCGCGGCTGATGTCCGCTTGCTGCACGAGGTCTTCCGTGTGCCAGCCGGAGTGCTTCGAGGAAAACGCGTCGTTCAGGCCGTCGCGCAGCAGGCTGTCGTAGACCTGCGCGTCGCCCATGCGCGCGCCCCAGCGCGCCTGGGGCATCAGGTACGGCGCCTGGTCCATGTTCTCCATGCCGCCGGCCAGCACGACGTTCGATTCGCCGGCCAGGATCTCGTGCGCGGCCGACGCGATGGCCTGCGCGCCCGAGCCGCACACGCGGTTCAGGGTCATCGCCGGCACGCCGACGGGCAGGCCGCCGTGGATCGCCGCCTGGCGCGCCGGATTCATGCGGTTGCCCGCCTGGACCACGTTGCCCATCAGGACGGCGTCGATCGCATCGGGTGCGATGCCCGCGCGCGCGACGGCGGCACGCACGGCGGCTGCGCCCAGTTCGACGGCAGGGAGGGTTTTCAGGGATCCGTTGAACGCGCCGATGGCGGTCCGGACAGGGGCACACAGGACGATATCGCGAGCAGACATGATGACTCCTTTCGGTGGATGGCACAAATATGAGTATATACACGTATTGTGCAAACTGCACGGCGCTGCCTGCGCCATGTTTCGAAAGATCAGGCCGGTGTCTGGTCGGTGTCGTGGATGCCCGTCTCGACGACGGCGCGCAGCAGCATACGCAGTTCGAGTGCGCGATCGGTGCCGAAGTTCTGCTCGAAGGTCTGCTGGGCACGGCGCCACAGCGGCAGCACGGCCTTGACTTTGGCCTTGCCGGCGGGCGTCAGCGTGATGACGCGTTCGCGCTTGTCGTGCTCGCTCGGCCCGGTGACGACGAGCGCGTCGCGTTCGAGCGGCTTGAGGTTGCGGGTGAGGGTCGTGCGGTCCATGACGAGCTCGGCGGACATCTGGTTGACCGTCATCGGCCCGAGCCCCAGCAGCTTGTAGAGGATGGAAAACTGCGTGACGCGCAGGCCGGCTTCGCTCAGCACCTGGTCGTACACGCCGGTGATGTAGCGCGACGCCTGGCGCAGGGCGAGGCAGTTGCACAGGGGGTCGTTCGGATGCGCGCGCGATGTCATGATTCGGTGTTCCATTGCCGGGACGACGTTAGTGTCTTCCCTCCAGCGAGTATAACCCTGCGGGCGGCGCAACCTGTGTATGATCGGCGCACTGTACCTGCATATACACTTATTTACGCTCATTGATTCGGAGGAGAACGCGATGGAGACGCAGCAGACGGTGGCACAGCAGTGGGAAGCGCAATTGCAGGCGGTGCGCGCGCGCGTGCTCGCGGGCGGCGGCCGGCCGGGCGTCGTGCCGGCGCAGGAAGCGCGCGGGATGTCCGGCCTCGCCATCATGCAGGCACTGCTCGACGGCCGCTTCCCGTACGCGCACATCGCCGAGACGCTGAACTTCTTCCTTGTCGAAGTCGACAAGGGATCGGCCACGTTCCAGGGCACGCCGCAGATCGATCACCTGAATCCGATGGGCACCGTGCACGGCGGCTGGTACGCCACCCTGCTCGACTCGGCCGTCGGCTGCGCCGTGCAGACGATGCTGGAACCGGGCTACGGTTACACGACGGCGGAACTGAGCGTGAACCTCGTGCGCGGTGCACGCCTCGATGGCGGACCGCTGCGCGCGATCGGCACCGTGCTGCACTGCGGACGCCAGGTGGCGACGGCCGAAGGCAAGATCGTCGACGCGCAGGGCAAGCTGTATGCGCATGCGACGACGACGTGTCTTGTGTTCGAGCCGCGTTGACGGCGTGATCGCGCGGCGGCAGGGTCCGCGCGGCAGGGCCGGTCGGGACACGCACGCTAGTCGCGCGACAGTACGACGCCTGCCGCCAGGACGATGACCGCCGCCACCGCATAGGGGGCGCTGGCGCCGGCGCCGTACAGCCAGGCCGCCGCCAGCGGCCCCGCCGTCCGGGCGATCGCCTGCTGCGCCTGGTTGGCGCCCTGCACTTCGCCCTGCCGCTGCGCCGGCGCGGCATTGCTGATCAACGCGCTCGCGGAGGGCTGGAACAGGCCGTCGCCGAACGTGAAGACCGCGATCCCGGCCACCAGCAGGGGCACGGCCGCATGCAGCGGCAGCAGCGCGATCATGGCAAGACCGAGCCCGTTGACCACGAGGCCGGCCGCGGCGACGCGGCGCTCGCCGAAGCGCGTTTGCAGCCACGGGGCGGCAAATCCCTGGCTGACGATGTCCATGACACCCACGCCGGCCAGCACCAGGCCGATGCCGGCCGGCTGGAACGCGAACAAATCCTTCAGCAGCACCGTCAGGTTCGCCTGCAGCACGGTGCCGCCCAGCGCAAAACAGAACACGACCGCGAACAGCAGGCGCAGGCGCGGCTCGCGCAGTGCGCGCAGCAGCTGGCCGACGGCGTTGAACTGGCCCCAGTGCAGGCGCACGGCGCGGCTGGCGTGCGGATGGCTTTCAGGCATGCAGAACCAGACCAGCACGCAGTTGAGCAGCGCCAGCGCGGCCGCGCCATACAGCGGCGCCGCCAGCGAGACCTGTCCGAGCGCGCCGCCGAGGACCGGTCCCACCATGAAGCCGAAGCCGCCGGCCGCGCCGAGCATGCCGAAAGCCGGCCCGCGTTCGGCCGGGCCGTGGGTGTCGGCAACGTACGCATACAGCGCCGAGATGCTGCCGGCCGTCAGGCCTTCGATCACCCGGCCCAGTACCAGCACCCACAACGCGCCGCCGACGCCGAATACGGCGAATCCCAGCGCCGAGCCGCACAGCGACACCAGCATGATCGGACGCCGGCCGAACCGGTCGCTCAGCGCGCCCAGCACGGGCGCCGCGACGAAGGAACACAGCGAATACAGGGCGAGGATCAGCGACACCCACCAGGCGATATCCGGTGCCGCGACATAGCGCGCCACCGAAAACGGCAGCACCGGGATGATCAGCGTGAAGCCGGCGAAATTGAAGAACACGGATACGGCGATGACGCCGGTGCGCCCGCCAAGACGGGCAAATAGCGAGGGGAATCTGGAAGACGATGCATCCATGGACGGCTCCTGTGTCGTCTGTTCGACCGGAGCAGTGCATCGACATGACGACCACACGGACGAACAGGAGGCGCCAAACGGCGCCATTGTTCGTCGAGGGTTCGCATGCGGGACGCATGAAACAGAGCTTTCGTTTCCGAAAGGACTCGGGCCTACCTATAACCGAGTCTGCCTTTTCCGACAACGGGAGTCTAACGTGGTCGGCGTTGGCGGGCAAGCACGGCCGTCGTGGCGCGGCGCGGCGGCCGCTTCAAATTTCTTTTCAAATTTTTGAATCCACTTGGTCCCCTGCTTCGTATAAGTAAGGCAGTCGTGCTCAATCGTCAACCTTGACCAAGCAAGAGAGGGGAAATCATGTTGCAAAAAAAGGAATCTACAACCACCGGCAGCGTGGCGCTACGCGCGCTGCTGGCCACCATCTGTGCTGGTGCTGTCATCCATGTGCCGGCGCAGGCATCCAGCCATCGGGAAGCACCGTTCATCACGAAGCAGCCGAAAGTCGACGCTACCGACTTCTACATGTTCCGCAGCTATGAGCAGGGTCGCGAAGGCTTCGTGACGCTGATTGCAAACTACGTCCCGCTGCAAGATCCGCAGGCCGGCCCGAACTACTTCGCGATGGACCCGGACGCGCTCTACGAGATCCATATCGATAACAACGGCGACGCCAAGGAAGACCTCACCTTCCAGTTCAGGTTCCAGAACACGAACAAGGACACCCAGCTGACCGTCGGGGGCAAGAAAGTGTCGATTCCGCTCGTGGTCAACGGCGGCGCCATCGCCGAGCCGAACGCGGCGGGCGCCAACGTGCGCGAAACCTACAGCGTCAACGTGGTGCGCGGCGACCGCCGCACGGGACAACGCAGTTCCGTGACCAATGCGTCCGGTGGCGCCGCCACCTTCGACAAGCCGCTGGACAACATCGGCAACAAGTCGATTCCGAACTACGAGGCCTATGCTGCCAAGCACATGTATACGGTCAACATCCCCGGCTGCTCGACACCGGCACGCATGTTCGTAGGACAGCGCAAGGATCCCTTCGTCGTGAACCTGGGCGAGACGTTCGACCTGATCAACATCAAGGCACCGGCGACGGAGTTCGCTGCCAATGCCGAGAAGGCCGCCAAGGACGACCTGGCCGGGAAGAACGTGACCAGCATCGAGCTCGAAGTTGCGGCTTCCTGTCTGATCGCCGGCGGCGATCCGGTGATCGGCGGTTGGACCACGGCCAGCATGCGTCAGGCACGCCTGCTGAATCCGCTCCCAGCCAGGGACGCAGGTACCGGCGCGTCGAAAGAAGGTGGTGCGTGGACGCAGGTGTCGCGCCTGGGTATGCCGCTCGTCAACGAAGTCGTGATCGGGCTGAAGGACAAGGACCGCTTCAATGCCAGCAAGCCGGCGGGCGACGCCCAGTTCGTCGACTACGTCACGAATCCGACACTGCCGGCCCTCGTCGAGATTCTGTACGGGAATGCCGGTGCCAAGGCCCCGACCAACTTCCCGCGCAATGACCTCGTCGCCGCGTTCCTGACCGGTGTGAAAGGCCTGAACCAGCCGGCAAAGGTGACGGCGTCCGAGATGCTGCGCCTGAACACGTCGATTCCGGCCATGGCGATGGGTTCGCAGAAGCGCCTGGGGGTGATTGACGGCGACAACGCCGGCTTTCCGAACGGCCGCCGTCCGGGCGACGACGTGGTCGACATCGCCTTGCGCGTCGTGATGGGCAAGCTGTGCACGCTGAACCTGGGTTGCGCCCCGGCCGACGCGCCTGCCGGCGGCCTGCACTTCACCGATGGTGCTTATCTGGATGACAGCTTCTTCACGAACGGCTTTCCGTACCTGAAGACCCCGTTGCCGGGTTCGCCGCAGCAATAAGCCGCAAAGGAGAGACAATCATGAGGAAACTCTTGCTTTCCACAGTGCTGCTCGGCGGTCTGCTGACCGCTTGCGGCGGCAGCCACCACGACGACGATGTCGGCATGACCCCGCCGCCAGCCGGCGGTAACGGGCCGACGAGCGACAAGTTCACGACCCAGGTCGCCAGCCTGGTCGCGAGCGCTCCGGACGATGCGGAGCCGGCGGTGTTGGACGAGACCGCGGCGACCATGCCGGACGACACCGAGCCGCAGGCGGTGCAATGAAGCCCGGCGTCGCCATCCGTATCCTGGTGGCGGCGCTGCTGGCGTGTGCGGGCGCCGGGGCCAGCGCGGCCCCGCGCCTGCCGGCCAGCGGTGCCGAGGTGCTCGAGGTGCTGCCCTGGCGCGCCGACCCGCAGCAGCGCGAACTGCGTGACCTGCGGGCGCGTCTCCAGGAAGCGCCGCGCGACCTGCCGCGCGCGGTCGAGGTCGCACGCCGTTACATCGAAGCGGGCCGGCGCGAAGCCGACCCGCGCTACTATGGTTATGCGCAAGCCGCGCTGGACCCATGGTGGCGCCTGGCCGCGCCACCGCCGCAAGTGCGCCTGTTGCGGGCCACGCTGTTGCAGAGCGAACACCGGTTTCCCGAGGCGCTGGCCGACCTCGCCGGCCTGACGGCCCAGCAGCCGGACAATGCCCAGGCCTGGCTGACCCGCGCCACGGTCGAAACCGTGCGTGCCGACTACGCGGCCGCCACGCGCAGTTGCGCACGCCTGTCCAGCCTGGCCGACGAGCTCGTGACCATGGCATGTATCGCCAATGTGGGCGCCATGAACGGCAAGCTGGCCGCCAGCGAACGCCTGCTGGCGGTCCTGCGCGCGCGCGCGGGAGACGGTGCAGCGGACCCGGCCGTCGACACCTGGGTCCTGACGATGCTGGCCGAAATGGCGCAGCGTCGTGGCGCCGCGGCGGATGCCGACACGCGCTTCCGCGCCGCGCTGCGCCGTGCGCCGCGCGATACCTATCTGCTGGGCGCCTATGCCGATTTCCTGCTGGATGCCGGCCGCAACGACGACGCGGCTGCACTGCTGGCGCCGCATGCGCGCGTGGACGGCCTTCTGCTGCGTCACGCGCTGGCCCTGCGCCAGGGCGGCAGGAAGCGCGAGCTCGTGCCCGAATTGACTGAGCTGGCGGCGCGCTTCGATGCGGGTGAACGACGCGGCGACGGCGTCCACCTGCGCGAGCAGGCGCGCTTCGAGCTCGCGCTGCGCGGCGACGCCCGCCGCGCCCTGGCGATCGCCCGCCGCAACTGGGACGTGCAGAAGGAGACGGCCGACGCCCGCATCCTGCTGGAAGCGGCGCTGGCGGCCCGCGACAGCGCCAGTGCGCGCCCGGTACTCGAATGGATGCGCAGCGCACGTGTGGAAGACGTTCAGCTCGCGCGCCTGGCTGCGCAATTGGACCCCAAATTCAACCTGGCCGGAGGTAAGGCATGAAGCGCCTGTGGACCCTGTTCACCCTGTTCCTCGCCTGTGCGACCTGGTCGCTGCCCGCGGCGGCGCACAAGCCGAGCGATTCGTATCTGCGCCTGACGACGGAACAGAACGGTGCCGACGTACGCGGCGAGTGGGACATCGCGCTGCGCGACCTCGACTACGCCATCGGCCTGGATGCCGACAACGACGGCCGCCTGACCTGGGACGAAGTGCGCAACCGTCACGGCGCGATCGCCGCCTATGCGCTGGCGCGCCTGCACCTCGAGCGCGGCGGGGCCGCCTGCGAACTCATGCCGGGCAAGCAGCTGATCGACAACCATACGGACGGCGCCTACACGGTGCTGGCCTTCGCCGCCCGCTGCCCGCGCACCGGGCCGCTTGCCGTCGACTACCGCCTGTTCGCCGACGTCGACCCGCAGCACAAGGGTCTCGCCAGCGTGCGCGACGGCACCAGCGTGCGTACCCTGGTACTCGGCAGCGACCGTCCGCGCGCGACGGTCGACGACGGCGCGGGCGGTGCGGCCAGCGGTTTCCTGGACTACGTCCGGCACGGCATCCTGCACATCTGGATCGGCTACGACCATATTCTTTTCCTCGTCTCGCTCCTGCTGCCGGCGGTGCTTGTACGCGACGGGGGCAGCTGGCGCGCCGTAGGTCGCCCACGGGCGGCACTGGCCGACGTGCTGAAGATCGTAACGGCATTCACCGTCGCGCACTCGATCACGCTCAGCCTGGCAGCGCTCGGCGTGGTGGCGCTGCCGTCGCGCTGGGTCGAATCGGCAATCGCCCTGTCGGTACTGCTGGCGGCCCTGAACAACGTGCTGCCGGTCGCGCGCGGACGGCGCTGGGCCGCGGCCTTCCTGTTCGGCCTGGTCCACGGTTTCGGCTTCGCCAGCGTGCTGGCCGACCTCGGTCTGCAGCCGGGCGCCCTGGCCGCGTCGCTGGTCGGCTTCAATCTCGGCGTCGAGATCGGCCAGCTGGCGATCGTCGCGGTCTTCCTGCCGCTCGCCTACGGCATGCGCAGTACCTGGTTCTACCGGCGCGTGGTGCTGGTCGGCGGATCGGGGGCGATCATGCTGGTGGCCGCGCTGTGGCTGGGGGAGCGCCTGTTCGATCTGAAACTGCTGCCGGTCTGATGCCATCATGTTCCATGCAATGAACCCGACTTCACGTATTCCGCTCGCCATCGTCGGCGCCTGTGTCACGCTGGCCCTGCCCGCCACGGCGCACGCCGCGGACGACCCGCCGCCCGCGCCCGTGATCCGCGTCGTCGGCCACTACGACAATGCCGTCGGCACATCGGATGCCGCCAGCCAGGGTGTCATCACGGCCGACCTCGTGGCCAACCGGCCGACGCTGCGCACCGGCGAACTGCTCGAATTCGTGCCGGGCATGATCGTCACGCAGCACAGCGGCGACGGCAAGGCCAATCAATACTTCCTGCGCGGCTTCAACCTGGACCACGGCACCGACTTCGCGACGTTCGTCGACGGCATGCCGGTCAACATGCGCACGCACGCGCACGGCCAGGGCTATATGGACCTGAATTTCCTGATCCCGGAACTGGTACAGCGCATCGAGTACAAGAAGGGCACGTATTTCGCCGGGGAAGGCGACTTCGCCTCGGCCGGGGCCGCGCACTTCCGTATCGGCGACCGCCTGCCGGCCGGGCTGGCCGCCCTGTCGCTGGGCAGTAACGGCTATCGGCGCGCGTTGCTGGCCGATTCACTGCAGGCTGCCGGCGGCACGCTGCTGTACGGCCTCGAACTTGGTCGCAACGATGGCCCCTGGGACGTACCCGAAGGCGTGCGCAAGGCCAACGCGCTGCTGCGCTACAGCCGTGGCAACGCCGACGACGGCTGGAGCCTGACGGGCATGGCGTACCGCAACCGCTGGAATTCAACCGACCAGGTGCCGCTGCGCGCCGTGGCATCGGGACAGATCGACCGCTTCGGCAGTATCGATCCGACCGACGGCGGCTCTACCGCGCGTACCAGCCTGTCGTATGCGATGCGCAAGCGCGGCGCCGCGACGCTGTTCGAGCTGGACGCCTATCTGGTGCGCTCGCGTCTCGACCTGTTCAGCAACTTCACGTACGCACTGGACAACCCCGACGGCGGCGACCAGTTCCAGCAAAGCGAGCGGCGCACGCTGGCGGGATTGAACATGGCCCAATCGTGGACCGCCGACTGGGGCGGGCTCGCCATGCGCAACAAGCTGGGCCTGCAGGTGCGCCACGACCGCCTGGACCCGATCGGCATCTACGACACGGTCGCACGTGACCGCACGGCTACGGTACGCGAGGACCGCGTGCGCGAGGCGAGCGCCGGCCTGTACGCCGAGAACGTCGTGCAATGGCAGCCCTGGCTGCGCAGCGTGGCCGGCATGCGTTACGACGCCTACGCGTTTCGCGTCGACAGCAGCATCGCAGGCAACAGCGGACGCGCCAATGCGCATATCGCATCGCCCAAGCTGTCGCTCATCGTCGGGCCGTGGCGCGCGTCCGAGTTGTTCGTCAATGTCGGTCGGGGTTTCCACAGCAACGACGCGCGCGGTGCGACCCAGACGCGTCTGCCCGACGGCACGCCGGCCGCGCCGGTGACGCCGCTCGTCGCCACGCGCGGCGCGGAACTGGGCCTGCGCACGGAAGCATTGCCGGGCCTGCAAAGCTCGCTGGCCGTGTGGCGCCTGGACATCGATTCCGAACTCGTGTTCGTCGGCGACGCCGGCGCGACGGCGGCCAGCCGCGCCAGCCGCCGCCACGGCATCGAATGGAACAACCATTACATCATTGCGCCCGGCCTGCTGCTCGACCTCGACGTGGCCGCCTCGCACGCCCGCTATGCGGACGATGCCCCGACCGGCAACGATATCCCGGGCGCCCTGAGCCGAGTCGTGTCGTTCGGGATCACGGCGGAAGATCGGGGTCGCTGGTCGGGCAGCGTCGAACTGCGCCACTTCGGTCCCCGCCCCCTGGTCGAAGACGGCAGCATTCGCTCGGCATCGACGACGCTGGCGTATGCGCGCGCAGGCTACCGCATCACACCGCGCACGCGCCTGACGCTGGACGTATTCAACCTTTTCGACCGCAAGGCCAGCGACATCGACTATTTCTACACGTCGCGGCTGTCAGGCGAACCCGCAGGCGGCGTCGAGGACATCCACTTCCATCCCGTGGAACCGCGTTCCGTGCGCCTGACACTGCAACACAGCTTCTGATCGTTGGATACGCTGCGGCGGATGGAACGCTCGACTACGGCGCCACCGCCGACAGCCCCTCGCGCAACTGCCCGGCCAGCGCCGCGCCGAACCGCGCTTCGAACTCGGCCTGCGCTTCCTGCCACACGGGCAGCGCCTGCGCCAGCCGGGCGCGGCCCGCATCGGTCAGGCGCACGACGTTGCGGCGCGCGTCGTTCTCGTGCGCGCCGACGGACAGCAGGCCGTCCCGCTCCAGCGGCTGCAGCGCGCGGATCACGCTCGTGCGCTCCAGCGCCATCGCCTCGACCAGGTCCTTCATCGAGGCCGCGCCGATGTCGTCGACGTAGACCAGGATGGAGAACTGCGTGCTGGTCAGCGCCACGCGCGCCAGGTGGTCTTCATACAGTTTCGTGATCAGACGCGCCGCCTTGCGGGAAGCGAAGCAGTTGCAGTGGATGAGTCGTTCGGAAGCAGTCATGGGGACAGTATTGTGTGCGTATGCACATATGTCAACCCTGCGACTGGACCGGCGTCAGGCAAGCGTGTCGACGACGCCGCCGTCGACGCGCAGCGCGGCGCCGGTCGTGGCCGATGCCTGCGGCGAGCACACGTACACGATCATGTTCGCCACCTCGTCCGGACTCGCGGCGCGGCGCAGGATCGAGCTGGGACGGTGCGTGCGCACGAACGCTGTCGCGGCCTGCTCGACCGACGTGCCGGCCTCGCGCGCGGCATCCGCAAGCATGCCGCGCACGCCTTCCGACAGGGTCGGTCCCGGCAGCACCGAGTTCACGGTCACGCCGCTGCCGGCCGCCAGCTTGGCCAGTCCGCGCGCGATCGCCAGCTCGGCCGTCTTGGTCATGCCGTAGTGGATCATGTCGGGCGGGATGTTCAGCGCCGACTCCGACGACACGAACACGACCCGGCCCCAGTCCCGCTCCAGCATGCCCTTCAGGTAAGCGCGCGCCAGGCGCACGCCGGACATCACGTTCAGCTGGAAGAAGTGGTCCCACGTCGCGTCGTCGATCTCGAAGAAATCCTGCGGGCCGTACGTGCCCGCATTGTTGACGAGGATGTCGACGGCCAGCGCCGCGGCCACGAGCGCGGCGGCACCGTCCGCCGTCGCCAGGTCGGCCGCGACGCCGCGCAGGCTCGCCTGCGGCACCTGCGCCAGCACGGCGGCGCGGGCGCGCTCGATGGCGGCGTCGCTGCGGCCGTTGAGGATGACGGTGGCCCCGGCGCGCGCCAGGCCGGTCGCGGTGGCCAGGCCGATGCCGGCGGTGGAAGCGGTGACCAGGGCAGTCTTGCCGGTCAGGTCGATGTGCATGGAATCCTCCTTGGTGGGTAATCGATGCGTTGGTGCGTTGGTGCGTTGGTGCGTCAGTGCGCGGCCGCGAGGCCCAGCTGCCGCATCAGCGTCAGGTTGTCCTCGATGTGCCAGTTGTCGGCGATCCGGCCGTCCGCGATGCGGTAGATGTCGGTGGCGATGAAGTCGACCGCCTGGCCGCGGCCCTGCGTGCCGGCCCATTGTCCCGTGAAATGGCCGTGGAAGCGGTAGTGCACGGTGACGCGGTCGGCGGCGACGATCATCTGCTGCGCATCGGCGCGCAGGTCGGGAATGGCCGTGCGCACGAAGCGCGACGCGGCCAGCGGCCCCGGCACGCCCTGCGCCCGGCCCGGCGGCAGCGTGCGGTCGGTGAAATCGGACGCCAATGCGGCGCGGGCGAAGCGCTCGTCACCCGTGTTCCAGAACGTGGCGTAGCGGCGCGTCGCCAGCAGCCCGGCCTCGCGCTGCGCCGGCGGCAACGCCGCGTCGGCGATCACGGCGGCGGGCTGGACGAGTTGTGGGTCGCCATCCTGTGCATGCGCCTGCACGGGCAGCGTGGACGCCAGCAGGGCCGCCAGGACGGTCGAAGCGAGACCGGTGAGGGTGCGGGATGTGGACAAGGACATGAGCGGCTCCATCGTGCGTGGTTGATGAACCCATCATAGATTTCACGCATGCGGAAAAATAGCGGCAAAATGCGAAATCATTGTTTCCAGAAAACGCAAGATGGACACGCTCGCCAACAACTTCCCCGCCCTCGTCGCGTTCGCGCGGATCGTCGCCGCCGGCAGCCTGTCCGCCGCCGCGCGCGAGCTGGACGTGCCCGTGTCCGTCGTCAGCAAGCGCCTGTCGCTGCTGGAAGCGCACCTGGGCACGCGCCTCCTGCAGCGCACGACGCGGCGCCAGACGCTGACGGACGAAGGCCGGCTGTTCCACGCGCGCGTGCTGCGCATCCTCGATGAAGTCGAGCAGGCGGAAGCCCTGCTCGCGCAGCGCCGCGACGGCGTGCACGGCCTGTTGCGCATCACGGCGCCGCGCGAACTGGGACGGCGCTGGCTGGTGCCGGTCGCGGCCGCGTTCCAGGAACTGCATCCGCAGGTGACGGTCCAGCTCGAACTGGACGACGTCGTCGTCGACCTCGTCGACAGCGGCCACGACCTCGGCGTGCGCTACGGCGCGCTGGCCGATTCGTCGCTCGTCGCGCGCGAGCTGGCGCCGAACTACCGCGTGCTGTGCGCGTCTCCGTCGTACCTGGAGCGCCACGGCGAGCCGCGCACGCCGGCCGAACTGGCGGGCCACCGCTGCATCGTCATCGGCGACCAGCGCCGCACCGACTGGCGCTTCGACGACAGCGACATGGGCAGCGTGCGCGTGGACGCCGCCTTCCTGACGAACGACGGCGGCGCCGCGCAGCAGCTGGCGCTGGCCGGCAGCGGCATCACGCTGAAATCGATCTGGGACGTGGGCGACGACCTCGCGGCGGGGCGCCTGCGGCGCGTGCTGCCGAACCACGCGATGGCGGCGGCGCCGCTGCATGCGGTGTATCCGCACCAGAAGAACCTGGCACCGCGGGTGAGACTGTTCGTGGGGTATCTGAAGGAGCGGCTGCAGGAGGCGTGGCGGTGGTGAAGCGCGTGGCGAACGGAGTCCGCACCTTCACCGTCGTCCCCGCGCAGGCGGGGACCCAAGTTGTTCGCATCGTGGTAACGCACGCAAACCCGTCATCCCCGCCTTCGCGGGGATGACGTGCAAAATGTGCGCTCCCGATCCCAGTTCGTCCCCAATCAGCTTACGCCGGGCTCCAGCAACGTCACCGTCCGCGCCTCCGTATCCAGCCGCGCCATCACGCCGACGGGCATGGTGAACTGGTTGCGGATGTGCCCGAACGAATAACCCGTCACCGCCGGCACGCGCAGCGGCCGCAGGTGCACGTCGAGCGTTTCGTCCAGCGTCAGCGACGAACCGTCGCCCTGCGGTCCGCAGTTGTCGCAGATGCCGATCATGACGCCGGCCGCCTTGTCCAGGCCGACGGCCAGGTCGAGCTGCGTCAGCCAGCGGTCGATGCGGTACGGTTCCTCGTTCACTTCCTCGATGAACAGCAGGCTGCCGTTGAAATCGGCCGCGTACGGCGTGCCCGCCAGCGCGCTCACCAGCGACAGATTGCCGCCGATGAGCCGCCCCGTGGCGACGCCGCCGTGCACGGTGCGCGTGGCGTACCACGGCGCCGTCAGCGCGCGCCGGTCGTTATCAAGCGACATCGGGATCGTGTACGTGGGGCGCGGCGCCATCAGCACGGCGAGCAGGTGCTCGGTCGCATAGTCGGACGGCGTGCTCGATGCCACCGGGCCGTGGAACGTCACGAGGCCGGCGTGGCGCTGTATCGCCAGGTGCAGCGCCGTGATGTCCGAGTAGCCCAGCAGGATCTTCGGGTGCGTGCGGATCAGGCGGTAGTCCAGGTGGCGCAGCAGCGAGATGCAGCCGGAGCCGCCGCGGATCGCCCAGATCGCTTTCACGTCCGGATCGCGGAACATCGCGTGCAGGTCGGCGATGCGCGCGGCGACCGTGCCGCCGTAGTTGCCCCACACCTCGCGCAGGTACGTGCCCTGTTTGACGCGCAGGCCCAGCGCCTCGATGTGGCGCACCGCCTGCTCGATCGCGGCATCGCTCGTGTAGCCGCCCGGCGCGACGAGGCCGACGACGTCGCCGCGCGCCAGGCGCGGTGGTTTGATCAGGGGTGTCATGGTCGATGTGCGTGTGGGCCGGGCCAGCGCCGGTGCGAAAGGAAGCAGCAGCGCCGCCGCGATCGTCCGGTTGAAGCTGCGCCTGCGGTTCATGGAGTCGGGGTCGGATCAACGGCCCGCGCCTGCAAGGAGGGCTTGCAGGGCCGCGGGCCGCCGTGCGCCAAGGATACCGGCAATCGCGAAGCGACGCCGAAATGGACGCTGGAAGCGGACGTCAGAAGAAGCGGTACTTGACGTCGACGCTCAGGGCGCGGCCGCGTGGATCGGCCACGCGCGGGTCCCAGCCGGCGCCCACGACTTCGTCCACGTTGTGCGCCGTGAACGGCGGCGTGCGGTCGAACAGGTTCTGGATGCCGACCGTGATCGTCGTGTTCTTGAACCCCGTGTACGTCGTCGACAGGCCCCACGTCGTGTAGCTGGCCACGTGCGGATTGAAGCCGGGCGGCGGCGCGCTCTTGCCGGCGTCCGGCAGTTCGTCCTTGTAGCCGTCGCGGTACAGGTTACTGAGCAGGAAGCCCCACGGTCCCTTGCTCACGCTCAGCGTCGCGTTGTGCTTCCAGCGCAGGTACAAATCGCGCGTGTAGAAATTGCCGACGTATTCGACGTACGGCTGGCCCTCGAACTCGGCGAACTGGTAGCTCTGGGTCCAGGTGCCGTCCAGGGTGGCGTTCCAGCGCCAGCCGTCCGGCAGCTTGCCGCGGCCGCGCAGGCCGACGTCGGCGCCGCGCGTTTTCAGGCCCGCGGCGTTGATCCAGCCGGCGTCGACGTACGCGATGGTGCCGTCGGCGTTGCGGTGGATGTATTGCGGCAGCGACGCTTCGTTCGCCAGCACCACCTGGGGCGTGCGGTTCAGGATGCGGTCGCGGATGTTGATGGCCCAGTAGTCGACCGACGCCGAGAAGTTGGCGTTCGGCTCGACGATGAAGCCGAGCGTGCCCTGCTTCGACGTCTCCGGCCGCAAATTCGGATTGCCGCCGCTGAAGTACTGCAGGCGCTCGATCGCGCAGAAGCGCGGGTCGCCCGGGTGGCTCGCGCAGCCGACCGGATCGTTCACGCCGTTCGGCAGTTCCTGGTCCAGGCGGCCCGAATACAGCTGCGAAAAACTCGGCGCCAGGAAACCCTTGTTGGCCGAACCGCGCAGCATCAGCCAGCTCGTGGGACGGTAGCTGAATGCGATCTTCGGATTGGTCGTCGCGCCGATCAGGCTGTAGTCGTCGCGGCGCAGCGCCAGCTGCAGTTCCAGGTTCTTCATGACCGGCACGACGAGTTCCGTGTAGATCGCCTTGATGTTGCGGTTGACCGTGCTCTGGTTGGCATTGCCCGGCGCGAGCAGGATCTGGGTCGCGTCGACGTCCTGCGCGAAGCCGTAGCCCTCGCGCCGCAGATCGGTGCCGATCGCGCCCTGCAGCGCGCCGGCCGGCAGCTGCCACAGCGCGCCCGACACGGACGCGTTGAACTGCGTGAGCGTCGTCTTGCCGTGCTGCAGGCGGCCGTGGAAGCGCGCCGCGTCCAGCGCCTGCATCGCGGCGGCGCTCTGCCCTTGCGCGGGCGACGCGAATGGATTCACCACGCCGCTGCCCAGCACCTGGTACAGCGCGCCCGTGTACGCATAGCCGTCGACGAGGTCGGTCGTCGTGTGGCTTTCGCTGTGCGACAGGTCGATCTTGTAGTCCCACTTGCCGGCGAAGGTGCCTTCGGCGCCGGTCATCAGGCGCACGGTGTCGGTCGTGTAGGCCTGCGTGCGGCTGCCGAGCGGCCAGGCGCGCCATTTGTAGATGATCGGTTTCGTGTTGTCGAAGCTGGCGATGTACGGCGACAGGTCCTGGTAGTACGGCCCGCCGGTCGGATACGCGTTGCCGTTCGCGAGCGACGTCGAGATCTGCACCGGCGTCAGGATCGCCAGCGTGTTCGTGTGCGCGGCGATGGCTTCGGCGAACACGCGGTGCTCCGGCGCGACCTGGAACGTGGCGCGCGCGACGCCGTTGGTGCGCTCGGTCGGCAGCTGCATCACGTAGTCGGCGCCGTAGTCGTAGGCGCACGAATGGGTCGAGCGCAGCGGCGACGTCGACTTCTGCCACAGCGCCGTCGCGTACTGCATCATGCCCGGCACGCTGTCGCACTTGCCCTGCAGGCTGAGCAGGCCGGCCTGCAGGTAGGTGTTCGGGTCGCCCGGCAGCTGGTAGCCGGTGCCGAGCGCGGTACCGGCACCCGTCAGCTGGTTGGCGACGGGCGTGCCGGTCGTGTCCGGCGACAGGCCGCGTGCCGGCTGGTAGCCGTTGGCGAAAGAGCGCTGGCGCGAATCAAGTTCGCTGTCCTTGTCGTAGCCGACCGACACCATCACGTTGAAGCGGTCCGTGTCCAGGTTGCCGTGGCCGGCGACGACCTGCAGCCGCCGCGTGGCGCCGCCGCCGTGTTCCGTCCAGTTGCCGCTGGCGTTCGCCTGCAGTCCCTCGAAATCCGTCTTGAGGATGAAGTTGATGACGCCGCCGACGGCATCGGTGCCGTAGATCGCCGACGCGCCGTCCTTCAGGATCTCGACGCGCGCCACCGCGGCCAGCGGCACCGTGTTCAGGTCGACCGCCTTGCCGGACAGGCCGTAGCCCGAGATGCGGCGGCCGTTGATCAAGACCAGCGTGCCCGACGGCCCGAGCCCGCGCAGCGACGCGAACGAACCGCCGCCGCTGACGCGGTCGGCATCCGCGCCGAACACGTTGTTCCCGGACGTCATGTTGTCGGCGCCCGTGCCGTTGGCGGAGATCAGGCGCATCAGCTGCTCGGCGTTGGTGATGCCCTGCTTGTCGAGCTGGTCCAGCGTGATCGTCTGCACGGGCAGCGCGCCCTCGGTGGCGATGCGCTTGATGCTGGAGCCCGTGATCTCGACGCGCGCGATCGGTTTGTCGGACTGCACCTGCTGTGCGAACGCGGGCGCGGCGGCACCGATCAGGGCAATCAGGGTCGCGGATGTCTTCAGTTTCACGTAGTTCTCCCGGGGCATTGACGAACGGCTCGATGTCACGACAGCGTAATGTGTTGGCATTACGCTCATGTTGACCTCAACGGTAAGCGCACTCGCGCGCGCCCAGCCAATGAAAATTCCGCCGCAGCGTATAACTGCAGGGAATATTTCGTTCCGTTAATCTAGCAAAAACGCTCACTTGCCCCGGGCCGCACGTATCCTTTCTGCAACATCAACGTCCAGGTAGCGCCATTGCGTCAGTTCGACCGGGTGGCGCTTGTAGTTTTTGAGCCACGGCTGACGGATATCCGCCGACAGCACATGCGTCAGCGGCACCCACGGGTTGTACGCGTGGATCAGCTGGTTCATCTCGACATACAGCGCCTGGCGCGCCGGACCGTCCTTCAGGTCGCGCGCCCGTTCGTAGCGCGCGTCGTAGGCCGGCAGGCGGAAGCGCGCATAGTTGGCGCGGCCGGCATTGGGGCCGTACAGCAGCTGGTAGAAATTCTCGCCGTCGGGGAAGTCGGCGATCCAGTTCGTTTCGAACATCTGCACTTTGCCGAGGTGCGACGCCTTGATGATTTCCGTCTTTTTGTCCGACCTGAACGTGACGCGCAGGCCGACGGCGTTCAGGCACTTGCGCCAGAACTCGTCGCGCAGGCGTCCGCTGACCGTCGCTTCGCTGCTCATCTGCAGGGTCAGCGGGACGGTCTCGCGCGGGTTGTCCCCTGCCTTGCCGCCGGGTTTGGGCATGCGCCGAAAGCCATCCGGATCGCGCTGGTCGTAGCCGAAGCGGTCCAGCAGCGCATTCGCCAGCGCGGGATCGTACGGCACCGGGCTGCGGTAGCGCGGATCGTAGCCGAGCACGCCCGGCGGCAGCGGCGATTCGGCCTTGATGGCGAACCCCTGTTTCAGCAGCGCGATGTCCTCGGCGCTGTTGTAGCTGAGCGCGATCGCGCGGCGCAGCGCCACCTTGTCGTTCGTATAGCCGCCCAGCACCGGATCGTCCACGTTCATCCACATGTAGTACGTCTGCAGCACGGGAAAACGGTACAGCTGCATGCCGCGCGCGGCCAGCGCCGGCTTCAGTGTGCCGTTCGCGATGACCATGTTCGTCATCGATTCCGGCACCTGCTCCAGGTAATCGTATTCGCCGTTCAGGAAGCCCAGCATGCGGCCCTGGAATTCCTCGGCGATCTTGATGTCGACGCGGTCCACGCGCGGCAGCTTCTGCCCCTCGAGTGCACGCGCGATGGCCCGGTCGGCCGGGTCGGCGCCGGCATCGTGCGCGACGCTGGAGTGGAACACGGCCGTCGAAGCCGGATTGGCGACGAGGACGATGCGGTCGCTGCGCTTCCAGTCCCCCAGCATGAACGGCCCCGTTCCGACCGGGTGATTGCCGGCCTGGCCCGGATACGCCTCGATGACTTCGCGCGCGACGACGCCTGTTGCTGGCGTGGCAAGGTAGAACAAGAAATTGTTATCCGGCTCGGCGAGGCGGATGCGCAGCGTGTAGCGGTCGACGGCCTGCAGGCCCGGGATATCGGTCGCGTAGTCGAACCGGCTTTTCAGCGCCGCGTCGCCGGCCAGCTTGCCGTCGAACAGGAACGACCACGGCGATTTCAGCGCCGGGTCGTACAGCCGCTTGATGCTGTAGACGTAGTCGGCCGCCGTCACTTCGCGCGGCGGGCCCTTGAACGCCGGGTCGGGCGTGAAGCGCATGCCGGGCCGGATGTGGAACGTGTACGTCAGGCCGTCGGCCGACACCTGCGGCAAGTCGGTCGCGCCATTGCCCTGCAGTTTTACCGGCCGCGCCAGGTAGTCGTAGCGCAGCAGCGGGTCGAACAGGTTTTCCAGCAGGGAGAGGGTGGCGATGTCGGACGCGACGGCCGGGTCGAGGCCTGTCTCGCTCGTCGACAGGAACATGTGCAGCACTTTGGCCGCTTGGCCCTGCCCGGCGGGCTGCGCCAGCGCCGGGGTGGCGAGCGGCAAGTGCAGGGCGGTCAGCAGCAGGGTGGCAAGGAGGGAGCGGCGTGTCGGCATGGCGGGGGTCCAGGGAGCGTTGCGTATCATAGGCTCAGGTGTTTGAGACAGGCAATATGCCAGCGCGCCATCGTCCCGCGTGCATAACCTTTTTGTATGACCCCAACGCATTCTTTCATCAGTGCAGCTTGCGCAGCGCCTATACTCTCCCCTGCACAATCGAGCCCGGGCAACCGCCTGCCGGGCTGAATCGACACACATCATGAATTTGAATTACATCTGGAGCGGTTTCTTCCTCGTCGGCTTCGCCGCGGCGCTGGTCCAATGGATCGTGCTGGGAGACACCGAGATCTTCAAGCGCATCATCGACGGCACGTTCGACTCGGCCAAGCTGGCCGTGATGGACATCGCGCTGCCGCTTGCGGGCGTGATGACCCTGTGGCTGGGCCTCATGAACGTCGGCGAAAAGGCCGGCGCCATCGGCTGGCTGGCGAAAATCATTGCGCCGTTCTTTTCGCGCATCTTCCCCGACGTGCCGAAGGACCACCCGGCCACGGGCCACATGGTGATGAATTTTTCCGCCAACCTGCTGGGCCTGGACAATGCCGCGACGCCGTTCGGCCTGAAGGCGATGGAAAGCCTGCAGACGCTGAACCCGGACAAGGACACGGCCAGCAACGCGCAGATCATGTTCCTCGTGCTGCACACGTCGGGCCTGACCCTGATCCCGCTCGCGATCATGGCGCAGCGCGCGATCCTCGGCGCGAAAGACCCGTCCGACATCTTCATTCCCTGCATGATCGCGACCTACGTCGCCACCGTCGCCGGCATCGTCGCCGTGTCGATCCGCCAGCGCATCAATTTGTTCGACCGCGTCGTGCTCGGCTGGCTGGGCGGCGTGACGGCCGCGATCGCCGCACTGATCTGGTACTTCACGCAGTACCTGACGAAGCCGGAAATCGAGACGGTGTCCAAGGTGGCCAGCAACCTGATCCTGTTCTCGATCATCGTCGCCTTCATCGCCGGTGCGCTGCGCAAGAACGTTAACGTCTACGAGGCGTTCATCGAGGGCGCAAAGGGCGGCATCCAGACGTCGCTGACGGTCATCCCCTACCTCGTCGGCATGCTCGTCGCCATCTCCGTGATCCGCAACTCTGGCGTGCTCGGCTACGTCGTGCAGGGCCTGGAATGGCTGATCCGCCAGGCCGGCATCGACACCGCGTTTACGCCCGCGCTGCCGACCGCGCTGATGAAGCCGCTGTCCGGCAGCGGCTCGCGCGCGCTGATGATCGACACGATGAAGACCTACGGCGTCGATTCGTTCGTCGGCCGCCTGGCCTGCATCTTCCAGGGATCGGCCGACACGACGTTCTACATCGTCGCGCTGTACTTCGGCTCCGTCGGCATCCGCAAGACCCGCTATGCGATTTCGTGCGGGCTGATCGCCGACCTGGCCGGGATCGTCGCCGCCATCGCCGTCGCGTATGTGTTCTTCGGCTGACCGCCGACGCTTATCGCTCACGCTAACCGTTTTTCGTTCAAGGACAGGCATGCTTCGTCGCCCCACGCTCTCCCTCCTCTGCGCCGCCCTGCTCGCCGCCGCGCTGCCGGCGCGCGCGCAGCTGTCATCCCCGCCGCCGACGGTGGCGCCGTCCACGCTGCCGCCCGCGTCGATGACGGCGCCGCTGCCGCTGGCGGTCGCGGATGCCCTGCGCGCGGCGGGCATGCCGGACGATGCCTTGAGCGTGCTCGTGCTGCGCGGCGACCAGACAGTGCTCGCGCACCTGGCCGACCGTGCCGTGCCGCCGGCGTCGACGATGAAGATCATCACGACATTGGTCGCGCTCGAACAGCTCGGCCCGGCGTTCCGCGGCCGCACGGAACTGCGTACGACGGCGCCGCTCAAGGGCGACGTGCTGCAAGGCGACCTCGTGCTGCGCGGCGGCGCCGATATCGATTTATCCACCGAGGCGCTGACGGCCATGCTGCGCAGCCTGCGCTACGGGGGCATCCGCACCATCGACGGCAACCTCGTGCTCGACCGCCAGTTGTTCAACCCGGCCCGGCCCGACCTCGGCGTGCCGCCGTTCGACGAATCGCCGGAAGCCTATTACAACGTCACGCCGGAAGCCCTGCTCGTCAACAAGAACATGCTGCAGCTGGACCTGCGCTCGACGCC
>Ga0308166_1001463_pt1 | contig 24944 bp, 24 predicted proteins | sample PhyCR2_2_FD_202137 | JGI IMG/M metagenome (GOLD analysis project Ga0308166, IMG submission 202137) | Phyllosphere microbial communities from UC Gill Tract Community Farm, Albany, California, United States - DLSLCC.R2 | ecosystem: Host-associated > Plants > Phyllosphere > Unclassified | place... | reverse complement strand
GCCTGCGCGCACCGCGTCATCGCGGCGCTGCCGCCGCTGGCGGTGGCCGGCGCGGCATAAGCAGCGTCGCCCGCGCATCATGAATCTGCTGCAGACCCTCGTCGCGTTCATCGTTGCGCTGGGCACGCTCGTGATCATCCACGAGCTGGGGCACTACCTCGTCGCACGCTGGTGCGGCGTCAAGGTGCTGCGCTTCTCCGTCGGCATGGGCCGCATCGTCTGGTCGCGCCGCTTCGGCCCGGACCAGACCGAGTGGGCCGTGTCGGCGCTGCCGCTGGGCGGCTACGTCAAGATGCTGGACGCGCGCGAGCAGGACGTCGCCAGCCTGCCGGAAGCGGACCTGCGCCGCGAGTTCACGCGCCAGAACGTCTGGAAACGCATCGCCATCGTGGCCGCCGGCCCGATCGCCAACTTCCTGCTGGCGATCCTGCTGTACGCGGGCCTGTACATGCACGGCATCGAGGAAACGGCCAGCCGCCTGGCGCAGCCCGCACAAGGCACTGCCGCGCAAGCCGCGGGCATCAAACGGGACGACACCGTTGTCGCCGTCAACGGCAACGCGGTTGCCGGCTGGTCGGACCTGCGCTGGCAGGTGATCCGCGCCGCCGTGGAGGCGCAGGACGGGCAGGGCGCCCGCATCGAAGTGCGGCGCCCCGGGCGCGGCCGTTTCACCTTTACGCTGCCGGCGGACGCGCTGACGAAACTCGATCTCGATGGCGACGTGACGACTGCGCTGGGCCTGTCGATCGCGCTGCCGCCGCCCGTGCTGGGCAAGGTCGATCCGCTTGGTGCCGGTGCCCGCGCCGGCCTGCGCACGGGCGACACGATCGTTGCCATGGACGGCAAACCGGTCGAGGACATCGGCGCGTTCACGAACATGATCCGCGCCGCGCCGGGGCGCACGATCGAGCTGGACGTGCTGCGTGCCGGCCGTTCGCTGCGCCTGCCCATCACGCCGGAAAGCGCGCATGACAAGGCAGGCAAGGGAGCTGTAACAGTCGGTAAGATCAAGGTGGAGCTGCTGGGCCGCCCGGATATGATCGTCGTCAGCGACGGTCCAGTGCGGGCCACGACCAAGGCGGTGCGCAAGGTGTGGGACACCAGCGTGCTGACGGTGCGGATGATCGGGCGCATGCTGACGGGCGACGTCTCGTGGAAGAACGTCACGGGTCCGATCACGATCGCCGACTACGCGGGACAGAGTTCGCGCATCGGCCTGGCGAGCTACCTGACGTTCATGGCGCTCGTCAGCGTTAGCCTTGGAGTAATGAATTTGCTACCGATTCCCGTTCTGGATGGTGGCCATTTGCTGTATTATTCGCTGGAAGTTTTGACTGGGCGCCCGGTACCGGAGCGTTTTGGGGAGATTGCACAGCGTCTGGGCGTGGGGTTGCTGGTGACCTTGATGGCGCTCGCTGTGTTCAACGATGTAGCGCGGTTGCTGTAAGCCGTCCGCCGCGCGTGCAGTCTCGTGTTGGAGAAGCCGGTTCGGAATGGGTGCAAGCAGCGCCTATCGCGAAACGGCTTTTCGTACCATTATATTTGCCAATGAAATTCAATTCTGATCGCTTTGCCTTGCCTTCCTTTCGCCGCAGCCTGATCGGTGCCGCCGTACTGGCCTTCTGCTCCGGCAGCGCTTTCGCCGTCGCCCCCTTTGTCGTCAAGGACATCCGCGTCGAAGGCATCCAGCGTACCGAAGCGGGCACCGTGTTCAGCTACCTGCCCGTACGCGTGGGCGAGACCTTCAGCGACGACAAGAGCATCGCCGCGATCAAGGCCCTGTACGCGACGGGCATCTTCAAGGACGTGCGCCTGGAGGCGGACGGCAACGTGCTGGTGGTGATCGTCGAGGAACGTCCCGCGATCGCCAAGGTCGATTTCACCGGCACCCATGAATTCGAGAAGGACATGCTGGTCAAGGCGCTGAAGGACATCGGCGTCGGCGAAGCGAAGACCTTCGACAAGGCGACCGTCGACCGCGCCGAGCAGGAACTGAAGCGGCAGTATCTGTCGCGCGGCCTGTACGGCGTGAAGATCACGACGACCGTCACGCCGATGGAACGCAACCGCGTGGGCATCAACTTCGGCGTCGACGAAGGCGAGATCGCCCGCATCAAGCAGATCAACATCGTCGGCAACAAGGTCTTCTCCGACAAGGAGCTGCGCAAGGAACTGTCGCTGAACACCAGCACCTGGTTCAGCTGGTACACGAAGGCCGACCAGTATTCGAAGACGAAGCTGACGGGCGACATCGAGTCGCTGAAGTCGTTCTACCTGGACCGCGGCTACATCGAGATGAACGTCGATTCGACGCAGGTCTCGATCACGCCGGACAAGAAGGACATCTACCTCACCATCAACATCACCGAAGGCGAGAAGTACACCGTCTCGGACATCAAGTTCGAAGGCGAGATGTTCGGCCGCGAGGACGAGCTGCGCTCGCTGGTGCTGCTGAAGACGGGCCAGACCTACTCGGGCGCGCGCCTGACGGCGACGAATAAACTGATCACGGACCGCCTGGGCAACTTCGGCTACGCGTTCGCCAACGTCAACGCCAATCCGGAAGTGAACCGCGAGAAGCGCGAAGTGGCGTTCACGTTCATGATCGATCCGGGCAAGCGCGCCTACGTGCGCCACATGAACATCGCCGGCAACACGACCACGCGCGATGAAGTCATCCGCCGCGAATTCCGCCAGTTCGAATCGAGCTGGTACGACGCAAACAAAATCAAGCTGTCGCGCGACCGCGTCGACCGCCTGGGCTACTTCAAGGACGTGACGATCGACACGCCGGAAGCGCAGGGCACGTCGGACCAGGTGGACGTCAACCTGACGGTGGTCGAGAAGCCGACCGGCTCGTTCCAGATCGGCGGCGCGTTCTCGCAGGCCGAGAAATTCAGCCTGAACGCCTCGATCCAGCAGGCCAACTTCGCCGGTTCGGGCAATACCGTCGGCATCGACCTGAACACCAGCAAATACAGCCGCACGATCGCGTTCTCCGAAACGAACCCGTACTTCACGGACGACGGCGTCTCGCAGAGCTATGAAATTTACCTGCGCACGTTCCGCCCGCCAGCGGTGAATATCGGCGCGTATTCGATCAAGCAGACCGGTGGCCGCGTCAGCTGGGGTGTGCCGTTCTCCGAAGTCGACACGGTCTTCTTCGGCATCGGCCTGGAACACGCCAACATCGAAACCGATCCGACCAGCCCGAGCTACTTCAAGAAGTACGTGCGCGATCTGGGTGGCCCGGAAAGCGGCGAAGGTTCCGTCTCGTCGAACTCCGTGCCGCTGACGGTGGCGTGGGGCCGCGACAGCCGCGACAGCGCCGTGACGCCAACGGTGGGCCGCTACCAGCGCGCCAACCTGGAGATCGACCTGATCGGCGACACGAAGTACTACCGCGCCGTCTACGAACACCAGTGGTATCGTCCGCTGACGCAGTCGATGACGCTGGCGCTCAAAGGCGAGTTCGATTACGGCCACGGCATCGGCAGCAAGCCTTACCCCGTCTTCAAGAACTTCTATGCGGGCGGTATCGGCTCCGTGCGCGGCTATTACAGCTCGTCGCTGGGCTATGTCGACCCGGTCAACTTCGACGCGCTGGGCGGCGCCTCGCGCCTGATCGGCAATGCGGAACTGCAGATGCCGTTCCCGGGCCAGGGCAAGGACCGCAGCCTGCGCTGGTTCGGCTTCCTCGACGGCGGCCAGGTCTACCAGGAAGGCCAGAAGATGCGCCTGTCCGAGCTGCGCTTCTCGACGGGCCTGGGCATCAGCTGGATTTCCCCCGTGGGTCCGCTGAAGTTGAGTTATGCTAAGCCCCTGAACGCCAAACCCGGCGATCGCCTGGAACGCTTCCAGTTCCAGATGGGTACCGGCTTCTGATAGCCGCCGGGCGTGACGGCACTAGTTATAGGAGAATCATGTTGAAGACTGCATCCGCGAAGCTGGGCACGTTCGTTGCAGCATCGGCGCTGGGCTGGCTCATGCTGGCGCCCGCGCACGCGCAGTCCTCCCGCATTGCGTGGCTGAGCCCCGAGCGCATCTACAATGAATCGAAGCTGGCCATGCTGGCCACGAAAAAACTGCAGGAAGAGTTTTCCAAGCGCGAGCAGGCCGTCAAGGACCTGGCGCAGCGCCTGAAGGACGCTTCCGACAAGCTGGACAAGGATCTGCCGTCGCTGAACGAGCTTGACCGCAGCAAGCGCCAGCGCGAGCTGGTGGAGCTGGACAAGGAGTTCCAGCGTCGCCAGCGCGAGTTCCGCGAGGACGTCAACCAGCGCAGCAACGAAGAGCGCGCCGCGATCGCCGAACGGGCGACGCGGATCATCAAGAAGCTGGCCGAAACGGAAGGCTACGACATCGTGCTGCAGGATGCCGTCTGGGCCAGCCCCCGCATCGACATCACCAAGAAGGTGCTGGACGAGCTGGACAAGGATAAATAAATCAGATTGCAACCAGATTGGATCACCCGATGGGCCTTCGACTAGGAGAACTGGTCGAGCGTTTGGGCGGGCAGTTGATCGGCGACCCGAACACGCAGGTGTCCGGGATCGCGCCATTGACGGACGCCGGCGTTTCACATATCAGCTTTCTCACCAATAGCAAGTTCCGCGCACAGGCCGGGCAAAGCCGCGCCGCCGCGCTGATCGTATCCCCCAACGACGACGCGCTGGTCGCCCAGACCTACACTGGCGCGCGCATCGTCACGCCCAATCCGTACGCGTATTTCGCGCATGCGGCCCAGTGGTTCGAGGCGCTGACGGCGCATGTGCCGCCGCCGGGCGTTCACCCGAGCGCTGTTGTCGACCCGACGGCAAGCATCGACCCGACGGCGCACATCGGCGCCAACGTGACGGTCGAAGCGGAAGCCGTCGTCAAGGCCGGCGTGCGCATCGACGCCGGCTGCTATATCGGCCGCGCGGCGGTCATCGGCGAGGAGACCCACTTCTTCGCCAACGTCACGTTCCACGCCCGTTGCGTCATCGGCGCGCGCGGCATCATCCACTCCGGCGCCGTCATCGGCACGGACGGTTTCGGCTTTGCCAACGAGGGCGGCGTCTACGTGCGCATTCCCCAGACGGGCCGCGTCGTCATCGGCGACGACGTCGATATCGGCGCTTCCACCACGATCGACCGCGGCGCACTGGCCGACACGATCATCGAGGATGGCGTCAAGCTGGACAACCAGATCCAGATCGGCCACAACTGCCATATCGGCGCGCACACGGCCATGGCCGGCTGCGTCGGCGTGGCGGGCAGCGCGAAAATCGGCAAGTACTGCACGTTCGGCGGCGCCGCGATGGTGCTGGGGCACCTGACGATCGTCGACAAGGTACACGTGTCGTCGGGCAGCATGGTGTCCCGCTCGATCCTCGAGCCGGGCCAGTACACGGGCTTCTATCCATTGGCGAAAAACGCCGACTGGGAGAAGTCGGCGGCGATTGTGCGCAACCTTTCCACGATGCGCGAGAAGATCCGGGCGCTGGAGAAGACGCTTAAAACCATAACAAAACAAGACGAGAAACACGAGCAATCATGACTACTACCGAAAACAAGACGCTGGACATCAACCAGATCAAGGAACTCCTGCCGCACCGCTATCCGCTGCTGCTGGTGGACCGGGTTCTGACCTGGGAAGCGCACAAGACGATCACCGCCATCAAGAACGTGACCGCCAACGAGGAATTCTTCAACGGTCACTTCCCGCACAAGCCGGTCATGCCGGGCGTGCTGATGATCGAAGCGCTGGCGCAAACCGCCGCGATCCTGTCGTTCCTGACGATGGACGTGAAACCGGACGAGAACTCGGTCGTCTACTTCGTCGGCATCGACAATGCCCGCTTCAAGCGTCCCGTCGTGCCGGGCGACCAGCTGAAGATGGACGTCGAGATCCTGCGCGTGTCGCGCGGCATCTGGAAGTACAAGGCCGTGGGCACCGTCGACGGCCAGCTCGCCCTCGAGGGTGAGCTGATGTGCACCATCCGTAACACGGCCGAAGCGTAACGCGCCGGGAGACACCATGGCTACCATTCATCCAACCGCGATCGTCGATCCGAAGGCGCAGCTGGGCGAGGGCGTCGACATCGGCGCCTACTCGATCGTGGGTCCAAACGTCGTCATCGGCGACCGGACCTGGGTCGGTCCGCATGTCGTCATCGAAGGTCACACGACGATCGGCGCCGACAACAAGTTCTTCCAGTTCTCGTCCATCGGCGCACCGCCGCAGGACAAGAAGTGGAACGGCGAACCGACGCGGCTGGAAGTGGGCGACCGCAATACGATCCGCGAGTTCTGCACGTTCAACCTGGGAACGGTGCAGGACAAGGGCGTGACAAGACTGGGCAACGACAACTGGATCTCGGCCTACGTCCACCTGGCGCACGACTGCGTGGTCGGCAACAACACCATCTTCTCGAACAACGCGCAGATGGCGGGGCACGTGGAGATCGGCGACTGGGTCATCATGAGCGGCTACGCCAACGTGCACCAGTTCTGCAAGATCGGCGCGCACGCGTTTGTCGGCATGAGCACCAGCCTGACGCAGGACGTGCCGCCGTTCGTTCTGCTGAACGGCAATCCGGCGCAGGCGCACGGCATCAATATCGAAGGCCTGAAACGCCGCGGCTTCACGCGCGAGCAGATCAACGCCCTGCGCGCCGCGTACAAGACCTTGTACCGCTCCGGCCTGACCTTGGAGGAAGCCAAGGCTGCCCTGCTGGAGCAGGAGAACGGCACGCCGGATGCGGCTGAGCACCTGCGCGCGTTCCGTACCTTCCTCGATACCGCGAGCCGTGGCATCGTCCGCTGATTCGTCGCCGTCGATTGCCGTCGTCGCCGGCGAGCCGTCCGGCGACATGCTCGCAAGCCGTCTGCTGTCCGGCTTGCGCACACACCTGCCGCACGCCCGTTTCCACGGCATCGGCGGGCCGCAGATGATCGCGCAAGGCTTCGAGTCGCACTGGCCCATCGAGACGATGACGGTGCGCGGGCTGTTCGAAGTCATTCCCCGCTACCGCGAACTGAAACGCATCCAGAACACGTTGCGCGACCAGTTGCTCGCCGAGCGGCCGGCCGTCTTCATCGGCGCCGATTACCCCGGGTTCAACCTGGGGCTGGAAGCGCAATTGAAGGATGCCGGCATTCCGACGATGCACTACATCGGGCCGCAGATCTGGGCCTGGCGGGGCGGGCGTATCAAGAAGATCGTGCGCTCCGTGTCGCACATGCTGGTCGTCTTCCCGTTCGAGGCGGAGATCTACGAGAAAGCCGGCGTGCCCGTCACCTATGTCGGCCATCCGCTGGCGGAAGTGATCCCGCTGGCGCCCGATACGGCCGCCGCCCGCCGCGAGCTGGGCCTGCCGGAGGATGCCAACGTCGTCACGATGATGCCGGGCAGCCGCATGGGGGAACTGAAGTACAACACGGTCGCCTTTGTCGCAGCGGTCAAGCTGCTGCAGGCACGCGACCGCTCGCTGCAGGTCGTCGTGCCGATGGCAGGCGAAAAGCAGAAGGCCTATTTCCGCCAGCTGGTGGCGCAGGCCGGGCTGCAGGACGTGCCGCTGCGACTGCTCGACGGGCAAAGTCACACGGCGATCTGCGCGGCCGACGCGGTGCTGGTTGCCTCCGGCACGGCATCGCTGGAAGTGGCGCTGTTCAAGAAGCCGATGGTGATTGCGTATAGAATGATGCGGGCATCGTGGGAAATCATGCGCCACATGGGCTACCAGCCGTGGATCGGCCTGCCGAACATCCTGGCGCGTGAATTCCTGGTGCCCGAGCTGCTGCAGCATCACGCGAGCCCTCAGGCGCTGGCCGATGCGATGTGGCGGCAGCTGACGGACGTGCCGCACCGCCTGGCGCTGGTGCAGCGCTTCACCGACATGCACCACAGCCTGCTGCGCAACAGCGCGCAGGAAAGCGCGGCGGCGGTAATGAAGATAATTGAAGCAAAACGATGACTACCATGCAGACCGGCCTGTTCGACGACTTGCCGTACTCCCTCGACGAAATCATCTGCGGCGTGGATGAAGCCGGGCGTGGCCCGCTGGCCGGCCCCGTGTACGCGGCCGCCGTCATTCTGCACCGCGAGCGGCCCATCGACGGCCTGCGCGATTCGAAGAAGCTGACGGAGGCGCGCCGCGAGGAACTCGCGCCGCTGATCAAGCGCGACTGCATCGCCTGGGCCATCGCCAAGGCGTCCGAGGCGGAAATCGACAAACTGAATATCCTGCAGGCCTCGCTGCTGGCGATGAAGCGGGCCGTGCATGCGCTGGAGACCATTCCGACCTTGGCCCTGATCGACGGGAACAAGTGCCCGGTCATGCGCATCCAGACGATTGCCATCGTCGACGGCGACGACAAGATCGAATCGATCTCCGCCGCTTCGATCCTCGCCAAGACGGCGCGCGACGACGCGCTGCGCAAGCTGCACAAAAAATACCCGCAGTACGGCTTCGACCAGCACAAGGGCTACGGCACGGCGCAGCACCTCGCTGCCCTGAAGACGCACGGCGTCTCGCCCGTGCATCGCCGCTCGTTCGCGCCCGTGCGCGAATTGATCGAGCTGGCGTTCTGAAGAAAAGCAGACTTTGAAAATCATCACCTCGCGCGACAACGCGCAATACAAGGACCTGAAGCACCTGGCGACCAGCTCGCAGGCGCGCCGCAAGGCCGGCCGCACCCTGCTCGATGGCGTGCACCTGTGCGAAACGTGGCTGCAGTTGCGCGGCCACCCGGAACAATGCATCGTCAGCGAAGGCGCCATGGAGAACGGCGAAGTGGCCGCCATCGTCGCGCACCTGGAAGGCGAGCACGCCCACGTGCTGTGCTTCCCCGACGCCCTGTACGCGGCGCTGAGCCAGGTCGAGCATGGCGTGGGCATCATGTTCCTTGTCGCGACGCCGCAACGGGCCACACCCGCCGCGCTGTCCGTCAACGCCGTGCTGCTCGATAACGTGCAGGACCCGGGCAATGTCGGCTCGATCCTGCGCAGCGCGGCGGCGGCCGGCATTCGCGAAGTCTATTGCAGTCCCGGCACGGCGTTCTGCTGGTCGCCCAAGGTGCTGCGCGCGGCGATGGGCGCCCACTTCGTGCTGGACATCTTCGAGAACGTGGAACTGGCGCCGCTGCTGGCGGATGCGCCGATCGCCACCCTGGCCACCAGCGGCTATGCGCGCCAGCGGCTGTATGACGTCGACCTGAAACGGCCCGTGGCATGGGTGTTCGGCCACGAAGGGCAGGGCGTCTCGGACGAGCTGCTGGGCCTCGCGCGCCACCAGGTCGTCATCCCGCACCTGGGCGAAGTGGAGTCGCTCAACGTGGCCGCCTGTGCGGCGGTTTGCTTTTTCGAGCAGGTCAGGCAGAATCTGGACTAGTCCACTAGTCCAAGCCAGGAGCGCCGATGGAGATCGCAACGCTGCAGTTTCTCGTCGCTGAAGCCGAGCCGGTACAGCGTGAGCTGCTCGCCGGGCTGTTGCGCAGCCTCGGTGCGCAGCACGTCCACACGGTGCCGGACGGTCACGCGGCGCTGCTGGCGGTCAACGGCGCCGCACCCCCCATCGATATCGCCGTCATCGACCTGGCGCTGCCCGGCATGGACGGGCTGGAGCTGATCCGCCGCCTGGCCGAAGCGGGCTGCCGTGCGGGGGTGATTGTCGTCGGTGCGCAGAGCGGCGACATCCTTTTTTCCGTCGAGACGATGGCGCTGGCCTATGGGGTGGACGTGCTGGGCACGACCGCGAAGCCGGCCACGGTCGGCCGCCTGGAAAAGCTGATCGGCCACTACACGCCGCCCGGCGCGCCACGCGCGACGCCGGCGCACCCCGAATTCACCTTTGCCGAAGTGGGCCGTGGCCTGCAGGCGCGCGAGTTCGACCCGTTCTTCCAGCCGAAGATCGAACTGGAGACGGGGCAGGTCAAGGGTCTGGAGATGTTCGCGCGCTGGCGCCACCCGCAGCACGGCATACTCGGGCCATCGGCCTTCGTGCCCGTGCTTGAAGCGAACGGCCGCATCGATTTCCTCGACTGGAGCATGATCGAAAAATCGGTGGCCGCCTGCCGCACCTTGCACGACCGGGGCATCCCGATCTCGTTTTCCGTCAACGTCGATCCGACCACCTTGGCGCACAGCCAGTTCATCGGCCAGATCACGGCCTGCGTGGAGCGGCACCGCATCCTGCCCGGCTACATCACGTTCGAGATCACCGAGTCCTCGGTGCTGTCCACCGACCCGCACTTCCTGGAGCGCCTGCTGCGCCTGCGCATGATGGGCTTCGGCCTGGCGATCGACGATTACGGCACGGGCAGGTCGAACCTGCAGCTTCTCGCCAGCATCCCGTTCTCGGAGCTGAAGATCGACCGCAGTTTCGTCGACGGCGCCTCGAAGAAGCGCGCCATCGGCACGGTGCTGAAATCGTACCTGGGCCTGGCGCGCAGCCTGGACCGGCACTCGTGCGCCGTCGGCGTCGAGACGAAAGGGGACTGGGATTTCCTGCAGGGCCTCGGCTGCACCTACGCGCAGGGCTACTACATCGCCAGCCCGATGCCGGTCGATGCGGTGCCGGCGTGGCTGGCGGACTGGCGGCAGTTTTTCTAGGGGTGGTAGCGCCTGGGGACTGGCACCGTCGTTTGGTGCCTGTCCCCGACGTGAAGCCCGATGCGTTGCAAACGCGCCTCTCACATGACTCGAGAGGCAGCAAGTCGGGGACAGGCACCACAGAACGGTGCCAGTCCCCAGTGTGCAGCCCTGTAGTGCCTGTGCCGCCGTTCAACCGATCACATCCCCGGCGGTGGCGTCACCGGAATCGGATTGCGCAGGCTGACATTGAACATGTTCCAACCGCGGATCACGCTCACGGCGTAGCCCAGCTCCGCGATCTCGTTTTCCGTAAAGTGCGCCTGCAGCTGCGCGAAGTCGGCGTCGGTCGGCTCGCGGTGGGGAATGGCGTTGACGGCTTCGACCCAGTTCAGCGCGGCCCGTTCGCGGTCGCTGAAGAACGGCGACTCACGCCATGCCGTCAGCGTGTTCAGGTGGCGCGGATCGGCGCCGTCCTTGACGAGTGCGCGCCAGTGCATGTCGATACAGACGCCGCAGCCGTTGATCTGCGAGACGCGCAGGAACACCAGCTCGGCGAGCTGCGTGCCGATGGCGCCTTCCTTGACGGCGTTCGACAGGTTCAGCATGGCCTTGAAGGCCTGCGGAGCGTAATGGTAGAAATTCATGCGGGAAGCTTGCGTCATGATGGTCCTCTTTGTCTGAAAGCGGCCGGCGCACCGCGCGCCTGCCATGCTCATTAGACGCAACCGCCACGAAGCTTGTGACAGCATGCGCAAAAAAATTCAGCCGAGAGCCGCGATATGCGCCAGCTTGTCGGGATTGCGCACGACGTACACCGCGACGATCTTGCCGTCATCGACGATAAAGGACTGCGCCGACTCGATGGCCCCGTTCACATGGCGCAGCAGCCCCGGCTCGCCGTTGATGCGCACGAGCCGGTACGTGACGGCGCCCGGGAACTGGTCCAGCACCCACCAGTACAGCCCCGCGATGCGGGCCGCGCCGCGCAGGATGCGGCCGAACGACGGTACCTTGCCGCCGCCGTCGGAGACGAACTGCACGTCGCCGGCGAGGAACGTCTTCATCGCCGCACGGTCGCCGCTGGCGGCCGCCTGCATGAAACCGGCCAGCACGTCGCGGTGCGTGTCCTGCGAGACGACGAAGCGGGGACGCTCCTGCCGCACGCGCTCCTGGGCGCGGTGCACCAGCTGGCGGCAGGCGGCCTCGCTCTTGTCCAGCGTGGCGGCCAGGTCGGCATAGTCCTGGTCGAATACCTGGCGCATCAGGAACGCCGCGCGCTCTTCCGGGGCGAGGCGCTCCAGCACCCACAGCATCGCCACCGAGACGTCGCTGGCCAGCTCCACGGCGCGTTCCGGCGTGTGCTCGTCCAGTTCCACCAGCGGCTCGGGCAGCCACCAGCCGACGTACGCTTCGCGCTCCGTCTGGCGCGAACGCAGCCGGTCGATGGCCAGCCGCGTCGTCGTCGTCACGAGCCACGCTTCGGCGGACTGGATGGCGCCCTGGTCGCTGCCGTGCCAGCGCAGCCAGGCGTCCTGCACGACATCCTCCGCATCGGCACGGGTGCCGAGCATGCGGTAGGCGATGGCGAACAGGCGCGGGCGCAGCGGGTTGAAGGTGTCGTCGGTCATGGTGGTCGGGCAAGTGGTCGATGCAGCTAAGACGCGGCAGCCTGCGTCGTTGTGACAGCTTTCCTGCCGCAAAGGTGTTGGCGGCGCCTTGCGTTGTTGGCTACATTTTCGCTGCACTCGCAGCATACCAACAATCACCTACTCAGGAGTTAATCCATGGATTCGAAGGATCTCGCACCGGAAGACCCGGTGGTACCGTCGCGCCGTCGCTTCGTTGGCGCGGTTGCCACAGGCATCGCAGCCGGCAGCGTGGCCACCGCCGCGCTGGCTCAGCAAGGTAGCGCTAGCACCGGCGCCCGCAAGGTGCCGAACTATCCAAAACCACCGTTCCCGCGCCAGCAGCAGCCCTGGCCGGGCCTGGCGTCGAAAATGACGCCGCGTCCCGACCATGGCGAAACCAGCTACCGGGGCAGCGGCCGCCTGTTCGGGCGGAAGGCACTGATCACCGGAGGCGACTCGGGCATCGGCCGCGCCGCCGCCATCACCTACGCCCGCGAAGGGGCGGACGTGGCGCTGAGCTACCTGCCAGCCGAGGAATCGGACGCGCGCGAAGTCGCCGATCTGATCCGCGCAGCGGGCCGCAAGGCCGTGCTGCTGCCGGGCGATATCCGCGACGAGGCGTTCTGCACCAAGCTCGTCGACGACGCCGTAAGCCAGCTGGGCGGGATCGACATCCTCGTCAGCAACGCGGCCAGGCAGCAGTCGGTCGATTCGATTCTCGACCTGACGACAGCGCAGTTCGACTGGACGCTGAAGACCAATCTGTACGCCAACTTCTGGATCTGCAAGGCGGCCGTGGCGCAGATGCGGCCGGGCAGCGCGATCATCGTCACCGCCTCGGTGCAGGCATACGATCCGTCCGAAAACCTGCTGGACTACGCGCAGACCAAAGCAGCGCAGGTCGCCTTCACGAAGGCGCTGGCAAAGCAGCTGGCCGACAAGGGCATCCGCGTCAACGCCGTGGCACCGGGCCCGTATTGGACACCGTTGCAGGTGACTGGGGGCCAGAAGCCGGAGGCGCTGGACGAGTTCGGCGCCGACACGCCGATGAAGCGCCCCGGCCAGCCGGCCGAGATCGCCGGCGTCTACGTCATTCTCGCGGAGAACAGCTCCAGCTATACGACGGGCCAGGTGTACGGCGCGTCGGGCGGCAGCGGCAATCCGTAACGGCAGGAACCCTGCTCACAGCCGAGCCCGTGTCCACCCTGGGGTCACACCCCGACATGGACACAAGCTCGGCCATACAATTTTCCTGCAGAATGCTCCGGACCTTGTCGGCCGCGCGGGGTTATCGCAGGAACCGCGACTAAACGCCGGTCCCCGAACTTATCGCTTCACCCGCCCGAAAGCCTCACCCTTCTTCCACGTCGGCATCGCCGCGCCATTCGCCACCGCATAGCCCAGGTTCAAGGTGAACTGCGCCTGCTGCACCATGCCGGAAAGGTCCCAGTCGGCGTGGTACTCGTCCGTTACCTGGTGGTAGTCCTTCTTGAAGCCGACCATCTTCGCGCTCGACGCGTCATGGTGATGTTCGAACTCGAAGTGGCCGTCGCCCGAGAACACGGCCGAGCCCACGTTAAAGGCGGGCACGCCGGCCTTGGCAAACACGAAGTGATCGGCGCGGAAGTAGGCGCCCGACAGGTCCGGGATGGATGGCGCCAGCTTCAGGCCCATCTTTTTCGCTACCTGGGCGGAGGTCTCATACAGGCTGCTGCGCTCGGCGCCCGCCACGCCGATGTCCTTCGTGCGGCCGGCGAAGTTCATGCTGTCCAGGTTCAGGTCGGCCGCCGTCTGCGCCAGCGGCACGACGGGGTTGGCGACGTAGGCCGCCGCGCCCAACAGGCCCTGCTCCTCGGCGGCAGGCCACAGGAAGACCTGCGTGCGTTTCGCGGGGCGCTTGACGGCTTCCGCGGCCATGGCCAGCAGCGCCGCCGTACCGGAGGCGTTGTCGATCGCGCCGTTATAGATATGGTCGCGGCCGTCGTTGGCGCCTTCGTCGATCCCCATGTGATCCCAGTGCGCCGAATAGACGACGGCCTGTGCCTTGAGTTTCGGGTCCGTGCCGGGCACGATGCCGACCACGTTGAACTGCTCCACCTGGCGGATCGTCGAACGCAGCTCGACGTGCGTGGCGATCTTCAGGTCGATCGGCTTGAAGTCGCGCCGCTCGGCCTGCGCGCGCAGCACGTCCAGGTCGAAGCCGGCCGTCAGGAACAGCTCGCGCGCCATGTCCTCGTGCAGCCAGCCCTCGATCGGGTTGCCCGGCCCTTTCAGGTGGAAGCGTTCGTGCGAGAAGCCGTTGGCCGGCACGCTCCAGGGATACGATGCGGACGGTGTCGTGTGGATCAGCAGCGCGCCGGCGGCACCGCGCCGTACCGCTTCCTCGAACTTGTACAGCCAGCGGCCATAGTACGTGTAGGCCTTGCCGGCAAAGCGGTTCGGCTCCTCGGCCGTGGGCTGCGGGTCGTTGACCATCATGACGAGGATCTTGCCCTTGACGTCGACGCCCTTGTAGTCGTCCCAGTTTTCCTCGTCCGCCTTGACGCCGTAGCCGACAAACAGCAGCGGCGCGTCGAACGACAGGCTGGCCTTGCCGCTGCCCGTGCCGAACACGATGTCCTTGCCCGGCACCGGCATGATGCGCGAATTCCCGGCGCGGAACGTGACGGCGCTGTCCGGCAGCAGCTTGCTGCCTTCGAACTTGACCGACTGGCGGTAGCCGCCTGTCGGCATGGGCCTCAGGCCGATGACCTGCGCCTGCGTTTCCAGGTAGCGCACGGCCAGGTCGCCGCCGCGCTGGCCTGTGCCGCGGCCTTCCAGCAGGTCATCGGCCAGGAAGGCCAGGTGCCCACGCAGGGCGTTTTCGGAGACGGTGGGGGCATTCTGGGCAAAGGCGGACGTACTGGAAAGGACAACGGCGGCCGTGACGGCGCGCAGGCGGTTCGGAGAGGGCATGGACGGCGTTCCAGGTAATTGCAGAGATGGAAATCTTACCCGATATCGTGGCGCTGTTGGGATGACGGCGACGCCATGCGGCAGATCGACCTGTCGCAAGCGCGCGGTTGAAAATCCGGGCAGAAGGACGCGTTTTGGTATAGCCTTTTCAGGAGGTGGATAGGCTCAGTACATGTCGGGCCGGGCAGAATCGGTCCACCAACCCTTGAGGAGTACACGATGAGCATGCTGTACAAAGCGGCGCGGGCGAAGCGCCTGCGCGCCACTGTCGAACCGGCTCCCGAAGGCACGTGCATACGAGAAAAAATCGTCGCGGCCCTGAACAACCCGCGTTACCGCAGCAGAAGCGAAACTGAGCACGACCGTCGTCGTGCAGGCCATGCATGCCGATGCGGTCCTGACCAACACCATCAAGGTGGTGCCCATCCGCTCGCAGGACGGCCAGTTGCTGGTGACCACGAAAGACCGCTTCGCCAACGAGGCAACGCTGACGGAAAAATTCATCGATTTCTTTGCCACGCGGCGCCAACAATTGCCCGATGTTGCCTGATGCCGTCACAGCGTGGAGCACATTGCCGGCCAACGCGCACCTGATCGCGATCTCGGTTTTCGGCGGCTACGTCCTGTTCGGGTTGAAACTGGCCGAACACTTCATGAGGTCGGCGCCCGACAAGATGCCGCTGGCACGTTACGTTGCCTGCTTCACGGCGCTGTTTGTCGTGTTGCCCGTACTGGGCGGCAGCATGACGGCGATTTACCTGATGAACGGTGACCGGCTCAGCCCCATGGTGGTCCCACGGTGCGGCTTTACGTCGGGGACAGGCACCGTAAAGGTGCCAGTCCCAAGCGACTCGATGTCCCGGAGCACGGCGCCGCGCGTCCACCCGGGGCAGTGACTAGTACTCGCGCCGGTTCGGCTTGATCTCCTGCAGGATCGTCGTGGAAATCTCCTCGATCGACTTGGTGGTGGACGACAGCCAGCGGATCCCCTCGCGCTTCATCATCTTTTCCGCTTCGTTCACTTCATAGCGGCAGTTCTCGATCGACGCATATTTGCTGCCGGCGCGGCGCTCGTTGCGGATTTCCGTCAGGCGCTCCGGCGTGATCGTCAGGCCGAAGATCTTGGACTTGTAGTCGTACAGGGCGGACGGCAGCTTGCCGCGCTCGAAATCGTCCGGGATCAGCGGATAATTGGCCGCCTTGATGCCGTACTGCATCGCCAGATACAGCGACGTCGGCGTCTTGCCCGAGCGCGACACGCCGACGAGGATCACGTCCGCATCCGCCAGGTTCTTGTGCGACTGGCCGTCGTCATGCGCCAGCGAGAAGTTGATGGCCTCGATCCGGCTTTTATATTCCTCGCTGTCGACGATATTGTGCGAGCGGCCGATCGTGTGTGTCGATTTCACGCCCAGTTCCTGCTCCAGCGGCGCGACGAACGTCTGGAACAGATCCATGTGCATGCCGTTGCACTGGCGGATGATGGTGGACAGCTCCGCCTGCACCAGCGTGCTGAAGATGATGGGGCGCTGGCCGTCGGCGGCCGCCATCTCGTTGATCTTGCGGGCCGCATCGCGCGCCTTGTCGACGGTGTCGATGAACGGCAGGCGGATCTGGCGGAAGCGCAGCTCGAACTGCGTCAGCACGGAGTGGCCGAAGGTTTCGGCGGTGATGCCGGTGCCGTCGGAAACGAAGAAGACGGTGCGGGCCGCGGCAGGGCGTTGCTCAGTGGTCATGAAAGTGTCTTTTGATTGTGAATCGTCAATTTTGTCCGCAGGCTGTAAAATGGCCGGCAACAGTTGGATTGTGCTGCACGGCGCCCAGAATAACAACAAAGAGCCGGCATGCCCGAAGTCAGGAATACCGGATGCCCGTGAGGCGACCGCGGCACGAAGCCGGCAGATGCGAAGCTGTATGCCTACAGCCCGAGCGCACGCCGGTGGAAACGGTGCGGCAGCTCACGGACATCCTGGGGTGCCGCATGCCGGCACCCCGCACAGCTTTCTATCTAGTGTAAGGGTGTCATTATGACCAACATGTCTAACGCAGTACTGAATGAGCCAGGTTTGGGCGTCGGCGACGGGGTGTACGTCGCCGCGTTCGAAGACCTGCGCATGACGGATGTCGAATCCGTCGGCGGCAAGAACGCGTCGCTGGGCGAGATGATCAGCCAGCTGGCCGGTGCCGGCGTGCGCGTACCGACCGGCTTCGCCACGACCGCGCAGGCGTTCCGCGATTTCCTTTCCCACAGCATCGACGGCGGCAAGCCGCTGGCCGAACGCATCGCCGACCGCCTGGCCAACCTCGATATCGACGACGTCCGTTCGCTGGCGCAGGCCGGTGCCGAGATCCGTCAATGGATCGTCGAGACGCCGTTCCAGCCACGCCTGGAACAGGAAATCCGCAGCTTCTACGAACGCCTGGTGGCCGATTCGGATGCCGAGATGTCGTTTGCCGTGCGCTCCTCCGCCACGGCGGAAGACCTGCCGGATGCGTCCTTCGCCGGCCAGCAGGAGACGTTCCTGAACGTCGTCGGCATCGACAATGTGCTGGACGCGATGAAGCACGTGTTCGCGTCGCTGTACAACGACCGCGCGATTTCCTACCGCGTGCATAAAGGCTTCACGCACGCCGAAGTGGCGCTGTCCGCCGGCGTGCAGCGCATGGTCCGCTCGGACGTGGGCGCCGCCGGCGTCATGTTCACGCTCGACACCGAGTCCGGCTTCAAGGACGTCGTCTTCATCACCTCCAGCTACGGCCTGGGCGAAACGGTGGTGCAGGGCGCCGTCAATCCGGACGAATTCTACGTCCACAAGCCGATGCTGGAGCAGGGCAAGTCGCCCGTCATCCGCCGCAATATCGGCTCGAAGCTGATCAAGATGGAGTTCACCAGCGAAGCGAAAGCCGGCCGCTCCGTCAAGACCGTGGATGTGCCGATCGAACTGCGCAACCGCTATTCGCTGACGGATGCGGAAGTGGTCGAGCTGGCGAAATACGCTGTCATCATCGAGAACCACTACGGCCGTCCGATGGACATCGAGTGGGGCAAGGACGGCCGCGACGGCAAGCTGTTCATCCTGCAGGCGCGTCCCGAGACCGTGAAGTCGCAGCAGAAGCCGACCGATGCGCAGCAGCGCTTCCGCCTGAAGTCGACGGGCACCGTGCTGGCCTCGGGCCGCGCGATCGGCCAGAAGATCGGCGCCGGTCCCGTGCGCGTCATCCGCGACCCGTCCGAAATGGAAAGAGTGCAGCCGGGCGACGTGCTGGTGGCCGACATGACGGACCCGAACTGGGAACCCGTCATGAAGCGTGCTTCGGCGATCGTCACCAACCGCGGCGGCCGCACCTGTCACGCGGCCATCATCGCCCGTGAACTGGGCGTGCCGGCCGTTGTCGGCTGCGGCGACGCGACCGATGTGCTGAAGGACGGCACGTTCGTCACCGTCTCCTGCGCCGAAGGCGACGAAGGCAAGATCTACGACGGCCTGCTGGAAACGGAAGTGTCGGAAGTGGCGCGCGGCGAGCTGCCCAAGCTGCCGACGAAGATCATGCTCAACGTGGGCAACCCGCAGCTGGCCTTCGACTTCCAGCAGGTGCCGAACGCCGGCGTGGGCCTGGCCCGCCTGGAGTTCATCATCAACAACAACATCGGCGTGCACCCGAAGGCGATCCTGGAATACCCCAACATCGACCCGGACCTGAAGAAGGCCGTGGAATCGGTGGCGCGCGGCCACGCTTCGCCGAAGGCGTTCTACATCGACAAGCTGGCCGAAGGCATCGCGACGATCGCCGCCGCGTTCTGGCCGAAGCCCGTCATCGTGCGCCTGTCCGACTTCAAGTCGAACGAGTACAAGAAGCTGATCGGCGGCTCGCGCTACGAGCCGGACGAGGAAAACCCGATGCTGGGCTTCCGCGGCGCGGCGCGCTACCTGGCGGCCGATTTCGCCGAGTCGTTCAATATGGAATGCGTGGCGATGAAACGCGTGCGCGAAGAGATGGGCCTGACGAACGTCGAGATCATGGTGCCGTTCGTGCGCACCATCGGCCAGGCGCAGAAGGTCGTCGACCTGCTGGCGAAGAATGGCCTGAAGCGCGGCGAGAACGGCCTGCGCCTCATCATGATGTGCGAGATTCCGTCGAACGCGGTGCTGGCCGACCAGTTCCTGGAATACTTCGACGGCTTCTCGATCGGCTCGAACGATCTGACCCAGCTGACGCTGGGCCTGGACCGTGACTCCGGCATGGAGCTGCTGGCGGCCGACTTCGACGAACGCGATCCGGCCGTCAAGGCGCTGCTGTCGATGGCCATTTCGGCCTGCCGGAAACAAGGCAAGTACATCGGCATCTGCGGCCAGGGGCCGTCCGACCACCCCGACCTGGCCGAATGGCTGATGGAGCAGGGCATCGAGTCGATGTCGCTGAATCCGGACTCGGTGATCGACACGTGGCAGAAGCTGGCCGCGCTGCAGAAATAGTCGCTACATAAATTCACTACACAACAGTAAAGTTTTACTTTATTGTTACCCTCGCCGCCCCTCCGGGCCGCGGGGGTTTTTCACTTTCAGGAGAGAAGGAACATGGCTGACTGGATCATGTGGCTTGTCGCCGCCGGCGTGCTGGTGGCGCTGGAGCTGTTCAGCGGGACGTTTTACCTGCTGATGGTGGCCATCGGCGCGCTGGCCGGAGCGCTGATGGCGTTCGTGCGCGTGGACCTGCCGGGGCAGATGCTGGCCGCGGCCATCGTCGGCATCCTGGCCACCGTGCTGCTGCGCCGCAGCCGCTACGGCAAGACGGTCAGCGGCGATGCGCAGCGCGACCCGAACGTCAATCTCGACATCGGGCAGACGGTGCAGGTAACGCACTGGATCGATGGCGCCGCGCGCGTGATGTACCGCGGCGCGCTGTGGGACGTACAGCTGGCGGCAGGCAGCGAGGCCCGTGGGGGCATGTTCACTATCCGCGAAGTGCGCGGCAGCACGCTGATCGTCAGCGCTTGAAAAGAAAATAAACAGGGAAAACTGAACATGGACATTACATTCGGCAGCGTCACGCTGGTCATCCTGATCGTCGCGCTGGTCTTTGTCTTCAAGACCATCAACGTCGTGCCGCAGCAGCACGCGTGGGTCGTCGAGCGGCTCGGCAAATATCATGCAACGCTGGGGCCGGGCCTGAACATCGTCGTGCCGTTCATCGACCGCATCGCCTACAAGCATATCCTCAAGGAGATTCCGCTGGACGTGCCGTCGCAGGTCTGCATCACGAAGGACAACACGCAGCTGCAGGTGGACGGCATCCTGTACTTCCAGGTGACCGACGCGATGCGGGCGTCGTACGGCTCGTCGAACTACGTGGCCGCGATCACGCAACTGGCGCAGACGACGCTGCGTTCCGTCATCGGCCGCATGGAACTGGACAAGACCTTCGAGGAACGCGACCATATCAACACGGCCGTCGTCAACGCCATCGACGAATCGGCCGCCAACTGGGGCGTCAAGGTGCTGCGCTACGAGATCAAGGACCTGACGCCGCCGGCGGACATTCTGCACGCGATGCAGGCGCAGATCACGGCAGAGCGGGGCAAGCGCGCACTGATCGCCGCTTCCGAAGGGCGCAAGCAGGAACAGATCAATATCGCCACGGGCGAACGGGAAGCGTCGATCGCCCGCTCCGAAGGGGAGATGCAGGCCGCGATCAACCGCGCGCAGGGCGAGGCGGCCGCGATCACAGCGATTGCCGAAGCGACGGCGGGCGCGCTGCGCCAGGTGGGCGCGGCAATCGAACAACCCGGCGGCGTGGAAGCGGTTAATCTGCGGGTGGCGGAGCAGTATGTCGATGCGTTCGGCCGGCTGGCGAAGACCAACAACACGCTGATCGTGCCGGCCAACCTGGGCGACATGAGCAGCCTGATTGCCACCGCCATGCAGGTCGTCAGGACACAGCAGCCGGAGCGCACGCTGGTGCGCCCGAATACATAGGCAGGAGAACACAGTGGCAACCTGGGACATCGGCCCATACGGTAACGACTTCGCGCAGGACTGGGCGGAGGACCTGCAGGAATCGAACGACCTGTACTTCATCGAGAACACGCTGGACAACGTGCTGGCGACGGCGGACACGGACGTGCTGGAAGCGCCTTATGGCGCCGAAGGCATCGCGGCCGTGGAAGCACTGCTGCGGCTGTACGACCGCGGTGGCGCGCTTGATGAGGACACCCAGCGCGTGGACGACTGGGTGGGCGCCATCAAGGGCCGCTTCCGCCCGCGCACGGACCTGTTCGAGAAGGCGGGTCGGGCGCTCGATCTGATCCTGTCGGAACGCTCGGAATTGCGCGAGCTGTGGCAGGACAGCGAACATTATGAACAGTGGCGGGCCGGCGTCGAGGCGCAGAAGGCGCGCTTGCAAGGCTGACGGGATGACGATGGCGGTAACGAAGAGATTGACGGCGCTGGCGTTGGCGCTGTGCGTGCACGGGTTGGCCGCGGCCGCGCCCGTGGCGGAAGAAACGCTGGCCCGGTTGACGCAGATGCGTGCGCTGCCGGCGGCAGCCGATGCCCAGCAAGGCGTCAGCCAGCGCGGCGAGCTCGATGCGGCCTGGCGCTGGTTCGGCAACCACAAGGCGGAAGCGCTGCCCGTGCTGCGCCGCGAGCTGGCGCTGGAACTGAAAAAATCGAAACCCAGCCAGCTGATGCTGCTGGACGTGGGCTACTTCCTGCGCGCGCTCGGCGAACCGTCGGATACGCCGCTGGCGCTGCAGGCGCTGCTGCGGATCGATCCGGAAGGCGCCATACCGAAGTCCCAGGGCGGCCAGCTGTTCCGCTTCGTGCATGCCATGGCGCGCGAGCGCGAGGCGCGACTCTTCCCGCTGATGGACAAGGTCTTCCTGCGCGGCCAGGTCACCGTGCTGCTGCCGCAGCAGGGAACCACACTGGACGAGACGTCCGTCTGTATCTACCTGTACGGCCAGTATGGCGCCGCGGCCGAGCGCCACCTGCGTGGTATGCTGGGTGACCCGGCGCTTGTCAACCGGGCGCTGGAAGTGCTGATGTGGGTGGGTTCGCCGGACAGCGTGCCGGCCGTGGCCGCGCTACTGAATACGCCCGACAGCGACACGTTCGCCCGCGCCGCCACGTTCCTGCTGCGCGCCGGCGGGCCGCAGGGTCGCGATGCGTTGCGCGCCTTCGATCCGCGCGGCCTGCAAGGCAAGGCGCTGGAGTTCTACCGCCAGACGGCGGGCCAGCTGAACCGCGTGTCCTTCGAGACGCTGGCCGCCCAGCTGTCCGAGCAGCCCGACGGCACGCCGGCGCAGGTCCGCGGGCTGGACGAGGCGGGTGCCCGCCAGGCGCTGGCCACGCTGAACGCCGGCTATGGCAGCTACGACGGCATCCAGCCGGCCGCCATCGCCCGCGCCGCGCTGCCGCGGCAAACGCTGATCGATGAGCTGATCCGCGTGCGCGAACGCAGCCTGCTGCGGGTGTCGGCCGAGACCCTGGCTGATGTCGACACGACCAATACGCTGATCAATACACTGCGCTTCCGGCCTGCGGAGCGCTGACGCCCGGGCTACACGGCCGTCAGCGCACGTTCGCGCACGGCTTTCGTATCCCGCACGGGCGGCTGGCCGAACATCCGGCCGTAGTCGCGCGTAAACTGCGGCACGCTCTCGTAGCCCACCGCAAACGCTGCACTGCTGGCGCTGGCGCCTTCCGCCACCATCAGGCGCCGTGCCTCGATCAACCTGAGCTGCTTCTGGAACTGCAGCGGCGACAGCGATGTGGCCGCACGAAAATGCTCGTGCAGCGCGGAGACGCTCATGCCGGCGGCAACGGCCAGGCTGGCGACGGGCACCGGCCTGGCGAACTGGTCGCGCAACAGTGCCACCGCCCGCGCCACGCGCCGGTAGCGGCTGTCGACGGCACCCAGCCGCCGCAACGCCACCCCATGCCGGCCCGCCAGCAGCCAGTAATGCAGTTCGCGCAGCAGGTGCTCGTGCAGGACGGGCACGGCGGCTGGACGATCGAGCAAGCGCATCAGCCTCAGTGCGACGGCGGCGATGTCGTCGTCGGTACGCTCGGCGCGCACCGGCAGTCCCGACTCTTCCGCGTCGTCCGCCATGCGCGCGGCCAGTTCCGCGATGATGGCCGGATCCAGTTCCAGCACCAGCGCCAGATAGGGTTCGGCCAGGCTGGCACAGGTCACCTGGCTGACCGTCGGCACGTCGGCGGTGATCAGCAGCGAATCGCCGGCATGGAACTCGAAGCTTTGTGCGCCGAACGTCACGTGCTTGCTGCCTTGCAGCACCAGGCAAACCAGCGGCCGCTGGATGCCGTGGATCAGACCGCTGGGAGCGCAGGCGCGCACTGTCGTCAGTCCGGGGACGGGCGTGGCCGCCACGCCGTCCTTGCCTGCATGCGCTTCGGTGTACTGGCGTACGACGTCGAGTAGCGTATTCATGACCACAGAGTACACCGTCGGCACCGCGAGCGCAGCGGCCGCTGGAGGATCAGGCAAAACCCGGCGACGATCCGGCAATCGGCGTCGGTCCCCTGACCGCAACATGTGAGCTCCCGTCAACACACAAGGAGCATCGTCATGCAAACCACCATTTCTCTCGTTACCGGCGCCAGCCGCGGCCTCGGCCGCAACACCGCACTCGCCATCGCCCGCCGCGGCGGCGACGTCATCATCACCTACCGGGGCGAAGCGCAGGCGGCGCAAGCGGTCGTCGCCGAAATCGAAGCGCTGGGCCGCAAGGCGCTGGCGTTCCAGCTCGACGTTGGCGACACCGCCACGTTCACGCCATTCGCCAGCCGGCTGCGCGAAGCGTTGCAGGAGAACTGGCAGCGCGACCGCATCGACCATCTGGTCAACAATGCCGGCCATGGCGACCATGCGCTGCTGGGCGACACCAGCGAAGCCCAGTTCGACCGGCTGGTCGACGTGCACTTCAAGGGCGTCTATTTCCTGACCCAGGCGTTGCTGCCGCTGCTTGCCGATGGCGGCCGGATCGTCAACCTGTCCTCGGGCCTGACCCGGGTTGCGTTCCCCGGCTATGCGGCATATGCCGCCGTCAAGGGCGCGGTCGAGGTGCTGACGCGCTACTTCGCCAAGGAACTGGGCGCGCGCGGGATCGCCGTGAATACCGTGGCGCCGGGCGCCATCGAGACCGACTTCGGCGGCGGCGCGGTGCGCGACAACCCCGACGTCAACCGGCTGTTCGCCGGCATGACGGCACTGGGCCGGGTCGGCGTGCCCGACGATATCGGGCCCATGGTCGCCAGCCTGCTGGCGCCGGAAAACCGCTGGGTCACGGCGCAGCGCATCGAGGTGTCCGGCGGGCAGGGCATCTGACCCGGCTTCGGCGCGCAGGCAGGAACGGTTGGTGCTAGCATTCACCCATGACTTCCATGACCCCTGCCGCCACGCAGGAGCATACGCTCGAACGCCTGGCCGACTTCCTCGATACCCACCGCCGCGTGCTTGTCCTGACGGGCGCCGGGCTGTCCACCGCCTCCGGTATTCCCGGCTACCGCGACGCGGAAGGCATTCGCCGCGGCCGTCCGCCGACGGAAGGGCCGGAGTTCCGCCGTTCCGATGCGCTGCGCCGCCGCTACTGGGCGCGCAGCATGGTGGGCTGGCCGGTGCTGGCGGGCACCGAGCCGAACGAAGGCCACCGCGCGCTGGCGCGGCTGGAACACGCGGGCCGCATCGGCCGCGTCATCACGCAGAACGTCGATGGCCTGCACCAGCGCGCGGGCACCAGCAGCCTGATCGAGCTGCACGGG
>Ga0308166_1001461_pt1 | contig 24964 bp, 19 predicted proteins | sample PhyCR2_2_FD_202137 | JGI IMG/M metagenome (GOLD analysis project Ga0308166, IMG submission 202137) | Phyllosphere microbial communities from UC Gill Tract Community Farm, Albany, California, United States - DLSLCC.R2 | ecosystem: Host-associated > Plants > Phyllosphere > Unclassified | place... | reverse complement strand
GCCTTGCTTTTGAATTCGGTCCGGCCGATGCTAGAATCGGCCCACCCCGCAGCGGAGACCAGTTTGGACGCACAGCCAGCACCACAGAACACCGACACCAGTATCCCCGTCTTCCAGCGCATCAAGGACTTCCTGACGGCGCAGATCGCGGCCGGGCACTGGAAGGAAGGCGACGTGATCCCGTCGGAACAGGCGCTGGTGCGGCAGTTCGGCGTCTCGCGCATGACCGTCAACCGCGCCGTGCGGGAGCTGACGGCCGAATCCGTGCTGACCCGGCGCCAGGGGTCGGGCACCTTCGTCGCACCGCAAAAATACCAGGCCACGCTGCTGCAGATCCGCAGCATCGCGGACGAAGTGCGTGCGCGCGGCCATGTGCACCGCAGCAGCCTGCAACTGCTGGAGCAGAGCCCCGCCAGCGAGCTGCTGGCCAAGCAGTTCGAGCTGCCGGCCGGCCTGGCGCTGTTCCACTCGATCATCGTCCACTACGAGAACGGCGTGCCGATCCAGGTCGAGGACCGCTGGGTCAACCCGCAATGCGCGCCCGCCTACATGGAACAGGACTTCAGCCGCGTCACGCCGAACGAATACCTTGTCGCGGCCGCGCCGCTGCAGGGCGCCAGCTACAGCCTGGAGGCGCTGGCCGCGCCGCGCGACATCGCCGACATGCTGGCCATGGACGCGCGCCAGCCGTGCCTCGTGCTGCGGCGCCAGACCCGCTCGGGCGGCAAGGTCGCCTCCATCGTGACGATGTGGCATCCCGGCCACCGCTACCAGTTCGCCGGCAGCGTCAGCACGGGCAAGGAAGCCTGACTCCCAGGGTTCGAATGCCCTTTCCCTGGCCTTCGATGCTATAGTTGACCGGACTTCAGTGGCCGGGTCACGGCCGGGTCCCAGCCGGGTCCCAGTCGTACCTGGCTGCCGGTTTGAAAGGGAAGCACTTGCAAGGGAAGCTCTTGCCATCGCGCGGTCCGTCGTTCCGCTTCATGTCCGCCCGCCTGCGGCGCGCGGCCGGGGGTGCGTTCGCCTGCCTGTTCCTGTGGACGGCGGCCAGCCCGGCCGCCATGGCCCTCGACGCCGTTACCGTCCAGCTCAAGTGGCGCCACCAGTTCCAGTTCGCCGGCTACTATGCGGCGCAGGACAAAGGGTATTACCGCAAGGCCGGCCTGGACGTCACGCTGCTGGAAGCGCAGCCGGAAAAAGACCCGGTCGCGGCGGTGCTCGACGGCCGCGCCCAGTATGGCACCAGCAACAGCAGCCTGCTGCTGCAGCGGGCTGGCGGCGCACCGGTCGTCGTGCTGGCGTCGATCTTCCAGCACTCGGCCGCCGCGCTGATCGTGCGCCACGGCCCGGACGGCAAACGCGTGCCGCTGGCCCATGCCCGCCTGATGCTGGCGCCAGGGAACGAAGAGCTGCGCGCCTACCTGCTGCGCCAGGGCATCCGCCTGCAGGACATGACGCTGCTGCCGCACAGTTACCGCCTGGAGGACCTCATCGAAGGCCGGGTGGATGCGATGTCCGGCTACGTGACAGAAAGCGCCTACCAGCTCGAACGGGCCGGCGGCCACTACGACGTACTGACGCCGCGCTCCGCCGGCATCGACTTTTATGGCGACATCCTCTACACCACCGAGGCGGAACTGCGCGACCATCCGGAACGCGCCCGCGCGATGCGCGCCGCCACGCTGGAAGGCTGGCGCTATGCCATGGCCCACCCGGAGGAGATCGCGGACCTGATCCGCGCCCGCTATCCGGACCGCCACTCGCGCGAACACCTGATGCACGAGGCGCGCCTGACCACGCCGCTGCTGGAACAGCCGCTGATCGAACTGGGATACAGCAATCCGGTGCGCTGGCAGGCCATCGCCGACACGTATGCGGCGCTGGGCATGATGCCGGCGCGCTTCCCGCTGCAGGGCTTCCTGTACAAAGAGTCGCGGCCGCTGCCGCAATGGCCCTGGCTGGCGGCCGGCGCGTTGACGGCCCTGCTGGCGCTCTTCGTGCTGTGGCGCCAGCGGCGCATGGTGCTGCGCCTGCGCGGCGCCGAAACGCGGGCCGGCGATGCCGAACGCATTGCCGGCTTCGCGCTGGCCGGTTCCGGCGAGGGATTGTGGGACTGGCAGCCGCACAAAAGCCAGCTGCGCCTGTCGCCGCGCTACTGCGAAATCCTGGGCTACGAGCCGGACGAGCTGGCACCCACCACGCGCGAGGCATGGCTCGATTACGTGCACCCGGACGACCGCGTCCAGATGCGCCACGACATGGCCGCCATGGAAGCGCCGGAGGCGGGCCAGGCCCACTTCACGTGGGAATTCCGCATGCGCTGCCGCGACGGGCATTACCGCTGGGTGCTGGTGCGCGGCATGGTGCTGGAACGCGACCGGGAAGGCCAGCCGCTGCGCATCAGCGGCACGATGGGCGATGCGGGCAAGCGCGCCGACGAGGAGCGCGAGCGGGTCGCCGCCATCATGGAAGCGATGCCCGGCTCGATGCTGGTCGCCGACCGCGCGGGCCGCATCCGCCAGGCCAACGGCGCCGCCGCCGCGTGCTTCGGCTACAGCCCCGAGGCGATGCCCGGCCTGTCGCTGGAACTGCTGGTGCCGGAGGTCATGCGCAGCACGCCCGGCCAGCCGCGCGAGCTGTTCTGCCGCCCCAACCTGCCCGGCCGGGTGCTGACGGCACGCCGCAACGACGGCAGCCATTTCCCGGCCATGGTGCACCTGGCGCCGATCCAGCTGGACGGCCAGGGGCTGTCGGTCGTCTCCATACGCGACATGACGCAGCGCCAGCGCACCGAGCAGGCACTGCATGCGAGCTCGGAACGCTATCGCCTGATCGTGCAGACGGCCGCCGAGGGCATCTGGATGACGGATGCGAACGACCGCACGTCGTTCGTCAACCCGACGATGGCGCGCATGCTGGGCTACGAGCCCGAAGAGATGCTGGGCCGGCCGATGCACGAATTCATGGATGACGAGAGCTGCGCGCTGCTGCGCCAGCAGAACAGCCGGCGCCGCCCGGGCATGGCCGAACAGGGCGACGCGCGCTTCTACCGCAAGGACCATTCGTCGATGTGGGGCCTGCTGTCGACGACGCTGATCAATGCGGACAACGGCGTCTACGCCGGCACGCTGGCGATGATCACCGACATCACGGACCGCCGCCTGGCCGAAGTCGCGCTGCGCAACTCCAGCCAGCGCATGGCCTCCGTCTTCAATGCCGTCACCAACGGTCTCGTGGTCCTCAACAGCGAAGGCGTTCTGCTCGAATGCAATGCGGCGGCCGCGCGCATGCTGGGCAGCGCCGCCGCCAGCGGCGCGCGCCTGTGGCCGGGCGTGCACGAGGATGGCCGGCCGTTCGCCGAGGACGAGCACCCGGTGCAGCGCGCGCTGCGCTCCGGCCAGTCGGTGCGCGACGTCGTGATGGGCGTGACGGGGCAGGACGGCTCGCTGGGCTGGCTGTCCGTGAACGCCGAACCGATGCGCGACGAGCTGGGCGCCGCGACGATGGCCGTGGCCAGCCTGACCGACATCACGGACCGCAAGCGCAGCGAGGACGCCGTGCGCGAGGGCGAACAGCGGCTGCAGGAAATCATCAAGATGATGCCGATCGGCCTGTTCCTGAAAGGGGCGGACGGCCGCATGCTCCAGATGAATCCCGCTTGCGAGGAGCAGTTCGGCTACACGCTGCACGACCTGCACGACGGCGATTATTCGCACCTGCACAAGCCGGAGGAGCTGGCCGCGTTCCGCCAGCGCGACGAAGAGACGTTCGCGCGCGGCCAGCTGACCGACTTCGAGGAGACGATCCACAATCCCCGCCTGGGCGAGCGGCGCTACCTGCGCACGTTCAAGAAGCCCGTCTACGACGAGGTGGGCAAGCCGTCGTACCTGATCGGCATGTCGATCGACATCACGGCCAGCAAGCACGCGGAGCAGGCGCTGCGCGAACTGAACGAACACCTGGAAGAACGCGTGGCGCGGCGTACCGCGCAGCTGGAAGAGGCGCGCCAGGTCGCCGAGGAGGCCAGCCTCGCCAAGGGCCAGTTCCTGGCCAATATGAGTCACGAGATCCGTACGCCGATGAATGGCGTGATCGGCATGGCATATCTCGCGCTGAAGACGGAGCTGGACCCGCGCCAGCGCGACTACCTGGAAAAGATCCGCTTCGCCGGCGAGCACCTGCTGCGCATCATCGACGATATCCTCGACATCTCGAAGATCGAGGCGGGTAAGCTGGAAATCGAGCAGGTGCCGTTCGCGATGGAGCACGTGATCCGCACCTTGACGACGGTGGTCACACCGAAGGCGACGGGCAAGGAACTGGCGCTGGAATTCGACCTCGATCCGGCGCTGCCGCCGGTGCTGCTGGGCGACCCGCTGCGCCTGGGGCAGGTGCTGATCAACTACACCAACAACGCCATCAAGTTCAGCGAACGTGGCAGCATCCGGGTCAGCGTCAAACGCGTGATGGCGGACGACGCGCGCTGCCTCGTGCGCTTCGAAGTGACGGACGAAGGCATCGGCCTGTCGGAAGACGCGATGGGCAAGCTGTTCCAGTCGTTCCAGCAGGCCGACGCGTCCACGACACGGGCCTACGGCGGCACGGGCCTGGGGCTGGCGATCTGCAAGCAGCTGGCGCAGCTGATGGGCGGCGAGGTGGGCGTCACCAGCCGGCCGGGCGAAGGCAGCACGTTCTGGTTCACGGCACTGCTGGGCATCGGCTCGGCGGCCGGCGCGGCGGCGCAGCAGGACGCCAATGCGCCCGTCGTCCCCAGCGCCAGCATGGCCGCACTGAAGGACGCACGGATTCTGCTGGTGGAAGATAATACGTTCAACCAGCAGATCGCATCGGAGATGCTGGAGGAGGCGGGAGCGGCTGTCTGCGTTGCCAACAACGGCGCCGAGGCGCTCGAGCTGTTGCGCCAGACCGGTTTCGACTGCGTGCTGATGGACGTGCAGATGCCGCTGATGGACGGCCTGGAAGCGACACGCCGCATCCGCGCCGATCCGCGCCTGGCAGGGCTGCACGTGCTGGCGATGACGGCCACGGCCACGAACGAGGACCGCGACCGCTGCCTGGCGGCGGGCATGGACGACTTCATCTCGAAACCGATCCAGCCGGCGCTGATGTACCAGAGCGTGGCGAAGTGGCTGCCGCCGCGCCGGCACGACGACGTGGCGCGCCTGGTGCGCCCGCCACGGCGCGCCCCGCGCGCCACGCTGGCGGGCGATCCGGACATCATCGACCTTTCCGTGCTGGCGCAGGTGCTGGGCTACCATCCGGAAAAGATCCGCAAATTCGCGTTCAAATTCCTGCAGACGAGCGAAGCGGGTTTCTCGGAAATGGAGCAGGCCGCGGCCGCTGGCGATATCCAGGCCGTACGCGACCTGGGGCACCGGATGAAGGCCTCCGCGCGCACGGTGGGCGCGATGGGCCTGGGCGAGCTGTGCCAGCAGCTGGAAAACCTGCCGGCCGTGGACCCCGCCAGCGACGCGCGGGCCGCACGGGCGCTGATCGACCAGCTGTGGCCGCTGCTGGCGCAGATTACGGAACACATCATGAACAACACGACTTTTGCCGACGACAACTGATATGGACACTGCGCTACGGATTCTGCTGCTCGACGACGATACGTTCATGCTGGAACTGCTGACGGAGATGCTCGACAGCCTGGGTTACCGCAACGTGCGCGCCGAAAGCGACGCCCGCGTCGCGCTGGCCGCGCTGCCCGAGTTTGCACCCGACCTGCTGATCTGCGACCTGTCGATGCCGGAAATGGACGGCATCGAATACCTGCGCGCCGCGGCCGAGGCGAAGTTCGCCGGCAGTGTCGTGCTGCTGTCCGGCATGGACAGCGGCATCCTGCGCGCGGCTGAAATGCTGGCGATGGCCGAGGGCCTGACGATCCTTGGCGCGGTCAGCAAACCCGTCGCGCGGCCGGCGCTGGCGCAACTGCTGGAAGGGGCCGCGCGGCAGCGGCAAACGCGGGCCGCGATGCGTGCCAGTCCGGCGGCGCACGGCGACGCAAAATAGGTTATTATTTGATCCATTCCCGCCTGATTCCCACTTGCAACGTGCATTGAATTAGCGTGCGCCGTCTCCATCTGCCCTATACCTCCCGGCAATGACGAAGAGGCGGTCGCTGCGCCGTACATTGCCAGGCAACCTTAATCCATCCTCCTGACGAGGCAAAAACATGAGCGAAAACATCAAACACATTACCGACGCATCGTTCGAAGCGGACGTGCTGAAGTCCGACCGTCCTGTGCTGGTCGACTTCTGGGCCGAATGGTGCGGTCCTTGCAAGAGCATCGCCCCGATCCTGGAAGAAGTGGCCAAGGAATACGACGGCAAGCTGACCATCGCCAAGCTGGACGTGGACGCCAACCAGGCAGTGCCGGGCAAGTTCGGCATCCGCGGCATCCCGACCCTGATCCTGTTCAAGAACGGTGTCCCAGCGGCACAAAAAGTCGGTGCGATGGCAAAAGGCCAACTGACCTCTTTCATCGACAGCAATATTTGAGTAATATAGGCGGTGCTGCGCCCGCAGCGCTGCCTGCCTGGCAGGGATCGAGGCTCCAGCCCTTTCCCTTTTGACAATTTAGTCCACGCAGTTCCCTCCCCTACCTTACTTTCCCGTCACGGGACACTCAAACATTTATGCATCTATCTGAATTAAAGGCCCTCCACGTTTCGGCGTTGCTGGAAATGGCTATCGGTCTGGATATCGACAATGCTGCGCGCTTGCGCAAGCAGGAACTGATGTTCGCCATCCTGAAGAAGCGCGCCAAATCCGGCGAGCAGATCTTCGGCGACGGTGCCCTGGAAGTGCTGCCGGACGGCTTCGGCTTCCTGCGCTCGCCCGACGCCAGCTACATGGCCTCGACGGACGACATCTATATTTCGCCATCGCAGATCCGCCGTTTCAACCTGCACACGGGCGATTCGATCGAAGGCGAAGTGCGTACGCCGAAAGACGGCGAGCGTTACTTTGCACTGGTCAAGGTAGACAAGGTCAACGGCGAATCGCCGGAAGCCTCGAAGCACCGCATCCTGTTTGAGAACCTGACGCCGCTGCACCCGAACGAGCCGCTGCGCCTGGAGCGCGAGATGAACGGCGCGGAAAACATCACCGGCCGTATCGTCGACCTGATCGCACCGATCGGCAAGGGCCAGCGCGGCCTGCTGGTGGCGTCGCCGAAGTCCGGTAAATCCGTGATGCTGCAGCACATCGCCCACGCCATCACCGCCAACCACCCCGACGTCACGCTGATCGTGCTGCTGATCGACGAACGTCCGGAAGAGGTCACGGAGATGCAGCGCTCGGTGCGCGGCGAAGTCGTCGCCTCGACCTTCGACGAACCGGCCACGCGTCACGTGCAGGTTGCCGAGATGGTCATGGAAAAGGCCAAGCGCCTGGTCGAGATGAAGAAGGACGTCGTGATCCTGCTGGACTCGATCACCCGCCTGGCGCGCGCCTACAACACCGTCATCCCGGCTTCCGGCAAGGTGCTGACAGGTGGTGTGGACGCCAACGCGCTGCAGCGTCCGAAGCGTTTCTTCGGCGCCGCCCGTAACATCGAGGAAGGCGGCTCGCTGACGATCATCGCCACCGCGCTGATCGAAACCGGTTCGCGCATGGACGACGTCATCTACGAAGAATTCAAGGGTACCGGCAATATGGAGGTGCACCTGGAGCGCCGCCTGGCCGAGAAGCGCGTCTACCCGGCCATCAACCTGAACAAATCGGGCACCCGCCGCGAAGAACTGCTGATCAAGCCGGACCAGCTGCAGAAGATCTGGATCCTGCGCAAGCTCTTGTACTCGATGGACGAGATCGAAGCGATGGAGTTCATCCTCGACAAGATGCGCGCCACGAAGACGAACACCGAGTTCTTCGACATGATGCGCAGAGGTGGCTAAAGCCACATGCGCCAAGGAAATCGGCCTTGCAAGGCCGATCCGTTCCACAGGCGCGGGGCGGGGCCCCACGAAAAACCGGTGACAGACACCTATTTCCGCCGGAAATAGGTGTCTGTCACCGGTTTTTTTTCGCGCTGACGTGGAAGTTTGCTATAATCCCCGGCTGTTTTTAACCCCGGCAAGTGAGCGGCAATCGGGTCAAGAAGCTGTACGACCGACGAAGTGCTGTTTGGCTACCAACCATTTGAGAGAAACACATGAAAGCTGATACCCATCCAGAATACCGCGAAGTTGTCTTCCACGACCTGTCGTGCGATTTCAAGTTCATCACGCGTTCGACGATCAACACCCGCGACAAGATCACCCACGAAGGTAAAGAATACCCACTGGTGAAGATCGAGGTTTCGTCGGAATCGCACCCGTTCTTCACGGGCCAGCACAAGATCGTCGACACCGCCGGTCGCGTCGAGAAGTTCCGCCAGAAGTTCGGCAAAGTCGGTTCGAAGACCGCCGTCGCCGCAGGTTAATTTCCTGTATGCGAAAAAAAGGCAGCTGCGGCTGCCTTTTTTTATTGTTATCGCCGATACTCCTGTTTCCATCGGTAAGTCACCACCAGTTATGAAGCCTGTCCGCCTCCCCGCCTCCGCCACCCTTGCCCTGCCCCGCTGGGCGCTGTTTGCCCTGGCCCTGCTGTACATCCTGCCGGGCGTGATCGGTCGCGAACCGTGGAAAAACGACGATGCCGCCAGCTTCGGCATCATCTGGACGATGGCGCACGGCACCTGGCAGGACTGGCTGTGGCCGAACATCGCCGGCATGTCGATGCCCGAGGAAGGGCCGCTGGTCTTCTGGCTGGGCGCGCTGTGCGTCAAGCTGTTCGGTGGACTGCTGGGCGATGTGCTGGCGGCGCGCATCGCCACCATCGGCATCTTCCTGCTGAGCGCGCTGTCCTTGTGGTACACCACCTTCAACCTGGGCCGCCGCCCCGAGGCACAACCGCTGAAGCTGGCATTCGGCGGCCAGCCCGAGCCGGACAACTTCGGCCGCACCCTGGCCGATGCCGCCCTGCTGATCTATCTCGGCTGCCTGGGCCTGTTGCAGCACAGCCATGAGACGACGGCCGAGCCGCTGCTGACGGCGCTGCTGGCGCTGACCCTGTACCGCTCCGTGCGCTACATGGAGCGGCCGTGCCTGCGCAACGCGGCGCTGATCGGCCTGGCGCTGGGCCTGATGACCCTGACCCGCGGCTGGGTGCCCCCGGCCGCCCTGCTGGTGGCGCTGTTCATCTGCACCCGCTTCCTTGCCATCCCGGCCGTGCGGGCACTGCCCCATCTGCTGCTGTCGCTGGCCGTCGCCGCCGTCGTCACACTGCCCTGGCTCGTCCCGGCCGCGCTGATGCAGCCATATGGCCAGACGCCGCTGCCGGCATGGATGGCCTGGAACATGTCGCAACTCGGCCTGCCGAACCTGCGCGCCGTGCAGACGTTCCTGCGCGACGGCGTCTGGTTCTTCTGGCCCGCCTGGCCGTTTGCCCTGTGGGCCGCGTACGCCTGGCGCCGGCAAAGCAACCTGCTGCACATCGTTGTGCCGACAACCTTCGTGACGATCGCCTCGCTGCTGCTGCTGCTGCATCCGGCGCCGGACCACGCCCAGCTGCTGATGCTGATCCCGCCGCTGGCCATCATGGCCGCGTTCGGCCTGCTGACGGTACAGCGCGGCGCCATCAATGCCATCGACTGGTTCTCCGTGATGGTGCTGACGTTGGGCGCGGCCCTGCTGTGGATCTTCTGGTATGCCCAGCTGACGGGCTGGCCGCCGAAGCCGGCGCACAATGTGCTCAAACTGATTCCCGGCTACGTGCCGGAAGTAAACTGGCTGGCGACGATTGTCGCGGCCGGCGCCACGCTGGGCTGGTTCCTGCTGGTGCAGTGGCGCGTGTCGCGCCGGCCGTCCGTGCTGTGGCGCGCCGTCGTGCTGTCGTCCGGCGGCGTGATCCTGATCTGGATTCTGCTGATGACGCTGTTCCTGCCGCACACCAACTACAGCAAGAGCTACGCCGCCGTCGCGCGCCAGGCCGCCGCGGCGCTGCCGGCCGATACCAATTGCGTGACGAGCAACGCCGGCCCGCCACAGCGTGCGTCGTTCGCCTACTTCGGCAAGCTGCCGTTCAGCGGCGTCGGCCAGCACGGCTGCAATGTGCTGCTGTGGCAGGAGGCCACGCGCTCGTCCGTGCGCACCAATCTGCCGCCCGGCAAGTGGACCGTCCTGTGGGAAGGCCGCCGCGCCAGCGACCGCAGCGAACGCTTCCGCCTGCTGCGCCGCGCGCCCGGATAACGCTGCGTCTCCGCAACGCCTGTCAGAACTGACGGGCCCGGCGCCTTGCCGCCTGCAAGCCGATCCGCTATGCTAAGGTAGTTATTGCCTTGGTGAATGATTATGTGGAAAGCGGCAGCGGCCCTCGCTGTACTGGTGGTGTCCGGCGCGGCCGTTGCAGGCGGCGCGGTCGGACCTACCGCCGAGATGCGCCCCGGCCCGTCGTTCGCCCAGTGGCATCCGCTCGTGCTCACCGGCGAAAACACGCCGCCCTCCAGCATGCTGGTCAATGGCTGGCCCACCGGTTACCAGACCGACAAGATGCACGCGCTGCTGCAGCGCGCCGGCGTTCCCTACCGCATCGATATCGTCCCGTGGAAGCGGGCCTATGTAATGGCCCAGCGCGAGCCGTACACCTGCGTCTACTCGACCACCCGCACGCCCGAGCGGGAAAAACAGTTCAAATGGATCGGCCCCATCAACAGCACGGACTGGATGCTGCTGGGCCGCGCCGGCCAGCAATACCGGCTGCGCTCGCTGGACGATGCCCGCTCGCTGCGCATCGGCGCGTATAACGGCGACGCCCGCGGCGAATACCTGCGTGACCGCGGCTTTAATATCGATGCGACGCAGAACGACCTGGCAAACCAGCAAAAGCTGCTGCTCAACCGTATCGATCTGTGGGCCGTCTCCGTGCGTGCCGACAGCAATATGCTGGAGCGCCTGACAATGGGCGGCAAGATCGTGCCCGTGCTGACGTTCAACAAAGTCCAGCTCTACCTGGCCTGCAATCCCTCCGTTCCGGACGCGATGGTGGACCGCCTCAACGCCACGTTCGACACCTTGCGGCGGGACGGCACGCTGAGCCGGATCGACCGCGATTACAACGACCGCGAAGACCGCCCCACGCAGAAGTAACACTTGTAAAACCGAATAGACAAGTCGCAATTGCCAGAGTAAAAAGGTGTTGCAGGGCACTCTTTTTTCTTGAGGAAACTAAAGACAAAGGTTGTGGACGACGGTATAGTCCACATATACGTTACGTTGCCGCTCGGCATTAAGGGACAAGCCCTTATCGGAATACAAGCTGCCCCCCAAGCAGCGTCCATGCACAGCGACACGACTTCCCGGCAGTGCCCTGTCAACCGCACGCTGGAATCCGAGGTCCGAGCTGAAGCGCCGCGCCAACGCGCCCCAGCCCCATCTCCGTTGTACCGCCATCCGATCTAATCGCTTGTCTATTGAGTCTGCCTAATGTTCAATCTCTATAAACTTCAGCTCGCTCTCAAGAACACCTGGGTGCGCATCGCCCTCGTGGTCCTGGCAGTCGCCGCCATCGCCTTCGCCATCCTCAGCAATGAGGCAGTGCAGGACGGCAGCCCTGTCGTGCGCTCGCAGAATATTTCCGAGATCACGGCCCTGGTGGGCCAGCGCGACAAACTCGACTATCTGCTGATTGCCCGTCCGCTGTCGGACGCGCCCCGCTACATCTACAAATACAAGAACTCCGCCCAGCTGCACGTGGTGAAAGTGCCGAGCACGTCCCACCTGTCGCTGGAACGCGAAGTGCTGCTGCGTAACGCGCTGCCGTATGCGATCGCCAAGGAAGAGTTCCTGGCCACGCACAAGGCCGTGCTGCAGGACGACGGCGGCACGATGGCAACGATGACGGCGTTTGCCCGTCGCCACGCGTTCGACATCTTCCTCGTCACCGCGCTGCTGTTTGTCCTGAAATTCGGTATTCCCGGCATGGGCATGTCCGCCTCCGTCATCACGCCGGACAAGCTGAAAGGCTCGATGGACGACCTGATCGGCATGGAAGACATCAAGCAGGAAGTGCTGCACCTGGAAGACATGATCCGCAACCGCAGCGTGTACAAGCAGCACAATATCGACAAGCCGTTCAACGTCATGCTGACGGGCCCTGCCGGCACCGGTAAAACCAAGCTGGCCGGCTACCTGGCCAAGCGCCTGGGCTACCCGCTGATCTCCGCCTCGGGCTCGGCGCTGGAATCGGGCTACATCGGCGGCGGCTCGAAGTCGCTGAACGCGCTGTACCGCAAGGCCTGCGCCCGCGGCAACTGCATCATCTTCCTGGACGAAGCGCAGGCGCTGTTCATGCCGCGCGGTCGCGGCGAAAAGAAATGGGAAGACGACACGGCCAACACGCTGCTGGGCCTGCTGGACGGCGTCAAGAGCGACGAGGGTAAGGGCGTCATCTGGGTCGTCGCGTCGAACTTCGACGACAACAACTCGTCGATGGACGAAGCCATGCTGCGCCGTTTCTCCGTCAAGATCAATTTCCGCCTGCCGAACAAGACGGAACGCCAGGAACTGCTGCGCTCGTTCCTGAGCCGCAAGGAAGAAGGCCTCGTCGACTGGAACGACATGGACCTGAACCAGGTTGCCGAGATCACCAACAACCTCAGCCCTGCGCTGCTGGAAACGGTGGTGGAACGCGCCTCGATGCTGTCGATCCAGGACAAGACCGTCATCAACACCGACCTGATGTTCCGTGCCTTCGAGCGCGCCACCATCGGCCTGACGGACCGCGCCACGACGGCCGAGAAGACCCGCCAGCGCGAGCGTATCGCCCTGCACGAACTGGGCCACTTCTTCATGCAGATCGATCCGTACCTGCGCGCCGGCCTGTCGCTGGACGAAGTGAAGGAAAAGTCGCACCTGCTGAAGATCAGCACGGAATCCGTGTCCAAGCTGAACGCGCTGGGCTATGTGCTGTCCGCCGGTGACGACATGTCGCTGCGCACGCTGGAAGAGATGGAACGCGACGTCATGCAGCTGTACGGCGGCGTGGCGGCGGAAGAGCTGTTCTACGGCGCCCGCGGCATTTCCGTCGGCAGCCAGAACGACATCCAGAAGGCGACGTCGATGCTGGACATGATGGTCAACCGCCTGTCGATGTATTCGCGTTCGAAGCTGGACTACAGCCAGTTCAAGAACGAAACGAGTGGCGAGCACACACTGGTGCAGGTAGAAGCCAAGGCCGACGAGCTGTACAGCGAAACGCTGAAATCGATCGGCGACTACCGCGACATCATGGAGTCGCTCAAGGACGTGCTGATGGAACGCTACGTGCTGACCAAGGACAGCGTGTTCGAACTGCTGGAACAGCACCTCGATCCGGCACCGCTGCGGCTGGCCGCATAAGCCGGCGCAACAAGACAAAGGCCCGCAACCGCGGGCCTTTTCTTTTTATGGGCATCGATCTCAGCGCCATGCCAGCATCGGCTTGCCGATATCAGCCTTCGCCACCTTGGCCGCCGGCAGACGGTCGAAGTTGCCGATCGTGACCATGTCGCCGTCGTTGGCGAAGCTCAGTTCGACGCCGCTGCGCGTGACGAACTTGCCCGGTGCGACAGGCTCCAGTTGTACCGGGGTGCGGCGCGTCGACTGCAGCGCCAGCGTGGTCTGGCCGACACCGTGGTTGCGCACGACAATGTAGTAACGGTTGTTCTGTTCCGTGAACTCGGCCACCTGGCCGTTGCTGAGGCGATAGCTGTACGCGAAATCGTTGAACTCGTTCGAACGCATTTCATACTTGCCGACGGCATATGCCGGTGCAGGCACGGGCACGGTCGGTTGGGTTTCCTGCGCGGCGGCGGGCGCAAGGCCGGCAACGACGATGCAAAGGGTGGCGGCCACGCCGGTAAGCTTGTTGTTCATTTGTTTCTCCGTAGGGTTTGCCAGGGTCGTTGCGGCATCTGGATAATGTGCGGCAACGGTGACAAGGTAACAAACGGATCGCGCCGGGGGCAGCGCAAAGCGACGAAGCGCAGGATTTCGGGGACAGGCTGCGAGGCTTCCTGCATGAACGGCGTTATGGATGGGATGCGGCCGCACACGGCTGCGCGGACGCCGTCCGGCCCGCTCGACAGGCAGGCGCGCGCCGCGGAATCGCCACTGCGTCGATGCTGTCGGCTTTGCACAGCCAACGGAGAAACCCATGACAGAGCCTTTCGAGCGCAGCGACAACCAGCACCGTCCCCCGATGGGCCAGACCGAGGCCGCGACCACCCAACCGCTGATCGTGACGCCCACCTTTGTCAGCCGCGTGGACGACACGCCGCGCCACGCCCGTCCGCAGGATCCGGGCGCCTCGAAAGACCGGGATGGGCATACCGTCCGCAACCCCGACCTGCACCCGGAGGCGCTGGCGCTGGAAAGCAATCCGAACCTGGCGTTCGAGCATTGGGACGAATACTGGCGCAAGGTCCACGGGCCCAAGTTCGCGTGGGACGAGCCCGGCAGCTCATCCGCGCTGGTGCTGCGCTATGACCAAGTGCACCGGCTCGCTTCCGGCCCGTCGTCGTTCTTTGCGCCGCCGTATCGCGCCATGATCGACGAACAGGGGCGCCTGCCGGCCGATCCGGCAGCGCGGGTGCCGCCGCTGCGCCGGCCGCGCTGGGATGGCTTCGCGTATATCGCCTATGCGCAGGAAGCCGATATCGAAGCCACGTTGAAACAGCCGAAGTTCGCCGAACGCATCGTCGCCGACGAGCAGGTGGCCTTTCGCATGGTGACGCGCGAAATCACGCGCGAGTACATCCTGATCCCCAGCGAACGTCATCGGGATCCGATCAGCCTCGTCAAGATTCATGTGCGGGCGCCGGAATGGTCGCGCGAAGAATTCCAGCGCCGCCTGCTGCGCGACCATGCGCAACTGGTGCTGGCGCAGCCGGCAACGCGCGAGCTGGTGCGACGCTATGCGCAGCTGCACAATATCGGCTCGACGCAATACGATCCCGAGGGCAGCAAGATCGATGCCGTCTCCGTGCTGTCGTTCGCGTCGCTCAACGATGTGGAGGACTATCTTGTCAGCGACGACCATCGGCTGATCGAACAGTCGGAGCATGCGCTGGCCGGCCCGGACTCCGAGTGGTGGACGGCGGTCAACTACAGCGTCATCAACCGGCTCATGCCGGAACGCGCGACGGTCATTCCCGACTGAGCTCAGGCGGCTTGATCCGCTGCGGCCCTGGCACGCCGCAGCAGCGGCTCGGCCACCAGGATGCCCAGCGCCAGCCAGATCGCGACAAAGCACAGCAGCGTGTTGAACGACACGGCCTGGCGGTAGAACACCAGCGCGACAAACAGCTGCGTGGTGGGCAGCACGAACTGGAAGAATCCCATTACCGACAGCTGCAGGCGCGCCGCGGCAAGGGAGAACAGCCACAACGGCAAGACGGACACAACCCCGCAAAAGGCCAGCGCCACCAGCAGGCCGTTCGGCAAGCCCTGCGGCAGGTGCATCGACGTTGCAGAGGTCGTCAGCGACAAGCCCAGCAGCACGCTCAGCACGAGCGTCTCGCACAGCAGACCGCTGAAGGCGTCCAGCGTGGTGAGCTTCTTCAGACAGGCATACGCGCCCCAGCTGGCCCCGATCGCCAGGTAGACCCAATGGTTCAGCTCGCCGCTGCGCTGGACCATGGCGAACACGGCAGCCACGATGATCGCCAGTGCGCTTTTGCGTATCCAGCTCATCTGGTCTCCCAGGGCCACCGCTCCCACCGCAATGGCCACGAATGGGGCAATGAGGTAGCCGAGTCCGCTCTCGACGACATGGCCGTGGATGGAGGCCCAGATGAACGTGCCCCAGTTGATGACGACAAACAGGGCGGCGACGGCATGAATGGTCAGGATGCGCAAGGTCAGCCGGGCACGCAGTCCGTGAAAGCGTCCCAGCAGCGCCATGGCGACGGCCAGCGTGCCCAGCGACAGAAGGATGCGATAGCCCAGCAATGCGGCCGGTTCGATCGGCGCCAGCATCTTCCAGAACAGCGAGGAAAAACCGAAGATGAGGTTGGCGGCGATGCCCGAGAGGATGGCCAGCAGGTGATCGGTGCGCTTGGAAGACATCGTTGTCCCGGCCCTTTCGGTTGACGCGCGCCGCTTTCGCCGCGCGTGAATGGTTCACCTGCGTATGCCCGAGCCGCCATCGTAGCATCGTTGCGCCGGCCGGAAACTCTCCAAAACTATCGGTTGAACCGCGCCGGGTAAACGCGGCGGATCAGGCGACGGCCATGCGGACGCGGAAGAAGGCATTGGCGGTCAGGCGCCCCGCGCGCGGATCGTTCACCATCAGTTCGGGAGAATGCAGATCGCCGGAGTGAAACAGCCCGCCATTGTAGAAAATCGCCCGGTTGTAGCGCGGCGGTATCGTCAGCACCTTCTCGAACCAACGGGTCGAACCGATCGCAAACGTGGGCGGCACATCTGCCGTCGGCACTTCCCCGGCGCGCTCCTGACGGCGCAGTTCGTGCAGCAGCGACGTGATCTCCTCCAGCGGCACCCTCGGCCGGAAAAAACTGGTGCCGCCGTAACGCTCATCCTTGAAAAGATACAGCACCATCGCGGCCATTTCCTCGCCCGCAGCCAGGCCGGCAGTGTCGCGGTGCGGCAGCCGCTGGCCCGGCAGCAAGTGCTCCGGGCGCTGGGTCACCAGCGACAGGCGGCTCACCATGTTCGCGACCCGCCGCACCTTGAGCGGCGCACGGGCATGCAGCAGGAAGCTGTCATGAATACGTGCCGCCATGGCGCCGCCAAGCGGCAATTCCGGACCGGGGTAATAGTTGCCCGGCTGTTTCGCGAAAAACGCATGGTTGCCTGCCGCGAAATCCACCAGCGCTTCCGGCTCCAGCATGAAGTCGTCGACGACGACGCACTGGTGGCCGTCGAAGATCGGCACGATACTGACGCGTGGATCGGGGTTCAGCAGCGGCGGCGGACTGCCCGTTGCGCCGGGCATTTGATTCAGTAGCGATGCAGGCATGTTCATGACGTTGGGCTGGTCGATGCAAACTCAGGGACGTACTGGGAAAAACCTCCGGTCGAGCGACGCTGCTTTCCCGCCCGGATATCGGGGACGGCGCTAGACCTTCATCGGCAAGATCACCATCTGCAAACCCTCGAGGTGCAAGCGCCGCTGCACGGCCAGCGAAGCCTGATTGTGCAGCATGCGCACGAGCCAGTTGTCGCTCGAGAAAATCAGCTTGCTGGTGAAGTAGATCGCGTGCGGGAATTCGCGGCTGATCTCTTCGCACAGGCGCGTGACTTCTTCGACGGCGTCCGTGCCGAAGCCGAGATACGACGACGCGGCCATGCCGTGGCTGTGGCAGAAGTCGACGAAGTATTCCAGCGTCTCGGCGGCCTCCTCGCGCATCTTGTCCATCGCGCCTTCGCCGCCGTACGCGTGCGAGTCGACGGTACGCGCGTTCACGAACAGGAAGTTCTTGAAATGGCCGGGGAACATGCGCTGCACCCACAGCAGCGCGTGCAGGCCGCCGCCGCGCGACGTGCCGACGATGAAGACGGCCGTCTGGTCGTCCGGATTCGGCTCGACGGGTTCGCGGTTCGGACCGAACGGCTGCGTGGCGAACACTTCGTCGACGGAGTGGATCGCCTGCTTCGTCTCGCGGTAATGCTTGCGGATGAAGATGCACAGCGTGGCGATGGCGCCGATGATAAGCGCCGTGGCCCAGCCGCCTTGCGCGAAACGCTCGAACAGCAGGATGACGAGAATGCCCGCGCAGATGACGAAGCCCAGCGCGGACAGCAGCAGCCGGCGCAGCCAGTGCGTGTCCTTCCTGCGGTTGCGCGCCCAGTACAGGCACAGGCCGAACAGGGAAATGGCGAACGTCAGGAACACGGAGATCGAATACAGCACGACCAGCAACGTCACGCTGCCGCCCGTCCAGAACAGGATCGCCAGCGCGGCGATGCCCATGACGAGGATGCCGTTCTGCGTGACGAGCCGCGTTGAGAGGTAGCGGAATTTGTGCGGCACCCACGAATCGGCGGCCATGTTCGACAGCACCGACGGCCCGCCCAGGAAGCCCGTGTTGGCGGCCACGAACAGCAGTCCCGCCTCGAACGCCAGCACCACGGCCAGCATGATCTGGTTGGCGACATCGCCACCGGGATTGGCGTTCTCGATGATGCTGCGGAACGTCGTCGCGTTCAGCGTCTCGCCGTGAATCGGCGACGCATCCCACAGCAGATACAGCAGGATGATGCCGCCCGCGGTGACGGCCAGCGACAGCGCCATATACAGCATCGTCACTTTACCGGTGCGCACGCGCGGCTCGGCCAGCAGGTTGACGTTGTTCGACACGGCCTCCAGCCCCGTGTACGTACCGCCGCCCTGCGAGTACGCCAGCAGCAGCATGGCCGCCACGCCGCTCCAGCCGATGGAGCCGGCCAGCGTGTGCGTCTCTTCCAATGTGCCGGGCACGAGATCGGGCAGGTAGGACGCATGCGCGGCGATGCCGTAGACGATCAGCACGAGGTGCGTCAGCACGAAGCCGACAAAGATCGGCAGCAGGATCTGGATCGCCTCCTTCAAGCCGCGCAGGTTCATGACAATCAGGACGGCGATGAAAAAGGCCTCGGCCCAGAGTTTATACGGCTGGAAGCCGATGGGCAGGAACGACGCCAGCGCATCGACGCCGGACGCGATGGAGATCGCGATCGTCAGCACATAGTCGAGGATCAGCGCGCAGCCGGAAATGAGACCGAGGTACGGCCCCACCAGCTTCGTCGCGACGCGATAGCCACCACCACCCGTGGGAAACAGCTCGATGACCTGGTTGTAGGCGAGGGCGATGATGAAGACGGTGATCGCCGTCGCGATGGCCATGTACAGGCCCAGATGCGTGTGCGCACCCAGCGCCTTGAAGGTTTCTTCCGGACCGTAAGCGGACGACGACAAGCCATCGGCACCGAGCCCCACCCAGGCCAGGAAGGCGACCAGCGCCATCGAATGGCGCGTCTCGCTGGCCATCGGATCAAGCGCCTTGCCCAGGATGATTTCGCGGATTTTATTGTTTTTCATGCGTGCTGGCCGCTGCCGGCCCGTTACGTGCCAGCCGAGATGATACGCGATCCCGTCCCCGCCTCCGTTGCCAGACAGATAACGACCCGTGCAGGGTTGCCCCAGCTGATCAAATCAGTGATAATGCACGGCGCGTCGCCGGGATGGCGGAATAGGTAGACGCACGGGACTCAAAATCCCGCGCCGCAAGGCGTACCGGTTCGATTCCGGTTCCCGGCACCACCAGCATTTACGCGACTTCTGCCACGTCTCTTTGTTCGCCCTCGCTCTCTGAAATTTCCGCAATCTGGCCCTAGTTCCGCAAATCTCTGCGGTATGATGAGCAACGAGCAGTGTCCCTTCTAGGAGAGCAACCTTGCCTACCGGGCTCCCAGCCGCACACAGTCTGACGAACTCAGAATGGTTCTTTTCATTGGATACCGAGCCCATTCGAGCCGCTGGATTTCGATTCAGCTCGGGAGCGCTGAGCACTTTACGAGAACAACTTCCAGGTTACGCGCGTTTAGTCATCACTGAAATAGTTAAGCAGGAGGTTCTGCGTCAGCAGTTAGAGCTTGTCGACGAGTCAAAGGCAAAACTTGATAACGCGATAGTTGGATTAGAAAAAGCTGCACGTATCACGCTTACTCCTATAGTAGACCAGATAGAAAAATTGAGTATCTCGGCCAACGCACGGCAGTCGTTCAGTAGAGCGATCGCCGTCTATTTGTCGGATTTTCGAGGAAGTGTGCTCCCTATTTCTCCAGACCTCGCAGAGAAAATTTTCCGAGATTACTTTTTTACTAGACCTCCGTTTGAAAGCAGTAGGAATAAAAAGGCAGAGTTTCCGGATTCGGCTTCCTTACATCTTTTAGAGGACCATGCTGCCACAAGTAGTAGCTTCGGGATTTTGGTTTCAGCCGATGCTGGCTGGGCAGCGTATTGCGCCCAATCACCTCGACTGTATTGCGTAACTACGGTCAATGCACTAGCCTCACTTTTTGCGTCGACTGGCGATCTTGCAGAGCGCGTAGTATCGCAATTTGAGGCAGAACTGCACAACAATAACTCTCCTATCCCCCGTCAGCTAGCGAAATCTATTCAGAGTCATCTGGACGAATCGCTATGGAACACTACAGGAGCTGGCACATCCGCATATGCTTATCTGGATGTGGATATTATTGCGCACCATCTTTCAGAGTATGCTCTTGACCGTAATTGCCTGCGCGTGTGGATCCCCGAGCATGATGGAACTGCAGGGCTTCTTGAGATTCGTTGTGAGCTACTCGTTCGGTCGGTGTGCGGTATCGATGTGTATATTGAAGACTCCATCGACGGCGGAACCGTGCGCGTTGGCCACGAAGACATTACTAGAATGACCGATTTGGAAGTCCGGGGCTATGTTAGGATTACTGGCCCGCTTGCCAATACCGATATAGGGTCCTGGGATATCAGCTTCGAATTCTCTCCTGGCGACTATGACGTGGAGATTGGCGAACTATCTGTTAACTATCACGCAAGAGACTATGGCGAGTACGACGTAGCCTATGTAGATTCTGCGCCTCAGGACGAATATACGCTACCGCTATTTCCAGAGTCTTCGTAACCAGCCCAGAGTACGTTGGTCGAACTGCTTCGATTTTTCGTGCCCATTCTTCAATGATTCCTCGCTAGAGACGGCTCAAGTGGACGCACGAGCCACACCTGTTCGATGTGTCGCACTGCTCCCATCTATGAGCCTCGTGTCGAAGCCCCGCAGCACAAGGCCACGATGGTCAGTCTGCTCTACTACGCAGTGTTGCGTTACATCGGCGCATTCTCATGACAACCTGCAATCCTACGACTCGGCACTCTTAAAGCGTGCCGGATAGGTCGCTCCACCTCTCCAACGTGCGACGACTGCAGCAGTGCCGCCATTGCCAATAGTATAATTTCTGGACTTTATGAAATCTGGACCGGGACCATACGATGAGTTTTGGATTCGACAACGTCATGCAGGTATGGAACGACCTGCAACGGATAGAGGACGAGTTGAGATGGGGAGGACGCTTTCCCGGCGCATCTGGCCAGCAATACGACAGTATGGGCCGGCTCGCTACGTCGTCATCGGATCTTACTAACGGATGGATCAGGGAACAACTTGGCCGTACTGAACGATTGCGTAAAGCGCTGCGAGACTCAGGGCCTCTCGCACGGCAGATGGTTATACAGACGTTCGCGGGCATCGAGATCTCCACAGTCGCCAATATTTTGATTGCGGCCTGCGAGGACGTTGCTCTTTACTACGGCGGTTCTGTCATTGGTGGCGGCCTAATCGGCGGGATAGGCGGAGCATTCCTTGGTGGGGTCGGGGCGATTCCCGGGGCTGCCGCAGGGATGGCCGCCGGAGCGTATGTCGGTGGCTGGGTATTGGCTATTCTCGGCCTGAAGTCGCTGGTCGAAGGTCTCGCTGACTCGATTCCGGAAGCGCTTGGTTTCTACGCTAATGGTTTCAATGAGGCGTGGGGCCCGGCGCGGCAAGACCCCCGATACGACATCATTTCTCGCCCAGGCGGCAATACCGGAGCAGCCGCGTTCGATCTTGCGAATGGTCACGTCATTCTGGTCGGAGCTATTCTTTCCGCCATGGTTGCGTACCTTACGAAGGGCAAAGGCAACAAGACCGCGCTGCTGCAAGAGATTAGCCAAAGTCGGCGCCTGGGGCCAAAGTTTGCTCGATGGTTCGAGGAAAACGAAGAGCGGCTGCGCCGGCACCCGGCGCTCCAGTCAAGGAGCCGCGGTGCGCAAGGACGTGGCGCCGCGCCCTCTAAAAAGCCACCCCGCGAATCGAAGGACGAGAGGCCCAGCCAGCCGAAGGGCATGCCTCAGAAAAGAGTTCCATGCTTCAAAACCAACGGGTTACCGCAAGGACACGTACCGGAATTCGACCGTCAGCTTGCTGGGCAGGAGGCTGGGATCAACGATATGACCGTGGACGAGTATCTTGCCGGCCGCGACGCTTTCGACGCGAAACAAGCGGCACGCGATCCACGTGTTGCACGCCAGGCTCGCGCGGAGTATCAAGGAGAGCTGGAGCGAAGTCTAACGAGCAGGTATCGTTCTGAGGGGTTGTCGCGCCAGGCAGCGGAAGCGAAAGCACTAGCCGACGCTGCATTCAAAATGAAGACGCTAGCCGCACTGCATAACCCTGATATGGTGGCAGCTGGAAAGGACGTGATCAGCGACTTCGGCGACCGCAATATTAATTCGCGCATCGGCGCTCAGTGGCGGAAAAGCAATCGCCTTGCAGAGTTGGACGAAGCTGCGCGAGCAGCAGCCAAGTACGTAAGTGGTTTGGCTAAAATGAATGCAAAACTAGAACGATGCAGATGAGGACCAAAAATGGATGAAGATTTCGCGTATTTTTTGGAGAAAATGGGGCCTTCGGTCGACAGGCGTTATGTCCCGCCGTCAACAATAGATCGTTACCGGGGGAAGCTCCCGGACCAGCTACTAACCTACTGGGAAGAGCACGGCTGGTGTGGATATGCCGATGGGCTTTTCTGGACGGTTGATCCCCAGGAGTACGAGCCGGTACTGGAAGCATGGATAGGTGATACGCCGTTCATGGAACAGGATGCCTATCATATTATCGGCAGAAGCGCCTTCGGCAAACTCATCTTCTGGGGTGAAAAAACGGGAGAAAGTTTGCTGATCCTTCCATGGGACGCGTTAGCATTTCCGTCTAATGGCTCAGCTGAATATATAGCGAAGGGGCACGCTAACGAAGCAGTAAGTTGGTTCTTTGCAGGCCTAAGGCGTAAGGACTTTGATCTAGACGATGACGGCCAGTCGCCGCTTTTTGCCCCAGCTTTGAAGAAGCTTGGCCGCTTGAAGCCTGATGAAGTGTATGGCTTCGTTCCTGCAGTCGCGCTTAGCGGCGCCGCCACCCTCGCAAACCTGCAAAAGGTCAAAGCTGTGGAACACCTCGTTATTCTTGCGCAGCTCGCCCCACTGCGCGTAATGCGCTCGCCATTTGCCTGATCGCGAATCGGTGAAGGTACTCTTGCGTTTGATCGCTTGGCTATCGCGGATGAGAGACCGGCATCACGTGCCCGCTTCCATGTGCTGAGGCATAGCGCCGACCATTCCGTGTTTTGTGTCGACGGTGCAGTGGAGCTGCACCGCCAAACTAGCCGGCTGAACACCGCTTTCCAGCGGTGTGGCAAGCATCATCTCGCCTCGTGCCATCCGGCTCAAGACGGCGCCGGGACGCGTACTGTCATGGTCACGCCACGCGCAGGTCGTCAGTTCTGTTCAGGCATCTTCAAACTCTTCGCACGACGGCGTGCCAGGCCCACGACGCCAAGGCCAAGTGCCATCAGCGCATAGGTCCCGGGTTCGGGAACGGCGCTGACGGTGACGTCGCCAGGCCCACCAATGGTCGTGCTGTACTGGCCATACTCGAAGCCTTCATAACCGGTGGTCACCAATACGTAAGGCGTGTCGGCGTCCAGGTCGATCACGAAGCCCGAGGTGGTCGTACCAAGAAGATCGTCGTTACCGATCAGGGCGTTCGTCAGCGACGAGCCGGAATTGAAGCTCGGGCTGTACAGGAAAATGAACGAATCGAAGACCGCCGTCGTCAGGAACGAGTACGCGCCCGTTGCGGAAACCGTGAAGCTGAACTGGTTGAAGCTTACTTCCGTGCCGATGGCCGACAACCCGGAAAGGTCCTCGACCGGTCGATTGAATATGGCGGCACCAGTCGTGTCGCCGGTGAGGGTGTAGAGGGAATCGGCCTGGGCGGTCGATGCAACGCCACAGAACGCGAGGGCAAGCAGTGTCGATTTCAGATACATGGTCATTCCCTATTGGAAATTGCTAATCATTGGGTGGCAGGGCGAAAGCTCTAGCAAGACCGCGCTCGTAAAAGCGCACGTCTTGCCGTCACGTTGCTATTGGGTTTGCGCTGGCAGTATGACAATCCGCCGGCCTCGCCCATCGACCGAAATTGGCGCCGCCGTGCTTCCAGCAGCCGTGGCGGCCCGGTCGCCTTGCACGGTGAACGACGAAATCTTCGAACGTCGTTTGCCGTCAAACTCACCATCGACCTGCACCGCCAGATTGCTCGTATCGGATCCTGGCTCATAGCTGACATGTAGCGTCATCACCTGGCCAGCGGCGACAGTCTCGCCGACGATAGGTGACTCGGTTCCGATGACAGTCAGGCCATCCACGCCGTAGACCCGGACATTGACCTGCTGCGCAGCCGACTCGAAGGCAATCTTCAGCGTGGCTTGTTGAGCTTGCACCGTTCCGACAATTTGTACGGGCGCACTCGGCTTGGCCTGGACGGTCGCTGCCGTGAATGAGGTAATCAGTCCGACGGCAAGCGCCGCCGCCAGCATTGAAATTTTCACTTGCATGATGGCATCCTTAAGGAGTGGAAAACGCTTGGCGTACCGCTTTGGCTTTCAGTTTGACAGTCGTAGCCTTGGCCGCGACATTACCGCTTGCAATACGCACCGACGCGGTGTATTCGCCCCTTGAGTTTGTAACGAAGCTGTGAACAGTCAGAACGTACACCTTGTTCGCCTTGGCGATGAACGAGAACTGCTCAGTACCGGAGATCACGTTGTCGGCACCGGCGATCCGTGTGCCGTCTTCAAACAGGTCAAGCCCGATGTCATTGCTTGAGTTCGCGATGACCTGAACCGGACCCGCGGTAGGGCTGGTGAACCTGATGAAGCGATTCGCGCCAAGTCTGTTCTCGTTGTCCACATGGGCCAGGAACGTCAGGGTCTGGCTATCGCCGCCCACCGTCATCTGCCGAAAGACAGGCAGGTTTGCCGCAGATCCGCCATTGTTGGTCTCTCCGGTCCCAAACGCGTCTTGAATGGGGCCCATACGCGACTT
>Ga0308166_1001455_pt1 | contig 25010 bp, 22 predicted proteins | sample PhyCR2_2_FD_202137 | JGI IMG/M metagenome (GOLD analysis project Ga0308166, IMG submission 202137) | Phyllosphere microbial communities from UC Gill Tract Community Farm, Albany, California, United States - DLSLCC.R2 | ecosystem: Host-associated > Plants > Phyllosphere > Unclassified | place... | reverse complement strand
CGCTCCGATCCGTCGGAGGGGGTGCCGCTCGGGGCGACGGAGAAGGCGATGAGCATGGGTTCACTCCCGGTTCGTTGAGGGTCGGTGTGCGGGCACTCGGACGACGGCGCGGATGCCGACGACCAGGGCCACGACGAGCAGGACGTTGCGCAGGCTGAGGATCACGATGGGAAGCATCTCGGCGCGCAGCAGCGCGTCGTAGTTCAGCGGGTAGACGAGGCACGTGAGCGCGCAGAGCGCGAGCACGATGACGGCGGGACCGACGGCTCGCGCGCGGTCGAGCACGAGCCAGAGGATCACCGGCGGGATCAGCCAGGTCTGGAACTGCGGCGAGCCGACCTTGTTGAGCACGATCAACGCGATGACGAGCGACAGCGCGAGCGGCGGGAAGAGGCGTGGGAAGGAGGCTCCCCTCATCGCCTTGACAGCGCCGATGACCGAGACGACCACGACGAGAACCGCCATCAGAGGCGTGAGCACCGCGCCGACGGCATCCGCCCCCTGTGCCTCGATCTGGAACGTGAGGATCTCGAAGCTGTACTCGATGCGAGCGGAGCCGGCCACCGCGAGCCACAGGAACGGCGTGGCGGCGACCGCCTCGATCTGCAGGCCGCGTCCGGTCTGCTCGGTCAGGAAGCCGAAGATCTCGGTGTCGGCGCCGAGCAGGAGCAGGAGCGCGATGACGGCCGCGCTCACCGCGAGGGCGGTGAGCAGTATCCGCATTCTGCTTCTGGCCGCCACGACGGCCGCGAGCAGCAGCGCCCCCGGCCAGATCTTGATCCAGGCGCCGACCGCGAGCAGAGCAGCCGCCGCCGCCGGTCGACGGCTGAGCCAGAGGCCAGCGATCACCGCGACGGGCACCGTGATGGCATCGATCCGGTAGAGCGCGATCGGGCCGAGGAGCAGCAGTGCAGCGATCCAGAACCACGCGGCGGTCCGTCGCGGCTGCGAGGGCGATCGGCCGATCAGCACGGCGAACGCTACGGCGTCGAGAACCGTGACGAGCACCGCCCAGGCGATCAGATATGCCCCGGATACGCCCAGCACTGCGATCAGCGGCATGGACAGGATCTTCGCGATGAGCATCGGAACGAGTGCGAGCTGGGGATAGACCCAGGTCTCCGTGACCCCCACGATCGGTCCGCCCGAGAGCGCTGTCGACGACCAGGGCTCGTAGACCAGAACGACGTCGCCCATCGGCTGACTCGGATACAGCCACCCCATCGCCGCGACCAGCGCGTGCACGAGCAGGAAGGAGCACCAGAGCACGAGGGTGCGCATCAGCCGGGTGCGACTCACGCGAGGACGTCCGCGACCGCGCGGGGAAGCGCCCCCGCCACGTCGAGGGCGACGATCGGATGCCCGTCTCTGCCGTCCTGTGCTCCGACACCCGCCGCGAGGCGTCCCGCATGCCCGTGGAGCCAGGCTCCGGTCGCCGCGATCTCTGCGATCGACGCATCGGGATTCGCGGCGACCAGCGTCCCGAGCACACCGCCGAGCACGTCGCCGGTGCCGGCCGTCGCCAACCATCCGGTGCCCGCGTCCACGCGGATGACGGAGCCGTCGGGTTCCGCGATAAGCGTCTGCGCGCCCTTGAGCAGCACGACCGCGCCGAGCCGGGTCGCGGCATCCCCCGCCGCACGCGCACGATCTTCGTCGGGAGCCGCTCCGATCCGCTCCTGGAGCCGGGCGAACTCCCGCCCGTGCGGGGTCAGCAGCACCGGCGCCCGCGATCCGGAGACCAGGTCAAGCGCGCCCGCATCGACGACCACCGGAACGGCACCGTCGAGGATCTCGCGCAGCTCCTGCTCGTCATCCGCAGTGCGCGACGCCGGGTCCGTCCCCGACCCGATGACCCAGGCTCCGACACGCGCGCCGGCCGCCCGCGCGCTGACGACGGTCTCGGGGCGGCGCTGCATCACGGCGTCCGCCGCGCGGCCATCTCCGATATACCGCACGAAGCCCGCACCCGTGCGCCATGCGGCTTCCACGCCCAGCACCGCAGCGCCGGGATAGGCCGAGGAGCCGGTCCGCACGCCCACCACCCCGCGCGAGTACTTGTCGTCCTGCGGCCCCGGGACCCGCAGGAACCGCGCCGCGTCGTGACGGGACCATTCGCGCACTTCGGACATGACTCCACGTTAGTGCGCCGGCCCGTCCCACCTCGCCTGCGCACTAGCGTCGGAGGGTGAGCATTCTCTTCTCCCCCGTCAGCATCCGATCCGTCACGTTCCGCAACCGCCTGTGGGTATCCCCGATGTGCATGTACAGCGCCGTCGACGGCGTCGTGCAGGAGTGGCACCACACGCATCTCGCCCAGTTCGCCTCGGGCGGCGCCGGTCTCATCGTGGCCGAAGCGACCGCCGTGGTGCCGGAAGGTCGCATCTCGCCCCGCGACGTCGGACTCTGGAACGACGAGCAGCGCGAGGCGTGGAGGCCGATCGTCGAGGCGATCCACGCGCGCGGCGCGGCCGCGGGTATCCAGCTCGCGCATGCCGGACGCAAGGCGTCCACGTGGTGGCCGTGGGCCGACGAGCGCGGATCCGTGCCCGAGACTGAGGGCGGCTGGACCACCACCGCCCCCTCCGCCGTCGCCTTCGAGGGCTTCACCTCCCCCGTCGCCCTGGACGCGCCCGGCATCGAGGCCGTGATCGACGGCTTCGCCGCTGCAGCGCGCAGGGCGCTGGACGCCGGCTTCGACGTCCTCGAGATCCACGGCGCGCACGGCTACCTCCTGCACCAGTTCCTGTCGCCCCTGTCGAACCTGCGCGACGACGAATACGGCGGCTCTCTGACGAACAGGGCCCGACTGCTCCTGCGCGTCGTCGAAGCCGTGCGTGGCGTCGCCGGTGAGGAGGTGCCGCTCTTCGTGCGCATCTCCGCGACCGACCATGCCGAGGGGGGCTTCACTCCGGACGAGGCCGCGACCGTCGGCGAGTGGGCGTCCGAGCGAGGAGCCGACCTGATCGACGTCTCCAGCGGCGGCCTGGTCGCTCATCAGCAGATCAGCGTGTTCCCTGGCTACCAGGTGCCGCTCGCAGAGACGGTCCGCCAGGGCGGGCGCATCCCGGTGTCGGCAGTGGGCCTGATCACCGCGGCGGAGCAGGCCGAGAAGGTCCTCGCCGACGGAGCGGCCGACGCGATCTTCGCAGGCCGGGAATGGCTGCGCGATCCGCACTTCGCACTGCGCGCAGCCCACGAGCTCGGCGCCGACGTCTCGTGGCCTCCGCAGTACGAGCGCGCGCACTGGCGCTGACCCGCGGCGGGAACACGACGAAGCCCTCCGATCCGCACGGGATCGGAGGGCTTCGTCGTAGGGCCGTGATGTCGCCGTGTGGCGGGTCAGTGGCCGTGTGGTGGCTCAGTGGCCGCGGATGCGACGGGTCGCGTCCTGCACCTCGCCGACGAGCTCCTCGAGGATGTCCTCGAGGAACAGCACTGCGGTGGTCCGACCCTGAGAATCCCGCACCTTCGCCAGGTGCCGGCCCGCACGGCGCATGACCGCCAGGGCATCCTCCAGGTCGGTGTCCTCCTGCACGGGCACCATGTGGTGGATGCGCTTGGACGGCAGCGGCTCGACGAGCTTCTCGGCGGCATCCGGCCCGTCCGAGGCCCGCAGGATGTCCTTGAGGTGCACGTACCCGACGGGCACGTCGTCGCCGTCGACGATCACATATCGCGAGAAGCCGTAGCGGGCGACGGCCTTCTCGATGTCATCAGGTGTGGTCGACTGCGGCAGCGTCACGAGGTCGCTGAGCGGGACCGCGACGTCGCTGGCCTTCTTGTCGGTGAACTCGACGGCCGCCGCGACAGTGCCCGCGGTGTCGGTGAGCACGCCCTCGCGGCGTGACTGATCCACGATCGTCGCCACCTCGTCGAGGGTGAACGTCGACGCAGCCTCGTTCTTGGGCTCGACCCGGAACAGCCGCAGCACGCCGTTGGCGGCCGCATTGAGCAGCCAGATCACCGGCATGAAGATCTTCGACACCAGCACGAGCGGCGGCGCGAGGATCAGCACGGCACGATCCGGGATCGAGAACGCGAGGTTCTTCGGCACCATCTCGCCGAACACCACGTGCAGGAACGAGACGATCAGCAGCGCGATCGCGAACGACACGGCGTCGACGACGCCGTCCGACCATCCGATCGCGTGCAGCGGCACGGCGAGCAGATGGTGGATCGCCGGCTCCGAGACGTTCAGGATCAGCAGCGAGCAGATCGTGATGCCGAGCTGCGAGGTCGCGAGCATCAGCGTCGCATGCTCCATCGCGTAGAGCGCGGTCTTCGCGGCGCGCGATCCCCGATCGGCCTTCGGCTCGATCTGCGAACGACGTGCCGAGATCACCGCGAACTCGGCACCCACGAAGAACGCGTTCGCGACGAGCAGCACGACCAGCCAGGCCAGTCCTCCCCAATCGTTCATCGGGAGACCACCTCTCCTGGATCACCGGGACTCGGAACGTATCGGATGCGGTCGACGCGGCGCCCGTCCATGCGGACGACCTGCAGCTTCCCGGTGTCGAGGGCCACTTCGTCGCCGACCGACGGCACACGCTCGAGCACGCTCATGACGTACCCGGCCACGGTGTCGTAGACGTCACCCTCCGGCACCTCGACGCCTGCGCGGTGGCGCAGTTCGTCCGGCCGCAGCTCACCGGGGAAGGTGATGCCGTCTCGGCCACGGATGACACCGGCCCTGGTGCGGTCGTGCTCATCGGACACCTCGCCCACCAGCTCTTCGACCAGATCCTCGAGAGTGACGAGTCCGGCGGTGCCGCCGTACTCGTCGACGACGACCGCGAGCTGGTATCCGCGGGCACGGAGCTCCGAGATCAGAGCGTCGACGTGCACGGTCTCCGGAACTCGGAGCGGATCGGTGGAGATCGCGCCGATCGGCACCTCGCCCCTTCGATCGCGAGGAACCGAGATCGCAGCCTTGAGGTGCACGACTCCCGTGATGTCGTCCAGATCGTCGTCATACACCGGAAAGCGACTGTGCCCCGTGCGACGGGCGAGCTGGATGACATCGTCCGCCGAATCGCTTGCGGCGAGCGCGTGCATGCTGGGGCGGGCCGTCATCACATCGGCCGCCGTCAGTCGCGAGAACGTGAGCGTCCGGTCGAGGAGGCTCGCGGTGTCGGCCTCGAGCAGGCCGGCGCTCGCGGAACGCCGCACCAGGGAGGACAGCTCCTCGGCGCTGCGGGCACCCGAGAGCTCTTCCTTCGGCTCGATCCCCATGCTCCGGAGCACTCCGTTGGCGCTGCCGTTGAGCACGACGACGGCCGGCTTGAAGATCGTGGTGAAGGCGACCTGGAACGGGATCACGAGCTTGGCCGTGGCGAGTGGGAGCGCGAGGGCGAAGTTCTTGGGTACGAGCTCGCCGAGGATCATCGAGAGCACGGTGGCGACCAGCATCGCGACGATCGTGGCGATCGGGCCCACCGCCGCCTCGGGAATGCTCCACGCCACGAGCGTCGGGCCGAGCAGGTTCGAGAGCGCCGGCTCCATCGTGTAACCGGTCAGCAGCGTCGTCAGGGTGATGCCCAGCTGCGCCGACGACAAGTGGGTCGAGGTGTGCTTGAGAGCGCTGATCGTCAGAGAGAGACGGGATTCACCCCGGGCCTGACGGGCCTCGAGATCGGCGCGGTCGAGATTGACCAGAGCGAACTCGCTCGCGACGAACAATCCGGTGCCGACAGTGAGCAGAAGCCCCACGCCCAGCAGGATGTAGTCCATCAACGATTCCCCTCGCGAGCGAGGGGCGGGCAGTGGGGCGATGTACTACAACTGGGAGGGTCGTCCATAGTGTGCACGATTCTACGGGATCACCCTGCAGGCGCGGGCTGCTACCAGCTGACCGGCAGCGCCTTGCCCTCTTCGTAGCCGGCAGCGGACTGCAGACCGACCAGCGCCCGTTCGTGGAACTCCGGGACCGACGATGCCCCGGCGTAGGTGAACGAGGAGCGCACGCCGGACGTGATCATGTCGAGCAGGTCCTCGAGGCCGGGGCGGAGCGGGTCGAGGTAGATCTTCGACGAGGAGATCCCCTCCGCGAAGAGCTCCTTGCGAGCGCGTTCGTACGCGTCGAGGCGTCCGAACCGCGCCTGCACCGCCTTCGTCGACGCCATGCCCCACGATTCCTTGAAGACACGGCCCTCGGCATCGCTCTGCAGTTCGCCGGGCGCCTCGATCGTGCCCGCGAACCATGAGCCGACCATGACGGACGCAGCGCCCGCCGCGAGCGCGAGTGCGACGTCGCGCGGGTAGCGCACTCCCCCGTCGGCCCAGACGTGCGCACCGAGTTCGCGTGCGGCCTCGGCGGTCTCGAGCACGGCGGAGAACTGAGGGCGGCCGACGGCGGTCATCATGCGAGTGGTGCACATCGCACCGGGGCCCACTCCGACCTTGAGGATGGAGGCACCGGCCTCGACGAGGTCCTCGACCCCGTCGGCGGTCACGATGTTGCCCGCGACGATCGGGATGCCGAGTCCGAGCCCTGACACCGCGCTCAGAGCGCCGAGCATGCCCTCCTGGTGTCCGTGCGCGGTGTCGACGACGAGCACGTCGACCCCGGCGGCGGCGAGCGCTCTGGCCTTCGAGGCCACGTCGCCGTTGATCCCCACGGCTGCGGCCACGGCGAGACGGCCGTCGCGGTCGACCGCTGGCCGGTAGAGCGTCGAGCGCAGCGCGCTGCGGGCGCTGAGGGTGCCGACGAGGTATCCGTGGTGCGAGATCGTCACCATCTCGACGCCAGCGTCGGTGATCACGTCGAAGGCGTGGCGCTCCGATCCGATGTCGTCCGCGTCGAGCGACGGGGTCCCCGAGTGCACGAGGTCGCCGAGCTGAGCGTCGGGCAGCGCCGTCGCGAGCCTCGTCGCGGGGAGGACTCCGAGGATCCGGTCCACGTGATGAGGGGCGGGGCCTGACGCGACGACGATCCCGTGCCCGGACGTCGGCGGCATGAGGCGCAGCGCGTCCGACACCGAGGCCTCCGGGGGCAGCACCAGGGGCGTGTCCCAGAGCACCGGCTGCGCCTTGACGTCGCGAATCGCCGCATCGAGATCCTGCAGGGGCATGTCCTGCGGCAGCACGCCGAGTCCGCCGCGTCGCGCGAGGACCGCCGCGAGGCGTGGGCCCGTGACGGAGTTCATGTTGGACGCCACCAACGGGAGTGTCGCCGGAGTGCCGTCCTGCGGCGCGAGGTCGACCTGCAGGCGGCTGGTGACGGCCGATCGACGCGGCACCAGGAACACGTCGGAATAGGTCAGATCGACTGTGGGCGACTCACCGGAGAACTCCATACCCCCACGCTACTCAGATCAGGCGTCGAAGGCGCACGCCTTCGACGATTGCATAAGGAAACACGTTAGGCTTGGAGATCGAGAGTGTGCGGGCCCGGACGCATCCTGCGTCGTGGCGTGCACATATGGGATTCAGCGATGAAAGAGGGCGATCCAGCGTGTCGAACCAGGTGACCGGCGTCGGGGGCGACGGGGGGTTCGGAGCCAATTCCTGGCTCGTCGAAGAGCTCTACGAGCAGTTCAAGGTGAACCGCGACTCCGTCGACAAGGAGTGGTGGCCCATCCTCGAGAAGTACCAGTCCGATGCCGCGACCGGTACCGCGGCTCCCGCAGCAGCTGCCGAGCAGCCCGCGCACCCTGTGACCGCCCCGATCCCCGTCATCGGCGCACAGCCCGTCGCGCGAACGACGACGAAGCCCGCCGCGCCCGCACCGATCCCGGCGCAGGCGCCGAAGCCCGCTCCCAAGGCCGAGGCCCCGGAGTCCGCCGAGCCCGTCGAGGAAGACAAGATCACGCCGCTCCGCGGTCTTCCCAAGACCCTCGCCGCGAACATGGACGAGTCGCTGACCGTCCCGACCGCGACCAGCGTCCGCACCGTGCCCGCGAAGCTGATGATCGACAACCGCATCGTCATCAACAACCACATGGCGCGTACCCGCGGCGGCAAGATCAGCTTCACCCACCTGATCGGGTGGGCGCTGATCCGCACCCTCGACGAGTTCCGCAGCCAGAACGTCTTCTACGCAGAGATCGACGGCAAGCCGTCCGTCGTCGCACCCGCTCACGTCAATCTCGGCATCGCGATCGACCTGCCCAAGCCCGACGGCACCCGTGCGCTCATGGTCCCGAGCATCAAGCGCGCTGACACCCTCTCGTTCAGCGAGTACCTGGTCGCATACGAGGATCTGGTCACCCGCGCCCGCAACAACAAGCTCACCGCTGCGGACTTCCAGGGCACCACGGTCTCGCTCACCAACCCGGGCGGCATCGGCACCGTGCACTCCGTGCCGCGCCTCATGAAGGGACAGGGCTGCATCATCGGCGCCGGCGCCCTCGAGTACCCGGCGGAGTTCCAGGGCGCGAGCGAGCGCACGCTCAACGAGCTCGCGATCGGCAAGACGATCACGCTGACCAGCACCTACGACCACCGCGTCATCCAGGGCGCGGGTTCGGGAGAGTTCCTCAAGAAGGTGCACGAGCTGCTCATCGGCCAGCGCGGCTTCTACGACGACATCTTCGCCGCCCTCCGCATCCCGTACGCTCCGATCCGCTGGAACCCCGACATCGCCGTCGACCTCGCCGAGCGCGTCGACAAGCAGTCCCGTGTGCAGGAGCTCATCAACTCGTTCCGTGTGCGCGGACACCTGATGGCTGACATCGACCCGCTCGAATACGTCCAGCGCTCTCATCCCGACCTCGAGATCGAGAGCCACGGCCTCACCTTCTGGGATCTCGACCGCGAGTTCGTGACCGGTGGATTCGGCGGACGACGAATCGCGAAGCTCCGCGACATCCTCGGCGTCCTGCGCGACTCGTACTGCCGCACACTCGGTATCGAGTACATGCACATCCAGGACCCCGAGCAGCGTCGGTGGTTCCAGGAGAAGGTCGAGGTCAAGTACCAGAAGCCCGGCCATGACGAGCAGCTGCGCGTGCTGCGCAAGCTCAACGAGGCCGAAGCGTTCGAGACCTTCCTGCAGACCAAGTTCGTGGGCCAGAAGCGCTTCTCACTCGAGGGCGGCGAGTCTCTCGTCCCGCTCCTCGACGAGATCCTCCAGGGTGCGGCGACCGCCGGCCTCGAAGGCGCCGCCATCGGCATGGCGCACCGCGGCCGTCTGAACGTCCTGACGAACATCGCGGGCAAGACCTACGGCCACGTGTTCCAGGAGTTCGAGGGCACGCAGACGCCCGGCAACCAGCGCGGCTCGGGTGACGTGAAGTATCACCTCGGCACCGAAGGCACGTTCGTCGCCGACGACGGATCCGAGCTCCCGGTCTACCTGGCAGCGAACCCGTCTCACCTCGAGACGGTCGATGGGGTCCTCGAAGGCATCGTCCGCGCCAAGCAGGACCGCAAGCCGATCGGCACCTTCGCCTGGCTACCGATCCTCGTCCACGGAGACGCCGCCTTCGCGGGCCAGGGCGTGGTCGTCGAGACGCTCCAGATGTCGCAGCTTCGCGGGTACCGCACCGGCGGCACCATCCACGTCGTCGTGAACAACCAGGTCGGCTTCACGACCCTTCCGAACGACTCGCGCACCTCCGTGTACTCCACCGACGTCGCCAAGACGATCCAGGCTCCGGTGTTCCACGTGAACGGCGACGACCCCGAAGCCGTCATCCACGTCGCGCAGCTCGCCTTCGAGTACCGCGAGCGGTTCCACCGCGACGTCGTCATCGACCTCGTCTGCTACCGCCGCCGTGGTCACAACGAGGGAGACGACCCCTCGATGACGCAGCCGCTGATGACCGACCTGATCCAGGCGAAGCGCTCCGTGCGCAAGCTGTACACCGAGTCGCTCGTCGGTCGTGGCGACATCACCGAGGAGGAGTACGACGAGGCCAAAGCCGACTTCCAGAACCGCCTCGAGATCGCCTTCGCCGAGACGCACGCCGCCGAGACCGGCGCGAACCCGGTCGCCCAGGAGCTCCCGCCCGTCGACGAGCAGGTCGGCGCACCGGAGGTCACGGGGGTCTCGAACGAGGTCATCCAGCTCATCGGCGACGCATTCGTGAACAAGCCCGAGGGCTTCACCGTGCACCCCAAGCTGCAGCAGCAGCTCGAGAAGCGCCTCGACATGAGCCGCAACGGCAACATCGACTGGGGCTTCGGCGAGCTGCTCGCCTTCGGCTCGCTCCTCGTCGAGGGAACGCCCGTGCGTCTCGCCGGCCAGGACTCGCGCCGCGGCACGTTCGTGCAGCGTCACGCCACCCTGCACGACCGCGCCAATGGTCAGGAGTGGCTGCCGCTCTCGAACCTCTCGGACTCTCAGGGCCGGTTCTTCGTCTACGACTCGCTGCTGAGCGAGTACGCCGCGCTCGGATTCGAGTACGGCTACTCGGTCGAGGCGCCCGAGGCGCTGGTGCTCTGGGAGGCGCAGTTCGGCGACTTCGTCAACGGCGCGCAGTCCGTGATCGACGAGTACATCTCGGCGGCCGAGCAGAAGTGGGGTCAGCAGTCGAGCGTCACGCTGCTCCTCCCCCACGGCTATGAGGGCCAGGGGCCGGATCACTCGTCGTCGCGCATCGAGCGATTCCTGCAGATGTGCGCGCAGGACAACATGATCGTCGCGCGTCCGTCGACGCCCGCGTCGTACTTCCACCTGCTGCGTCGTCAGGCTTACGCCCGTCCGCGCAAGCCGTTGATCGTCTTCACGCCGAAGGCGATGCTGCGTCTTCGCGGCGCGACGAGCCCTGTCGAGGCCTTCACGCAGGGCCGCTTCGAGCCCGTCCTAGGCGATTCCCGCGATCTCGACCGCACTGCCGTCAAGCGCGTGCTCGTGCACTCCGGCAAGGTGCACTGGGATCTGCGCGCCGAGCTCGAGAAGAACCCGAACCCCGAGATCGCCCTCGTGCGGCTCGAGCAGCTGTACCCGACCCCGATCGAGGGTCTCAAGGAGATCACCGACTCGTACCCGAACGCGGAGTTGGTCTGGGTGCAGGAGGAGCCGGAGAACCAGGGCGCGTGGCCGTTCCTCGCGCTCGCCTTCGCAGACGTCCCCGGCGACCGGACGTTCCGTCCGGTGTCACGGCCGGCTTCCGCATCGCCCGCCACGGGATCGTCGAAGGTGCACGCCGCAGAACAGGCGAAGCTGCTTCGCGACGCCCTCACACTGGGCTGAGAGAACGACGAAGGAGCCTCGACGATATCGTCGAGGCTCCTTCGTCGTGTGCGCGGCGGATGTCGGTGCGCAGACCCCTCAGTACCAGATGTCGAGCGCCGGCGCGGGGAACGAGACGAACGCGCGGTCCAGAGCCTCGACGACATCGCGGTCCGCGACGATTCGCCCTGCGCCGTGCAGCGATGCGGCGCGCCCCCCTCCCGCGTAGAGGATCGAGAGCGCCGAGACGTCGAGCTCAGCGTCCACCCGGCCCGCGTCGTCGACCGCCTCGACGACCATGGTGCCCTGAGCGTCCACCCGCAGGCGCCAATCGCCCTCGGTGAAGCCGAGCGGGTCACTGACGCGGATGACCACGTCGAGCGGCGCGGAGTACGTGCGAGCGGTGAGCACGGTCGAGATGTCGAGGATCCGCAGCCAGCCGTGGTCGTGAACGGTCTGCGTCACCCCGCGCGGATCGCGCACGAGCCAGGGAAGAGCGTCGTCCAGCGGACGGAGATCCGCGGTGACCTCGTCGACGAGGTCGTGCTGCAGAGCGAACTGCCAGAGCGCGGCCGTCGCCTCCGGGGTCTCCGCGACGAGCAGCCGGACGTCGAGGGCGAAGCGGAAGGATCCGCTGCTGTCACGCAGGGTGATCGCCATCGCTCCGCGCACCTCGCCGTCCCGATCGATGAAGCGGATGCCGCGCACCTTGGCGCCGTCGGCGTTGCCCGGCGCGAGCCCCGCGATACCCGTCCACCGTGACGGCCAGCCGGGGATCTGACCGGAGCGCCCACTCCGTGCGCGCTCGTGCACTGTGCCCAGCGCCTCGGCGAGTGCTTCCCGATCGACATACTCGACACGCCCCTCGACGGCGGGCCCCGCCCATCCGGCGCGACGCGTGTCGACGGTGAACTTCGCCATGGGCAGCGCCGAACCGAACCCGTACCTGCCGTAGATCGTCGCCTCTGAGACGGTGAGCCCGGCGATCGGCACTCCGGCGGACGCTGCGGAGCGAAGCTCTCCCTCGAGAAGAGCCCTGGCGATCCCGCGCCGCCGATGCGTGGCGGACACGGTGACACCGCTGATCGCCCACATCGGGAGCTCACCGCCGCCGGGGAGCGTCACCGGTGTCACCCACGAGTCGATGGTCGCGACCGGCATCGTGTCGGCCGCTGCGGTCTCGTAGACGCCCGTGTTGCGACGGGCAGCGAAGGTCTGCTCCCCGAACGCCAGTTCGTCTGCCGACGGCTCGGCCCCGAGGAAGCCCCGCGTGGTCGCGCGCTGGAACAGCTCGGCCCTGGTCTCATCCGCCCCGTCGACGACGCGATAGGTCAACGATCCCGCCGCAAGGCGCTCGGTCGATTCGGGATCGGCAGGGATGTCGCGTGAGTCGATGACCGTCATGCATCCACCCTACGGGCAGCTGCGAGCGGCAGTGGGCGCACTCAGTGCTGAGCGGACTGGACCTCTCGAAGACGCGCGAACACCTGATCGCGCAGCTCCTCCGGGGCCGTCTCCTTGCATGCACGCGCCACGACCTCGGTGAGGGTGGTGGCGACGAGCGCCTCGTCCCTGCAGGACGGGCAGTTCTCGAGATGCTCACGGATCTCGGTGTGCTCGGTGTTGCACACCTCGTTGCGGAGGTACTCCTCGAGATCCTTGCGGGCTTTGTCGCAGCCGCAGTCGGTCATTTCTTGCTCCTCGGGTCGGCCGCGGAGATTCCCCGCTCCGCGGCGTACTCAGCCAGCAGCTCCCGCAGCATCCGCCTGCCTCGGTGCAGACGGCTCATCACGGTGCCGATGGGTGTCTTCATGATGTCCGCGATCTCCTGATAGGCGAAGCCCTCGACGTCGGCGAGGTACACCGCCAGTCGGAAATCCTCGGGCACAGCCTGCAGCGCGTCCTTCACGACGGATGCCGGCATGTGGTCGATGGCCTCAGCCTCGGCCGACCGGCCGTGCGATGCCGTGGTCGACTCCGCACCGCCCAGCTGCCAGTCCTCGAGCTCGTCGATCGTGCCCTGAAAAGGCTCGCGCTGCTTCTTGCGGTAGATGTTGATGTACGTGTTGGTGAGGATCCGGTAGAGCCACGCCTTGAGGTTCGTGCCCTGCGAGAACGTCGCCCACGAGCCGTACGCCTTCACGAACGTCTCCTGCACGAGATCCGCTGCATCGGCGGGGTTCCTGGTCATGCGCATGGCCGCGGCGTAGAGCTGATCCATGAATGGGATCGCCTGCTCCTCGAATTCGCGCCGAGGGTCGCTGACCGTTTCTGCCGTCTCCGTGTCATCCATCACCGGCCAGTCTAGGCCGCTGAGGTCCACGGACTCGCGTTCCAGCGTTGCGAGCATGCTCTCTCCTCCTCGTCGAGCGGACGCCATTCTCTCTGGCGGACACTCGCGTTTACTAAGGTGGGAACCGATGAGCGCCAACAGGTATTCCCCCTCCCCTGTCCAGGGCGTCTATGTCGCGCCCTCCACCACGGATGCGGTCCATGCCACCGTGACGATCCCGGGGTCCAAGTCGCTCACGAATCGCGAGCTCATCATCGCCGCGATCGCCGATGGCCCCGGGCGCCTGATCGCCCCTCTGCACTCCGACGACTCCCGGCGCATGGTGGATGCGCTGCGTGCTCTCGGCGTGGGAATCGAAGAAGTCGAGGGCGTCGGCGAGTTCGGACCGGACCTCGTCATCACGCCCGCGAAGCTCGTCGGCGGCACGACGGTCGACTGCGGTCAGGCAGGAACGGTGATGCGCTTCATCGCGCCGCTGGCCGGGCTCGCTCAGCACGACGTGCACCTCACCGCCCACGAGACGGCTCTGCACCGCCCGATGGGCGGGCTCATCAGCGCACTGCGCGACCTCGGGGTCGACATCGACGACGAGGGCACCTGGGCCCTGCCGTTCACCATTCGCGGCCACGGCCGCATCCGCGGCGGGCGGGTCGAGGTCGATGCCTCCGCCTCGAGCCAGTTCGTCTCGGGGCTGCTGCTCGCCGCCCCGCGCTTCGACGTCGGACTGCACCTCGTGCACACGGGGTCGCATCTTCCGAGCCTCCCCCACATCGACATGACGATCGAGGCGCTCAGCCGCCGCGGCATCCGCATCGAGCGTCCCGCGACCGGCGAATGGCTCGTCGAGGCCGGCGTCCCCCGCGCCAAGGAGATCGCGATCGAGCCCGATCTCTCGAACGCGGCACCGTTCCTCGCCGCGGCGCTCGTCACCGGCGGATCGGTGTCGGTACCGGGGTGGCCAGTGCACTCCACGCAGCCCGGAGCGCTCCTTCCCGAGATCCTGCAGGCCATGGGCGCCCACGTCGGCCGTCACAGCGGCACACTGACGGTCAGGGCCGGCTCCGAGATCCGCGGACTCGACATGGACCTCTCCGCCGCGAGCGAGCTGACCCCGACGCTGGTCGGACTCGCCGCGTTCGCCTCGAGCCCCACGACGATTCGCGGCATCGGCCACATCCGGCTGCACGAGACCGATCGGATCGCCGCCCTCATCGGCAACATCCGCGCCCTGGGCGGCGAGGCGGAAGAGCTGTCCGACGGCTTGCGCATCATTCCGCGCGCGCTGCACGGCGGCGGATGGGCAGCGCATCACGATCACCGGATGGCGACCACAGGAGCGCTCCTCGGTCTGCGGGTGCCCGGTGTCGAGATCGACGACATCGGCACGACGTCGAAGACGCTCCCCGAGTTCACCCTCCTCTGGGAGCGGATGCTGCGGGGCGCATTCGCGTGAGCTGGCTCGACGATTCCGATGACCTCGACGACGACTTCGAGGAGTACGACGAGAGCAACATCCGGACGCGACCCAATCCCAAGGCGAACCGCCCCCGCACCAAGCGCCGTCCCGCACACGATGATGCGCAGATCGGACGCGTTCTGGGGGTCGACCGCGGCCGCTACTCCGTGCTGCTGGACGAAGACACACCCGATGAGCGCATGATCACGGCGGCACGAGCGCGAGAACTCCGTCGCAACCCGATCGTCACGGGCGATCGTGCGAAGGTCGTCGGAGACACGTCGGGTGAGGACGGGACGCTCGGGCGGATCATCGGCATCGCCGACCGCACCTCGCTGTTGAGGCGCAGCGCCGACGATACCGACCAGGTCGAGCGGGTCATCGTCGCGAACGCCGATCAGATGCTCGTCGTGGTCGCCGCCGCCGATCCCGAGCCCCGGGCGCGGCTCGTCGACCGCTACCTGGTGGCAGCGCTGGATGCCGGCATCCGACCTCTCCTGGTCGTGACCAAGACGGACCTCGCCGATCCCACCGCCTTCCTCTCGCACTTCGACGGTCTCGACCTCCGCGTCTTCACCAGCGCACAGGAGGAGATGCCCGTCGACGAGATCGGCGCGGCCCTCGTCGGCCATTCCACGGTCTTCGTCGGACACTCGGGCGTGGGCAAATCCACGCTCGTGAATGCCCTCGTGCCGAGCGCGCTGCGCGCCACCGGCCACGTCAATCAGGTCACCGGACGCGGTCGGCACACCTCCTCCTCGACCGTCTCGCTGCGCTATGCCGGACCGGAAGGCACAGGGTGGGTCATCGACACCCCCGGCGTTCGATCGTTCGGCCTCGGGCACGTCGATCCGGCGAACATCCTGGCCGCTTTCACCGAGCTCGCGGTCATCGCCCAGGAATGCCCGCGCGGCTGCACCCACCTGGCGGATGCTCCTGACTGCGCGCTCATCGAAGCGGCAGAGAGTGGCGAGCTGAACGAGACGGGACGCGCGCGCCTCGACTCGCTCCAGCGGCTGCTGCAGACCTTCGCGGACAAGGCCGAGCAGGCACCCGGCCGCTAGGCTGGGGGCGTGACTGTGCGCCTCGAACCCGGAACCGCTGCCCCCGACTTCGCCCTCCTCGATCAGGACGGCGAAACCGTTCGACTCGAAGATCTGCGCGGACAGAAGATCGTGCTGTATTTCTACCCCGCCGCGATGACTCCCGGCTGCACGGCGCAGGCCTGCGACTTCAGGGACAGCATCTCCTCGCTCCAGGGCGCCGGATACCGGGTCGTCGGCGTATCACGCGACGAGCCGACGAAGCTCGCCGAGTTCCGCGAACGCGACGGACTCACGTTCACCCTGCTCAGCGACCCGGACCACGCCGTGCACGAGGCCTACGGCGCATGGGGAGAGAAGATGAACTACGGCAAGGTCGTCGAGGGTGTGCTCCGCTCGACCTTCGTCCTCGACGAAGAGGGAACGATCACTCTCGCCCAGTACAACGTGAAGGCCACCGGGCACGTCGCGCGTCTGCGCAAGCTGCTCGGCATCGACGCCTGACCTCAGGCGTGACGAAGCCGCCTCTCAGTCGACCGGGGGCCGGTTCTCGGCGCGCGTGCTGGCGATCAGGAGGATGAAGCACAGCACTGCGGGGATGCCGACCCCGACGGTGAACGCCCAGGCGATCGGTTCGATCGTCAGCGATGCGAGCGCCAGCGCGACACCCAGCACCTGGAAGACGATGCCGCCTGAGCGGGCCCATGAATGACCCACTCGGCTGCCGATCGCGAACGCCAGCAGAGCGCCGGCTCCGATCAGCGTCAGGACGATCAGCGCGAGCGCGGTCGGCAGCGATGCGGCGTCTCCCGCCCCCAGGCCGACGAGCTCGATCAATGCGAAGACGACGAGCGCCGCACCCTCCGCCGCGAGGACTGCCGCAGCTGCCAGAGCGAGGCGGGGTGAACGCACGATGTGTCTCCTGAGAATCGAATGAGAACCGGTGAAACCCTTGATTTCGCCGGTTTCATGTAACAGAATAGACAGCGTCATGTGCTCCCACAGCGGCGTGGGGCGGGCTTCGTGCTCGCATCACAGAATGCGGGCATCCGTCCGTATCTCATACAGGGTAGCCGAACCCGATCTGCACCCGAAATCCGAGTCGTCGCTTCGCGATGATCTACGTAATCCACACCGAGGAGCCCCCATGGACTGGCGCGACAAGGCCGCCTGCTTGACTGTCGATCCCGAACTGTTCTTCCCCGTAGGGAACACCGGTCCGGCCGTCGACCAGATCGAGAAGGCGAAGACCGTCTGCGCCACCTGCACGGTGACCGAGATCTGCCTGCAGTACGCGCTCGAGTCCAGCCAGGACTCCGGCGTGTGGGGCGGCCTCTCCGAAGACGAGCGCCGCGCCCTCAAGCGCCGCGCGGCCCGCGCCCGCCGCGCTTCCTGAGCGTCAGAAGAACGGCCCGAGACATTCCGTCTCGGGCCGTTCTTCGTCTCCGACGGCGTGGACCCGGTCGGTCTATTTGGTCAGCCAACGGAGGGGGATGTCGATGACGACTTCGGTGCCGCCCCCGTCACTCCCCCGCCACTCGATCGAGCCGCTGAGCTCTCCCTGGATCAGAGTCCGGATGATCTGCGTCCCGAGCCCCTGACCGATCCGTCCCTCGGGCAGACCCTTGCCCGTGTCCCTCACCGTCACGCGCAGGTTCTCCTCGGTGCGATGGGCATCGATCGTGACCATCCCCTCCTGCCCCGCGAGGCCGTGCTCGACCGCATTCGTGACGACCTCTGTCAACGCGAGAGCGAGCGGTGTCGCGTACTCGCTCGGCAGCACCCCGAAGCGACCCGTCGACTGCGTGCGCGCGCGGGTGTTCGGTGCCGAGGCGACCTCGGCCACCAGCTTCAGCACCCGGTGGAAGACCTCGTCGAAGTCGACCTTCTGCGTCAGCCCCTGCGCCAGCGTGTCGTGCACGACGGCGATCGAGTCGACACGGCGCATCGCCTGGGTCAGGGCGTCGCGCGCCTCATCCGAGTGCGTGCGTCGAGCCTGGATGCGCAGCAGCGACGCCACGGTCTGGAGGTTGTTCTTCACGCGATGATGGATCTCGCGGATCGTCGCGTCCTTGGTGATGAGCTCCTGCTCCTGGTGGCGGAGTTCGGAGACATCCCGGCACAGGACGATGGCGCCGATGCGCGTGCCGTGGTCTTTCAGCGGGATTGCACGCAGCGACACCGTCACGCCTCGCGCCTCGATGTCGGTGCGCCACGGAGCGCGCCCGGTCACGACCACCGGCAGCGACTCGTCGACCTGCCGAGAAGGCGGCACGAGTCGGGTGGTGACCTCGGCGAGCGACTCGCCCTCGAGTTCGTCGTCGAAGCCCATGCGATTGAACGCCGAGAGCGCGTTCGGGCTTGCGAAGGTGGTGATGCCGTCGACGTCGATGCGGATCAATCCGTCCGATGCACGCGGGGCGCCGCGTCGCGGCGACGTCGGAGCCGCCGGATCGGGGAAACTGCCGTCGGCGATCATCCGGAAGATGTCGTTCGCGCATTCGTCGAACGTGATCTGCTGTCTTGATGGCGTGCGCGCCTCACCGAGGTTCGTGTGCCGGGTGACGACTCCGATGACGGCGGCCGGATTGTCGCGACCGTGACGCTCATTGACGATCGGCACGGCTCGCACCCGCGTCGGCGTCTCCTCGAACCAGTCGGGCGACGAGGAGTCCACGATCTCCGCGGATTCGAAGGCGCCCTGTACCTGTGTGCGCCACTGCGGACGGACACGCTCGCCCACGATGTCGCGGTAGAAGAGTGTCGCCGCGCCGCTCGGACGGGCGTGGGCGACCGCGATGAACGAACCGTCGTCCGTCTGGATCCAGACGACGATATCTGCCGACGAGAGGTCCGCGAGAAGCTGGCCGTCGCCGGCGAGACGATGCAGCCACTCGACGTCGTTGTCGGTCAGGCGACCCTGGGCATGGGCGAGATCACTGAGGGTTGACACCTCACCAGCCTAGAGTGCGAGCACTCACAGAACCGCCAGCGACGTCGCCCGCCACCGGCGATCCAAGCCCTCGAGCCGGATCGCCACCGCGCGCGTGCGTCCGGGCCCGGCGACGACCACGACGGCCTCGACCTTGCCGTCGACCGGCTGGGTCACCCGGATGGAGAGTATCTCGAAGCTCGGGCGCGCAGGGGGGACTCCCCTCGCGCTGCGCGCTCTCGCCGACAGATTCGCACGCGTCACCAGACTCCGGTAAGCCTCTTCGCTGAACCATCGCGCGAGTTGATCGACCTCTCTGACACCGGCGAGAACCTCGAGCACACCCTGCGTGAGGCTCCGCAGCAGCGGCTGCGGATCCGGAAGCTCCGCGCTGGACGTGGGCTGCGGCGCGAAGTACTCGTGAAGCGTCATCTGTGGCACTCTCGATCGGGGAAGACTGCGCCCAGTAGAGCACGCAGGCCCTCGCCGCTCCGGTCGAATCCGCGATCTATGTGGATAACTCGTACATGCTCGCTCCGACATCACTTACGGTGGGGCGCGTGCACTGGGATCGACTGTTCGAAGACCTCGAAGGCCAGCTGGCCGCCGAATGGGAAAGCGAGCGCGCGGCGCTCGATGCCGAATCCGAGCGACTGCGGGTGTCGCGCCTCGAGCTGCGGAGCCGCCTCAGAGTGCTGTGCGCGAAGAGGGCGCCGGCGACCATCGATCTGTCCGGTGGCACTCGCATCCGGGCCCGTCTGCATTCTCTCGGCGCCGACTGGGTCGCGGCCATGATCGTCGAGGCGGAGGAGACGAACGCCACCCGCTCCACACGCATCCTTCCGCTGCACGCGATTCGAGGACTCAGCGTCGACCACGGCCTGCTCCTGTCCAGCCTGGATGATGCCGACGCCGCTGCCCCGGTGCTGCGCGAACGCATGTCGCTGGGTTTCGTCCTCCGGGATCTCGGTCGTCGTCGAGTGCCGGTCCGGATCATCAGCGTGGACGGCTCGGACTTCCACGGCACGGTGGACAGGGCTGGTGCGGATCACCTCGACATCGCCCTGCACGACCCGGGCGAAGCCCGCACCGCGCATGCGGTCCGAGGTTTCCGTATCATCCCGTTCGCCGCCGTGACGTCAGTGCAGACGGTCGGAGATCACATGCCCTGACTGTGGGACGTGCCCCACACCTCAGGAAAACTGGCCTCGTTCGCCTGACGCCACAGCGCCATCCGCCGCGCCTCCTCGGACTGCTCCGCGAGGTACTCCGAGAGGCTCGACTCCTCGATGCGCCAGCGCGCCGGAGACCCGAGCTGGGAGCCGCGCAACCGCCCCTGGTAGACGAGCTCGATGACCTCGTGCACGTCGATGCTCAGGAGCTCGGCCACCTGCGCAGGCGCAAGGTGGCGCTGTGCGGTCGGGGACGATTCAGGCATGCTCCCATTCTCCCCCCACCGCGCGAATCCGCCACCACAGGGACGGCGCTGTGGATAAGTCTCGAGTCGATCGGCCGAATTCTGTGACCATGTCGGCATGCACAAGTTCGCCCGTCCTCGTCGAGCCGTCTGGGGCGATGCCCGCTTCCTGATCGGTCTCGCACTCGTCGCCCTGTCGATCGGCGGGGTCTGGACGGTCGTCTCCTCTGCCGGCGCGACCACGCCCGTGCTTCAGGCGAACCGCACCATCGTGCGGGGCGAACCACTCGTATCCGGGGACTTCCAGATCGTCGAGGTGGGTCTCGGTGCGATCACCGATCGCTATCTCGCCCCGCAGGAGCTTCAGCCAGGCCAGGTCGCCTCCCGCACTGTCGCCGAAGGCGAGCTCCTGTCCGACACCGCCGCAGAGAATGCGGACGCGAACAAGACCACCACGATCGTCGTCGAGAGCAGCACCGGCATCCCCGCCGGCGTCACCGCCGGCAGCGTCGTGGAGCTGTGGCATGCGCCTCCGCTCGGAGACGAGGGCCGGGCCCAGGATGCTCCCCGTATCCTGGCGCCCGAGGCCATCGTCGCGTCTGTCACCAGAACCGACGGGATGCTCGCCACCGACGACACCACGGTGGAGATCGTCATCGAACGCACCGAGGTCGCAGAAGTACTCGCGGCGATCACCGGCGGCTCCGTACTGTCGGTCGTTCCGATCGGGGCGTCCTCGTGACCTCGGTCATCGTCGCGATCCCCTCGGCACGCGGGGCCGACCTGGCCTCAGAGCTCGAGATGGAGGGCATTCACGTGGTCTCCATCGTGCCCCCGCGTGGGCTTCTGCCGCTTCCGAACGGACTGGATGCGGCGATCGTCCCCGCGACTCGCGCCGTCCTGACACCGGAGCTGGTCACCGCGTGCGACCGGGCCGGAGTGAGGCTCGTTCCTCTGGGCGATGGGGACAGCAGAGTGCTCGCCCGCTACGGCCTCGCGGTCGCGTTACCGGCCGACGCGAGCGGCTGGGAGGTTGCGGGCGCTCTTGCCGTGGAGGTTCCGAATGCCGCCGCCGATACCGCGGGCGCGCGCTCCGCGCCGCATCGCGTATCGGTCGTCTGGGGGCCGTCCGGAGCCCCCGGGCGCTCGACCATGGCGATCCAGCTCGCCGTCGAACTCAGGCGGAGCGGGCGACGGACCGCACTGGTCGATGCCGACACCGTGTCGCCGTCACTCGCGCTGCTCCTCGGGCTCGGTGACGACGCACCCGGAATCGCCGCCGCATGCAGACGCGTGGAGCTCAGCGCGCTGGACTCCACGGAGCTCACCCGCCTGGCGAGCGTCCTCTCCACGAGCGCGGGTGAGATCGACGTGCTCGGAGGGATCAACCGGCCGTCGCGCTGGCCGGAGCTCGGTGCTCACCGCCTGCAGGGCGCACTACGCGCATGCCGCGCCTGGGCCGAGGAGACCGTCGTCGACGTGTCGAGCGCCTTCGACGCCGACGACGAGGCCACGTACGATCTCGCAGGACCGCGTCGGCACGCCGCCACTGTCACGGCGCTGCAGGAGGCTGACGAGATCATCGCCGTCGCCGCAGCCGATCCTCTCGGCATCAGCCGCTTCATCCGCGAGCACGCCGAACTGCGTCGCCTCACCGCTCCCACCCCGGTTCGCGTGCTGGTCAACCGGGTCCGACCCGGACCTCTCGGCATCGACGCTCGCGGACAGGTTCGACGCACCCTCGAGCGGTTCGCCGGGATCACCGACATCACCTTCCTGCCGTTCGATCAGCGTGCGGCTGACGCCGCCCTTCTCCACGCGCGGCCGATGGCCGATCTCACCCCGCGTTCCTCCCTCGTCGCCGGTGTGCGCCGCTTCGTGTCCACGCACACTCCGGCGACATCGGAGTCCGCTACTGCCGGTAGCTCGAGAGGAAGTTCCCGAGGCGCTCGACGGCTTCCGCGAGGACGCGCGGCTCGGGAAGGGTGACGAGTCTGAGGTGATCGGGCGTCGGCCAGTTGAAGCCCGTCCCCTGAACCAGGAGGATGTGCTCCGACACGAGCAGGTCGTACACCAGCTTCGCATCGTCCCTGATCTCGTGGACGTTCGGATCGAGGCGCGGGAACGCGTAGAGGGCGCCCTCAGGCTTGACGCAGGACACACCGGGAATCGACTCGAGTCCCTCCCAGGCGATATCACGCTGCTCGTGCAGACGACCGGTCGGCGCTATGAGCGAGTCGATGGACTGCACGCCGCCGAGAGCGGCCTGCACGGCGTACTGGGCGGGGACATTGGGGCAGAGCCGAGTGGAAGCGAGAAGAGTGATCCCCTCGAGGAAGCCCTTGGCGTGCGCCTGCGGCCCGGTGATCACGAGCCAGCCGGAACGGTAGCCGGCGACTCGATACGTCTTCGACAGGCCGTTGAAGGTCAGGCAGAGCAGGTCGGGGGCCAGCGTCGCCGTGGGGATGTGCACTGCGCCGTCGAACAGGATCCGGTCGTAGATCTCGTCGGAGAGCAGCAGCAGCTGATTCTCCCGCGCGATCTGCACCATCCCCTCGAGCACTTCGCGGGAGTACACGACGCCCGTCGGGTTGTTGGGGTTGATGATCACGAGCGCCTTGGTCCGCGGGGTGACCTTGGCGCGGATGTCCTCGAGATCAGGCTGCCAGCCGTTGTCCTCATCGCACAGATAGTGCACAGGGGTTCCGTCGGCGAGGCTCGTCATGGCGGTCCACAGCGGGTAGTCGGGCGCCGGGATGAGCACCTCGTCGCCCTCGTCGAGAAGCGCCTGCATCGTCATCGTGATGAGCTCCGACACGCCGTTGCCGAGGAAGACGTCCTCGGGGTCGAACCGCGGGAATCCCTCGATCTGCTCATACCGGCTGACGACAGCACGACGAGCGGAGATGATGCCCTTGCTGTCGCTGTACCCGTGAGCGGTGGGAAGGGCCGCGAGCATGTCGTGCACGATCTGGTGGGGGGCCTCGAATCCGAAGATCGCGGGGTTTCCGGTGTTGAGCTTGAGGATCCGGTGCCCTTCGGCCTCGAGCCGCGCCGCCTCGACGAGCGTGTTGCCACGGATCTCGTACAGGACGTTCTTGAGCTTCGACGACTGGTCGAAGTGGCGCGTTGGTGTCATTGAGCAAGCCTACAGCGACAGAAAGAGGGGCCGGATCCACTCGGATCCGGCCCCTCTCGACGCGTCGCGCCTACTTCTTCTTCTTGCCCTGAGCGCGGCGCTGCTCACGGTTTCCCGCCGCCGGCGCCGATCCCTCTGTCCGCTGGCCGAAGGATCCGCGGGCCGCCTGCTCGGGCTCGGCGCCCTCCGCCGGGGCCTGTCGGGCGGCAGCCGCCTGACGCAGCTTCTCGGTCGCCGCCTGCTGCACCTGTCCGCGATCGTTGCGGACCTCGACCTCGCCGGCGTCGTTCGCCGCAGAGTACTCGAGGCGCTGCTCGCCGCCGCCGTCCGCCAGTCCCTTGGCCTCGACCTCGGCGGTCTGCGAGTCGCCTGCGCGGCGCACCTCGACCTCGAGGTTGTAGAGGTATCCGACGGACTCCTCCTTGATCTGGCCCATCATCGACTGGAACATCGAGTAGCCCTCGCGCTGGTACTCGATGAGCGGGTCGCGCTGCGCCATGGCGCGCAGGCCGATGCCGTCCTTGAGGTAGTCCATCTCGTAGAGGTGGTCACGCCAGCGACGGTCGAGGACCTGCAGCACGACTCGACGCTCGAGCTCACGGGTCGCCGCATCGCCGAGAGACTCCTCGCGAGTCTCGTAGGCGATCTTCGCATCGGAGAGCAGTTCGCGGGTCAGGCCGTCGGCTGTGATGCCGCCCTTTCGGCCCGCGGCTTCGGAGACGACCTCGTCGATCGTCACGCTGACGGGATAGAGCGTCTTGAGCTCGGTCCAGAGCGCGTCGAAGTCCCAGCTCTCGTTATGCCCCTCGCTCGTGTGATCGCGCACGACGCCGCTGATCGCGTCTTCGATGAAGTGCTGCACCCGATCGGCGATGTCGTCACCCTGGAGGATGTGACGGCGGTCCGCGTAGATGGCTTCACGCTGGCGGTTCAGGACGTCGTCGTACTTGAGGACGTTCTTGCGCATCTCCGCGTTGCGGGATTCGACCTGCGACTGCGCACTGCGGATGGCACGCGAGACGAGACCGGACTCGATCGGGACATCGTCCGGGAAGTTGGTCCGCGAGAGGATCGCCTCGGCGGCTCCCGACTGGAACAGACGCATCAGGTCATCGGTCAGGCTCAGATAGAAGCGGCTCTCACCGGGGTCGCCCTGACGGCCGGAACGACCGCGCAGCTGGTTGTCGATCCGACGGGACTCATGACGCTCGGTGCCGAGGACATACAGACCGCCGGCCTCGATGACCTTCTCGGCCTCCTCCGAGACGACGTCCTTCATGGCCTCGTACGTCTCGTCCCAGGCGACCTCGTACTCCTCGGGCGTCTCGACGGGATCGAGCCCCTTGGCCTTGAGCTCCTGGACGGCGAGGAACTCGGCGTTTCCGCCGAGCATGATGTCAGTTCCTCGACCGGCCATGTTGGTGGCGACGGTCACTGCGCCGAGGCGCCCCGCACGAGCCACGATCTCAGCCTCACGCGCGTGGTTCTTCGCGTTGAGGACCTCGTGCTTGACGCCCTTCTTGGCGAGGAGTCGCGACAGGTATTCGCTCTTCTCGACGCTGACCGTGCCCACGAGCACCGGCTGGCCCTTCGCATGACGCTCGGCGA
>Ga0308166_1001454_pt1 | contig 25032 bp, 22 predicted proteins | sample PhyCR2_2_FD_202137 | JGI IMG/M metagenome (GOLD analysis project Ga0308166, IMG submission 202137) | Phyllosphere microbial communities from UC Gill Tract Community Farm, Albany, California, United States - DLSLCC.R2 | ecosystem: Host-associated > Plants > Phyllosphere > Unclassified | place... | reverse complement strand
CGCACGGATGCGCCGAGAGGGCGTGGCCTGCAGGGATGCAGGCTCATGCCCGACCCGATAGCCTGAAGGAATAAGCTGAGGGCACCGCGAAGCGGCGATTTACCGCCGGGAGCCCGGGTCGCCAGGGCGGCGGCGATTGAGCCGCCCTGGCACGTTCACAGGCCATGTCGTTACAAAGTAGCAAGGAACATGAAGTGAACGGAATGACCACCACAGCCGTATGTTCCCCCTCACCCCAGCCCTCTCCCTTGAGGGAGAGGGAGCCGTCCGTGGAGGTATTATTATGTGGGGTTCCCTCAGCCCCGTGGGAGAGGATCAGGGTGAGGGCATCAGGCGCACAAACCTTAGATGTAGGCCGGGTAAGGCGTAGCCGCCACCCGGCAAAGCACTCAGCGCTGCGCGTTCAGCTCAGCAATATCCTTCGGCGTGGTGCGACAGCATCCACCAATCAGCTTCGCGCCGGCTTCCAGCCACTGCGGTAGATACCCTACCAGCGTCTCGCAAGCTTCACCGTGGTGGTGCCAGGTTTTGGTTACCGCGTCATAATGCTCGCCCGAGTTCGGATAGACCACCAGCGGCAGCGACGTCAGGCTTTGCAGATGCTTCAGCGCCGCCGTGGTGTTTTCCAGGGCGATGCAGTTAATGCCCAGCGCGACAATCTGCGGAGAGTTTGCCAGCGCGCTGACCACCTCACGCAGAGGCGTACCGTCGCTCAGGTGTTCACTGTCCCGCAGGGTAAAGGAGAACCACGCCCGGGCGCGGGGGTACCCGGCCAGAAGCGCCGCCAGCGCCTTGATCTCCACAAACGAAGGCAGCGTTTCGCAGGCCAACAGGTCAGCGCCCGCATCCAGCAGCGCTTCCACGCGCGGACGGTGGAAGGCAGTAAACTCCTCGATGCTGCGCACGTAGTCGCCACGATACTCTGAGCCATCCGCCAGATACGCGCCGTACGGCCCCACGGAGCCCGCCACCAGCAGCGTGCCCGCATGCGGTTTTTCAGCCAGATACGCTTCGCGCGCCTTACGCGCCAGCTCCACGCTTTTACCGATCAGCGCGCGGGACTGCGCCTCGTCCAGCCCTCGCGCCGCAAAGCCCGCAGGCGTGGCCTGATAGCTGGCGGTGATCGCCACCTGCGCGCCCGCCCGGTAGTAATCGAGATGCACTTCACGGATGAGTTCCGGGTTTTCCACCAGCACTTTGGCTGACCAGAGGCTGTCTGCCAGGTTACAGCCGCGCGCTTCCAGCTCCGTCGCCATCGCGCCATCCAGCACCACAAACGGCTGTTTTTCAAGGATGGCGGTAAGCGGGTTATTCTGCGACATGTTCAGGCTCCTGCGATGTCATATTTCGGGTCAGGTAGTACGCACCATAACACAGGGCGACAAACGGAAGCCCGCAATAAAGGGCAATGCGCTGGCTCGGGTCAAACCACAGGCCGACACAGGCCACCACGCAGAGGATAAAACCGAGCACCGGCACCAGCGGATACCACGGCGCGCGGTACTGCAGCGCAGAGAGCGGCTGCCCGGACTGCAGATGACGGCGACGGAAAACGAAGTGCGACGCGCAGATGCTGATCCACACCGCCACCACCGCAAAGCCAGAAATCGCGGAGAGCGCGACAAACACCGTGTCCGGGGCCACGACGCTTGAGAACAGCGCCAGCACGCCGCCGAGCATAGAAACCGAGAGCGCCGTCAGCGGCACGCCGTTTTTGTTCACGCGGGCAAAGCAGCGCGGCAGCGTTTTCTCATTCGACAGCGACCACAGCATGCGCCCGGAAGCGTACAGGCCCGAGTTCGCCGCCGAGAGGATCGCCGTCAGGATCACGAAGTTAACGATGTCTGCCGCGTAAGGAATACCAACCTTTTCAAACACCAGCACGAACGGGCTCTTTTCCACGCCCGCCTGCTGCATCGGGATCAGCGCCGCCAGCACAAACACGGTGCCGATAAAGAAGATAATCAGGCGCGCGATGGTGGTGCGGATCGCAACCGGAATCACCTTGTGCGGATTTTCCGTTTCGCCCGCCGCGATGCCGATGAGTTCCGTCCCGGAGAAGGCAAAGTTCACCGCCACCATGGTCATCAGGATCGGCAGGCCGCCGTGCGGGAACCAGCCTTCGGCAGTGATGTTGCTTAAGCCCGGCGCGGGGGAACCGTCCTGCATCGGGATAAAGCCAAAGACCGCCGCCCCGCCAAGGATAATAAAGGCGATGATGGTGATGACTTTCACCAGGGAGAACCAGAATTCGCCTTCCGCAAAGAAGCGCGTCGAGATGACGTTCAGGCCAAAAATCACCACGCAGAAGACCACGCACCACGCCCAGACGGGCACCTGCGGGAACCAGTACTGCATGCAGAACCCCGCGGCGGTGAAGCTAGAGCCGAGCGCCACCGTCCAGGTGAGCCAGTAGAGCCACGCCACGGTGTAGCCCGTCGCCGGGCCAAGATAGCGGGCAGCATAGACGTGGAACGCGCCGGTTTCCGGCATCGCCACGGAAAGCTCGCCCAGACACTGCATCACCAGCCAGACCACCAGCGCGCCTATCAGGTACGCCAGCAGCGTGCCCGCCGCCCCGGTCGTTGAAATGATGTATCCGGTATTGAAGAATAACCCTGTCCCAATCACGCCACCCAGCGAGAGCATAATCAGGTGGCGTGTTTTCATGGTGCGCTTAAGCTGCCCATTTTCTTGTTGTGTTTGCATATTACCTTCTATACGTATGGACATCTAAACATCCAAAGAAGGTGTGTTATACCGCGATTGTTAATAAAAAGCTAGATGACCAGACGCAAACGGGCGCGCCGCGCGCTGAGTCTGGGGTGGGTCGTGAGGATCACATAGAGAATCGGACGCCAGGCCATAAGCACCTCCGCAAGCAGATACTTACAGCATGGTGCGGGAAAAGGCGATCTTCGGTCAGTCGAAAGTGGTATACGTGAAGAGCGGAATCATACCGCGACACTGCCCGCAGGACGGGTAAGGCGCAGCCGCTACCCGGTACAGGGTTGGTAATTCTCACAATCAGTTCTATAGTCGACACAGTTTCTTAGTAACAGGACTGACTGATGCGCTTTAACGGACTGACCAAAGGTTTCTTCATTTTTATTCTCGCCCTCGTCACCTGGGCCTTCTTCGACATACTGTCGCCCTACTTCTCCGCGATACTGTGGGCCGCCATTCTGACCGTCATCTTCAATCCGGTAAAAAACAGGCTGCGCGCCGCGCTGGGGGATCGCAACGGGCTTGCCTCGCTGTTGACCATTGGCATTATCTGCCTGATCGTCTTTATACCGTTGATGGTTATCCTCTCCTCGCTCGCCATTGAGCTGAACGTGGTTTACACGAAGCTTCAGGAGAACAACACCCAGTTTCCGGAAGTGGTGGCGAGCATCTTCAACCATCTGCCTGACTGGGCCAGCGGCTTCCTGGCGGATCACAACCTCACCAACGCGGCGCAGATCCAGAAAAAACTCTCTGATGTCGCCCTGCAGGGCGGGCAATATCTCGCCGGCAGCGCGTTCCTGATTGGCAAGGGCACGTTTGGCTTTGCGATTAGCTTCGGCATCATGCTTTATCTGCTGTTCTTCCTGCTGAAAGACGGCCCGTATCTGGTGCGCCAGATCCTCGACTCCCTGCCGCTGTCTGATTTCGCCAAGCAACACCTGTTCGCCAAATTCGTCGGCGTGTCGCGTGCCACGGTAAAAGGAACGGCGGCGGTAGCGGTGGTTCAGGGCATCCTCGGCGGGATTGCGTTTGCTATTGCCGGTATTGACGGCAGCGTGCTCTGGGGCGCGCTGATGGCCTTCCTCTCGCTGGTGCCCGCCATCGGCTCGGCGATTGTCTGGGTTCCCGCCGCCATCTTCCTGTTCGCCACCCATCAGCTTTGGCAAGGGCTGTTTATTGTCGGCTTCTTCGTGATTATCGTCGGGCTGGTGGACAATATCCTGCGCCCGCTGCTGGTCGGGAAAGACACCAAAATGCCGGACTATCTGATTCTGATCTCCACCCTCGGCGGCATGGAGCTGTACGGCATCAACGGCTTTGTGATTGGGCCGCTCATTGCCGCGCTGTTTATCGCCTGCTGGAATCTCTTCTCAGGGCGCGATCACGAAGGTAACGCCGAAGAGCTGGACCCCGACTTCATCGAAGAAGGAAAAAATCCTCCAGAATTGTGAGGATGTGACGATATAGACCACACCAGGCGGCGCTGTGCCGCCTTTTTTTTCGCCTTAAATCAAACGTTTTCTATAATTTGAAAGAACGCCATCCTACTCATGTCGTAAAAGGATCATCAGGTGCGAATCGCAACGATAACAAACTGGGCCTATGGTGCCACGGTCTGCCTGACCATCGCCTCCGGCATCATCATGCTGATGGCGTCCAGCGCTGATACCCTCGAGCGTCAGGCCGTTGAACAACGGCAGAAATTTGATCAGCTCACGGAAGATATCGAAACCGATATCTGGGCCCAGTCTGATTTAGCACGGCTGTACGTCATTAAAAAAGATCCTCAGGTTCTCAAGGAATATAACCAGGCGGAAAACAGCCTGAAGAGCATCGAGCTTCGGTTGGAAAAGTTGCAGGATAACGGCGCATCGGATGAAGAACTGGCCCTGCTGCATGAAGGGATAAAGATCGTCGATGAGCTGCAGGACGAACAGCAAACCGCCCTTTCCAGCCTTGAGCGAGGAGAAGACGCGCAGGCCGTTGCGCTACTCTACGGTGCGCCCTATGAGCAGGAGCTGGAGCGCGCGCAGAACCAGCTCGATCACTTCCGCCAGATACTCGACAAACGCGTCATCGCCTCCGTTCAGGACGCGACAAAAAAATCGAAAGCGCTGCGTACGGCCTCTGAGCTGATGGTCGGCCTGACCGCCCTGCTGTTCCTGTTTGTTCTCGGCTTTATATTAAAGCGCCGCGTGCTGCGTCCCGTGGTGCGCCTGAGCGACGTGGTGCACCGCCTGGCATCCCAGGATTACGCGGTTGAAACGCCCAATTTCAACCAGATTGATGAGATTGGCGACATGGCCCAGGCCATCCGCATCTTCCGCGAAAACGGCCTGGCGCGACAGCGTCTGGAAAAAGAGCGCGATGCCGACTGGGCCATCCGCGAGCTGCTGGCGCGCATGACCCAGCGGCTTCAGGGGTGTGAGAACTTTAACGATGTGATTAACGTGGCGGAGCTGTTTGCGCCTAATATCGCGCCGGGGATCGCGGGGCGACTTTACGTCCTTGACCGGGAGCCATGGCAGATGCGCTGCGTCGCACACTGGCTTTCACCGGTTGGGGAAGAGACGAGCTTCCACCCGGACGAGTGCTGGGCCGTGCGCCGCGGGCAGAGCCACCCGCCGGTAAACGGTGAACCGGATATCGCCTGCTACCATCTTCCGGCATCGCAAGCTGAAAGCTCGCTGTGCGTGCCGCTTATCGCCCAGGGCGAGGCCATTGGCCTGCTCTCATTCCAGAATATTACGGCGGACAACGCCCCATCCCGCGCCTATCTGGAACTGATGGCCGAAGCGCTCGGTCTGGCGCTGGCCAACCAGCGTCTGCGCGACGCGTTGCTGGAAAAAGCCTTGTTCGACCCGCTCACCGGCCTGCGTAATCGTCATCATCTGGAAGATACCCTGCAAACCCAAACGGCACAGGCGTTGCGTACCGGCGAGCCGTTAAGCTGCATGATGATCGACATCGATCACTTCAAGAGCATCAATGACCGCTTCGGCCATGAAGCGGGCGATCAGGTGATTAAAAGCGTGGCGTCAATTGTTCAGCGGGCCGCACATGACAACGGACTCGCATTCCGCTACGGGGGCGAGGAGTTTCTGGTCCTGCTTCCCGGTGCCGATGAACCAGAGGCGCACGCCTGCGCGCAGAAGATTTACAATAGCGTGCATGAGCTGTCGCTTCGCTACGGGCTGACCGAGATTGGGCCGGTGGATGTGTCGATTGGCATTGCCAGCTACCCGCAACATGCCCAGACTGACAACCTGCTGCGCGCCGCGGATGTGGCCTTGTACCGGGCGAAAGAGCTGGGCCGCGCGCGGATTGTGAGCTTTGGGATGCTGGAGGCGGGTTAGCTATTATTTTCACGCCACTGCTTTACCATCTCATCCGTAACTTCATTTTTATAACAAATGGGAGCATAGCCTCCCGCTTTACTCCATGCGCTGCGTCTGCCGCAGGCGCTTCCGTTTCTGGCCCGGTTAAAAGGACAGGCGCATACTCCGGGATAAGATGCGATCGACTCTGCAATAACGTTCTCTTTAACCTGTTCACTGGAAACTGAACTGTTTTTTGCCATAGCGATGTCCGCAACAAAAAAGCAGCACACAGCGCAAAGCACCATCAAGAATGGTCTTTTTTTCATTTTTGATTCGTTTTAAGGAAGGGTGTGCACACGATAAGCGGCGAATGAAAGAGATAATCTGATTTACATCAATGAATCTAATTCGTCAGGAACAACAAACCTTACACGTTCTCGCTTGAGAAATAGAAAACTTTAAATTACATATTTCGTCACTATTTCTCAGTAAGAACCTGTCCTGCCACAATTACCGTTGTGATAAGTAGCCCTCCTTTGTGACGGCGAAAAGGTTTAAACTTTTCGTGATATTCTTTCTTTACGCCCCTTAATTTTTATACTCAAACCATATTCGCCACTGTATTAACACATGTCACGCGCAATACGTTGTGCATGACATGTGAAGATATTTTGTTATGGAAAAACGTCTATGTCGAAACTGGATTTGAGATCCAAAAAAAACTGGGGCGCGCTGGCATCGATCGCCGTTGTCGCCGGTACGCTGGCATTTGCTTTTGCATGGACGGCGGGCTGGCTTGGTTCACGCACGGTCAGCCAGGCACTGGTGGGTGAAACACCGAAACCCTTCCCGCCGGGTTTTCGCCGCGCGCATGGAAAAGGCATCTGCTTTGCTGGCACCTTTACGCCAAACGGCTCGGCAAATTCTCTTTCAACCTCCCGCCTCTTCTCACAGCAGGAAGTGCCCGTGGTGGGCCGATTCTCTATTGGTACTGGTGATCCCCATGCCCCGGATAGTACGACCAAAACCCTGAGCATGGCGCTGCTGCTGAAGACAGATGACAAGCAGCAATGGCGAATGGCGATGAACAACGAGCCTTTCTTCGCCACGCACAGTCCGGAAGGTTTTCTGGCCTTGCGAAAAGCCACGGCTGTCGATGCAGCCACTGGCAAACCGGATCCACAGCGTCTCGCAGACTTTTTGAAAGCGTACCCGGAGGCGGAGAAATACCTTAAATGGGCGGCACAAAAACCCGCGCCCGGCAGCTTCGCGGGCGCGACGTTTTACAGCATTAACGCCTTTTATCTTGTGAACTCGCAGGGAGATCGCCAGGCCGTTCGCTGGATGATGCGTCCGCACGAGCCTTTCCTTTCTATGAGCGATGAACAACGACAGAAAGCCGATGACAACTTCCTGTTCGAAAACCTGCGTCAGCGCCTGGCGCAGAAGCCACTCTATTGGGATTACGTTTTGCAGCTCGCACAGCGGGGCGATCCGGTGGATGATCCTTCCCAGCCATGGCCGGACGATCGCAAACAGATGGTTGCCGGCACACTGGAAGTGACGCGTGTCGAAGCACAATCCGAGGGCGCGTGCCGCGACGTTAACTTTGACCCTTCGATTGTTCCTGCAGGCGTTGCGGTGTCTGATGATCCCATCTTAAACGCCCGTTCCGCTGCCTATTCCCACTCTTTCAGTCGCCGTGAGCGGGAAATCGGCTACGGCAAGGCCACCGAAGCTGTGCAAAAGCAGGAGGTAAAATGAGCTCGAATAAAGATATGCGAGAGCACGCGCCGCAGCATTTCAATATCCTGGCGCGAAGCCTGCATTGGCTGATGGCGGTGATGATCCTGGCCATGCTTTTCATCGGTGCCGCAATGATGACGTCGTTACATCACCGGATTTGGTTAATCGACCTGCACCGGCCGCTGGGTGTCGCCATTTTACTGCTGGCACTGGTGCGTCTGGTCAACCGGCTCCTCAGCCGGACGCCCCCACTTCCTGCTGATTTGCCCGTCTGGCAGGTGCTTGCAGCAAAGGCATCACACTGGATGCTGTATGGGCTAATGCTGGCAATGCCGCTGCTGGGCTGGGCGCAACTGTCGGCAGCCGGGCTGCCGATTGTGATGTTTAGTGGCGTCAACCTGCCGGCGATTGCCCCGAACAGCCCAGCACTGTATGCCTGGTGTCACGACGCCCATAGCCTTCTGGCAAAGTTGCTTTTTGCTGTGGTGCTGGTCCATATCTCTGCCGCACTCGTTCATGCGTGGATCTACCGGGACGCAGTGTTTTCCAGCATGGCGAAAGGGGGGAAGTCGGCGTCAGCCATCCAGGATGACATGAAGTAAGGCAAGCGATATGGGACACGCACCATCAGAATGGTCGTGTTCTCGCTTATCGTCGTCATCCTGAAACAACGGACACAACCGGGGTGCGTATTTAGTCTCCAGATTCGCGCCCCAAAAAGCCAAGGACATCCTAAAATTGTCGCGGAAGTTAATATCCATCAATTAAAGCGGTTATTTTTTAAACAGAAGAGCATTTATGCCCGCAATTTTAGCTTTTATCAAAAAGTTAAGCGTCGCTCTAGTATCAAACACCCTGTCACCCGCAACACCTAACCTATTGATTAAAATGGGTTTATATCAACAAAAACGATAAAACCCCTTACTCCTCAACAAAATATATAAACTCGTGTGATATCTAAATTATAATTCTTATACTTATGTTCAAAAGGTGGAGGTCAAAATGCGATTAACCCTACTGCTGTTATGCTGTCTCGTACAAAGTGTAACCTGGGCTGGCGACCTGCCAAAACCAGTTGGTAAACCCATTTTAACGATTTACGGTAATATAGAAAATACCAATGAAAATGGAAAAGCAGTGTTTGATCTCGCCAGCCTTGAAAAACTCGGAGTAGTGAGTTTCGAGACGACCTCCCCCTGGTATAATGGTCGTACGAAGTTTGAGGGTGTTCCAATGAACAAACTCATGGAGTATGTGGGTGCGAAGGGAACTAACGTTAATGTTATTGCGCTCAATGATTACTCTACCGTGATCCCTCTCAGTGACTTTAAAAAATACAACGCCATACTTGCCTTAAAGGTCAATGGCGAATATATGCGCATCCGCGATAAAGGCCCATCGTTCATTGTATACCCCTATGACAGTCTTCCTGAGTTGAATAATCAGATTTATTACTCACGATCAGCATGGCAGGTTAGCAAAATGAAGATTGAGTAGTCGTTCAGGAGAACATAATGAACAGGATACTGGTTGGTATCATTTTTTCTCTTTTTATCACGACAGGATATATTGCATTCCTTGTTTACGATCGACAGCAGGAATTGCAAAAACTGACTCAATACACTGAGTCCTGGTCCGTGGCACAACTGGTATCAGAGTATTACCGTTTTGAATCATGGCTTGGTCTATACGCAACCGATACCGATGACGTTACGATAGACCAGGTCCGCATGCGTCTTGAAATTATGCTAAGCCAGAGCGATTTAATGAAAGGGGGTGATTTAGGTCGCTATATTGACAGTGATAAAGCGCATCAGGAGCTCGCTTTGCGCTTAGAGAAAATACTGGCCTATCTGGATAGCCATCTTGAAAAAATGAGCCACCCAGAGCTACAGGCATACCTGACAAATATGCATGACCTTGATGCGCCGCTGAGCCAGCTTTCAGCAACGGCATTGACGAAAGATATTAACACGGTTAATGAATCCAACCATAAAATACAGATTCTTTATTATATTTATTCGGTGCTTTCATTATTACTGGTGATATTAAGCTTTATTCTGGGTTTCTTAATGATCTACCAGAATAAAAACATTCTCAAAGCGCACATGCAGGTTAAAAGCCTTGCTGATGAACTTCAGATATCAAAAGAAACGCTGCAAATTCAGAACTCGAAGCTTGAGTATGATGTTTATCATGACTCTCTCACCGGCATGAAAAACCGCCTTTTCTTCTGGGACGATCTCAACAAAATTAATCTTCAGGCAGATAAAAACCATATCCCCGTCACGGTGATGTTATTTGATTTAGACCGCTTCAAAGAGGTCAACGATACCTATGGCCATGATGCCGGAGATTTGCTGTTGAATCAGGTATCCAGACGCCTCACCTCAATGAGCAGCGCCACTGATACGTTTTACCGTTTGGGCGGAGACGAGTTTGCCCTGCTTTCCAGTGGCCTCACTGAAGCAGCCGCCGTTTCGCGCGCCAAAGAAATCAGCGAACATATCAGCCAGCCCTATACGATTAATAACCAGCTGATAAAAATCGCCACCTGTGTGGGTATCGTTTTATCTGATAATGAACGGCGCTCTGACTACCTTTATAAATTTGCCGATCTGGCGCTCTACGAAGCCAAAAAAGAGGGTTCACAGCAGATAAAAGTTTTCCGTCAGTGGATGCTGCAAAAGTTACAGGAAAGCCGAACCCTTGAACATGATATGGCACTGGCGATCGATAACCATGAATTCGTTGTTTATTACCAGCCTATTGTCGATTCATTCAGCAATGAAATTTACGGCTATGAAGCGCTTATTCGCTGGATACACCCGGTGAAGGGGCTACTGTCACCCGATTACTTTATTTCCGTTGCTGAGAAAACGGGGATGATCAACCAGATCGGCAAAACCGTGCTGGAGCTTGCCTGCCGGGAAGCGGTTTCCTGGGCGGTTCCGGCAAGGATCTCTGTGAACGTTTCACCCGTTCAGCTGGGCACGAAATCCTTTACGGCAATGGTACAGTCCATCCTGAAGGAGACAGGACTTCCGGCGAACCGTCTTGAATTAGAGGTTACGGAGTCATCGCTCTTCAGCGACAGCAACACGCCGATCACTATTCTCAAAAAGCTGAGAACGCTGGGTGTAAGAATTTCAATCGATGATTTCGGGACGGGTTATTCGTCGCTCTCACGTCTGAGTGAACTGAATTTTGATAAAATTAAAATCGACAAATCCTTTGTGAACCCGATATCCACGCAGGATGATGCCCTTAATATCGTTAAATTGATAACCGGCATGGCGAAGAGCCTCAATATGAGGGTCATTGCAGAAGGTGTTGAAACCGAAGCGCAGCTCGAACGTCTTCAGGCGCTAGGCTGCGATCTCGTCCAGGGATATCTGTTCGGAAAACCACAGGCTGAGATTGACAGGAAGATTAGATACGGTTGAAATGGTTGCGCGGCTTTTTCTGGCCTAAAACCCTTTAGTCGATTGATAATCAAAGGTTAAACAATGAAAAAAACAGCCCCGGAATATACGCCTGTTGATTTATCTCGTTGGGCCAGGAAGGAACATTTTGAAGTATTCCAGTCATTTGCTGAGTGTACAATTAACCAAACGGTTCTGATCGACATCACCGCGCTGCGAAAGCATATCAAAAAGGTCGGCTGGAAGTTTTATCCGACGATTATTTTCCTCCTCTCTAAAATCATGAACCGGCATCCGGAATTCCGTATGGCCGTGAAGGACAATGAGCTTGTCATATGGAATGAAATTCATCCCAGCTATACCATTTTCCACCCTGAAACAGAGACCTTTTCGTCATTGTGGAGCCACTTCGACGGCAATATTCAGCACTTCCAGAACACCTATGCAGAAGACGTCTCCCGCTATGGAAATAACCTTTCTTACTGGCCGAAAGAAGAGTCCCGTGAAAATGTCTTTTTCGTATCGTCTATTCCCTGGGTGACGTTTACGAACTTTACGATGAACATTGCGCACATGAAGAACTTCTTTTCCCCTATGTTCACGTTTGGAAAATACTACGAGCAGGATGGGAAAGTGTTGTTGCCGCTCGCGGTGCAGGTCCATCACTCGGTGTGCGATGGTTTCCATGTGGCAAGGATGTTTAATGAGTTGCAGGAGATGTGTGATGGTTTGCCGGAGCTGTCGGAGGAATGTAATGGCTGATGCACAAAGGACAAATGTTGTTTATTTCATTGTCGGAAGACCGCTTTAAAATATGGAGCGATAATAGGAACAAATCATATTTCCAAGCACATAATAATGAATTTTTTTGAAAAAACGTAATATCATATGCCCCACAAAAATTGGATTGAAGAGGCTCTTCTCAGTTGCGAAGTAGTTAACGGCTAGTTAGTGCTTCATCAATAGCCTCTTCAATAATTTCTGCACTTCTCACGATGAATTTTGCTCGTTCAAGCAGCTCATCATAACAAATTATATCTATGTTTTTTAGATTTCGCCGATAAAGTTCAAAGGTCTTCTTCTTAATTAATTTTTCTCTATCTGTACCAGAAATATCTCCCAAAGTTCCTATAATTAAAATACATTCAGGATCACATGTACTTTCATTTATGAGATTCCCTTCAGCAGTGTAATTATCACGCTGGCTTTCTACTTCCCAATTTGCTTTCTGAGCTAAAATTTGGCTAACAGCATCAGTAAGTTCGTTAGATAACCGCCAAGAATCTGCTCTATTTTGTCTGTTGACAAAAAGATTAGTTTGAGGCGTTTTTAACTCAATAATTTTAGTAAATCGTGAATCTGTAATTAAGAAATCAGCGATAACATCATTCGAGCCATTTAAGTCCGTATGAGATACATGTGCTTCTCTCTGTAAAATACTTAGATATTTGTATCTAAGTCCGTAGCCAAAAATCCATTCATTTCTTTCAAAGAATCTTTGCCACTCGGTTTCAATATGATTAGCAGCGTTATCATACATTCTCTGATATTCACTAAGTGCATCTTTCCTACCAAGAATAGTGTTTATATCATCATTTGTGAGCCGATTACTTATAACGTGTTGCAATGCTAAAATAAGAGATGTACTTTCAGCATGTTCGAGTAGTTGCATAATCTCTTGCTGATTACCACGAACCTCCACAAAGTTACCTGTCGTGGAGGTTCTTTCTCGGATAACACTATATTGTGAAAGATGTTGATACAAACGCCTTAAGTGGTCGATCTCAAGTTGACATGTGAACCTTGGCATAGCAGTACTTGAGCAATAAGCAAAAATATTAGCTCTTAAATTAGATATATCTTGAGATTCCCTATCCAAACCTGAAATATTTAACTGAAGGGTATTTATACCATCAGTCCCAATCAAGTAAGAATGATCAACACTCATAAATTACACCTTAGAAATCACATTGGAATAACCAGGCCAAGAAGGGTTATAAGCAGAGTTAATTTCAAAATCGGGTAAATCATCTAAGATCTGAATGTTATCCAATTCAGAAAGATCAAACATCCTAAATTCAGGGAAATTAGGTTCGGAATCTGTAACTCCAGCAGTTTGAACGATATGTACTTTTGTGGACTCTGTGTTATCTTTTTTTCTCATTATAAAAATAGCATGTGTATCCCCAATTCTTTCCCCCCTAACCTTTCCTTCCTTTATATATTCGAATGAAATAGGTTTACGTTGTTGTATCGCTTGCTGCAATATCCTTAAGCTCATTTGCAAATCCTCATAAAAAGTATAAATACTTAATTAACCACAATTAAGAAAATGTGTGTTAGTTTGAAACATTGCGACAACCAATTAATCGCTTAACTAGGTTTTTGTCAACACTTTCCTAACTAACAGATTGAATAATTTGATTTATCACAAAAATTTCACCACATCTGCATAAAAAATAGCGGAAACACTATCGCTGATGACCCCTTCAAAGACATCATGCCGACCCAATCGCTAAACGCTGCCAGAAGCGATGGACACTTTAAACTTAGTCTACGTACCTTAATAACCTATAAGCCCAGGTAAGGTGGGATTTGAACAAAACATATGAAAAAATCTTGTAACGACCAAAATCGCACTACACCGCACCCGCCTGCGGTTTTCAGATCGCAAAAATTTTTCAGTTGGGATTTTTTACAAATGATAGCGCCAGACCGCGCCACAACTGGGGATATACAGCGAGCAGGGAACTGAAAAGAGTGAAAGGAATTTCAGCTTTTTCAGTTTAGCTTTACTCCAACATCGTAATCACTTGAATTAAGCTATTGATAGTAAAGAGCTATAAAATTTTAGGTGAGATTTTTTATGTTAACTAACGGTACACTTAAAAGTTAACAAACTGATTCTTATATATATTTTTTCTTAAGCAGCTAAAATTTAATGAACCGAAGCCGGGAAAATTTCAGTAACTCCCGGCGAGCCGTTCACTGGCTCTCTTTGGCTGCCAGTAGGAGTTCTAATGCTTTTTGTCGCTCGTCCGGTGGCAGAGCATCCATTAGCTCTTTAATCCGTCCCTGGCCGCGCAAAGCGTGGGATTAATCGTGTGTGAATTGAGGATGGTGCCGATAATAGGAGTCGAACCTACGACCTTCGCATTACCGAAACTCGCGTAACCACATGAGTTTGTGGGGTTCGATTGTAGGACGCATTTGTAGTAGATGCTACATGATGAAGTAGTCTTACTCCGAAAGACCTTAAACTCTTTTACAGCTCTCTCCTGATGACATTTAGATTTTACTTTACACTAGAACAGAACTCTTCCCAGCGAGCGACCAAGGCAATTTTATCAAGTGACAGCACTGTTTGAATTACGTGTCCTTCAAAATCGAGGTAGCTATCAATTGCTCGCTCACTAAAATGAATCGTGAGGGTTTCCGGGTTGACTGCCATATCACCGCGATCAAAAACAGCATGAAGGTCTTTTCGAAGAGCAATCCCATTCGCTACCTTCATCGCACCTCCATTACTATGCGGGTGTATATGCGCAGCATCCAATGCGGCACGATACTCAACACCAGTTACAGCACACACATTCAAGGAATTCAGCAATACTGCATTACGGAAGCGAGCCTGACCGAAGCGACTATATGTGTTATAGGTCTTAATCATTGAGCTATTCACCATACTCCGTATCTGATCGGGATGTAGCTCGAAATCAGCTTGATCAACCTGACTCGGTTTTAAGTGAGGGTGGCTTCGTGCTGATCCTCTAACCTCGTTGTAAGTCGAGTAAAGCTCTCCTCTCGTCATTGCTTCGATTCGTGCGGGCTGATAGCCCTCTTTAATCAAGCGACGATAAGCACTTCGGTAGTCTTGTTGGGACTTTTCAGAAAGTAAAACACCGCCTTTTCCATCAAATGAAATTAACCAGAAATCCTCTTGGTTACTGACCTTATTCTTACATGCCTTCAAGTGCCAGCCACCATCTCTCGCCCAATCAGCTCGCTGATTACTATGATTGGTCGTGTCATACCCTAAGCTATTGAGCCAGCTATAAAATGAAGTAAAACCCAAATTCTGAACTTCTGAAGAAGGAATACGCACAACTTGTAGTGTGTGGCGCGGTTTTAAGAGTGGAGCGGATTCGTTCAATGATTTTTCCTAAGGTTAAATACTGCCGTTACTCACTCAAATCGGAAATGCAACTGCGTTCAAATTCCGAAAGGACAAAAGAATATCAGTCACTTTCAAGGCTACCCCATCAACCTTATGTTATATATTACTTTTATTACATTTACTTTGACTTAGCCTTGAAAAAACGCCACCGTAACGCCTACGTAATGCACCTGAATTTTGGTGTTTCATTCACTCTTATAGAAACAAAAGGCTAATGAAACGGTAAAATATTCGCACCCAACAAACACTGTTCATCCATACAGCATCAGAATTCTTAAACTTATACTTGCTCTACCTTCTCAGTTTGTCCCATCGCACCGCTGACACAATGCCCCAATTGCCACTGGCATTAGGCCTACGCCACTTTGCGGTCTCCATGCTACGTAGATACTCAAGTGCTTCGGAAAACGTTCCAAAACGCTTCTGAGCCGCTTTATCACCTACGCCAAACGAACCATCGCGACTACTCGCAAGTCCAGGATTAAAGCACGAGCCATCGGCCGCGTATGGAACCAACAGTTCCGGGTCGTCATCTTTAGATGAGTCAGACGCTAATAACTGCCATGGCTCAACACTCAGAGCGTTAGCCAGCACCTCAATCGCATCAAGAGACGCGTTGGAGCCACCACGTTCAATACGACTCATATAACTACGAGCAAACCCACACCGATCAGCAAAGGCTTCCTGGCTCATTCCGGTGGCAATGCGCAGTTCTTTTACCCGCTCGCCAAACTGTATTCTCAAGGTTTTTTTCATGCACTGAATGTGCAGTTTTGACCACTGTAAGGCCACGCTCCATATGAGACATTTTGAATCTAAAAGCTCTATTTGTGAGCACAATCTCCCTCGCAAGAAGCCTGAATCACTACACCAATTAGATTCAAAACGAATACCAATAGTGACAAATAAAATCAAAACCGTATGATGGTCATCACTGGTTAAGTGTCTCCAGCACTCACTACAAGCTGTGAGGTTGTTTGGCAAATGAGGGAATCATGACGGAATCAGGCTTTATATTACCGATGGCAGCGGGAGTCGTGCTTAGCTGGGCCAGTTACAGCATAGTTGCTCACGTTTCAATAAAACGGCAGATCAGCAGCCTACGAGCAATATCATGGGGCATTTTGGGAACTCTCGCTTTGGTGCTGGGAGTGTGTGCGTTTTCTGCTGTGAGTGCAGAACACACAACAGAAAAGCAAGGTGCTGCTTGCTCAGATAATACACCGGAATGCTATGCAAAAGCGCACCACAACCCCGTCAGAGAGTGCAAGCAGGTAATGGACCAGAAAGCGACGTTTCGCCATGTGTGGCAGGAAAGTGAAGCTCAGCCGGTTTTCGGAACTTACTTGTGGCATGACGAGCAGAAGAAAACGATTCAAGCATTTGGACATCAGGCGAACACCATTAACAGCATGAATATGCTGATACCACTGCAATACTTTTGTGTTTTTAACGCCAACACTGGGGAGGTCATCGCAGCTTCATTTGAATAAAATTATTCTTCACATGAAGATTCATCTTCTAGAGCATAATTACTTTGTGATAAATGATATTATCAAATGCGACATTACTAAATATAACCCAAACCTAATAGTAACCATACAAAACTATTTGCAACGATACGTTTTGAAGCCTGCATTAATGAGAAGTGATTCAAAACATTTATAAATATTACATACATCCATTTCCTAAACATTCTCTTTGCGTTAAATTTTATGCTCTTACACAGCGTAAAGGTTATAGTTATGAAAACGAGGCCATTTTCAATTTATTTGCTCAAAGACGGTTATAATGCAAATAATTCTTTAAAACAGGATCACGGTTTACAAAGTAATTTCCATGCGCAAAGCTTACCTGCCGGATCATCATTATTCATTTCAGATAAGATCGAAACTATACCTTGGTGGGTCGATTACTTTAATATAAGTGGAAATATCACACAAAAGAATAAAGGTGCATTAATTTTCTTACCTGTAAAGGGTAGAGTATTCGCTTTGTGTTTCGGTCATGTCTACCATAATTTATTGGATGTTTCTTATGAGTATGATTTTGGTCTAAGAGTTACACTTAATAGCCTTGACCCCAAAGAATTAAAAAGTGCAGACATCGTTGACCCTGGTGCTGCCAGAAGAAAAAGAACACAACTTCCTATAACAAATGATCTTACATACCTTGACTTTGATAGCAATAGCGAAATACTGAAAAGTCTTACAGGAAAAGTTAAAGAGGAACATTCAAAGTTATTTAGCAATGCCACAGGTTCTGCAAGCCTTAAAGTTGGATTGAAAACGGCTCCAGAAAAACTCAATGAAATATGTGAAAAGCTTATTGATTTATATATAAGTGATGATTACTTAGAAGCATTTCCTAACATTCAAAAAATATCTCCAGAAAAAGATCCCGCTCGAGTTAAAGAACTAGACAACTTCTTATTGGAAAGTTTCAAAAGAAAAGATGAAAATCTAGAGCTAGCCATACCAGATATTGTTGATTATAGAGATAATATATATTGCACCTTTAAAGGAATTCATAAAACGCTTCATATATACTCCGATATCAACATTGAAAACCTATACGATTACATAGGTGATAAATTAGACAACATTACGCTGGATGACTTAAAAAAGCTATCTATGGATTTATGTAATACAGAAGGTTTAACGACGCATTCTTTTAGTGTCTACAGATGTATGATTTTTGATAAAACAATAAATAATGGTGATCAAACTAACATCTACCATATGTGCGATGGTGACTGGTATAAAGTTGATGCTGATTACTTACAAGAACTGTCAGACTATATCAATGGGAAATGTATACCATCCCCATTACCAGACTACGACCATGACATTGTTTCAGCCAACCAAACCCGCTCATACAGCGAGGCTCAATACAATTCAGCCATACCTGTTTTATTGAATGAATTCATATGCCTAGATCAAACAGACATTAGCCCTGATGGCTACTCCCAGATCGAACCATGTGATTTAATAACTTATGAAAATAATTTATGCGTTTTTTATCACATAAAAATATCTTCTCGCTCATCTCAACTTAGTCATTTATTCAACCAAGGTTCTAACTCTATTGAATTATTGCTTTCGGAACCGCAATGCAGCGTAAAATTACTTCATTTAGTAAATCAAAAAGGAAGTGCCCCCCTGACCCAATCTCTTCAAAAAGGAATAACACAAAAAGCCTTCAAAGTTATCTATGGTGTGATTACACGTAAACCGCAAGCCTTAGCCTCTGACAACTTACCTTTATTCTCAAAGATTAGCCTCAGAAGAAATTTTAAATTCCTTGAATTAATGAGAACTGATTGTAAGTTAACATTTATTAATGATGTAAGCCCTGCAAAAGAAAGTTACAGTCAGCTTCCCAAAGTTCATGTTATTGTAAACGTGAAAGGCAAAAAAGTTTCCGTAATAGTTGATGATGGGCAGATTTTCGCAGCTGGCACACCTGTAACAAACTGTCCCAAGGAAATTCGAGAAGCGGGACATGGTGAGAAATTTAGTGTTCATGTTAAGAAAGATGATGCAGGCAAACTAACTTCTCATCACACTTGGCAGTTTAAAAAACTCAATTAATCATTAAAAGATGCGTTTCTTCTCCAAACGCATCTTTATTAATATTATTTAGCAAAATACACCCCTTACTTATTTATAGAATTCAATATTCAGACCTTCAATACTCTCCAAAGTTAGCAAACAAACATTTAAAATGTAGCTATATATTTTTTACCTCCTCAATTAAGTTCAATTTTTAAATTCTAAAAGATTGATGATATTCATATTTTTAAATGTTAAATAAACTTTTGTCATTGATATAGTGAACATCATTCCTTAGCATCTATTTGTGGCGCATGTAATCTTGTAGTTGGTATGCGCCATTTTTAAGAGCTAACGGCTCGAACGCGAAAGTTCAAATCCATTCCATTTAAAATACATCCTGACGTTTCAAAAATTAATACACAAAAAATATTAGTCTTCAAGATATCAACCAGCGGCGTATTCCATATGTCTAGTGGCGGTGTCTATATGTTGGCTAGTAATCAAAGACTGTTGTTAATTAGCACGCTAGATCACTACACATAAAATCGGTCCAAATCGTAGTAATTTGCCTTCAATTAAGTAACACGGTGTTGTATATTAAAGCTTGAAAGGCAAATTACCACAACAAGGGTAAGCTATGGCTAATATCGGTTATGTTCGTGTATCAAGTGTTCAGCAGAACACTGAGCGCCAGTTAAACGGCGTTGTGCTCGATAAAGTCTTTGAAGAAAAAAGCAGCGGCAAAAACACCGATCGAGCACAATTTGCCGCAATGATGGACTATTTGCGGGAGGGCGATGTGTTGCACGTTCATAGCATTGATCGCCTTTGCCGTAATACTGCTGACCTACTGGCAACCGTCGAAAAGCTGGCTCAGCGCGGCGTTGTGGTGCAGTTTCATAAAGAGGGTTTTAAAACTGGCGACAATAACCCTGTAGGCAACATGATGTTAACCGTATTGGCTGCCGTGGCACAGATGGAACGCGAAACGATGCTACAGCGCCAGAAAGAGGGCTATGAAGCAGCAAAAGCAGCAGGGCGTATTGCCGGACGAGGTAAAAGTGCCACAATCGATCGGGAAGCGGTCAAGGCTGATTTAACCGCTGGTCTATCCATCCGCAAGGCCGCCGAGAAACACGGGATAAGCACAAAAACGGTCATGACCATCAAGTCAGAATAAAAGCCACCACGCCTCTCAGAACGCCACCATATTGCTATGGTGGCGTTTTTGCATCCTGATTATATAACGCACCACCGATACACTCAGAACGCTCCATTACAGCAAAACCATGCAAGTTTCAACATTCCACCCGAGCTAAAACTTATATTAGTGAATATATATATTTGCTTTTATATGTTTCAGGTATATAGTTTCATGAGTGATTATTTCTAGGTGAAACATGAAAAAGATCTTAAAAACGCGCAATGCAGAGCTTGCCGGGATTGGGCGCACATCATTCCGGTTAGAAGACACCACATGGACAGCGCTCGATATGCTGGCGGCAAAGCGCGGTATTCGTTGGCAAGATTGGGCGAGTGAAGTGTTGGCGACACAGCCTGATGCGCCAAACAGGACAGCTCTGATACGTGCAGCACTGGCTGATGAGTTAATGGCTGAGCGGATTGTTCACCTAACGGAAGCTGGATCAGTTGAAGCAGACACCCATCATGAGATTATCGGCAACGGCTACTGGCGGATTAATGACGAGCAACTCCAGAGCGAGCTAGACGGCGCAACCATCGTCACACGTGATAACTCATTTGCGGCGTTTACCTTACTGACTGGTTACAGAGACAAAAGCTACGGCGGATCACCATTCGTGATCATCCAGAACGAGCTACGCGGTCAGCTACATCTCATGATCGCTCCAGACGTTGATTAAGGAGGAAACAATGAAAGTTAAAACTCTTTCAGCAAGTGAGACGGCTTACTTTTTGAGAGCCAAGCTAGGCGACGTCAGGGCATGGGATGATTTATTAGCGGATATGCGGCGTGGGAGGGCTAGCTATCACGGTGAGTTCTTACTTCCTGTCGGAAGGTATTCCGCCACTCGCCACCCTCGCCCGGTTTATCTATTTAGTGAAGTATGTGAGTTCGTCGAAAAAGTCTCACGCCTTTGCCCTCCCCCCGCCAAGCCGCACATGCTGTCTATGCTTGAGGTTGACATTGACCTCACCGATAAGCGGCATTGGAGCGTTCGCCCTCCAATAGCGACGAGCTGAAAGGCTGGCAATGAACAACTATCAACAAACAGCAGATTCAGCCTTGAAGCAATTCAAGGCTACCGCCGTTATCGACTGGCTTGATGTTGAGATACGCACCGAACGCAGGACTCAACATCAACACATTCGCACTGCGCTGAAAGAGATAACAGACGTTAATCGCTGGTGGGCTGGTGCAGTAAACATGCAGCCAGGTGATGTTACTGACACATTCCGCATTCGCTTTCATGACAAGCTGGCGAACAACTATCAGCAGCTCCGCGCTGCGCTCCATGCGTTAGCCAGACGGTTCGCGTTTGCAACCGAACCGACTATTGCCGGGATAGAGATCAGTTGTGACTTTTGGCATAAACAACAGTCAGTTGAAGCAACACGCGCCTTTACATATCGGATGCAAACAAGCCTGTTCGCTCCGAGCACCAATCATCGCCAATACAACGGCGATAACAACAGTAACCAATTTCTTGATAAGCCCGGCAATCGTATCAACCCGGCGTATAACCTGCGGATTGGCAACGAAGATGACGCCATTTCATGGCAGTGCTATCACAAACGGACCGACAAGAAGCAGCCGCTGCCGCTTCATGAGCAACGTGCTCGCATAGAGGTGACATTGCAGGGTGACGCGCTACAGCAATACGGCTTCGGTCTTCTCTCCGGGCTGCAACACTTCCCGTTTGAAACACTCGCCAGTCTTTTCACCTTCCGCCGTCCGATAGCTGCGGCACAGATGGCAAAAGGGGATCTGTTTCGGCTCGTTTCAATCAACTGGATACGCTCATACAGGGATGCAACGACGGAACGTGGCATTCACTCGTTCAGCACTGTAGGACAACGCGACAAGAAAGGCAGAACGCGGACAGAAAGTAGTCACCTGACAGCAGACAAAGAACTGAGTAACAGGATTAGAGCAGCATTGCGAAACCTACGCCCGTGAATATCCATTCCAAAAAAGTGTGCGGATTTTGGAGCAGTGATCCGCTTGCTGACTGGGCTGACGTGCAGTGACCTAATAACTTAAATACATACAGCCGCTAACCAATTACGTTTACACACAACAACAGGTAACAGGGAAAACCGGAAGTGAGAAGCGGAGCCGCGAACTTCATCAAGAAGCTGTCAGGGATATGACCGCTGAAAAGTAAATATCTTAGGATTTGATAGCCCCCTTCTTGGCGAAGCAGTTAAAAACTTCGGAGTTTGAAAAACAAAACCTTATACTTGAATTACTGGCAATTATTCTCAGCCAGACGCAGCACTATAGCACCACGGCTTTTTTACCGTGAAATATGCCATCCTGATAAAAAAACTCGCCAGAGAGCCTTACAGCGCGTTTGAACCACATATCGCGGCTTCTGCTTACGAATAGCTGTCTGATTAGTAGTAGCTTCATGGTCCAGTCCGGTTTACTTTATATTGCTATCAACAAGGGAGCCGTCCAGAGGCGACGCGGAGATAATGCTTTGAGAACCGTCGAGATACTGCAATACACCTTGCACAAAGGCACCGGAACTGCTTTTCACACCATAATGCAGGACATCAGCGTGCCCCTACACCAACGCCACGGGATCGATGTAGTATCGTTTGGTAACTCACTGCATGACACGGATTGCTATTACCTGATTCGCGCCTTTGACAGCGCTGAAAGCATGGCTGCGGTTCTCAATGCTTTTTACGCAAGCGCTGACTGGCGCAGCGGCCCGCGCGAAGACATCGTTGGCAGTATAGAGACCAGCATTAAAACAGTGATGAACCTGCCGCCGGAAAGCGTGGAAGGGCTACGGGTGCAATCGTAGGTTAACGGGCTTCACCTGACGCGTTTTGAGCACCGCCAAATTTCGCACCATAAATAACACCAGCCTTAATAAAAAACGCGCCAGAATCGTTCTGAGCGCGTTAGAGTAAGAGAAAAAGTCAGGCTATTGCGGTTCTTTCCGCGATTTATTGCTCTGCTTAATCCGTAGCGCATCAGCTACCGCATCGACACCATCTTCGCAAACGAATGGTGCAACTTCTGGTAGCCCTAACGTAACGCTCTCAAGCACAGCATAGAGGGCCGCTGGTGGATGATCTTTGCTATATCGGTTCTCCGTCTCGCCAGAACCGCGGATATGTCCAACAAACTGCGCACGCGTCTCGCTGTCGATTCCTGCTTGTTTGAGCCTGGTAGAAAACGTGTGACGGAATGAATGGAAAGATTTTTTGCTGTCTTTTTCAAAGCCTAACCGTTTTTTGAGCAACGAGCGATTAAACCAGTCCGAAGCTTTATCGCCATATCCTTTTACAGGGTGGTAAGGAAGCTCTGGAAATAAACGCGCATGACCTGCTTTCTTCAATGCTTCGCAATAGCGGATTAATCCAAGTTTTATCAATGTCGGATGCAACGGTATTTTTCTTCGTGAATTAATCGTTTTCAGTGACTGATCGGCCCGATCGTTGCTGATTTCAAAGAAATAAAACCCGGTCGCATCCTGCTTAATATCATCTAGATAAAGTTGGCATAACTCATTAATCCTTGCTCCGGTAAAGAATCCGATGAGTGGCAACCAGTAATGAAATGCACGGTAATGATGGAAGCGTCCCTCGCTATTTCTATCCACAGTCCCACGTTTAAACCAAGGGCAGTTAAAAATAGCGCGCAAATCCTCATCAGTGAAATCAGCTTTGAAGTCCTGATCCATCTTTTCATTTTCTACAGGTGCGAAGAATTGATTCGCTGGGGACTTAATAAAAATACCTTCTCCATCAGCCCACCTGAAAGCTTCGAAGATAACCCGCATATATTTACGAACGGTGTTATCGCTCATTAGAGAGTCGCCATTCTCTTTTGCTTTAACCACCAGATCATGAATGTCATTGATTTTATATCGGATTTTAGCCAAATCACGCCGTGCAGGTATCGACCTTAGTAAGCTCTCATACTCACGGAGATAGTCACGATCTACTTTTATAAGCTTTGGATCACCCATGACTTCAACCAATAGGCTAAAACCTTCCCGAACTCGATTCTCTGCCTTTTCCGTGAATTTCCCCCCGTGCTTGTAGCGAATATATTTTTCACATAGCTCGCTCATTTTCACTGAGTAGTATTTACGATTTACATATTCATTATCCGGTATTAATGAAGGCGATAATACAGGGATAATTGCTTTTGGTCTCTCAGGCATGATTGGAGAAACTGCGGTGCTATGTGACAGCCAAAATAATCGTAAGCGCTCTGCTTGCACACGATGGATCATTAATGAAGTAGGCGATATTTCGACACCGGGAAAGTCAACGAACCAAGCGGCTTTGGATGAAGCCTCTGAGGATTTAAATGCGGTTTCTGCATCCAGCGTCTCGCCAGCGATCATCTGACGTAATATACGTGATGAAACCAAGGGCTGAACATAACCGCTCAGAGAACCTCTGATCCCGATGTTAATGGCACTATCGATGATAAATCCAGAAGCCTCAGGATCATCCTTATCAACGAGAGAAAGATCTTCTACATAGTAGGCAGGACGCCCATCAGCAAGCCAAAACAGCGGGATATTCGTATCAAGTAGTCGCTGCGCCACTTGTTGCAGGGAAGCGCTTGTTAAACCGCAAAATTCAGCGAGGCTGATCATTCCTTCTCCAGCCAAAGCAGGCGCACTGCTTACCAACTTTTCTCTATCCAATTTTTGATACTCACCCAGACATCGCTGCCAGACAACCAATAGACCTGCGGCAATCGCTCGCGCTTTTCTGATGTCGTTTGTTTCTGTTGAAGCGTGAATCTCACGCTGTCCCGTGTAGAGACGGTATCGGGCGGGAACTGCAATACGGACAACATAAATACCGCTGCTACGGCGATACAGATTATCACGTTG
>Ga0308166_1001452_pt1 | contig 25053 bp, 19 predicted proteins | sample PhyCR2_2_FD_202137 | JGI IMG/M metagenome (GOLD analysis project Ga0308166, IMG submission 202137) | Phyllosphere microbial communities from UC Gill Tract Community Farm, Albany, California, United States - DLSLCC.R2 | ecosystem: Host-associated > Plants > Phyllosphere > Unclassified | place... | reverse complement strand
GTCCCGCCGCTGCGCTGCGGGATCGACGGCTCTTCGGGCGGCAGCTTGGTGCGGCCCTCGCGGCGAGTGGCGAGTGACATTTTCATCTCCAGGGGGATGCGGGGGCGGAGCCGTGAGGCCGCCGCCCCCGCGAGTGGATCAACGGAATTCCGAGGTGCCCTCGTCGTACTGCTCGCCGAGGTTCCTGTTGGTGGTCTCGGCGTCCTGCGATCCGGTGATCAGGCCCTGCAGCTCCTGCACGATCACGTCGTAGAAGCCGGGGGCGGGCCAGTCCGGGTAGAACGAGAGCCCATCGGCGTCGAGCACACCGTTGAACGTCTCGATCAGGGCCGCGCTCTTCTCGTCGGTGATGTCGGCGGTGTCAGCGGCGACGGGAAGACCGCCGTTGTTGCCGATGATCGCCTGGATCTCGGGGCGCATCGTGATGTCGATGAACTCGTAGGCGAGCTCCTTGTTGGCGGCGTTCTCGGGGACGACCCAGAGGTTGCCGGACGACCCGAGCGACAGGTCAGCACCGGGGAAGGCCGTCATGGTCCAGTCGAAGCCGGTGGCTTCCGAGACGAAGCGACCGAACCACCAGGAGCCCGACACGAAGATCGGCGAGGTGCCGTTGATGAACGAGACGCCGGCGTCTTCCGCCTTGACGGAGGACACATCCGAGGCGATGTATCCCTTGTCCATGTACTCCTGAAGCGTCTCGGTCGCCGAGGTGACCTCGGGGCCCTGCCAGTCGACCTCTCCGTCGTAGAGCTGGTACGAATCCACGAAGCCGCGGTCGCCCTCGAGCAGTGCGAGCTGATACCAGAGCTGGCCGAGGGGGTACTCGGCTCCGGCCTCGGCGAGCGGCGTGACGCCCTGCGCCACGAACGCGTCGAGCACGTCGACGAACTCCTCGTAGGTGGTGGGGATCTCGAGCCCCGCCGCCGCGAAGGCATCCTGGTTGTAGTAGACGCCGACGAACTCGCCGTAGTTCGGGATGCCGAACCAGGTGTCGCCGCCCATGACGCCGTCTTCCGAGTACTTCGCGGTGGTCTGCAGCGACGGCGCGAGCTTCTCGTCCCAGCCGTACTCGTCGACGGCGTCCGAGATATCGGCGATCAGCCCGGTGGAGGCCAGGAAGCCGGCTGTCGCGTTGCCCTTGTTGAACTCCATGAGGTCGGGCGCGGCATCGGTGTCGAGCACCTGGCTGGCGGTCTTCTGGATCTGCTCGAAGGACTTCTCCTCGAACTCGACGGTCGCGCCGGTCTCCTCTTCGAAGATCGAGATCGCCTCGGCCCAGGCCTTGCCCATGGCGCTGTCTGCGCCCTCGTAGTGCCAGAGCTTGAGGGTCTGCCCGTCGCCGCCGTCACCGTCGGATCCGGCGGTGCAGCCGCTCAGCGCGATGCCGGTCACGGTGAGGGCGGCGAGAGCCGCCAACGTCTTCGTCCTGCGGATATTGCGTGCCATCGTCGGCACTCCTTTCTCGGTGGCCCTGGGGCCAGACACATCGGTGGGTCGGGTGTTCAGTTGTGAGGAGGCCATCGTCGAAGCGTTTCGATGACGGCGATGCGGAAGCCGATTCCGCCCGGGGTCACTCGCGTGGGCGGGCCACGGAACCGGCGGAGTGATATTCGGGAGGGATGAGGTGGACCTGCGCGGGCATGCCCGGCGCTTCGAGGTGCTGCACGGCGAGATCGACGGCGAGCTCACAGGACTGCTGCGGCACGAGCGGGATGGTGTCGATCGGCACAGGAAGACCCGAGGTGTCGAAGGACGCGGCCGCCGAGATCACCGAGACGTCGTCGCCGACGCTCAGTCCGCGGGCGGAGAGGGTCTCGAGAAGCGCCTCGTGCACGTCGCCGACGGCGTGGACGATGAAGGCGCGGTCGCCCCGATGGAGCGCTTGCTCGACGGCGGCGCGCACGGCCGACGCGTCCGTGGTCGTCACTCCGGTCGTCGCCCATTCGAGGGCGAGCCCCCGATCCCTCGTGCGGCTCTGCACTCCGCGCAGCAGGCGACGGGGAAAGTTCGACTTGCGGTACGAGACCTCGGTCTGCCCGAGCAGTGTGACGGCGGTGTGACCGGCATCTGCGAGTCGATCCACGGCGAGGTGACCTGCGGCCTCGAAGTCGAGGTCGACGCACGTCAGACCGTCTGCCTCGTCAGGGATGCCGATGAAGACGGTGGGGGAGTGCAGAGAGCGTGCGATCTCGGCCCGTTCATCGTCCGGCGCGACGTCGAGCACGAGGATGGCGTCGACGAGGTTGCTCGCGGCCACGCGATTCATGCCCTCCGACGCCTGCTCGTCCGTGAGCAGGAGGATGTCGTACCCGCGGCGACGAGCGGCGACCGCGGTCGCGAGCACGAAGGCCATGTGTGTCGGAGCGTGCGTGTCGGCGCGCAGCGGCTCGGTCAGGCCGAAGATGTGGGTGCGGCGCCCGGCGAGCATCCGCGCTCCCGCGTCCGGCTCGTAGCCGAGCGTCTGCACGGCATCCTCGATACGCCGACGCGTCTTCTCCGAGACCGGGCGCTTGCCGCTGAGCGCATAGGAGACCGTGCTGATCGATACGCCGGCGGCCTCGGCCACCTGGTGGATCGTCGTCATCAGGACTCCATCGTCGTGTGTGTGAATCGTCGAAGCGTTTCGCTGACGCCTCTGGAGCGATGATAGACACCCTCGTCCACCGAAAGCAAGACTTTTGTGGTTGCTCGCAACAAATAGACGACGGACAGCGCGGGAGCGTTCCCACGCAGAGACCGGACAGGGCGACGGGGTCTCGATGGGGGAGGGGATTCGAGACCCCGCCGCCGGTCTACGACGTGATGCGGATCTGGGCGATGACTTCCGAGTACTCGGTCTCGCCGACCGGGGTGAACCCGACGCGCAGGAAGAACGCCTCCGGGCCGTCTTCTCCGGCCTCGTAGATGACGTTGACGTGGTCGAAGCCGCGCTCGCGGGCCTCTTCGAGCAGACTCTCGACCGCGAAGCGGCCGACGCCCTTGCCCTGACCCTCGGCGTCGACGTTGATACGCCAGAGCACCGAGCGGAAGTGCTCCTCCGGCGCGTCGGCATCGAAGTTCGCGCTGACGAAACCGACGACCTGATCGTCTTCAAGGACGACCCGCTGCCAGGAGGTCTGCGGATTGATGACCGTCGCTGCGATGCCGTAGGACACCGGAGCGAGGAACTGCTCCTGTCCGGGCTTGAGCGACAGGTTGTTCACGGCGACGATCGTCGCAGCGGAGAGTTCGACCATGCGCAGTTCGGACATAGTCACAGGCTAGCCCCTCGCAGGGGCGCCGCGCAGAAACATCGACTTTCGTCAGGGGTGCGCGCACCCGGCATGCCGGAAGTCGACGGCTGCGCGTCCTCGCGACGAACGTGCGCTCGGAGCGCCTCAGGTATCTTGGTATCGAGACAAATATGCCCTCGCGAACGGAGAACCTCCTGGTGACCGACGACGCCATCATCTACACCTACACGGACGAGGCTCCGGCACTCGCCACAGCCTCCTTCCTGCCGATCATCAAGGCCTACACGGGTCAGGCGGGCATCGAGGTCGAGACCCGCGACATCTCGCTCGGCGGCCGCATCCTCGCGGCGTTCCCGCAGAAGCTCACGCCTGAGCAGCAGGTCGGCGATTCGCTCGCCGAGCTCGGTGGTCTCGCCACCCTGCCCGAGGCGAACATCATCAAGCTCCCGAACATCTCGGCCTCGATCCCGCAGCTCAAGGGCGCGATCGCCGAGCTGCAGTCGCAGGGATATGACATCCCCGACTTCCCCGACGAGCCGTCCTCCCTCGAAGACAAGGACGTCCGTGCCCGGTACGACCGCATCAAGGGATCCGCGGTCAACCCCGTGCTGCGCGAGGGTAACAGCGACCGCCGGGCACCCCTGGCCGTCAAGAACTACGCCAAGAAGCACCCGCACCGCAACAAGCCGTTCGCAGAAGGGTCGAAGACCCGTGTCGCGACGCTCGGTCACGACGACTTCAAGCACAACGAGCGCTCCTGGGTCGCCGCTCACGACGACGTCCTGAGCTTCCGTCACACCGCCGCCGACGGCACCGTGACGATCCTCAAGGAGGGGCTCAAGGTCCTGCCTCGCGAGATCATCGATGCCACGTTCCTGTCTTCCGAGCACCTCGACGCGTTCCTCGCCGAGACGCTGGAGACGGCCAAGAACGACGACATCCTCTACTCGGTGCACCTCAAGGCCACGATGATGAAGGTCAGCGACCCGATCATCTTCGGCCATGTCGTGAGGGTGTTCTTCAAGGATGTCTTCGCTCAGTACGGTCACAAGCTCGCCGAGGCCGGCCTCAACCCGAACGACGGTCTGGGATCGATCCTCTCGGGCCTCGGCGCCGTCGCCGGTAGTGAAGAGATCGCCGCGGCCTTCGACCGCGCCCTCGCCGAGGGGCCGCGCGTCTCGTACGTGAACTCCGACAAGGGCATCACGAACCTGCACGTGCCGAGCGACGTGATCGTCGACGCCTCGATGCCCGCGCTCGTGCGCAACGGCGGCAAGCTGTGGGGCAAGGACGGCGGCGAGGCGGACACGCTCGCGGTCATCCCCGACTCCTCGTACGCGAGTGTCTACCAGGCGGTCATCGACGACGTGATCGCGAACGGCCCGCTCGACCCCGCCACCATCGGAACGGTCCCGAACGTGGGACTCATGGCGCAGGCCGCCGAGGAGTACGGCAGCCATGACAAGACGTTCGAGATCGCCGCGGCGGGCACCGTCCAGGTGCTCGACAGCGAGGGCACCGTGCTGATCGAGCACGAGGTCGGCGCCGGCGACATCTGGCGTGCGACCCAGACCAAGCACATCCCGGTCATGGACTGGGTCAAGCTGGCGGTCACCCGGGCTCGCGCCACGGGAGTCCCCGCCGTGTTCTGGCTCGATGCGAACCGCTCGCACGATGCGCAGATCATCGCCAAGGTGCACCAGGGTCTTGCGACGCTCGACACCAAGGGCCTCACGATCACGATCCTCGCCCCGGAAGAGGCCACGCGGTACACGCTCGCGCGCATGCGTCACGGCCTCGACACCATCTCGGTGACCGGGAACGTGCTGCGTGACTACCTCACCGACCTGTTCCCGATCCTCGAGGTCGGCACGAGCGCCAAGATGCTCTCGATCGTGCCGCTGCTCGCGGGCGGCGGGCTGTTCGAGACCGGCGCCGGCGGATCGGCTCCCAAGCACGTGCAGCAGCTCGTCGAGGAGAACTACCTGCGCTGGGACTCGCTGGGCGAGTTCTTCGCTCTCGCCGCGTCGCTCGAGCACTTCGCCGACCGCACCGGCAACGAGAAGGCGCGTGTCCTCGCAGAGACGCTGGATGCAGCCACCGGCACGTTCCTCGAAGAGGACCGTTCACCGGGCCGCGCACTCGGCACGATCGACAACCGCGGCAGCCACTTCTACCTCGGCCTGTACTGGGCGCAGGAACTGGCGAAGCAGACGAAGGATGCCGACCTCGCCGCGGCGTTCGCTCCGATCGCGGCGACGCTCGCAGAGAACGAGGAGAAGATCGTCTCCGAGCTCAACGCGGTGCAGGGCAAGGCTGTCGAGATCGGCGGCTATTACCGTCCGGACGATGCGCTCGTCACGGCCGTCATGCGTCCGTCCGCGACGCTGAACGGCATCGTCGACGCCCTCAGCTGACGACAGAGTAAAGGGGCCGGATGCGGAAGCATCCGGCCCCTTTTGCGTGTGATCGGAGCAGCAGCGAGAACCGGTCGACCGTGCGTCGACTCGATGCCGCCGCTCAGGAGGCGTCGGCGATCAGTTGTGGACCGAGACCTCGAGGCCGACCGGCGACCACTCGTACACGAACTTGGCGACGTCGATCGGCATGTTCACGCAACCGTGGCTGCGCGGAGAACCGAAGGCGTTGTGCCAGTACGTGCCGTGGAAGCCCTCGTCGCCGTTGAAATACGTGACCCAGGGGACGTTCGGCGTCTCGGTGATCGAGCCGTCGGGTTCGCGGCTCTTCATCGTCTGCATCCGCACGTGTGCGTAGACCTTGAAGTTCCCGGTGTCCGTGGGTGTCGCGCTCTTGCCCGACGAGATCTTCCACGAGCGCACCACGGCACCGTTCTCGATGAGCGTCGCGGTCTGAGAACCCAGATCGACGTCGATCTTGCGTACCAGGTTGACAGACTCGAACGGGGTCTCGGAAACCGTGATCGGGATGATGCCGTCTCCGGCCTCCAGCTTCGACGCGACTTCGGAGGCGAGGTTCGACGTGTCGCCGATCGCGCGCCCGTTGACGCCCGCGGACTCGGTGCGGAGGATCTTTCCCGCCGAGTCGACGATGTTCGTCGCGTTGACGGGAGCACGGTCGACCGCGGCGGGGAGCGCGGCGATCGTGGCCTGGATGGCCGTCTCGTCGGCGACGATGCGAAGCTCGCCGTCTTCGTCGACGACCGAGAACCAGGTCGAGGCGGTCGCGGCATCCACCGGGACGGTGCGCTCTTCGCCGATGTAGAAGCCGATCGTGCCGAGCATCGTGTTCAGCGAGGTCGCGACGGTCGTGGCGTCTTCATCGGTGACCGCCGGTGCGGCCTCGGCGGGGTCGCCGGAGAACTCGAGGCTGCTGCCGCCGTCGGCGATGGTGTCGACCATCGCGGCAGCCAGCGCGTCGATGTCGACGGCCGTGCCGGGGGCCGAGGGAGTGATCGTGTAGGCGGTCGTGGCGGGGTCGAACACGACGCCGGCGTCGAGAGGATCTTCGAAGCTCGACGGCACGGCCTCACGGAGTGCGGAGTCGGCCTTCGCCGGGTCGAGAGTGATGTCGGCGGGCACGGGGTCGCCCATCCACATGCTCACGTTCCAGAGCGGCCGTTCGGCGAACGCCTGATCGGCGAGAGCGGTCGCGTCGATGGTGGCGCCGAGGTCTGCTCCCGTGAGCACGGCGTCGTCGCCGGCTCCGGTGAGGGTGACCTCGGTCTGCGAGACGTGTGCCTGGATCGTGTCAGCCGCAGCACCCGGCGTGAGCCAGCCGACAGGAATACCGGCGACGGTCGTTCCCGGTGCGATGAGGATCATCGACGCAGCGCCTGCTCCGAGCGCGAGCACGCCGACTCCGAGGCCGATCCACAGGCCGAGGCGCTTCTTCTTGGGAGCCGGTTCGATGGGTGCCCAGGCGAGCTCCTGGTCTCCGCTGTTCGGCGGCATCGAGTCAGTGGGCGAATCGTCGCCGGAGTGCGTGGGCGCCACAATGGTCGGCTGGTCCCCGGAGGCGGTCGCCTCGGTCAGCTTCTCGGTCTTCGCATCCTGCGCTGAGATCAGATCGGTCACGAACTTCACCCCCCGGTTTCTCACGTGTCCTTAGCGATATGCTACGCGATCGCAGGTAACGGGGAGGCAACGGTCCATAGGTCGGGGTGAATCCGACGTCGATCAGTCCGAGACGACGGCGAGTCCGTCGATCTCGACCAGCATCTCTTCGCGGGGGAGGCCCGTGAAGACCGTGGTCCGCGACGGCAGTGGCACGCCGCTGGTGGTGTGGGCCGTGACGAAGTCGCCGTAGGCATCGTTCATGATCGAGAAGTCCTCGCGCGTGGTGAGGTAGACGCGCAGCATCACGACGTCGTCGAACGTGGCGCCCGAGGCCTCGACGATCGCCTTGACGTTCTCGAGCGTGCGAGTGGTCTGCGCGGCGACATCGCCGGGGAAGAGGTACTCGTTGGTCTGCGGATCGACAGGCCCCTGGCCGGAGACCTGCACGATCGGACCCTTGCGGATGCCCTGGGAGAACGTGTGGGCGGGAGCGGGGGCGGCGTCGGTCGAAACGCGGATCTTCGCAGTCATGCGACCAGCCTAGTAGCATTGTTAGATGCCTCTACAAATCCCGGATCCTCTTCTCGGCGCCTGGACCAAGGGTTTTCCGGCGCACGCCTCCGGCCTGCGTCTCTCGGAGGTGCCGGGCGCGGATCTGCGCCTGTCGGACCTGGTGACTCCGGTGCTGACCGTGCACGAAGCGGCGCTCTCCCACAACGAGTCGACCGTGTTCGGCTGGGCGGCGGCGCAGGGCGTGCTGCTGGCCCCGCACGGCAAGACCACCATGGCGCCGGCGCTCTGGCAGCGCCTGCTCGATGCGGGGGCGTGGGGGCTCTCGGTCGCGACGCCGTGGCAGGCGGAGGTCGCGGTCGACGCCGGGGTCAGAACCGTCCTGATCGCCAACGCCGTCACCGATGCCGCGTCGGCCCGCCACCTCGGCGACCTGCTCGCCGCAGACGACGCCCTCCGCATCCTCTGCTGGGCGGACTCCGTGGTGACCGTCGACATCCTCGCCCGCGCGCTCGCGGATGCCCCGCGTGCCCTCGACGTCCTCGTCGAACTCGGCGGTGTCGGAGGTCGCACGGGAGCACGCACCGTGGAGGAGGGCGAGACCATCGCGCGAGCGATCACCGCAGCGCCGGGCCTCCGACTCGCCGGCGTCACGGGCTACGAGGGGCCCTTCGGGCCGGATCGCAGTGCCGCCTCCGTCGCATCCGTCGACGCCTATCTGTCGACGCTCGTGCAGCTGCATGAGCGACTCACCTACCCGAACGACATCCGCCCCGTGCTCAGCGCCGGCGGAAGCGCGTTCCCCGATCGCGCGGCCGCGATCCTGGCTCCGCACCGCGGCGAGGCCGACATCGTGCTGCGGTCGGGGGCGTTCCAGATCCACGACGACGGCTTCTACTCGCGGATGTCGCCGTTCGGCGCGCTGACGTCGACGGAGCCGCTCCGCTCCGCCATGCATGCCTGGTCGCGGGTCGTGTCCCAGCCCGAGGACGGACTCGCGCTGCTCGACGCCGGGCGCCGTGATGTGCCGTTCGACCTCGACCTGCCGGTGCCGCAGAGCGTCGAGAGCGAGATCACCGCACTCAACGACCAGCATGCCTTCCTGAGTCTCGCGCCCGGCGCGTCGGTCTCGCAGGGCGATGTGGTGCGCCTCGGACTCTCACATCCGTGCACCGCCTTCGACAAGTGGCGAGTGGTCGCGGTCATCGACGACCCGGACGCCGCGGATCCCCGTGTCATCGGGGCGGTGGCGACATGCTTCTGAGCGGTGAGAAGCCGGTCAGGGTCTACCGGAGCGCTACGGTGGTCGACGGGACGGGGGCCGATCGCTTCGCGGCCGATGTCGCCGTAGAAGGCGCGCGTGTCGTCGCGGTCATCCGCGAGGGCGACGAGCGGGAGCTCGAGCTCCCGGCCGATGCGGTGGAGGTCTCCGCCGCAGGGCTGGTGCTCGCGCCAGGCTTCATCGACATGCACGCGCACAGCGAGCTGGCGGTGCTCCGGGGCGCGAGCCACGAGGCGAAGATCCGTCAGGGTGTGACGACCGAGGTGCTCGGGCAGGACGGCCTGGGCTATGCCCCCCTCGACGACGCGACTGCGGCGATCATCCCCGCGCAGATCGCCGGCTGGAACGGCCTTCCGGACGAAGTTCCGTGGCGGTCGATGGATGACCTGCTCGCTGCGATCGACGCCGTAGCCGTCGCCAACGCCGCGGTGCTCGTGCCCCAGGGCAATCTCCGCATGATGGTCGTCGGACACGAGAACCGTGCGGCGACCGCCGCCGAGATCACCGAGATGTCCGAGATCCTGGGCGCGGCGATGGAGGCCGGAGCGTTCGGCATGTCGAGCGGCCTGACGTACACGCCGGGGATGTATGCCGACACCGCCGAGCTCGAAGCACTCTGCCGGGTCGTCGCGGAGCGGGGTGGCTACTGGGCGCCCCACACGCGCAGCTATGGCGGGACGGCGCTCGACGCCTACCGTGAGGCGCTCGACATCGGCCGACGCACCGGATGCCCGATCCATCTCACGCACGCGACGATGAACTTCGCACCGAACCGCGGACGCGCGGCGGAGCTGCTCGCCCTCGTCGACGAGGCGATCCAGGACGGGGTCGACGTCACCCTCGATACCTACCCGTACCTCCCGGGTGCCACGACCCTCGCGGCGCTGCTGCCCAGCCGGCTCGCGGAGAGCGGCGATCTGCTGGGCACGATCGCCGCGCTCGACGACGCAGGGCGAGAGGGCGTACGCGTCGAGCTGGAACAGATCGGATGCGACGGATTCCACGGCGAGCGTGCCGACTGGGATGCCATCCAGATCTCCGGGACCGCCGACCCGGCGCTCTCGGGTCTGGTGGGGCTCACCATCGCCGAGATCGCCTCGTCGTCGGGCAGGCGAGCGGTGGACGTGGTGCTCGACACGATCCTCGCGGATGCCGGTGCGACGGGCATCCTCATGCACATCGGCGACGAGGACAACGTCCGGGCCATCATGCGTCACCCGCGCCACAGCGGCGGCAGCGACGGGATCCTGATCGGCGCGCGGCCTCATCCCCGAGGTCGAGGCACCTTCCCCCGCTACCTCGGGCACTACGTGAGAGAGCTCGGAGTGCTGACCCTCGAAGAGGCTGTCCGGCACCTGTCGGGCACACCGGCGTCGCGTCTGGGGCTCGACCGCGGCGATGCACCGCGGGGGATCATCCGCGAAGGGGCGACAGCCGATCTCGTGCTGTTCGACCCGGAGACCATCGCGGCGGGGGCGACGTTCGAGTCGCCGCACGGCGCCCCGCTCGGGGTGGTCGAAGTTCTCGTCGCCGGAGTGCCGGTGGTCACCGATGACTCGATCACGGGCTCGACACCGGGCCGTGCCCTGCGGATGCCGCCGCCCGCACACCGGGCCACCGTTCCTCTCGCGTCGTTCGAGATCGACGCGGCCGCACCACCGTTCCACTGGACGGAGCGCACGCCGGTCGACGCGCCTGCGCCGCTCGCCCCGACCGCGGCGCGTCTGGGGGCACTCAGGGAGAACGACGGAGCGACTCCTGCGATCACCCTCCGCGTCGACGAGTCCCTGGCGCAGGAGCGGTTCGCGAGCGGACGCATCGGCGACGAGGCCTTCCGGGTACAGGTCTCGGCATCAGGAGTCGAGGTCAGCGGCGCGAGCCCGGTCGGAGTCTTCCGAGGCGTGACGGTGCTGCGTCAGCTGCGCGAACCCGGCGCGGAGCAGTCTCGCATCCCCGCGGGAAGGTGGCAGGGCGCGCCGGCCTACGGCTGGCGCGGTGTGATGCTCGATGTCGCCAGGCACTTCCGTCCGATCGACGACGTGCGCCGACTCGTGGACCTGCTCGCCGACCACCACCTCACGGTGCTGCATCTGCACCTGACCGATGATCAGGGCTGGCGCTTCGAGGTGCCCGGGTTCCCGAGGCTGACCGGGATCGGCGCTCGCCGCGATTCGACGCAACGGGGGCACGGTCCGCTCGCCACCGTCGAACCCGGAGTGCACGAGGGGTACTACACGGATGCCGAGCTGCGCGATCTCGTCGCCTACGCCGCCGAGCGCTTCGTGACGGTGGTGCCGGAGGTCGAGCTGCCGGGGCACATCCAGGCTGGTCTCGCCGCCTATCCCGAGCTCGGCAACATCGACGTGGGCGAGCCGGTCACGACGCCGTGGGAGCGATTCGGCGTGAATCCTCGGACTCTCGCGCCGACGGACGAGGCTCTGGCGTTCGGACGCGCCGCGATCGACGCGCTGTGCGACTTGTTCGAGTCTCCGTGGATCGGGATCGGCGGTGACGAGGTCCCGGTGACCGAGTGGGCGCAGAGCCCTGCTGCGGGGGAGCGGATGCGCGAGCTGGGGCTCGAGACGCCGCACGACGTCCAACCGTGGTTCACAGCGCACTTCGTCGCCCATGTGCGAGCTCGGGGTCGCACAGCGCTGGCATGGGACGAAGTACTGGAGGGTGAGGTGCCCGACGGCGTCGAGATCCTCGCCTGGCGCGGCCCCGTGGCGATGCGGGCGGCGCTGCGGCGCGGCATCCCGGTCATCGCGTGTCCCGACCTCGAGGTGTATCTCGACTATCCCCAGTCCGATTCCGCCGAGGAGCCGATCAGGGTCGGGCCGCCGCTGCCGATCGAGCGCACATACACGCTCCGCATCGAGGAGGGTGCGCGCGGGGGTCAGGCCAACGTCTGGACGGAGCATCTGCCGACCAGGGATCGCATCGACTTCGCGATGTTCCCCAGGCTCGCGGCGATCGCGGAGCGCCTGTGGGACGGGGGTGACCCTCCTGCCTTCGAGGGCTTCGCGCGTCGCCTTCCCGCCCACCTCCGACGGCTCGCCGCAGCGGGTGTGCGGTATCGTCCTCTCGACGGGCCGACGCCTCTGCAACGTCGTCCCGGAGTTCCGGGAAAACCTCTCACTCGGGCGGCGCGGGAGGAGATCGTGGCGTGTCTCGTCGTCCGGCTGATCGACTCGTCCGCAAGCGCCGACGAGTAGCTCTCGGCATAATGTAACGTTTCCGTAACCCTCCCTGTGCTAAGTGAGGCAGGGGTTGCGTATTTTTTGTTCGTAAGGTCTACTAACAAACATGTCCGTATCGGATGACCCTCGTCCATCGACGTCGCCAGACTACGTCGCTGCGAGCGCACACGCCTTCGGCCCCGGGCGCCACCTGCGCTCGCGCTCCAAGGTGCTCCCGGAGCACGCGCGCGGCCACAACCGCGCGCTCGTCCTGCAGACGCTCTACCACTCCGGTGCCATGAGCCGGGCGGACCTCTCGCGCGAGACGGGACTGACGAGAGTCACCATCTCCGACCTCGTCGCCGAGTTCATCGCCGACGGCATCGTGATCGAGATGGGCGTCCGCGAGACCGTCGGGCCGGGCAAGCCCCCGATCCTGATCGACATCGATCGCGTGGGACACCAGATCATCGGCCTCGATCTGTCGGGTCCGAACGCCTTCACCGGGGCGCTGCTCAGCCTCGACGGCGATGTGCTCGAGCGCCGCGAGGTTCCGCGTCCGGAGACCGCAGACGGAGATGCCGCCTACGCGGCCACCCTCGAACTCGCGCGCGCGCTGGCCGCGACCGCGACACAGCCGATCCTCGGCGTCGGCATCGGCTCGCCGGGCGTCGTCCGCCCCGACGGAGTCGTGCTCAGTTCGCCGAACCTCGGGTGGACCAACCTGCCGCTCGAGGCCAAGCTCGGGATCGACCTCGATCTTCCCGTGCTCGTGCGCAACGACGCCAACGCCGCGGTCCTCGCCGAGTACACGTTCGGCGAGGCCAAAGCGGACTTCATGCTCATCAAGATCGGTCGGGGGGTGGGTGCCGGCGTCATCACCGGCAGCCAGCCTCTTCTCGGCAGCCGGTTCGCCGCCGGCGAGATCGGTCACGTCGTCGTCGGCACCGATGGCGGTCCTCGCTGCGCGTGCGGCAAGGACGGCTGCCTCGAGGCCTGGCTCAGCGAGACTCGTCTCCGCCCGGCCATCGACGCCTCTCCCGCATCACGCGACGAGATCCTCCGCGACGCGGGCACGCGCATGGGCATCGCGATCGCCCCGATCGTCGCCGCGCTCGACCTGTCTGAGGTCGTGCTCTCGGGCCCCGCCGACCTGCTCGACGGCGTGCTGATCGACGCCGCCGTCGAGACCCTCCACGCCCGCACCCTCGAGGGGGTCTTCGAAGACGCCCTCATCCGCCGCACGCAGCAGGATGACATCGTGCTCCGAGGCGCCGCCGTGATGGTGCTGTCCAGTCAGCTGGGCGTCTCGTGATGCGCGAGGGCGGCCCGAAGACGAGCAGGAGCGCCATCCGATGACGGATGCGATCGCCGTCGACCTCTCCGGTCGGCGGATTCGAGTGGGCCTGGACGTCGGCGGAACCAAGATCGACGCGGTCGCGGTGTCTCCTGAGGGAGACATCCTCGCCCGTCTCCGCCGTCCGACGGGATGGGGAGAGGACGCGGTCGTCGTCAGCATCGTCGACGCGGTCGATGCCCTGGCAGCCGAGGGCGGGTTCGCGCGGTCCGCCGTCGAATCGGTCGGCGTCGGCATCCCCGGTCTCGTCGACGCCGACACCGGACGCGTGCTGCACGCCGTGAACCTCGGTGTCGAATCGCTCGACCTCGCCGGGCACGCGGGGCGCCGGCTCGGGATCCCGGTCCGGGTCGAGAACGACGTGAAGGCGGCAGCTCTCGGCGCGGCCAGGCTCCGAGGCATCGACGGCTCCATGGCCTACCTCAATCTCGGCACAGGAGTCGCCGCCGGTATCGTCGTCGACGGCACCATCTGGCGCGGAGCGCGGGGAACGGCCGGCGAGGTCGGACATCTCTCGGTCGATCCGCGCGGACGCCTGTGCGGCTGCGGCCAGCGCGGGTGCATCGAGACGTTCTGCGGCGGAGGCGCCCTCGCTCGCGCCTGGGATCGTCCCGGCGCGCTGCCGGTGCGCGACATCCTCGACGCCGCAGACGCCGGCGACGACCGTGCCATGGCGCTCCGCGCCGATCTGTTCCACGGCGCTGCGGCAGCGGTGCGAGCGCTCGTGCTCTCGGCCGATGTGGAGCGGGTGATCATCGGCGGCGGCCTCACCTCGCTCGGCGATCGCCTCTACGAGGGCGTGTGCAGGGCCCTCCAGGGCGGAGCCGAATCCTCGGCCTTCATGCGTTCGCTGCACCTGGACGAGCGGATCGAACTGCTTCCGGCGGGCTCTCCCGCCGCGGCACTCGGTGCGGCCCTCGTCGGATCATCCGTTCCCTCCAAGGAGAGTGTGTCCCATGGCTGAAGTCGTCATCGTCGAGAACGCCGAAGCGGCAGGAGCGCTGGTCGCCGCCGAGATCGTCGAGCTGATCGACGGCCGTCCGGATGCGGTGCTCGGACTCGCGACCGGCTCGACCCCGCTTCCCGTGTACCAGGCGCTGCGCGCGCAGCTCTCCGGGCGTGACGTCTCGCAGGTCCGTGGCTTCGCTCTCGACGAGTACGTCGGCCTCGACCCGGCTCACCCTGAGAGCTACCGCTCGGTGATCACCCGCGAGGTCGTCGAGCCGCTCGGACTCGACCCTCGGCGCATCCACGTGCCGAACGGCGCCGAGGTAACCATCCAGCACGCCGGCGAAGACTACGAGACCGCCATCGACGCGGCCGGCGGCGTGGACCTGCAGATCCTCGGCATCGGCACCGACGGCCACATCGGCTTCAACGAGCCCGGCTCGTCGTTCGCCTCGCGCACCCGTGTGAAGACCCTCACCGAGCAGACTCGGGAGGACAATGCGCGCTTCTTCGATTCGATCGACGACGTTCCCATGCACTGCATCACTCAGGGACTGGGCACGATCCTGCGCGCGCGCCACCTGGTGCTGCTCGCCTTCGGCGAGGGCAAGGCGCAGGCCGTCGCGGATGCGGTCGAGGGGCCGCTCTCGGCCATCCTCCCCGGCTCGGCGATCCAGCTGCACCCGCACGCGACCGTCGTGGTCGACGAAGCTGCGGCATCGCGTCTGAAGCTCGCCGAGTACTACCGCTACACGTACGCGAACAAGCCTCACTGGCAGGGCATCTGAGGTCTCGGCGTCAGCGCCCCGTCGCGGGCCACGCGAGCGGGAGCAGGTGCTCCACACTGAGCGGTGCGAGAGGCAGCGTCTCGGCGTCGGTCGGCGTGATCCAGCGCAGCTCGGCGAGCTCTGCCTGCACGGCGACCTCGGCTGCTGCGATGGATACGGAGAACGCCTCGGCGACGACGCGGTGACCCGGTTCGTTCGCGGCCTCGGAGACGAACGTGCCCAACGGCTCCAGGTCGCCCTCGTCGAGGCGCAGCCCGAGCTCCTCGTGCAGCTCGCGGATCAACGTCTGCGACGGAGTCTCGCCCGGTTCGGGCTTGCCACCGGGCTGCATGAAGCGCGTCGTGCCCTGCTTGCGGACCACCAGCACCCGCCCTGCGTCGTCGATGATCACCGCGGCACTGACGTGGATGTCAGGCATCGACCGCAAAGACCTTGCCGGGGTTGAGGATGCCGAGCGGATCGAAGACACGCGTGATCTGCCGCTGCAGCTCCCACTGATCGTCGCCGAGCTCGGCGGCCAGCCAGCGGCTCTTCAGCGTCCCGATCCCGTGCTCACCGGTCAAGGTGCCGCCGAGCGCGATCGCCGCACGGAACAGCTCGTCTGCGGCGGCCCACACCTCGGCGGGCGGCTCCGCACCCTCGAAGATGAAGTTGGGGTGCAGATTGCCATCGCCGGCATGCGCGACGGTCGGGATGCTCATCGAGTATGCCTTCTCGATCCGAGCGATCTCGTCGAACATCGCCGGCATGGCGCTGCGGGGCACCGACACGTCTTCGATGAGAGTCGTGCCGAGAGCGGACATGGCCGGATGCATGGCACGGCGGATGGCCAGCAGACGCTCGCCCTCTTCGCGGTCATGGGAGACCTGAGTCACACCATGGTGCGCCGAGAGGATCGCCTCGATCGCCGTGGCCTCGGCGACGGCCGCAGGCCCATCGGTCTGGATGGTCAGCTGAGCGCTGCCGGCCACCGGCGAGGGGAGCTCGAGCAGCGCGGCCACGGCGGCGAGGCTTGCGGCATCCATGAGTTCCATGATCGACGGCTGGAGGCCCGACGCGGTCACGGCGGCGGAGGCGGCAGCGGCGGAGCGGACATCGGGGAAGGTCGCGGTCACCGTGCAGGTCGTGCCCACGACGAGCCGGCGCAACTTCAGCGTGGCGCCGACGACGACGCCGAGCGTGCCTTCCGAGCCGATCACGAGCGAGGTGAGATCGAGTCCGGTGACGCCCTTGACGCTGCGATGGCCGAGGTGCAGCAGACGTCCGTCGGCGAGCACCAGGTCGAGCCCGAGCACCGCATCGCGGACCACACCGTATTTCGCGCACAGGAGCCCGCCCGCACCGGTGGCGATGTTGCCGCCCACGGTCGAGATCGCGCGGCTGGCGGGGTCGGGCGCCCACCACAGGCCGTGTTCGGCGAGGCGGTCGTTGAGTTCGGCGTTGAGGATGCCCGGTTCGACCACCGCGAGCAGGTCATCGGCGCGGATCTCGTGGATCGCGGTCATGCGCCGGGTGGAGAGGACGATCTCGCCCTCACCGCCGTTCGCAGCGCCGGCGAGGCCGGTTCCGGCCCCGCGCACGACGACGGGTGTGCGCGTCTCGGTGGCGATCCGCATCACGAGCTGGACGTGCTCGACGGTCTCGGCGTGCACGATCGCCAGCGGGCGGCCGGGTGCCGCGTGCCCGGACTTGTCGGCGCGAGCGTCGTCGAGGGCGGCCGGGGTCGTGTCGACGAGGTCACCGAGAAATCCGACCAGCTGTTCGAGCACACTCATGCGATGCGGCGCCGTCCGCTGACCACGCCGGCGCCGACGGCGACGACCGCGAAGGCGATGCCGACGACCGGCTGCTCCATCAGCCACCAGGCGATCGTCACTCCGACGTAGATCAGGAGCTCGACGGCCGCGCGGAGGAACGGGTGCAGACGGAGAACCGGACGGGGGGAGAGGAAGAGGGCCCAGACCAGGATCACCACGAGGGGTGCGCCGATGCCGATGACGATGTTCCAGGGGAACGACCAGAGAGCGAAGCCCCACAGAGCGAGGGTGCCGACGGCGACGACCAGGATGATCGAGCGGACGATGTCGAGGGCAGCGAAGTTCGGGCGGTCGACGCCGGGTACTGAGGCGGGATCCTGGGGCATGCATCCAGTCTATTCGCCGCAGACGCAGCGCTATTCGCCGCAGACGCAGGGTCAGAGCGCGGGTGCGGCCTCGTCGACGACCGTTGCGGGCTCGGTCGGGACGGTCTGCTGCACGGGGGCCGATGTCTCGACGGGGCCCGATGTCTCGACGGGGGCCGGTGCCTCGACGGGAGCCGGTGCCTCGACAGGGGCCGGTGCCTCGACAGGAGCCTGCTCTTCGACGCGGGCGGTCTCGACCGGTGCAGCTGCGGGGTCTGCGGCTGCGGGGTCTGCGGGTGCCGGGTCTGCGGGTGCCGGAGCTGCGGCGTCGCCGAGGGTGTCGATGGCGAGCGCACAGAAGATGCCGGGATCGAATCCGTTGAGACTCCGCAGCGTCGTCGTGGTCGGTGCGCCCGTGGCGTCACCCGACACGTAGAAGAACTCCACGCTCGCGTTCGCGCAGATCTGCTGCAGGGACGGTCGCAGGTCGATGAAACCCTGCCCCAGCGTCGGGTCGGCCTCGGATGCCGCGAGCGTGGCCGTGCCGTTGCCCCCGGTTCCGCCGTCGATCCGGGAGCTCACGACCGCCCCTGCCGGACCGGACACCGGAACGACGTAGTGAGTGATGACCAGGTCTCCGTCGAGGAACTCGAACTCCACCGTGGCGCCGTCGAAGGCCGGAGCGCCCGCCGGAAGACCCGGATCGGTCGGATCGACGGGATCGGTGGGATCGGTCGGATCCGTCGGATCGACGGGATCGGTCGGATCCGTGGGATCGGTCGGTTCCTCAGGCGTACCCGTATCCACGGGCGGTGCGGGCTTCACCGTCTCGACCGGAGCAGTCGGCGCCGCGAGTGCGGGAGCCGTGTCCTCGGCGGGTTCCGGGGTCACCGGGGCCTCGACGGGCGGTGTCTCGGGCTGCTTCTCAGGCTCGGTGTCGTCGACGATCACGGGCTTGTCCTCGGCCATCGCCTCGTCAGGGCCGACATCGGAGCTGATCGATGAGGAATCGCTGTCGCCCGCGCTCGGCAGAGACGCCGCCGGGTTCGCTCCTGCGAGTCCAGGGATGATGGTGGCCGCGGCGACGACGCCTGCCACGACGAGAGCGGCGGATCCGGCACCCACGAGCGCGCCGACTCCGCTGAAGATGCCGCCGCTGGTCGCGGCGCCGGCGCCTCCGCCCGCACCGCCTCCGGCCGAGCCGCCCGCACCGCTGCCGGCGACGCCGCCGCCGGATGCGGCTCCTGCCCCTCCTGCGACCGCTGCGCCCTGGGTGATGCTCGACGGCATCGCCGCGAGCGCGACGATCGGCGTGCCGCCACCCTGGAGGGTGGCGAGGTAGCCCGCAGAGCCGGCCACACCGAGAACGAGCGGGAGCAGCACGAGTGCGAGCCGCTTCGACACATCCTTGGCTTCAGCGGCGACGATCATGCAGCGTGCGCAGTCGTCGAGATGCAGTTCGAGTCGCTTGTGATCGCGGGTGCTGAGGTTGCCGCGCGAGTATGCGCCGAGGTGCTCGATGGTCCACTGGCAGTCCGAGCCCGGTGCCGCGCTGCGCAGGTGCGCCTGGATCCACGCCTCGCGGAGTCCCTCGCGTGCGCGGAACGCGAGCTGGGAGACGGCGCCAGCCTTCATCCCGAGCAGCGGGCCGGCCTCCTGCGGCTTCATCTGCTCGATCTCGGTGTACCAGAGCACTTCCTGCCAGCGGGAGGGGAGACTGCGGAACGCCTGAGCGGTCAGGCTGCGGTCGAGGGCCTCGTTGGCGGCCTGATCCGTGCTGTCGGGATCTGCGACGGTGTCGAGCTCGTCGATCGCCGACTCGCGGCGAGACCGTCCCCACGCGGCGGCGGTGTTGCGGATGCTCGTGAACAGGTAGGCGCGGAACGAGCCGTTCGGGCCGCCGCCCTTGATGATCGCCTGATAGATGCGGGTGTACGACTCCTGCACGAGGTCGTCGGGATCGATAGACGACGTGATCGACCGCGCGACGGACATCCCCGATGGGTAGTGCCGTCTCCAGAGTTCCCCGAACGCCGCCGCGTCACCCGAACGGGTGCGCAGGACGAGATCGGCGTCTGCGATCGATTCCTCGTGCGAAGTGCTGTCCTGGTCCACTGTCATCCATCTGTCGTGGAGCGCGAGTGCGCCTCCACATGAAGAGACGCGTGAACCCCATTTTCATCACGCGTCTTTTCCATTCTCCCTCCAATCTCCCAGGGTCGCCACCCCTCGAGGAAAACTTCGTTCACCCGAGGGTTCATGAGGAAATCCCAGATCAGGGGGAGAAGCGATCGGCTCACGCCAGAATCTCGAAAAAAAATCTGAGAAGTCGCGTAATGAATCCGGTTCGTCTTCGTCTCATCCCATAGAGACAGCCATGGAGCTCCACCGGGGGGCGGAGCTCAGGCGCTGGTGCAAGGGGCAAGTGCACCGGCATGGCGGGTCGGGCACCTCGGGGGAGGAGCGCTCGGCCCGCCAGCTCTCGACGTGGGGGGAATGTGACGGGGCCGCCGCTCTGGGGAACGGCGGCCCCTCACCCACGAGGGGCGCGACCGGAGAATGCCGAGCTGCGCGTCGATGCGCGCGCGGCGTCCGCTCATGGCCGGTCGCCCACCCACACGCGCACGACGCGCAGCTGTGCATCCAGCAGCACCGCGTCTCCCACGAAGCCGTCGACGAGGCGTCCGAGCCTGTCGCCGTAACCGATCGCGCGGGCAGGGGTCGCGGTCAGCGCCCGTATCGCCTCGGGCAGCGCGACGCCCGCGGCGATCGCCCCGCGCAGCGCGGCATCCTGTGTGAGGGTCGAACCCGCGATCGAGCCGGTGTCGTCGGCGCGGGCGATGCCGTCCTTCACCGTCACGCTCACAGCACCCAGGTCGTAGTGGCCGTCGTCGCTCCCGGCCGCCGCCATCGCGTCGGTGATGAGCGCGACGCGCCCCGGCGCGGAATCGAACACGAGCTTGATCACGTGCGGATCGAGGTGCACGCCGTCAGCGATCGCCTCGAGCACGACCCGGTGGTCGGCGGCCGCAGCGAGCACAGGCCCCGGGGCGCGGTGGTGGATCCCGGGCATCGCGTTGAACGCGTGTGTCAGCACGGAGGCGCCGGCCTCGAAGGCGGCGACCGCGATCGCGTCGTCCGCACTCGTGTGGCCGACGGCGGCCGCCGCACCGGAGTCGACGATCAGCCGGATGGCGTCGAGCCCGCCGGGGAGCTCGGGCGCGATCGTGACCTGTCGGATCGTGCCTCGGCCCGCCGCGAGCAGTCGTGAGACATCTGCGCCGATCGGGTTCCGGAGCAGCGTCGGCTCATGGGCGCCGTGGTGAGCGGGGTCGAGGAACGGGCCCTCGAGATGCGAGCCGAGGATGTCGGCATCCGTCTCCATGAGATCGGCGATCTCGCCGACCCGCAGCGCGAGGTCATCGAGCGGCGCGGTCACCAGTGAGACGACCGCGCGCGTGGTGCCGTGCTCGCGATGCAGCGCTCGAGCCGTGCGAATCGCCCCGACGCCGTCGTCGAACGACGCACCGGCACCTCCGTGGCCGTGGATGTCGATGAACCCGGGGGCGAGCACGGCGTCCGTCCCGGCGACCGCCTTCGCATCGACGACCTGATCGGCAGGGACCCAGCTGGCGCCGACGCCACGCGAGACGACTCGACCGTGCTCGATCCGCACCCAGGCATCGTCGACGATCGCGCCGTCGTCGACGAGCCTGGCCGAGTGGATGACGAGCGAGCCCGTCGCAGAGGAAGCGGGCGTCATCGGGTGCTCCAGGGGATCTCTTCAGCGGGGTGGAAGTCGACGTCCGACGCCTTCCACAGCGGCGCCATCGAGCCGAGACGCACGCGGAACGACTCCCAGTCGCGCTCGGCCGCCGTGCGCGGGGACCACGCGACCTCGGCCTGCGCGGCAGCGCGAGGGAAGACGAGCCGCTCGACCTCGGAGAACGTGCGCGTGGTCTCGCTCCACAGCGGCGCCTCGACGCCGAGGATCGCGGTGTCGGGAACGTCCAGCACTTCGGTGGGCTCCCACTCGTACGCGGAGCGGACGTCGATGGTCCCGGCCCAGGCGAGCCCGAGGGGATAGTCGGCCGAGTACTTCATGTCGAGGTATGCGACGTCGGCCGCCGACATGATGAGCGCCCCACCTCGTTCGACGAAGTGCATGGCCTCGGCGGCGTGAGTGCCTTCCGGAGTGGTCTTGCCCCAGTACTGTCCGACGGTGCCCTCAGCGATGTGGTCCGCGGCGCCGACCTCGTGCCAGGCGAGGGGGATCTTGCCCTCCTCGACGACGATCGCGGTTGCACGCTCGACGAACAGGTCGAAGTCCGCCTGCGGTGTGCCCAGTGACTCGTCCCCGCCGATGTGGATGTACGGGCCGGGGGTGAGCTCGGCCAGTTCTCGCACGACGTCCCGCACGAACTCGTAGGTGCGCTCCTCATGGATGCGGACGCTCGAATGTCCGACTCCCCACCCGAGATACGGTTCACCGGCGACGGGCAGCGGCTGCCCGAGGCGCTTCGATTCCGCGAGCAGGCCGTCGTTCATGACCGGGGCCTCGACGAGCTCGGGGTACGCGACGCCGATGGCGTGGGTGTGCCCGGGCAGATCGACCTCGGGGATCACGAGCATGTGTCGCTCCGCGGCGTAGGCCACGATCTCGCGGTAGTCGTCCTTCGAGTAGAAGCCGCCGGGGTCGCCGAGCGACGCGGTCGAGGAGGCGAGCTCCGTGAGCTTCGGCCACGAGTCGATGTGGATGCGCCAGCCCTGATCATCGGTGAGATGCAGGTGCAGTTGATTGAACTTGAGGGCGCTCGTGCTGTCGATGAACTTCTTGACCTCGTCGACGGAGAAGAAGTGACGCGTCACATCGAGCATCACGCCGCGGCGTGCGAACCGGGGCGAGTCGGAGATGTCGACGCGGAGGAGGCCCCAGCCGTCGTCGTCCTCGCGGAGCAGCTGCAGCAGCGTCTGGACGCCGTAGAAGAGGCCCGCCTCGTCGCCGCCCACGATCTCGACGGAGTCCGCGACCGTGAGGGTGTAGCCCTCGGAAGCTGCTGCCTCCGCGTCGACGCGCAGGACGATCTCGCCCTCCGTGCCGGAATGTGCGAGACGGATGCCGCTGCGACGGGCGACCGCATCGATCAGGTGATCGGCGACTGGCGAGTCGCCGATGACTCGAGCAGTCGCGGCGAGGGGCATCCGGCCATCACCGACGGCGACCGAAGCGGGCAGGGGAACGAGAGGCAACGGATGGGGAAAGACCATGAACAAAACCTACCCTGCGTCGCGTCGGCAGCACAGGGGAATCCGCTATGCTTTCACACGTCGCGACTGGCGTCTGGGTGGACTACCACCGGGGAGCGACTGACCACGGAATTCGACCGCGCGCCTGGGCCGATAGGTATACCCCTTCGAAAGCCGTTGTCAGAGGAGCATGTCATGACCGACCGTTACTTCAACGCCCCGCTCGCCGAGGTCGACCCCGAGATCGCCCAGGTCCTCGACCGTGAGCTCGCGCGCCAGCAGACGTTCCTCGAGATGATCGCATCCGAGAACTTCGTCCCCGTCTCGGTGCTGCAGGCGCAGGGGTCTGTGCTCACGAACAAGTACGCCGAGGGCTACCCCGGCCGCCGTTACTACGGAGGCTGCGAAGAGGTGGACGTCGCGGAAGAGCTCGCGATCCAGCGCGCGAAGGCTCTGTTCGGTTCGGAGTTCGCCAACGTCCAGCCGCACTCGGGTGCATCCGCCAACGCCGCCGTGCTGCACGCCATCGCGCGCCCCGGTGACACGCTCCTCGGACTCGCCCTCGACCAGGGCGGGCATCTGACGCACGGCATGAAGATCAACTTCTCGGGCCGTCTCTACGACATCGTCGCCTACGGCGTCGACCCGGAGACCTCGACGATCGACATGGACGAGGTCCGTCGCCTCGCCATCGAGCACAAGCCGAAGGTCATCATCGCCGGCTGGTCGGCATACCCCCGCACGCTCGACTTCGCCGCCTTCCGCGCGATCGCCGACGAGGTCGGTGCGCTGCTCTGGGTCGACATGGCGCACTTCGCGGGCCTCGTCGCTGCAGGGCTGCACCCGAACCCGGTACCGCACGCGCACGTCGTCTCGTCGACCGTGCACAAGACGATCGGCGGTCCCCGTTCGGGCTTCATCCTCACGAACGACGCCGACCTCGCGAAGAAGATCAACACGGCCGTGTTCCCCGGGCAGCAGGGCGGACCCCTCATGCACGTGATCGCGGCGAAGGCGACCGCGTTCAAGCTCGCGGGCACCCCTGAGTTCAAGGAGCGTCAGGAGCGCACCCTGCGCGGAGCGGCGATCCTCGCTGAGCGTCTCTCGCAGCAGGACGTGAAGGACGCGGGTATCGGCGTGCGCTCAGGCGGCACTGACGTGCACCTCGTGCTCGTCGATCTTCGCGACGCCGACATCGACGGCAAGCAGGCGGAAGACCTCCTGCACGACATCCACATCACCGTCAACCGCAACGCGGTGCCGAACGACCCGCGCCCGCCCATGGTCACCTCGGGCCTGCGCATCGGAACTCCGGCGCTCGCGACCCGCGGTTTCGGCGACGCCGAGTTCACCGAGGTCGCCGACGTGATCGCGCTCGCACTGCTTCCCGGTGCCGATGTCGAGGCACTCCGTGCTCGTGTCGACGCGCTCGCCGCAGCCTTCCCGCTCTACCCGGAACTGCAGCAGTGACCGCGAAGATCCTCGACGGCAAGGCGGCGTCGGCCGCGATCAAGGCCGAGTTGACCGAACGGGTCGCCGCCCTGAAGGCGAAGGGCATCGTCCCCGGCATCGCGACCGTGCTCGTCGGTGCCGACCCCGCCTCCCAGCTCTACGTCGGCATGAAGCACCGTCAGTCCGAGGCGATCGGGATGAACTCCATCCAGCGCGAGCTGCCGGCCGACGCGACCCAGGCCGACGTCGAGGCGCTGATCGATGAGCTCAACGCCGATCCTGACTGCCACGGCTACATCGTGCAGCTGCCGCTGCCGAAGCACATCGACACGGATGCGATCCTCGAGCGGATCGACCCGGCGAAGGACGCCGACGGACTGCACCCGACCAACCTCGGCCGGCTCGTGCTCAACGTCAACAGCCCGATCCACACGCCGCTGCCGTGCACGCCGCGCGGTGTCATCGAGCTGCTGCTGCGCAATGACTACGACCTCAAGGGCAAGCACGTGGTGGTCGTCGGGCGTGGCGTGACGATCGGCCGCTCGATCGGACTGCTGCTGACCCGCCGCGACCTCAACGCGACGGTCACGCTCACGCACACCGGCACGGTCGACATGCCGCGCTACCTCCGGGAGGCCGACGTCATCGTGGCGGCCGCGGGGGTCAAGCACCTCATCCGCGCCGAGGATGTGAAGCCGGGCGCCGCCGTGCTCGACGTGGGAGTGACGCGCGAGACCGACCCCGAGACCGGCAAGAGCCTGGTCTACGGAGACGTGCACCCCGGTGTCGCCGAGGTCGCGGGCTGGGTTTCGCCCAACCCGGGCGGCGTCGGGCCGATGACGGTGGCGCTTCTCATGACCAACGTCGTCGAGGCGGCCGAACGCCTCGTCTGAAGGAC
>Ga0308166_1001451_pt1 | contig 25059 bp, 22 predicted proteins | sample PhyCR2_2_FD_202137 | JGI IMG/M metagenome (GOLD analysis project Ga0308166, IMG submission 202137) | Phyllosphere microbial communities from UC Gill Tract Community Farm, Albany, California, United States - DLSLCC.R2 | ecosystem: Host-associated > Plants > Phyllosphere > Unclassified | place... | reverse complement strand
CCCGAAGACGCACTCGAAGACCAGGAAGTATCCGCCGATGCTGCCCACGGCCAGCAGGCCGGCGCCGGCGAGCAGCATGGCCACGGAGCTGGCTACGAGAAAACGGCGACGGACCAGCACGGCGGCCAAGCCGAAGAGCAGCAGGACGATCCATTCGTATCCGCGGATCGCGGACCATGGGGGATTGGCCAGTCCCGAAAGATGCAAGATGACGGTGAGCACCAGATAGGTGCCGACGACCTCGGGTTCCTTGTCTCCGCTGCCCATCCGCCGAATGAAGTTCATGCTTCCAGCATCCCCGAACTGGCTGCCCGCCGGTATCCCCCTTAAGGAGGAGAAAGCGCAGCCCACTGGCCGATACCGCGAATCGGCAGGGCGCGGAACAGTGGAAACCATGGACATCATGACGAGCAATCCCGAACTATCCCTTCTCATCCTGGCGCTGATCGACTCGACTAGCATCGGCACCCTGGTCATTCCGCTGTGGCTGCTGCTGCGGGGGCGCCGCGAAGCCATTGCCAAGGTCCTGGCCTACCTGCTGGTGATCGCCGGATTCTACTGGATCGTCGGGGTGCTGCTGCGCAGCGGGTTACTGCTCATCGATCCCGGCATCTTCCAGCACCGGATCTTCCGGCTGGCCGGAATGGCGGTCGGGGCGCTGATGATCATCTGGGCGCTCACCTACCGCACCGATGCGCAGAAGGAAGCCAGCGCACGGAAGAAAGCCATCGCGCATAGCGGCGCGGCACCTGAAGGACCGGCACCGAGCCCGGCGGACGCAACCGGCCAGGTGCCGCGGCGCTTGCGCAGCCGTTTGGGAACTGCGCTGGATACCCGCACCGGGCTGATTGCCCTGGCCCTGTTCGCCGGCCTCTTGGAACTGCCCACGATGCTTCCCTACCTGGCGGCCGTCGGGGTGATGCAGGGTGCCGGCTGGGGCACCAGCGTGCAGCTGCTCGCGCTGATCGGCTACTGCTTGGTGATGATCGTCCCGGCGTTGGTGCTGGTTGGCGCCCGTGCGCTCGCCGGCCCGCGCATCGAAGCCTGGATGCAGAAGATGGGGGCCAAAGCCTCGGCCTACGCCCAGGAAACCCTTGGCTGGGTGGTGGGCATCGGCGGATACTTGCTCATTCGCGCATGCCTTTCCGGGCAGGACCTGCACAGCTTGTTCGGCTAACCACGCTGTGGGCGAAAGCGCGGGCCGCCAATTGGCTTGCGGTGGGCAGGTGGTGCGAGAATTGGTGCTATGGAACCTCTAGGCAGCAGCGCGAAGCAGGGCAAGAAGATCTCCCTGAACGCATCAACATTGGCAATGGCCGTTATGGTCATCGTTCTTCTGGTGGCAGTGGTCTTCGCCGCCAACTCCAACGAGATCGTCGGCTGGTTTGTTGTCGTGATTTCCGCTGGCTGGCTGCTGCTGGCCGCCTTCATGATGTTCGGCCTCAAGCGTGGGGCCGATCGGATCAACACCTCCTTGCGTGAAGCCACCGCCGCGGCCACCCCGCGTGCCCAGGCCGGCACCGTGGTGGTTGATGAGTCCACCAGCCAGCGCGATATGAAGCTGGACCACTCGTTCAAGATCGTCCAGGTCCAGGCCCGCGTGGTCTCCGAACAGCGTGCGGCCAACGGCCCGGAGTCCGAGGCGATGATCGATCGGGCACTGGAGACAATCCAGATGACCGCCGCCAATGCGCGGGACATGATCAAGCCGGCCAAGCCGATGGACGGCGAAATAATCGACTAACACTTTGGGGCAACGCACACGCGTTGCCCTTTCTCTTTCGGCTCAGAGGTGATCAACGCGTAATTGGTCGCAGAATTTTGTAAGCTGGTTAGGTGATACCTACCAGCGTGGAAATTCTGAGCAAGGACGCCGGCGCACTACGCGTAGCGTCGGTCAACGTTAACGGCATTCGCGCCGCCTATAAGCGCAATATGGCCGACTGGATTGCCGCCCGCGACGTGGACATCCTCTGCCTGCAAGAAGTGCGCGCACCGGATCAAGTCCTGCGCGATCTGATCGGCGAGGGCTGGCACATTTTGCATGCCGAAGCCAAGGACAAGGGCCGCGCTGGCGTGGCTGTACTCTCGCGCCTTCAACCGGTTGCCGTGCGCGAAAACATCGGCGAGGAGTACTTCGCAGAATCCGGCCGTTGGGTCGAAGCAGACTTCGCGGTCAACGGCGAGATCTTCACCGTCGTCTCCGCCTATGTGCACTCCGGCGAACTTGGCACCCAGAAGCAGGAAGACAAGTACCGCTTCCTGCAGCGCATGAACGTGCGCCTAGTCGAGCTGAAAAATGAGAAGGACCATGTTCTGGTGGTGGGCGATCTGAACGTCGTGCACACCGAAAAGGACATCAAAAACTGGAAGCCGAACCATAATAAGCGCGCCGGTGTGATGGACGAGGAGATCGCCTACTTTGACGGCTTCTTCGGTGAGACGGGCTACAAGGACGTGGCGCGCCAGCTGGCCGGCGACGTACAGGGACCGTACACCTGGTGGTCCTTCCGTGGGCAGGCCTTCGACAACGACGCAGGTTGGCGTATCGACTACCATATGGCCACCCCCGCCCTTGCCGACAAGGCCATCAAGTCCCACGTAGACCGTGCCTCGGCCTACGATTTGCGCTTCTCCGACCACTCACCGCTGGTCGTCGACTACCAGTTCTAAGGAACCACAATGAACACCAACCGTTCTCGCGTCCTCTCGGGCATGCAGCCATCGGCCGATTCGCTGCACCTAGGCAACTACTTGGGCGCACTGGTCAACTGGGTTAAGGCCCAGGACGAGTACGAGGCGTTTTTCTTCATTCCGGACATGCACGCGATCACCACGCCGCAGGATCCACAAGCGATGCGCACTCGCACCCGGGTGACCGCTGCCCAGTACATCGCTGGCGGCATTGACCTGGACAAGTCCACCTTGTTTGTCCAGTCCCAGGTGCCCGAGCACGCACAGTTGGCCTGGGTGCTCAACTGCATCACCGGCTTTGGCGAAGCCAGCCGGATGACCCAGTTTAAGGACAAGTCCTCCAAGGGTGGCGCGGATGCCGCCAGCGTGGGCCTATTCACCTACCCCATCCTGATGGCTGCGGACATTTTGCTCTACCAGCCACAGGGCGTGCCGGTGGGCGATGATCAGCGTCAGCACGTGGAACTGGCTCGCGACTTGGCCAAGCGCTTTAACCACCGATTTGGTGAGACCTTCACCGTGCCCGAGGCCTTCATTCCCAAAGAGGGCGCACGCATTTATGACCTACAGAACCCGACGTCCAAGATGTCCAAGTCGGCTGAGTCGCCCGCTGGCCTGATCAACGTGCTCGACGAACCGAAGCTGATCGCCAAGCGCATCAAGTCCGCGGTCACCGATGCCGGGTCCGTGGTGGCTTATGACAAGGCCGAAAAGCCTGGGGTATCCAACCTGCTTGATATCCTGGCCGCCGTGACCGGCAAGCACGTTCCGGAACTGGTCAACGAGTTTGAGGGCAAGATGTACGGTCACCTCAAGGTGGCCGTGGCCGAGGCCGTGGTGGAAGCGCTGACCCCGGTCCGCACCCGCACCCTAGAGCTGCTTGATGATCCTGCGGAGCTTGATCGCCTGCTGCTCGCCGGTGCCACCAAGGCCCGCGAAGTCGCCTCGAAGACCGTGGCCGACGTATACCAGAAGGTCGGCTTCCTGCCGCCGTTGGGTATCTAGGAATCAGATGGTTTACACCCTGGGCGTAGTGATCCCGGTGCCACAACCGCACCGGGAGACTTTACGTGCCTGGCGCCGGGAATTCGGGGGAGCGGCGACCGAGGTCATCGCCCCACATATCACCTTGGTCTCGGGCTCGTACCTGCATTCATGGGAGAAGGCGGCGGCCCAGGTGCGCCGAGTAGCAGCCACGGTGGAGCCTTTCACCATCCAGCTGGGTCCGGCTCGAACCTTCCGGCCGGCCAGTGACGTGGTTTTCTTGCCGCTAGAAACCGGCACGGATGAATGCTGGAAGCTGCATCGTGCGCTGCTGGGCGACGCACTGCGGCACGAATCAGCCTTCGCCTACCATCCGCACCTGACCATCGCCCAGAACGTGCCTGCGCGGCAATTGGACGCCGCGGAGGCTGCGTTGGGTCAGGCGCATCTGTCCTTCGCGGCGGATCGCATCCATTTGTTCGATACCCGTGGCGGGGATTGGAACTTCAGCGAGGACATCGCATTGGGCTCCTAGGCTCCCAAAATGCCATGCAGAAAACGCCAGCCTCAAGGCTGGCGTTTTCTGTGCTCACTGGCGGTTTACTTCTGGCGGACGTTGGCCTCGATCTTCGCTCCGGTGTCCGCGTCGATGTTCTTCCAGTACTCGATCGCGTTGGACAGCACCGGTTCGATGACCCCGTCCAGCGCCCCGGTGACAGTTTGGACCAGTTCGGCGCGCTGGGCATCATCCATCACCTCGCGGACCAGAATGCCGGGCTGGACGAAGTCCCCGTCGTCCTTGCGCACCGTGTAGGCCTCGCGGACCAGTTCGCCGTCGGACTCGAAGGAAGTCTCCGCCGGACCGGTTTCATCGCTCCACGAGTCCCCAAAGGAGTTTGGCGCGTAGACGCTGCGATCGCCGGTGTGCTCGTAGGTCATATTCCCTTCGAAGTTGTACGAGTGCACCGGGCACTTGGGCTTGTTCACCGGCAGCTGCTGGAAATTGGTGCCGATGCGGTAGCGCTGTGCGTCAGCATAGGCGAAATTGCGTCCCAGCAGCATCTTGTCCGGGCTCATCCCCATGCCCGGGACCATGTTCCCGGGGGAGAAGGCTGCCTGCTCGATCTGCGCGAAGAAATTCTCCGGGTTCTTATTCAGCGTCATGGTGCCGACCTTGATCCGCGGGTAGTCCTTCTTGGACCAGACCTTGGTCAAATCGAAGGGGTTGAACCGGTAGGTCTTCGCTTCCTCGTACGGCATGACCTGCACGTACAGGTCCCACTGCGGGAAATTGCCGGCCTTGATCGCTTCGAACAGGTCGCGGCGGTGGAAATCGGCGTCGGCCCCGGCCAGTTCCTCGGCCTGTGCCCCGCTCATGGTCTCGAACTTCTCGGACTGCTTGTTCAGGAAGTGGTACTTGACCCAGAACTTCTCGCCGGCTGCGTTGACCCACATGTAGGTGTGCGAGCCGTAGCCGTTCATCTCGCGCCAGGTCTTGGGCAAGCCGCGCTGGCCCATGATGTAGGTGACCTGGTGGGCGGATTCGGGGTTCTGCGTCCAGAAGTCCCACTGCATTGTGCCATCGCGCAACCCGGAATCGGGAAGCCGCTTCTGCGAGCGGATGAAGTGCGGGAACTTCATCGGGTCACGGACAAAGAAGACCGGGGTATTGTTGCCGACCAGATCGAAATTGCCTTCGGTGGTGTAGAACTTCATCGCGAAGCCGCGCACATCGCGCCAGGTGTCCGGTGAGCCCAGCTCGCCGGCGACGGTGGAGAAGCGCATCAGTGCTTCGGTTTTCACCCCGGGCTGGAACAGCGCCGCCTTGGTGTACGCCGAGATATCTTCGGTGGTTTCGAACTCTCCGAAGGCTCCGGCGCCCTTGGCGTGCGGACGGCGTTCGGGCACGTTCATTCGGTTGAAATGCTGCAGGGTCTCGATCAGGTGGTGGTCGTGCAGCACGATCGGCCCGTTGGGGCCCACGGTCAGCGAGTTGCGGTCGCTGGCTGCCGGGATGCCTGCCTGGGTTGTCGATGTTGGTTCACTGGCCATGTTTTGCTCCTGCGCGTTGTGGTGCATTGGGAAAGGGCGAGTACTGCCCATCATGCCACGACACGCGCAGGAGTTGAAGGGGTGCAAAAAGGCCCGAACCATCAATGGTTCGGGCCTCTTGGCGCGTCCTTAGACGGTGCGCGAGAGAATTGCCTGCTTAACCTCGGCGATAGCCTTGGTTACCTGGATGCCACGTGGGCATGCTTCGGAGCAGTTGAAGGTGGTGCGGCAACGCCACACGCCTTCCTTGTCGTTCAGGATTTCCAGACGCATGTCGCCTGCATCATCGCGGGAGTCGAAGATGAAGCGGTGTGCGTTCACGATCGCAGCTGGGCCGAAGTACTGACCGTCGGTCCAGAACACTGGGCAGGAGCTGGTGCACGCGGCGCACAGGATGCACTTGGTGGTGTCATCGAACTTCGCGTGGTCCTCAGCGGACTGGTAGCGTTCCTTGGTTGGTTCGTGGCCCTTGGAGATCAAGAATGGCATGATCTCGCGGTAGGACTGGAAGAACGGTTCCATGTCGACGATGAGGTCCTTTTCAAGGGGCAGGCCCTTGATGGCTTCAACGGTGATCGGCTTGGAGGTGTCAAGGTCCTTGAGCAGGGTCTTGCAGGCCAGGCGGTTACGGCCGTTGATGCGCATCGCGTCGGAGCCACACACACCGTGCGCGCAGGAGCGGCGGAAGGACAGCGAGCCGTCGTGCTCCCACTTGACCTTGTGCAGGGCATCGAGCACACGGTCGGTGCCGTACATGGTCAGCTTGAAGTCTTCCCAGTAAGCATCCGCGGTGGCTTCTGGAAGGAAGCGGCGAACGCGCAGGGTGATGTCGAAGCTAGGGATTTCTCCGCCGCCACCAACACCAGGCTTCAGCTCAATTTTTGATGGGGGTTCTGGCAGTTCGGTGCTCATTAGTACTTACGCTCCATTGGCTGGTAACGGGTAAAGATGACCGGCTTGGTTTCCATGCGGATACCCCGGATGTCTTCGGTGATTGCCTCGGCATCGCGGAAGGACATCGAGTGCTTCATGAAGTTCTCATCATCACGGTTCGGGAAGTCTTCGCGGTAGTGACCGCCGCGGGATTCCTTGCGGTGAAGGGCAGCGACGATCATAACCTCGGCCAAGTCCAGCAGGAAGCCGAGTTCTACAGCTTCGAGCAGATCCAGGTTAAAGCGCTTGCCCTTATCCTGGATGCCGATGTTCTTGTAGCGGGTGCGCAGTTCTTCAACAACGCCACGGGCTTCCTTCAGGGTGTTCTCATCGCGGAATACCTGGACGTTAGCGTCCATGGTCTCCTGCAAGATGGTGCGCAATTCCGAAACGCGCTCGGTGCCGTTGGAATCCAACAGGGCCGAGAGCTGCTCGGTAACAAATACCTCTGGGTTTTCAGGCAGTTCAACAAATTCAGCGGTCTTGGCGTACTCAGCGGCCGAGATGCCGGCGCGCTTACCAAAGACGTTGATGTCCAGCAGCGAGTTGGTGCCCAGACGGTTCGATCCGTGCACCGATACACAAGCAACCTCACCGGCAGCGTACAGACCTGGAACAACGGTGTTGTTGTCCTGCAGTACTTCTGCGTCGATGTTGGTTGGCATGCCACCCATGACGTAGTGGGCGGTTGGGAACACTGGTACTGGCTCGGTGTATGGTTCTACACCCAGGTAGGTACGAGCGAACTCGGTGATGTCTGGAAGCTTGGCATCGATGTGTGCTGGTTCCAGGTGGGTCAAATCCAGAAGGACGTAGTCCTTGTTAGGACCGCAACCGCGGCCTTCGCGCACTTCGTTGGCCATCGAACGGGCCACGATGTCTCGTGGTGCCAAGTCCTTGATGGTTGGAGCGTAGCGCTCCATGAAGCGCTCACCGTCGGAGTTACGCAGGATTGCGCCTTCGCCACGAGCAGCTTCGGAGAGCAGGATGCCCAGGCCGGCCAAGCCGGTTGGGTGGAACTGAACAAACTCCATGTCTTCCAGTGGAAGACCCTTACGGAAGGCAATGCCCATGCCGTCACCGGTCAGGGTGTGTGCGTTGGAGGTGGTCTTGAAGACCTTGCCGGCACCACCGGTTGCGAAGATGATCGACTTTGCCTGGAACACGTGCAGTTCGCCGGTAGCCAGGTCGTAGGAGACAACGCCAGCAACACGCTTCTGCTTGTAGGCGGTGCCGTCCTCGCGGTAAGCATCTTCTTCAACGGTCAACAGGTCAAGTACGTAGAACTCGTTGTAGAACTCAACGTTGTGCTTGACGCAGTTTTGGTACAGGGTCTGCAGAATCATGTGACCGGTGCGGTCTGCTGCGTAGCAAGCGCGGCGCACGGCGGCTTTGCCGTGGTCGCGAGTGTGGCCACCGAAGCGACGCTGGTCAATCTTGCCTTCTGGGGTTCGGTTGAAGGGCAAGCCCATCTTTTCCAGGTCGAGCACGGCGTCGATGGCTTCCTTAGCCATAACCTCTGCTGCGTCCTGATCAACCAGGTAGTCGCCACCCTTAACGGTGTCGAAGGTGTGCCATTCCCAGTTGTCTTCTTCGACGTTGGCAAGTGCTGCACACATACCACCCTGGGCTGCACCGGTGTGCGAGCGGGTTGGGTAAAGCTTGGTTAGCACTGCGGTGCGTGCACGCTGACCGGATTCGATCGCTGCGCGCATACCTGCACCACCGGCACCGACGATGACTACGTCGTACTTATGTACCTGCATTCTTGATGCTCTCTTTTCTAAAAATCTATCTTGCTATCGGCTGAAACGAGGAGTTACAGGCACTGCTGTAGCTGGCTACCAGTGACACAAGGATCGAAGGTGAAGATCACCAGGGAGCCCAGCACGATGATGAAGATTGTTGCGACGTACAGAATGCCCTTGAGCCAAGCGCGGGTTGCGTGCTTTTCTGCGTAGTCGTTGATGACGGTGCGCACTCCGTTGGCGCCGTGCAGCATGGCTAGCCACAGCAGTGCCAAGTCCCAGAACTGCCACAGCGGTGAAGCCCACTTGCCAGCAACAAAGCCGAAGCCGATGCCGGAAATGCCTTCGCCGACCATGAGGTTGGTGAACAGGTGGCCGAAGATCAACACGATCAGTACTACGCCGGAGAGGCGCATGAACAGCCATGCCAGCTTCTCGAAGCTGCCGTGCGACTTCGGTCCGCGCTTGTACTTAGGATCAATGCGCTGGCTGCGGGGAGCAGGAATAGAAACGCTCATGGCTTAGTGGCCTCCCAAAGCGATCGACAGGTGACGGATTGCGAAAGCTGCGAAGACGATAACCCAGAGGATCAAAACACCCCAGAGCATCTGGCGCTGGTACTTGGTACCCTGCTTCCAGAAGTCCACCAGGATCAGACGCAGACCGTTGAATGCGTGGAAAAGGATTGCTGCAACCAGACCGACTTCACCAAAAGCCATCCACGGAGTCTGGTAGGTGCTGATGATGGCGTTGTAGGCGTTAGCATCAACGCGGACCATTGCCGTGTCGAGTACGTGCACCAGCAAGTAAAGAAAAATAGCGACACCGGTGACTCGGTGTCCCACCCAGGACCACATGCCTTCATGGCCGCGGTAAAGGGTGCCTGACGAAGTCTTCGACACTGAACTTAACCTCCAAGGCTCGCAACGGCGCATGTGTATATTGCACACAATGAGATTTGACGCACTTGTGCGAGCGTTCCTTGTGCGAGTCTAAACCACATGGCACACTGCAATCTATTTCGTGTCGAGTTCCTGTGAGCATGTTCACCGAATAGCACGAAAAAAGCGCCCAGTGGCTGATATTTCGGGCTTATTACCGCATACTTACCGTTCGTATTTCCGCGCAATGAAAGATGTCAATGGACGGAATTATCCACCGGATGAATTAGTCTGGAATGCGTGAATGCAGACCTATTAGCCAGATTCCACGGCGTGATCCCCGCCGGCGGTGTTGGTACCCGATTGTGGCCGCTGTCCAGGGCTTCGGCTCCCAAGTTTTTGCACGATCTGACAGGCTCCGGATCGACGCTGATTCGTGCCACCTATGACCGCCTGGTCCCGCTGGCCGGTGAACGCATTATGGTGGTCACCGGTCGTGCCCACCGTGGAGCGGTAGTCAGCCAGTTGCCGGAACTGTGCGACGAGGATCTGGTGCTTGAGCCAGAGCCGCGCGACTCCGCGGCAGCGATCGGGCTGGCCGCAGCCATCTTGTACCGCCGCGATCCGAACATCATCATGGGTTCCTTTGCCGCCGACCAGGTCATTGAGCCGGTGCAGGTGTTCCAAGAGGCTTTGAGCGAAGCCATTCATACCGCGGCCACCGGCAAGATCGTGACCATCGGTATCCATCCGACTCATCCATCCACCGCCTTCGGTTATATCCGCACCGGGCAGCTGCTGGATATCCCTAACGCGCCCACCGTTCGTGGTGTGGTGGAGTTTGTGGAGAAGCCGGACGAGGATACCGCACGCAAGTATCTGGCCTCGGGTGGATTCTTCTGGAACGCAGGCATGTTTGTCGCCCCGGTGAGCCTGATGCTTGAGCACCTTGAAGCCAATGAACCTGCGCTGCACGCCGGACTAATGAAAATCGCAGATGCCTGGGAAACCGAAGCACGCGACGAGGTCATGCGTGAAGTCTGGCCCGATCTGCCAAAGATCGCCATCGACTATGCGGTAGCCGAACCCGCAGCCGCCGCAGGAGATGTGGCAGTGATCCCCGGCGTCTTTAACTGGGACGACGTGGGAGACTTCGCCGCGATCGGCCGCTTGAACAAGGCCAGTGCCGAAGAGGGCATCATTAACCTCGGAGACAAGCAGGTCCGCGTGTATGCCGATAACGCTACCGGCGTGGTCTACTCGGATCGTCCGCGGGTCATCGCGCTGGTCGGCATCGAAGACGTGGTGGTCGTTGATACCGCCGACGCGCTGTTGGTAACTACCAAGGAGCACGCGCAGAAGGTCAAGCAGACCGTGGAGGCTCTAAAGGCTGACGGAGCCACCGAGGTGCTCTAGAGCGCACGCGCTGGCAAAAAACACTGTTGGGCCAAGCCGAGATGTACAACAAAAACCGTTGTATGTCTCGGCTTTGTCATTTTTGACGCAATTATGAATTATCTCCCAACTAGGATTTAATATGCCGACCTGACCTCACGTTTTATGTGGCGGTCTGTAGGGGTAAAGCCAAATTGACCGCCAAAAGACGTGGGCGCGTTGATAGGTTGGAAGACATGACTACGGCCAAGATGAACGATGAGTTGTCCAAGTCCGAAAGCAATTCTCCGCCTGGTTCGCCACCGCCAGCGGAGAAAACAAGAATCAACAAGGTGGTGTTTTACGGCTCGGCACTACTGGTGCTGGCCATTGCCCTGTGGGCGATGATCGACCGCGAATCAGCAAGCGCCGTTATTACCACCACGGTGAACTGGATCGGCAAAAACTTCGGCTGGTACTACACCCTGATTGTGGTCTCGGTACTCGTTTTTGTTGTGGGTATCGCAATTTCCAAGGTGGGCAAAACCCGCTTAGGGCCGGATCATTCGCGCCCCACCTTCAACATGTTCACCTGGGCGGCCATGCTTTTTGCCGCCGGCATCGGCATCGATTTGATGTTCTTCTCGGTCTCCGAACCGGTCACCCAATATCTGGCGCCGCCGGCCATTGAAGGCTCGACCGTAGAAGCGGCACGACAGGCGATGGCCTGGACGCTATTCCACTACGGCCTGCTCGGCTGGGGGCTGTACGCACTGATCGGCCTGGCGCTGGGCTACTTCGCCTACCGGCATAACCTTCCACTATCCGTCCGCTCGGCGCTGTACCCGATTTTAGGTAAGCGCACCGAGGGCTGGATCGGGCACACCGTGGATATCGCCGCCATGCTCGGCACCATATTTGGTATCGCCACCTCCTTAGGCATTGGTGTGGCGCAGCTGAACTACGGGCTGAACTTTATGTTCGGCATCCCGGAGAACCGCTCGTGGCAGATCATCCTGATCGTCATTGCGGTCATTATGGCCACCGTCTCGGTACTGACCGGTGTGGAAAAGGGCATCCGCCGGCTCTCCGAGCTGAACGTGGTGCTGTGCATTGCGCTGATGCTCTTTGTACTGATCACCGGTTCCACCGCGTACCTGTTCGACGGCATCGTGAACAACATCGGCGACAGCATCGCCATGTTCCCCTCCATGGCGCTAGATACCTTCGCCTATGACCGTCCGGATGAATGGCTGAACGGTTGGACGTTATTCTTCTGGGCCTGGTGGATCGCTTGGGCCCCATTTGTGGGACTGTTCCTGGCACGTATTTCGCGCGGGCGCACCATCCGCCAGTTTGTCATCGCCGTGCTGGTGATTCCTTTTGCGTTCATTCTGCTGTGGATCTCGATCTTCGGCAATAGCGCACTGGAACTGGTCCGCTCGGGCAATACCGCCTTTGGAGAGGTGGCGATGAATACCCCAGAGCGTGCGTTCTACTCGCTGCTGGAACAGATGCCTTTTGCCCCGGTGACCGCGGCGATCGCAACCTTCACCGGTCTGCTGTTCTACGTCACCAGTGCCGACTCTGGTGCGCTGGTGATGGCCAACTTCACCTCGCACCTCAAAGACCCACAGGCCGACGGCTCCAAACCGGTACGACTGTTCTGGTCGTTGGCCACCGGCCTGCTGACCTTGGGCATGCTCTTTGTTGACGGGGTGCCCACCTTGCAGGGCGCCACGGTGATTATGGGATTGCCCTTCTCCTTTGTTTTGGTGTTGATCATGCTGGGGCTCTTTAAGTCCCTGCGCATGGAAACTGCACTGGCGGATAGCTACCAGAACAACATGCACAAGGTGCTCACCAGCCGCATGGGATCAAATTCGGATCGACGCAATTGGAAGCAGCGCATGACCCGCGCAATGACCTACCCGGGCCGGCGTTCAACTACCCGGTTCCTGAATGAGACCGCGTTGCCTGCCCTGCAGGAAGTCAGCGAGGAATTCACCGTTCGTGGGGCCAAGGTCAGCCTGGAAATCGAACAGGTGGAGCACCTGGGATTGGATTCGCTGGATCTGGTGGTCGCCAACGGAGAAGAACGTCCGTTTAAGTACCAGATCTATCCGGTGCAGCTGCAGGTGCCAAGCTTCGCGCGAGTTTCCTCGGGCAAAAACGATTACTTCCGCGTCGAAGTTTTCTCCCAGGAAGGCAGCCACGGTTATGACCTGATGGGTCTGACCAAGGAGCAACTGATCTGCGATGTGCTTGATCAGTACGAAGCGCACCTGGTGTTCCTCGAAGCGCAGACCGAACTTGCCGCCCCGAGCCAGATCAACGCCAGTGGGGCATCCAAAACCCACTGGGAATCAGATTTTGAAACGACACCGAAAGAGGAAGCATGAGTTTTCCACGCAATGAAAATCCGCGCCTACACAGTGGCGCTACCCTATTTATCAACGGTGAATTCCAGCCGGCCGCTAGTGGTGCCACCCGCACCATCAAGTGCCCGGCCAACGGTATTGAGGTAGCCACGGTCTCGGAGGCTGCCCAAGAGGACTCCGAACGCGCCATCGCTGCCGCTCGCGCTTCCTTTGACTCAGGCATCTGGTCCCAGGTCCCGGCCGGTGAACGTGGAGACTTACTACTGAAGGTCGCCGATCGTTTGGTTGAGCGCAAGGACGAATTTGCGCTGGCCGAAACCCTGGATACCGGCAAGCGCCTGGTCGAATCCGAAATTGATATGGACGACATCACCAACAGCTTCCGCTACTTCGGCAAGCTCGCCGGAAACGACGCCGGACGTCTGGTGGATGCCGGGGATGCCAATATTCTCAGCCGCATCACCTACGAACCAGTCGGTGTGGCCGCGATGATCACCCCATGGAACTATCCGCTGCTTCAGGCCGCCTGGAAAATTGCGCCGGCCATCGCCGCAGGCTGCTCCTTTGTGCTCAAGCCAGCCGAGCTGAGCCCGTCCACCGCGATCTTGATGATGGAAATCCTCGACGAGCTGGGCCTGCCCAAGGGTGTGGCCAACCTGGTCACCGGTACCGGTGCACAGGCCGGGGCGATCCTCTCCGAGCACCATGATGTAGATCTGGTCTCTTTCACCGGCGGTCTGGTTACCGGTCGCAAGGTGGCTGCAGCCGCAGCGGGCACGGTGAAGAAGGTGGCACTGGAACTGGGTGGCAAAAACCCGAATGTCATTTTTGCCGACGCCGATTTTGATGCCGCCGTTGACAACGCGTTGAACGCAGCATTTGTGCACTCCGGCCAGGTTTGCTCCGCCGGAGCTCGACTGGTGGTTGAAGAGTCGATCGCCGAAAAGTTTGTTGATGAGCTGGTGCGCCGCACCAAAAACATCAAGCTTGGTGGACCCTTTGATGAAGAAGCTGAAACCGGTGCACTGATTTCCGAGGACCACCTGGCCAAGGTGGAAGCCTACGTGCAGGCCGGCATCGCCGAAGGTGTGCGGGTGCGCTGTGGTGGACGCCGTGCTACGGCCGAGGACGGCGCAGGACTAGAAGCAGGCAGCTTCTACCTGCCGACCATTCTGGATCAGGTTCAGCGCGGCATGTCCGTGGTGGTTGATGAAGCCTTCGGTCCGGTAGTGACCGTGGAAACCTTCAGCACCGAAGACGAAGCAGTGCAGATCGCCAATGACACCGACTACGGTCTAGCCGGTGCGGTGTGGAGCCAGGATGCTTCAAAGACCCAGCGTATCGCCGCACGGCTGCGTCACGGCACCATTTGGATCAACGATTTCCACCCATACCTGCCACAGGCAGAGTGGGGCGGCTTTGGCCAGTCCGGTGTAGGCCGCGAGCTCGGCCCGACCGGCCTGGGCGAGTACCAGGAAGCAAAACATATTTACCAGAACCTGGCACCACAGGTCACCGGTTGGTTTAAGTAAGGAGCATCCCAAATGAAGCAGGAATTTGACTACATCGTCATTGGTGGCGGCTCGGCCGGCTCGGCAGTAGCAGCGCGTTTGAGCGAGGACCCCAACGTAGAAGTGGCCCTCGTTGAAGCTGGCCCCGATGATCGTAACTACGACGAAGTGCTGCAGCTAGATCGCTGGATGGAGCTTTTAGAATCTGGTCTGGACTGGGATTACCCGATCGAGGAACAGGAAAACGGCAACTCCTTTATGCGCCACGCTCGCGCCAAGGTGATGGGTGGCTGTTCGAGCCACAACTCGTGCATTGCCTTCTGGGCGCCACGCGAAGATATCGATGAGTGGGAGAGCAAGCACGGGGCTACCGGCTGGAATTCTGCCATGGCCTACCGGCTGTACAAGCAGCTGGAAACCAACGAGGACGCTGGCCCCGACGCACCACACCATGGTGACAGTGGTCCGGTGAAGCTGATGAACGTTCCCGCCAATGACCCTTGCGGTGTGGCTTTGCTTGACGCCTGTGAACAGGCCGGGATTCCGCGAGCCAAGTTCAACAACAACCAGACCGTGCTCAACGGAGCGAACTTCTTCCAGATCAACCGACGTACTGACGGAACCCGTTCTTCCTCCTCGGTCTCGTACATCCACCCCATCTTGGAGCGCAAAAACTTCACGGTGCTCACCGGGTTGCAGGCCAAGAAGCTGAACTTTGATCAGGACAAAAAGTGCACCGGCGTGGATGTTGCCAACGGAGCTTTTGGTCGCACTGTCACCTTGACGGCCCGCCGTGAAGTGGTGCTGAGCGCCGGCGCCATCGATTCGCCTAAGCTGTTGATGCTCTCGGGTATTGGGCCGGCCGAGCATCTGAAGTCCGTGGGTGTTGAGGTACTGGTTGACGCACCGGGCGTGGGTGAACACCTGCAGGATCACCCTGAAGGCGTCATCCAGTGGGAAGCGAAAAAGCCGATGCCTGAAACCTCCACCCAGTGGTGGGAGATTGGTATTTTCACCCCAACCGAAGAAGGTCTGGATCGTCCGGATTTGATGATGCACTACGGTTCGGTTCCATTTGATATGCACACCCTGCGTCAGGGCTACCCCACCGGGGACAACACCTTCTGCCTGACCCCGAACGTCACTCACGCGAAGTCTCGTGGCACGGTGCGTCTGCGCAGCTGCGACTTCCGTGACAAGCCGAAGGTGGATCCGCGGTACTTCACCGATGAGCAGGGTCATGATGCCAGGGTGATGATTGCCGGTATCCGTAAGGCCCGTGAAATCGTTGAGCAGTCGGCCATGGGGCAGTGGGCCGGGGAAGAGCAGTTCCCGGGCAAGGCTGCGCAGAGCGATGAGGAAATCTTCGACTACATCAAGCGCACCCACAACACCGTGTACCACCCGGCTGGCACTGTGCGGATGGGTGCCACCGATGATGAACTCAGCCCGCTTGATCCGCAGCTGAAGGTTAAGGGTGTTACCGGCCTACGCGTCGCAGATGCTTCGGTCATGCCCGAGTTGGTAACCGTGAATCCGAACATCACAGTGATGATGATCGGTGAGCGCTGCGCGGAACTAATTCGCGAAAGCTAGTCTCACGATTCAAGGTGGCGTCCAGCGGGAAACCGATGGGCGCCACCTTTTCTTATGCCTAAACTGTTTCGCGTTGTGGCCAAACATTACGAAGAAATGTTATCTGCGGATGTTGGACGAGTATGTTCGAATGGTGTCCACCGTGAATGAATATGACAATGTTGCCTCCGTCGCCACCTTCACCGTGCCGTTAAACGATCAGCTGATCGACTTTCGGCGTGAATTGCATCGGAACCCGGAGCTGTCGTTCGCGGAGCACCAAACAACAGCCCGGATCATTAAAGCGCTGAGCGCTGCCGGGCTCAACCCGCAAAAAATGGAAGCAACGGGAGCTTTTGTCGACATCGGCGAGGGTCCAATCCGCATTGCCTTCCGCGCAGATATTGATGCGCTACCCGTGGTTGAAGAAACCAATCTTGACTACGCTTCGCTCATTGAGGGAGTGGCCCACGCATGCGGGCATGACATTCACACCACCGTGATGCTCGGCGTTGCCCTGTCGCTGGGCAAGCTGAACGACCAAGGATTGCTCAACGGACGTGTCCGAGTGATCTTCCAGCCAGCCGAGGAGAAACTTCCTGGCGGTGCCTTGTCGGTGATTGAACAAGGATTGCTTGACGAAGTTCCTCGTGTGCTTGCCTTGCACTGTGACCCGAGGATCGATGCTGGCCACATTGGCACCCGTATCGGTGCCATCACTTCGGCCAGCGACACCATTCGTATTGAGGTTAACGGCCGCGGCGGACATACCTCGCGTCCGCATCTGACCGAAGACATCGTTTTTGCTATGAGCCAGATCGCCACCCAGGTTCCCGCAGTGCTGGGGCGCAAGGTCGACGTGCGTTCAGCTGTTTCTGTGGTGTGGGGGCAGATCCACGCAGGCAGCGCGCCAAACGCCATTCCTGCCACCGGCTACTTGGCCGGCACCATGCGCTGCTTGGACGGGGACATTTGGTACGAAGCTGGCGAGCTGTTGGACAACGCTGTACGTCAGGTAGCTGCGCCGTACGGCGTGGAAATCAAGCTGCAGCACACCCGTGGTGTTCCGCCGGTAGTTAACACCCCAGCGGAAACCGCCCTGATTGAAGAAGCTGCGCGCCGCGAATTTGGTGCTGAGGCCATTGAACTGACCCCGCAGTCCATGGGCGGGGAAGATTTTGCCTGGATGACCCAGAAGGTTCCTGGCGCGATGTTGCGCCTAGGTACTCGAACTCCTGGCGGTAAGACCTATGACCTGCATCGTGGAGACTACGTTCCTGATGAATCATGCATTGGTGTAGGCGTGCGTATCATGACTGCGGCCGCCGTGCAGGCCGTCCGAGAGGCTAACGCTAAGTAGTACGTTGGTCACAGTCGGTTCAAAACTTTTTAACAACTCTTTGACAGTTAGTGAATTCTTTTGGTGACTTGGGCGTTGACGTTAAGCGCTTGCCGTTTTGAAGCCACTTAGTTATATGTTTGTAATCTTTATCGTCTTTACCTGTGACATATCTCCGATAGGCTATGGAAACGATGGGTATGCTACGGCATTTGGGGCGCTCGCGTGAGGCTTAGCATGCTGCTAACCGGCACGAGTGGCTGGTGTCTACTTTCCCACACGATCTCGCACCAACTTTGGAGGAACAGATGCGCTTCGTATCGCGCAAGACCGGTATGGCTGCAGCCATGCTCGGCATCTCGGCATTGGCTTTGAGCGCCTGCGGCGCTGCACCGGAAGAGTCCAGCTCAGCTGGCGCAAACGCAGACTACACCGGTTGTATCGTTTCTGACTCCGGTGGATTCGATGACCAGTCCTTCAACGAGTCTTCTTACCGCGGTTTGATGCAGGCCGAAAAGGACCTGGGCATCAAGGTGAAGAAGGCCGAGTCGAAGTCCAACGCTGACTTCTCCACCAACCTCAACGGCATGATGAGCGCCAAGTGCGACCTGACTGTCACCGTGGGCTTCTTGCTGGCAGATGCCACCGCAGATGCTGCGGCAAAGAACCCAGACTCGCACTTCGCTATCGTCGATAACCAGTACGAGAAGCCAATCAAGAACGTCAAGCCAATTATTTACAACACGGCACAGGCAGCTTACCTAGCTGGTTACGCTGCTGCTGCGGCTTCCGAGACCGGCACCGTTGCTACCTTCGGTGGTATGCAGATCCCTACCGTCACCATCTTCATGGACGGCTTTGCTGATGGCGTTGCCAAGTTCAACGAAGACAAGGGCAAGAACGTCAAGCTGCTTGGCTGGGACAAGAAGAAGCAGAACGGTACCTTCTCCGGCGACTTCGAAAAGCAGGATAAGGGCAAGCAGATCACCAAGAACTTCATCTCTGCTGGTGCAGACGTGATCATGCCTGTTGCCGGTCCAGTAGGTAAGGGCGCTGGAGCTGCAGTAGCTGACGCTAACAAGGGCGGCGACAAGACCAAGCTCATCTGGGTTGACTCCGATGGCTACTTGACCGCACCTGACTACAAGGACTACATGCTGACCTCGGTCGTCAAGACCATGGACAAGGCTGTTGAAGATGTCATCAAGGCTGACTCCGAAGACAAGTTCGACGCCACTCCATACGTAGGCACCTTGGAAAACGAAGGTGTCGCACTGGCACCGTTCCACGATTTCGACTCGACTATCGGGGACGACACCAAGAAGGAGATCGAAGCCCTGAAGGCACAGATCATCTCCGGTGACCTCAAGGTCGAATCGGCAGCAAGCCCAAAGTAGGCTTAGGTATCTAATCCATATAGCGCGTCACCCCTTGCCGATACTCGGCGAGTCGGTGACGCGCTTTATGAATGCCTAGAGGCCAAACCGGCCAACTACCTCGCACAACGAACTATGAAGATGGTGGAATCGTGAAACTCGAACTACGGGGAATCTCGAAAGCCTTCGGTTCTTTCTACGCCAACAAGAACATTGACCTCTTGGTTGATGACGCCCAGATTCACTGTCTGCTCGGCGAAAACGGTGCTGGAAAATCCACGCTTATGAACGTGCTCTACGGTCTATACCAACCGACCGAGGGCGAAATCCTGCTTGATGGAAACCCCGTCGAGTTCTCCGGCCCAGGCGACGCCATGGCTGCCGGTATTGGCATGGTGCACCAGCACTTCATGCTCGTGCCGGTATTCACCGTGGCAGAAAATATTGCCCTCGGCTCAGAAACCACCAAAGCTGGCGGCGTGCTAGACCTGCAGGTCACACGAAAGAAGATCCGCGAAATTTCAGACCGCTACGGTTTTGACGTTGATCCGGACGCCATCGTTGAAGATTTGCCAGTGGGCGTTCAACAGCGCGTGGAGATCATCAAGGCATTGGTACGCGAGGCCAAGATCTTAATCCTTGATGAACCAACCGCGGTGCTGACCCCACAGGAAACCGACGAGCTGCTGGAAATCATGCGCCAGCTCAAAGCTAATGGCACGTCCATCGTTTTCATTTCGCACAAGCTACGTGAAGTGCGAGCCGTTTCCGATGTTATTACCGTGATCCGTCGCGGTGAAGTCATCGATTCGGTGTCACCAGAATCCTCCACCACCGAGCTGGCTAACCTGATGGTCGGCCGCTCCGTGGAACTGAACCTGAACAAGGCCGCTGCCACCCCGGGTGAGGCAGTCTTGCAGGTCAAAGACCTCACCGTGATTGATCCGGCGGGCTCCACCACTTTGAACGCAGTAACCTTCGATATCCACGAAGGTGAAATTCTGGCAGTGGCCGGTGTGCAGGGCAACGGACAGACTGAACTGACCGAAGCCATTTTGGGAACCCAAGCGGTGACCGCCGGCTCGGTGAAGTTGGCCGGTGAAGAACTTGTTGGCAAATCGGTAAAGCAGGTTCTGCGCGCAGGCGTCGGTTTTGTTCCCGAAGACCGTTCGGTCCACGGTCTTGTCACCCAGTTCTCCATCGAAGAGAACTTGGTCCTAGATCTTTATGACCGCGCACCTTTTGGCAAGGGCATCTCGATGAACTTGGATGCGATCAAGAAGAACGCAACCCAGCAGATCAAAGACTTTGATGTTCGCACCGACAACGCGCTGAACCCAGCCTCCAGCCTCTCTGGTGGCAACCAGCAAAAGGTTGTCATGGCGCGTGAGCTCAGCCGCGACCTGAAACTATTTATTGCTTCCCAGCCAACCCGTGGCGTGGACGTGGGATCCATCGAGTTCCTGCACCGCCGCATTGTCGCCGAACGCGACAAGGGCACCCCGGTAATGATCGTATCCACCGAGTTGGACGAAGTCATGGAGCTGGCTGACCGCATTGCCGTGCTTTACAAGGGCAAGATCAACGGAATTGTCCCGGGCAATACTTCTCGCGAAGTGCTCGGTTTGATGATGGCCGGAGTTACTGCCGAAGAAGCCGCAGAACAAGCCGAATTCACTAAGTCAGATAATGAGCCCGTGGAAGCAGTACCCACTAGCGAGCGCAGCGAAAACCAGGAAGGAGAAGGCCAGTGAGCGACACAAAATCACCGGTCATTCCCGACTCCGACAAACCGGGCAACGACCTCTTTAAACAAATCACCCAGGGACCGGGACTAGTTTCAGTCCTCGGCGTGATTGTTGCCCTAGTGATCGGCGGTCTGCTGATCGCCGTGACCGATCAGAAGGTTGCCGAGACCGCCGGATACCTCTTCGCCCGGCCTGCCGACTTCTTCGCTGAGGTTTGGCGTGCAGCCACCGAAAGCTACGTGGCACTGTTCAACGGAGCAGTTTACAACTCCACCCAGGGCTTCAAGCCGTTCTTGGAAACCCTCACCGTTTCCACCCCACTAATCTGCGCCGGCCTCGGCGTGGCAGTGGCATTCCGTGCGGGCCTGTTTAACATTGGCGCGCAGGGTCAGATCATCATCGGTTCGGTTTTGGCCGGCTACGTTGGCTTTGCCTGGCACCTTCCAGTTGTTCTGCACCTCTTGCTGGTGATCGTCTTCGGACTGATCGGCGGTGCGATCTGGGGCGGCATCGTTGGTTTGCTTAAGGCCAAGACCGGCGCTCACGAAGTGATCCTTACGATCATGTTCAACTATGTTGCGCTGTATCTGATCGATTACCTGATGAACACTCAGGCGTTCCGTCGTCCAGGCGAAACCAACCCAATTTCTCCGATCTTGGATACCACCGCGACCTTCCCAGCCGTTCCAGGTTCACGCCTGCACTTGGGCTTTGTCATGGCCGTGCTACTGGTGATTCTGGTTTCGTGGATGTTCAAGCGCTCCACCATCGGTTTTGAATTCCGCGCCGTGGGCCACAACCCTGAGGCTGCAAAAACCGCAGGTATCAACGTTGCTCGCAGCACCATCATTGCCATGGCTTTGGCCGGCGCCCTTGCCGGTGCCGCTGGTGTGGCTCAGGTGGCGGGTACCGAAAAGGTACTGACCAACGGTATTGCCGGTTCGCTCGGCTTCGACGCGATTACCGTCGCATTACTCGGCCGTTCCACCCCGTGGGGCACCTTCTTTGCTGGCCTGCTCTTTGGAGCTTTCCAGGCCGGTGCGGTGAACATGCAGATCACTACCGGTACCCCGATCGACATTGTCTCGGTGGTGCAGTCGCTGATCGTTCTGTTCATCGCCGCTCCACCACTGGTCAAGGCGATCTTCGGTATGAACCGCAAGAAGAAGCGCAGCCCTAAGCTCGAAACTACCCAGGCAGGTGCCAAGTGACCTCCTCCACCTTGCAGCCGGCAATCACCGTATTGCCAAGTAAGAAGACCCCGATCATCCTGACGGCGATCGCTGTAATTGTCTTCTTCTGTTTCGGTCTGATGGGCAACAGCCAAAGCGCGCACTTCGCGCTGAACAGCGCCGGCGACGCGTTTAAGCTTCCCGAGCTGGTCTTCCCTGGAAAAGCCAGCAATATTGTTATTGGCCTGCTGCTCATTGCAGCTGCGGTCTACTCATGGTTGCAGCGCAAAAAGAGCAAGACCCTAGCCACCTGGATTATCGCTCTGGCAGCGATCCTCTTTGTCCTAGCCTTCCTCATCTGGGTTGTTGCCGGTGCCGATATCACCACCATCTCGCTGGCAAGTCTGCTGGCCGGTGCTGTGGTGCTGGCGGTCCCACTGGTATTCGGTTCACTCTCCGGTGTGCTCTGTGAGCGTGCCGGCGTGGTCAACATTGCCATTGAAGGTCAGCTACTGGGTGGTGCATTCACCGCAGCGCTAGTTTCCTCACTGACCAAAAATGCTTTTGCCGGTCTGATCGCAGCCGGTATTGCCGGTGCCTTGGTCTCCTTGATCCTTGCGCTGTTCTCCATCAAATACTTGGTCAACCAGATCATCGTCGGCGTTGTGCTCAACGTTTTGGTTTCCGGTATCACCGGCTTCCTGTTCACCACCGTGATGCAGGAAGATCCAGAGTTGTACAACTCGCCAGCTCACCTTCCAGTGATTGAAATTCCGTTGCTTTCGGCGATCCCAGTGATCGGTCCAATTCTGTTCAAGCAGTCGGTCATCGGTTACCTGATGTACCTTGCGGTCTTCATCGTTTGGTTTGGTTTGTTCAAGACCAAATGGGGTTTGCGCGTGCGTGCCGTGGGCGAACACCCGAAGGCCGCTGACACCCTGGGTATCAAGGTCAACCGCACCCGCTTCTGGAATGTCACCTTGGGTGGCATCGTGGCCGGTATCGGTGGTTCCTTCTTCACCTTGGTCGCCATCGACTCCTTCACCAAGGAAATCTCCGGCGGTCGTGGCTTCATCGCATTGGCCGCAGTCATCTTTGGCCGTTGGAATCCTATTGGTGCATTCCTGGCTGCCTTGCTCTTTGGCTTTGCCGATAACTTGCAGGTCATCTTGACCATCATTGGTACTCCGGTGCCAAGCCAGTTCATGGCCATGATGCCTTACCTCGTGACCATCTTCGCCGTAGCTGGACTGGTGGGACGCTCCCGCGGACCGGCAGCCGCCGGCGAACCCTACGTGAAGGAATAACTGGTACCCATGAATACCAACACCGCGCCGTGGTCGCAGCTTGAAGCTGCCGCCGCGGCCGCGCTGTCTCAGGCCTACGCACCCTACTCCAAGTTCCGGGTAGGGTCAGCGGCTTTGACCAGCGACGGCCGCACAATCTCCGGCTGCAACGTCGAAAACGCCGCCTACGGTGTCACCCTGTGCGCCGAATGCGCCATGGTCGGACAGCTCTTTGCTACCGGTGGCGGCACCTTGGAATACTTCGTTTGCTTCGGCCAACTCGAAGAGAACCAACTGGAACTCATCACCCCCTGCGGGCGCTGCCGCCAAATCCTCTTTGAACACCGAGGGGCAGATCTAAAGATCAAAACTGCCCGCGGCATCGTGGGGATTGAAGATCTATTGCCTGATGCCTTCGGGCCGCAAAACCTCAACGTGTAACACCGGTTTACCGGTGAACTCCAGAACGAAAGGTGCCAACGATGGCTACCGAAAAATTCAGTGCAGTTGAAGTCATTCGTGCCAAGCGCGACGGCGGAGAACTGAGCAACGAAATGATTGACTGGACCATCGACGCTTATACCCGCGGGGTCATTGCTGAAGAGCAGATGTCCGCGTTGAATATGGCGATCTTTTTCCAGGGCATGAACCGTAGCGAGATTTCCCGCTGGACCACCGCTATGATCAACTCCGGTGAGCGCATGGACTTCTCCACCTTGGCTGATCCTCAGGGCAAAAAACTCGCAACCACCGACAAGCATTCCACCGGCGGCGTGGGAGATAAGATCACCTTGCCGCTAGCGCCATTGGTGGCAAGCTTTGGTGTTGCCGTGCCACAGCTTTCGGGCCGCGGTCTGGGTCATACCGGTGGCACCTTGGACAAGCTTGAAGCGATTCCCGGATGGCGTGCAAACCTATCCAATGAAGAACTCTTCTCCCAGCTTTCCACCGTGGGTGCGGTGATCTGTGCTGCCGGTGCTGGCTTGGCGCCGGCAGATAAGAAGCTCTACGCACTGCGCGACGTCACCGCAACCGTCGAAGCAATCCCACTGATCGCCTCGTCAATCATGAGCAAGAAGATCGCCGAAGGTACCGGCTCTCTCGTTCTGGACGTGAAGGTTGGCTCCGGCGCGTTCATGAAGGACGAATCCATGGCCCGCGAACTCGCCGAGACCATGGTCAACCTTGGCACTGACGCCGGAGTGAACACCGTCGCCTTGCTGACCAATATGGAAACTCCGCTGGGCCTCACCGCAGGTAATGCCATCGAGGTCGAAGAGTCCGTTGAGGTGCTCGCCGGTGGGGGACCAGAAGACGTTATTGAGCTGACCGTTGCCCTGGCTGTCGAAATGCTGGCCGGTGCCGGCATTCATGATGTTGATGTGCGTGCAGCGCTGAACAATGGACAGGCCATGGACAGCTGGCGTGCCATGATCGCGGCTCAAGGTGGCGATCCGGATGGAAAACTGCCAGTGGCTAAGGAATCGCATACCGTCGTAGCTCCGGCCGAAGGTGTATTGATCAAACTTGATGCCATGGACATTGGTTTGGCCGCGTGGACTTTGGGTGCAGGCCGTGCCCGCAAGGAAGACAGCGTTCAGGCCGGAGCTGGCGTGCGCATGCACGTGAAGCCCGGAGCCATGGTTCGTCGTGGGGAGCCAATCGCGACCCTGCTGACCGACACACCAGAAAAGATGGCACGTGCTATCGAACTAGTTGAGCACGCCATCATGATCGGTGCCAAGGACGACCGCCCCGATATGCGTCTGATTATGGATCGTATCGCTGCTAGGTAACTGGCTTGAATCATCGAAGGGTCGAAAAACGTCAAAGACGTTTTTCGGCCCTTCTTTTTGCGCATGGGTTGGGAACCATTTTGAGGTACCGAATCGTTGAACCATTAGCTCCTACCTGGGTAGTGGGTAGAAGAAGTCCACATTGACGCAACAGTATGATGCGAACCTGCAGACTCTCGAGCGAAAATGAAGTAGTGGACAACGCTGTA
>Ga0308166_1001448_pt1 | contig 25099 bp, 31 predicted proteins | sample PhyCR2_2_FD_202137 | JGI IMG/M metagenome (GOLD analysis project Ga0308166, IMG submission 202137) | Phyllosphere microbial communities from UC Gill Tract Community Farm, Albany, California, United States - DLSLCC.R2 | ecosystem: Host-associated > Plants > Phyllosphere > Unclassified | place... | reverse complement strand
GCGCGGCAGGCTTCGAACCGGTCGACAACGCGTCGTACTTGCGCACGAGCTCGTCAGTGTCGCCTAAAGATGATCTCTTTGATATCTAGCTTTCGTGACAATTGGTGAGAATTTGTAGGTCTGCCACATGATATTGTGGCAACGACTATTAACCGCTAAATCACGACTACAAGCAGACACATGAAAACTATCGTCATCGCACCCCTGCTGGGTGTACTCAGCCTTCTTTCAGTTGACGCTTGCGCAGCAGGCCGTGCTGAAGTCTACATTGGACCGGTTCAATACAAACTGGTCGACCTAAACACAACGGATGAGTTGGCGCCTACATTGCAATTTTCGGCCGGAGCCTCTAGCCAGCGTCCTTCGATCGCTTCAGCATTCGCTGGTGCAAATGGAATTGTTTCCCAGCAGAGTACGCCTGACGTCAACGGTGACGATATAGATTTCCACATCACACTGCCTCCTGTCGAAGTGCGCAGCACCATTACTGGAAGATCCTCACCAGAAGATCTCTCAATCTCTGCTACCAGCGTCGTGCTCGATGACATCGGCACAAGCAGATGGAACTACGCGCGCGCTGAATCCTATGCATCATTCGATTTTGTGCTTTCTGCGAATACGCAGGCAGTTTTCTCGTTCGATAGCCGCCTGATTGCAGTGATGGATGGGCAGACTCCGAATAGATCTGAGCAGGCTTATGCTTCGATGAGCGCCTCGGCTGTCATCTATGACGGCGGATGGACCATTGGCGGCAGTGACTGGATGATGGTGATATCGCAGAACGTGAATCCTCAGGATCCTAATACCGATTTTGATGGCGTGCTGACATTCACTGTAGCAAATACCAAACCATATGAAGTGTCTGGAACAATCGGTACTATTGCGATCACCCAGGCGGCCGTTGTCTCAATCGAAATTCCTGCTGTCCCTGAGCCAGGCACCTACGGCATGCTGCTGGCGGGCTTGGGCTTGGTCGGATTCGCCGCGCGCCGGCGCAAGGCCTAGTCAGGGCGGCGTGCCCACCTCGTAGAAGCCATGCGTGCGCACCCATTCCTGGAGGGCCGCCAGTTGAGCGGCCAGCCCGGCTACTTCCCGGTCGGCGCTTTCGGCGAGGTCTCGAAGACCGCGTTCAACTGCCGCTGGTAGCTCGATTGTTTCGACGGTGGCGACTGCATCAGCTCGCCCGGGGCCTGGGGCTTCGACGGCTGTGGCAGCGGTGCACACACGAGTGGGGATGGTGATCCGCAGCCGGTCGCGGTCAGCAATATCGCGCTCAGCAGCAATGTGTTCATTTGCAGCATAAAGGTTCTCCTGGTAGGCGGCCAATGTGGCCCGGGTTGCGTCAATATCTTCCTGACGGGCTTTCTCGTTTGCGGCCACGGCCGCCAGCACGGCCTTTTCCTGCGCCTCGGCGCGTGCCAGCTTGTCGCGGTCCCACTCGACCTGCACGCCATTGGCGCCGGCCCGGTGCGCTGCGATGCCGACCACGGCCAGCAGCACGGCCAGCACGACGCCATAGACGGCCAGCTTGATCTGCCCGGGCGTCATGCCAGCACCCCGCCAAACCGGACAAACTGCTTGCGCAGCGCGTCGATCGAGTGCTCCGGCTGGCCGTAGCCAGCACCAGGGAAGGACGCCCAGCGGCTCGAGCACCGCGCCACGGCCATTTCGAAGCGCCCAGCCTCGACGTGCTCCAGCGCGCGGCATTCGCGGATCAGCTGGATCGCCCACGTGTCCTGCGACGCCGGCCCGAAGTCCGGCAAGTTGAGCTGCTTCCGGTAGTGCGGCCAGTAGCGCCCCATGAACTGGTAGCGGCCGGCGGCGTCGCTGTTCAGCGCCTTGCAGCGAATCATCGGGTGCCCCGCGTACGACTTGAACAGGATCGGCGCCGCCGGCGTGGAGCCGACGCAGACGTTGTAGCCGCGGTCGCTCAGGGCCTGCAGCTTGTCGCCCAGCTCGCTCCAGGCTATGGTGTCGAGGAATGCTTTCATGTTCGGGCTCACAGCAGACCCTCCTTCACGGTTTTGACGATGGCGACGGCATCGGTCGCGTATTCGGCGAGATCCTTGCCGCGGCGTCGCTCCAGCCACAGCACCAGCCCGCCCAGCAGCCACCACGCCGGCAGCGCGGCCACGAGCATGAACGGGCACGCCGCCACGAGCACGCCCAGCAGCGGGTCGCCCGCGTACTGCGTGCCGAACTCGCGCGCCGACACAAACAGGCTCGGCCACCACGAGTGCGCGCCGAACGCCAGCGCCGGCCCGAACATCAGCGAGCACGAGATAGCGCTGGCGAAGCGCACGAACGCCTCGCGCAGCGTGCGCGGCCACATGAACATGAAGCCGAGCGCAGCCGCGCCGGCGCCGATGATCACGGTCGCACCGAAGAATTTGATCGCCGCAGCGCCGCCGGCAGTTTCGAGACTCATGGGATGAGCTTTCATAGATGGGAAATGAAAAGGCCACCCGGAGGTGGCCTGTTGTGGTTGGCTATGGCGCGCTGGGCGCCGGTTCGGGATCTGGATCCGGCTCTGCTGGCGGAGGCTCTGGTACTGGCTCTGGCGGCGGCGCAGGAGGCGCAGTCCCGATAACGTCGGGAAAGTCCGGCGCGCAGTCGAAGCGCAGGCGCCAGGTGCAGCCAGGATTGCCGATGCTTGCCTGATACTCGCAGTACCACCGGATGTCGCATTCGCTGCAGATCATAGTGTTGAGCCAACTGCCGTCGGCGTTGAACACTTCAATCGCCGGGATAACCGGCTGTCCTGGCTCACAGGTGTAAGGTGGCATTTCGGCCATGGCGTCTCCTTATTGGACGTATGTGATGCGGATGGCGCCCGGCGCGCCGTTTCCACCGAAGGCCTGCACGCCATTCTTCAAGCCGCAGCCACCTCCCCCAGAACCGTAGCCCGCGCCGTCTAAGCCAGACACCGAGGGCACGGAGGGATTCCCTCCTCTCCCCCCTACCCCCATTGGGTTCGATCCGCCGTGCCCACCCCATGTCTCGCTCTGGACTCCCCCTCGGTACAAGGGGCCGGGCGCGCCGTCCTGCCCAGCCATGTTCAGGTCACCGCCGCTCGCGGTACCGTCACCGTTACCCGCCAAATTGGCTACTCCGCTCAGCACGAAAGTCGTGTTGCCACCGTTAGCCCCGGGCGCCCCTACGTTTGGGTTTCCGCCGAGCCCCCCGGTGCCTACGGAAATAGTCGCGCTGGCACCCGGCGTCGCCCCGGTAATCCTTTTCCGGACATAGCCTGCGGACCTTCCGCCCCGACCTTGCCCCACCGTTTCCGAGTTCCCCTGGATCTGCCCGCCCTGTCCGCCGCCCACGAGCTCGACCAAAAAATCCGACACCGGCACTGTCCACGCCACACCTGTGGTCAAGGTAACCTCGACGATTTTTCCGTTGCTGGACGTCGATCCGCCGTCGGCTTTGCGAACGTCGGCACGGAACGTGGTGGTCGTCAATGCCAGAACGTCGATCTCGTCGCCGACCGAGACTGCGCGGGTGCCGCCGAACACGGTAATGTTGGCGTTGCTGGTGATCGAGAAGGCGCCCAGTGCGCGAATCGTGCGGCGTGCGCCGGCCTGCGGTGCCGCGCTGAAATTCGTGATCGCCGCCGTGCCCGTGATCGGCACGATGTTGCCGACCGGAGACCAGATGTCCACCGTCGCCGCGCTCGGCACTGCCGCTGCCAGCAGTTCGTTGATGGCGCCCGTGAGACTGCCGCCGCTGATCCCGCCCGCGGCGCCTGGTGCGCCCTTCACGCCCGCGATGCTGATATTCCAGCTGGTCGACGTCTGGCCGCTGCTGGCCGCACTGGCGTCTGTGATGTTCACTGACAGGCTGGTGCCGCTGTACGTCGTCACTGGCCCGGCCATCCAACGATCCACGTTGGCGGGGTCGGCGAAGTACAGCACCTGGCCGACGGTGAATTGCTTGCCGGCCTGCGTGACGAAAGTCTTTGGCCCAGCACCGACCGTTTGCGAGGTCGCGCTGGTGGCCACGAGCGCCCCGGCGTAGTTCTGCGCGGCATCGCGCGCCGCCTGGGCGTCGTTACGGTGCTGCAGCGCCGTGTCCCGATACTCCTGGGTCTTGTCCCGCGCCGCCTGCGCGGCATCGCGGTATGTCAGCGCCGTATCGCGATAGCCGGCCGCCGCGCCCGCGCTGGCGAATGCATCGAGCGCGTTGGCATAGACGTTTTGTGCGACAGCTGCGAACTGCACAACCGAGATTGTCAGCCAGGTGATGAAGGCATCGACGCGACCCTTGAATGTATCTCGCTCGCCCCGCTGCGGCGCCGGAAGAGGCGTCGGCGTAATTTCCGGTGGTGTGACTACTGCCATTGGATAACCCCTTGAACATTGAGAGAAATTTGACACTTTCCGTCGCCGACGTCGTATGTGATGTCAGCGCTGCCCAAGCCGAAACAGCGCAGCCCGGCGTAGTAGACTGAGTCGCTGGCCTTCCACGCACACGGCACGTCCAGCAGGTTCTGGATCGCCGCCAGCACGACATTCGCTTCGGACACGTCCATCAGTGCGGTGACATCCATGTCGGTAACGGCTTTGCGGCGCGTGATCGAGGTGACACCGAACTTGTCTGTCGACACGTAGCTGAACGTGCGCGGCTTGACCTTTGGCTGGCCCAGCGTTTTGCCAAGGACAAGCTCGTCGCCCACGATCATTGCGCCGCACTTCACCGTGCCGCCGCCGGTGCGCGTGAGCGTGACCGTGATTTCCGCCATGTAGTACTGCTCGATGCCGCCTACAGCAAAGCTGTATTCGGGCTCGAAGTCGTCCCAGAAGTACTCGTCGTAGTCGGCCGGGGCCGAGCCCTCCAGTTCGTGCGTGACTGTCTTCACTACCGCACCGCCGGCCTTATCCCGGACCGTTACCGTGATGAAATCGGCGTCGAGCCCGAAGAACTGCGCCGAGCTGAAGAAGCCCGGCTCCACGACCACCGTCAGCGGTGACGGCGCGACGGTCTGCGTGCTGACGTCGGTGTCGAACATGGCCCAGTCGTTCGTAGGGCCGACGTCCTGCCACCACGGCGTGCTGCCGGCGAGGTTGGCGGGCAACGTCGGATCGTTCCCGACGTTGTTTGCCTTCTTGCTCTCGTAGATGCGGTGCGTCACATCGCTCCGACACCGCGCACCGACGGCATACGGATTGCCAGATGCGTACGGGGCCGTCGCCTCCACGGCCGTGGTGGACTTGCGCATTGCCGTTGTGATTTCGTTCGGCCTCAAGACCGTCAGATAGGCCGTCATGCGGGCTCCATTTGAACGAGCAGCGGCCCACCGCCACCCGAAATGTTGTTGATCAAATCGCTCGTCTTGCCCGTGTTCTGGGCGGTTTGCACGGACGACGTGCGCAGCAAAGCAACCTCCTCCCGCAGCGCGCGGATCTCCGCGAGCAGAGCCGGGTCGTTCTGTTGCGCTGGCTTGTTCAGCGCCTGCATCAGCTCCCGGTTGTCAGCCGCCGGGATGATCCGCTCGCCCTCGTGGATCAAGGCCGGCATGGTCTGCGGCACATAGTTCGTGCCGACGGCGAAGCCGCGCAGGTGCTTGATGTATTCGTCGCTGTTGACGATGCCGGCCTTGATGTCGTCGATCGAGGCGCCGCCGCCCATCCAGAAGCCCATGCCGCTCGAGTCCGGGTCGCGGCCGAGCAGCGACGTGTACAGGTCTCGGATCTGCGCCTCGCGAGAATTTGCGATGGCATCCTTGACCGAGCCCACCGTGGCGCCGCTGGCCACCTGGCCCTGCCAAAACTCCAGGCCGGCGGCGTCGGGGTTGCGCCCCAGCTCGGCTTGATACGCAGCCGTGATGCCGCCGGTGGCGCTCGCGATCGGGTTGGCGTTGGCAGCCGAAATAGCAGAAGCCAAGCCGGCAATGCCCTGCGCGATCGACAGCAGCGAGGTGTCCATGCCCTTGAGCACGTCGATCTGCTGCTGCCCGTTTTCGACGAGGGTATCGAGGCCGGCGATCTGCTCTTGGTAGGCGGCGTCCGCCGCATCCTTCTGAGCGTTGAGCGCCGCCAGCGTCTTCTCGGCCACGGACAGCGACGAGTCGGCCAGATCCTCCAGGCCGGACACGTCGCTCGCCGTAGCGTAAAAGTCGCGCATGTAGTCGGTGTAGCTGCTGAACTGGTCAGAAGCATCCTTCGTCACCGTGCTCAATGCGTCCTTCAGCGAGTCCGCGTCCGGCAGCGGGCCGCCGGCACGTGCGATCGCCAAGGCCGTCCGGATGTCAGCCTGCGCCTGCTGGCGCGTGCCGGCCGCCTGCCCAGGCACTTCCATCTGGGCCAGCGTCGATTTCAGCGAATCGGCGAGCGACTTGAACTTTGTCACCGCCTCGGTCTGCAGCGTGATGCGGCCCTGCAGCGCTTCCAGCTCGGCCTCGTGAGCCTTCTGGAGCGCGGCTTTCTCGCGGTTCACGATCTGCTGCAGCGCGCTGAGCGCGGTGTCTGCGCCCTTCAGCAGACCATCGGCCAGCGCCTGCTTCGCCGCAAGACTCTGCTTGGCCGCTTCGGCAGCGGTGTCAGCCACAGTCGCGAATGCACCAGAGAGGGCGATCAGCTGGGCGTACTGCTTCGCGCCGGCCTCGGTCGAAACGTCCAGGCCTTGCACGAGCGCCTTGAACTGTTCCTTTGTCGTGACGGACGCGTACCCCAGCGCGCCCATCTGCTCCGCGACCTGTTTGCTGGCCAGCGAGTTCCGCTCCGCCACGGTGAGGTAGTTCTGCGCGAACGCCGACGTGTTTTGGTTGAGCTTGTCCAGCCCGCCAGCCAGCGTGATCAAGTTCTCTCGCGCCTTCAGCGAAGACAGTCCGACTGCGCCGAAGGCTTCGCCAGCGTCCCGGCCCAACGTCACCGCTACGGCGTTTGTCGCGGCGAACTCGCTCGTGACACGCGCCAGCGCAACCGACACCGCCTCCGTTGGCGTCTTCAGGGCTGCCAGCTCTTGCAGCGTGACCTTGACGCCGAATACAGCCTCCCCGCTGGCGGCCAGCGCCTGGCGGTACTGCAGGATCGCAGCCGCCTCGGTCGCCAGCTCCTGCGATGCCCCCTTGAACCCGCTGATCAGGTTGTCCAGCCCCGGCTCGATGCCAGCGAACACCGCATTCATGCGCGCCGCGAATACCTCGTCGAGCTGCTTCTTGGCGTTCGGGTCCGAGCCCTCTTCTCCCGTGTGGGCGGTGAAGCTCTTGCCGGTGACACTGGCAGTAACCGACGCCTTCTCCGACGTCGTCAGGAAGCCTGCCAGCGCATCATCGACCTTCGCTACCGTTTGAATGAAACCCTGCACCGCATCCTGCCGGCCGTCCATCCAGAAGGTGGACGACAGGCCGAACGTGCCGAACGCGCCCGTGCCATAGCCGTCGATATAGGACTGCCCCGTTTTGCCCTCGTTGCCGCGCTCGTTGATGCTGATGTTGCCGGCCGTGTTGTTGCTTGTGAAGGTGAGGCGCGTGTCTTTCTCGGGGCCGTCATTCATCAGGTAGGCGCCGATGGCCGCGGCGCCGAGTGCTGCCCAGCCCCAGCCCGGAATAGCGGCTATCGCGCTGGTGATGCCAGTTGAGACAGACGCACCTGCGCTCAACGCGCTGGCGGTGCTCGTCATGCCGGCCGCCTGATACGCTGCGACCGCGTCCGCCACACCGGCGCCGCCGGACAGGCCAGCGCCAAACGCGGAAATGCTCGCGCTGCCGACCAGGTTTCCAACGCCGGTGACCGTGCCGCCGAGGCCTGCAAACGTGTTGTAGAGCGACCCAAGCCCGCTCGCCGTTTGCAGCACGCTGCCGCCGGCAGCTATTCCTCCTGCGGGCCCGCCGCTCACGATGCCCTGAATCGTCGGGCGCAGCACCATCGTCTTGAACATGTTGATCGTGGTGTCGCGCAGGTTCTCGGCGAACGATTTTCCGCTTTCGAAGCCGCGCATCAGTGCGTCGGTCAGCGCCTCCTCGATCTGCTCGGACGTGCGCTTCCACGCAGCCGCCGCTTCCTTCGCAGCCTGGACAGTGACCTCCTTCGTCGCGCCCTCACGCTTCAGCTTGGCCAGCTCGCGCAGCGCCTCGGCCTGGGCGCGATATTCAGCCGACAGCCTGCCAGTGAGATCCACGCTATCCTCAACTTCGGCTTTTCGATCCTTGATAGCGGCGATTTCTTCTAGCCGGCTTGCGGTTAGCTCAGCCATGGCGGTTGCCGACAGCCCGATCTGTTCGTTCGCTTCCTGCTGCGCCTTCACCTGCCCGGTGAGGCTATCCCGGTAGTCGACCTGCTGCTGCACCGCATTGGCGTAGTTCTCGGCCGCCGTCCGATTGCGTTTGACTTCCAGCTCGTTGAGCTGATTGCCGGCCTGCAGCTGGCGGGTGATGATGTTCGCTTCGACTTCAGCGATCTGCCCGCGCAGCGCCGCCTGCTCCTTCAGGCTGTTCGGTTTGCCGGCTGCCAGACGCAGCTCTTCCTGCAGGCGCGCCTTCTCCCGCTCGAAGGCGCCGATGTCCAGCTTCTCGACCGCCTGGATGTACTGCTCTTCGGCGACCAGGCCGGCGGCGCGGTTCGACTCCAGTAAGTCGCGCGAGCGCTGCGCCACCGATTCCTCAATGCCTGCGCGGCGCTTCACCGCCTCGATCTGTGCGTCAACGCCGTCGTTCGACGAGGTCGACGCATATTTCTTCTGGATCGCTGCGACGCGTTTCTCGATCTCGTCGTTCGAATAGCCCGCTTCAAAGCCATTCTTACGCGCGTCTGCAATTTCTTTCTCGAGCTGCTTTTGCTTCGAAAGGAGCTTCAGACCTTGCTCTTTCCATTCGATATCAGCCTTGTCCAGCGCCTGACGTCCTGTCTCGATCGCCACCAGTCGGCTCGCGGCGTCGGCTTGGCCCTCCAGTTCCTTTTTGTATGCCTGGATGGCCTTGATATCGTCGCGGAGCTGCTGCGACGCCTTGTCGTTGCCCTCGCCGCGCGCCTCCCGCGCGCTCAGCGACGACTGCTTCATCATCAGGACGTTCGAGGCGCCTTCGAGCTTCTGCCCGGTGGTCTCTTCGCGTCCGATGCCAAGGATCGTGTCCCAGGTGGAAGCCGCGGCGTCCTTGACCGCACGCCAGCTGCGCTCGATGACGCCCAGGCGCCCCTCGAGTTTCTTCGAGCGCTCGTCGAACGCGTCGATGTACGCTTGCTGCGCGGTCGCCGCCGCCTCTTCAGTGCGGCCCTGCTCCAGGAGCGCGCGGATCTGGTCATACGTCGCGGCAGTCAGGTAGCGATACTGCTCGCTCAGCTTTTTGCTGGCCTCGAGCGGCGCTTTCCCCAGAGCGGTGAGGTCGGCAACGGTATCCTCGACCGACTTGCCGACGGTGCGCTCCATTTCGATTGCGACCCGGCTGAACCGCTCCAGGTTGTCGCCTGCCACCTGGCCGCCCGCAGCCATCGCCGTCAGCGTCTCGGCGGCTTTGCCCTGCGTGCCGACGACGGCGCTGATGCTGCGCGCCATGTCCGCGATCTGGCCGGACGTGGTCCCCGCCGCATTGCCGGTCGTGACGAGAGCGCGCTCGTAGCCGTCAGCTTCCTTGCTGCCTTGGTTGTAGGCGACCGCCAGCACGCCCACGGCAGCCGCCGCGAGGGTGACCGGATTGATCAGACCAGAGATGTAGCCGCCCAGCGCACGCGCGGCGCCGCCGGCACTGCCGAACATGTCGCGCAGCTGGCCGCCCTGCTGCAGGAAGACCGTCAGCGGCGCCTGGCCTCCCTGCAGGGACGTGACGATATCGGTGAACTGCGCCGGCACGCCACGCAGGGCTGCTGCCGTCTGCGCGGCCGACACGCCCACGCGCGCCAGCGCCGGGTTCGACGCATCAACAGCGGCCGTGGCCACGCGCTGGCGCGAAGCGACGGCATCTAGCTGGTCCAGGTAGGGGCGCAGCGCATCGCGATTGATGCCGCGCTGGTTGGCCAGGGCCTCGTAATACTCGCGGCTCGAGCGCGAGCCGGCTTCCATCGTGGCGGTCGTGCGCTGGATCGAGCCGATCAGGCTGCGGGTGGCGGAATCGACGCGGGAAGCGGCGCCGTTGGCGCCAGCACCGATGCTGTCGATCGCGGCGGCACCGTTGTTGCCGAAGTTCTGGATCGTGCGGCCGGTGCGGGTCACCGCGGACTCGGCGCGCGCGAGGCCGGTTTCTACGCCGGTCGAATCGACCGACAGTTCAATGTTCGCTGCGCCGACGGTATTGGTCATTGATGCCTCAAAAAAATCGGCCGCACGCGGCGGCCTACTTGCTTCTCATAACGAGGATTGCGGTCGTCTCCATCACCTGCAGATCGGCCTCCATGGCCGCGTATGCTTCGTCGGTCAGGCCCATCCGATCCATCTTGTGATAGGCGACCAGGTAGTTCAGGCTGACTGGGCCGCTCATGCCGACGTTCCACTGCGTGCGCAGGGACTGGAACAGGCGGAACACGGGCGCGTTCTCATCCCAGATCTCGACCACCGTCGCCACGTCTTCGAGGGTCAGGCCCCACGCGGCCAATTCCTCCGCGGTGGGTGCCTTCTCGTACATGGCAGTGGCGACGGCTTCTAGTTTTTTGCGCGGGCCTCCGCGACGGCCTGGGCGTACGTGATCGAGATGGCATGCAGCGCGCCTGGATATTCATCTTCGAACTGCAGCAGGCTTTCGGCGTTGAACTCGTCGCCCAGGTCCCAGCCGTCGGCGATTTGCAGCACGTGGTCGGCCCGGGCCTTGTCCACGGCGGCGTAGGATTCGGAAATGGTCATGCGCTTCGGCGATTCGCCGTCAGCGCCGTGCTCCGCGGCTTCGATTGCGGCCTTCGCTTCGGCCTCGGCTTTTGCGATGTTGGCATCGACCAGCTCGGCGAACTGCTTGCGCGTGCGGTAGATGAAGCTGACCTTCAGCGGCGCGGTGCCGCCTTCCAGCAGGACGATGTCGACCGTTTTCGTGAAATTCTTCGGGTTGTCGCCCAGTTTCAGTTTTTTCATTGTGTGCTTTCGGAGTTCGGGAAAAAGACCCGACCGGAGCTACCGGCCGGGCTTAGAAAAGCCCGCGAGTGCGGGCCCGGGAGACACAGGTCAGTTCGCGTAGCGGACCGGACGGTTCTGCAGGGCGAAGCCCGCCTTCACCGACATCAGGTTGCCTTTCGTCATGGAAGGGGTTTCGTCAAACGCGACCAGGGTGTTGTAGAGAATCACGCCACCCTGCGGCAGGTTGGCGCGCAGGCCGGTATTCGCGCGGGTCAGGGCAGCATTGCGCAGGGCGATGTAACCAGGCAGCGTCGGATCGTCGGCGATCGTCATCGCGATGGACTGCGCGGACGTGGTCGTGGGGATCTGCGAATCGAAGTCCTGCTCGAGGAACGAGTAGGTTTGGTACTGCGGTTCGCCGCCGGAGCTGGTGTTTTCCAGCACCTGCGTGATCTGCTGCCAGGTGCTGATCTTGCGAATCGAACCCGTACCGCTGCCGGCCGGGAACAGCTGCGTCAGCGTCGTGTCGAAGCCTTCCAGCGTCACGGTGCTGCCGGTTGCGGCTTTTACGCGGAACAGGCGGGCGTTCGCACGGGACCAGCCGCTGGTGTATTCGACGATGTCGCCGGCCGTCAGCGTGTTGGTAACGGTCAGCACGCATTCGGCGGCATTCGACGCCGCAGTCACGGACAGCGCCGCCAGGTATGCGGTCGCGAGGGAAAAAGTAGTGCCATTGGGGAGAGATACAGCCACGGTGGTTCCTTTCGGGCGAAAAAAAGCCGCTGGTTGGCGGCTGGGTTGTGCCCACGAAGGGCCGAAAAAATACCCGCTCTGGGCGGGCTTGAGTTCTGTCGCTACACGTCGGTCCAGACCGAAAAGTCCTGAATCGTTCCGTAGTACTTGGTACCCGGGTCGTGCGTCGTTGCCGGCGCGCCGATGACGAGGGTTTGCAGCGCGGGCACGGCGCGCAGCGCGTACTCGACACGGCGCGCCAGGTCTTTTGCCTCGGCGCGGGTCTTCGCCCACACGTTCACCTGCACGCGCGCATTCGCCTTGCTCGGGACGGCCCCGTCGATGAAGTTCACCGCGTCGCCGCCGATGTCCTGGTAGGTGATGTAGGGCAGCGCGGTGCCTTCCTTGCCGATGTCCGGGTAGACACGGCCACCGACCAACCCCTGCAGCGCGGAGAAGAACAGCTCGTCTTGCGTCATCGTGTGGTTCCAATCTGCGTCAGGGCCTGGGCGATTGCCGCCTTGCCGGCTTCGATTGCATCCGGCACCCGCGCAATCGATTTGCGCAAGAACGAGGCAGCGGGCGCTTTTGGCGTGCCGTACTCGACCATGAACCCGTACGGCGCCTTCCGGTGATTCCAGCTGACGCGATAGAGCTTGAGCGTGTCGCCGGACTTCTCTGGCGAGTACGCGCGGTAGATCGCGTCGCGCAGCGTGCCCGGCTGAAACAGGTAGCGAACGCCGGTGCGGCGCGAATTGCGTCCGTAGAACCAGTGCGCCCGCTCCGACACGGGCGCCTGAATGCGCGCCTCGTCATACACGACCTTCGCCATCGCGGCCACGCCCTTCATGGACACTTCGCCCTGCACTTCGCGGCCAAACTCGGCCAGGCTCTCGCGCAGGCCGGACAGCTGGGACAAGTCAACGGAAAAGCTCATGCCTGCCTCCGCGTGCACATCAGCAGCGTGGTGTCGCTGCCCTCCAGCAGCGCTGCCTTGATGTCGTACACGGTGGCGCCGTGCAGCACGCGCATCGCCGCGGTGACTTCGTCGTGCCGCCAGATGCGGATGCGCGTTGTCACCTCGGACTGTTCGGCGCCGGCCGCGACGTATTCCCGGCCGCTGATGTCGCGAATGTCGGCCCACAGCTGCGTGAACGTGACGTTCGTCCATTCCTCGATCGGCTGCCCGTCGGGCGCCTGGCCTTCGGTGCGACGCTGAATCCAAATTTTCCTGTTCTTCATGCGTCACCCGTAGACCTTGAGGGGCGCCAGCAGGCCCTCCAGCTGCTCCAGCGTCGGCGCGCGCATCGGCGGGCAGAACTCCAGCTCCAGACGCGCCAGGATGTACTGGCGGGCCGGCGCGGGCGTCAGCAGCGGGTCGCTGCCGTAGCCGGCGGTGCACTGGACTGTCACGGCGCGCTTTCGCGACATCGTCGACGGCCAGCTCGTGCCCGACGCGGGTGCCAGGAACGTGCGATACCGCTCCTGCACGATCTCGTAGGCGGTGCCGGCCAGCGTGCGCTCGACGTCGGCCTGGTCGAAGTACTTCACAGACTGCACGGCCAGCACGGGATGCGGGAGGCGAATGATCGGCTCGTCGACACCGCACGCACGCGGGAACTCGTCGAGCGTCACCGCCCAGCCCTGTTCCATGAAGCAGTGGCCGACGGCGTGCTCCGTCTCCGCGATCAAGCCCTGCAGCGACAGCGTGAGCTGGCCGTCGAGCCCGTCATCGGCGGTTGCCCGAACCTTCTCGCGCGCGTCGTCCAGCGACACCGCCAGCACGGCCGGCGGCGTTGTGCAGACGGCCCCCACGGTCAGACCGCCTGCGACAGCGCGTAGGCGACGGCTGCCGGATCGGTGTCCAGCACGTCGACGCGGGCCTTCGCCAGTTCCTCATCGACTTCGACAACGTCGTTCGGGGCGCCGAAGTCGCACAGGGTCAGGACGCGTGCTCGAACCAGCTCCGGTGCGGCCGGCGCCGGCGTCTCAGTTGGCGCCGCGGCGCCGTCGTCGCCCGCCGCGACCACGGTCTCGTCAACGGCGTCAGCGGGCAGCGCTTCGTTTTTTGCTTTTGCCATGTTGGCTCCTTGTGATGGCGGCCGGGGTGAGCCGGCCGCCGGTTACGCTCAGGTCGCGGAGTGCTGGAACAGCTTGATGCCGTTTGCGTCCAGCAGATTGCCGCCGGCGCGCGCCCAGCCCAGGAAGCCGACTTGGCCCTTCGCGGTGAAGGCCGAGTCTTCGAAGCGGAACATGATCAGGTCCAGCACGTCGCGGATCATGTACTTCGAAAAGTCGCCGTAGCCGATGGTCTTTGCGTTGGCGGCCGGTTGCGGCATGTCGTTGTTGATGGCGACGTCTTCACCCAGCAGCTGCGCAGGGATGCCCGACTTGATGCCTGCCTCGTAGGCTTCTGCCCAGATCGGGCGGCCGGAACCGTCCTTCAGTTTGCGCACGACTTTGCGGGTCTGCTGGTGCATCATGAAGCGGCACGTGCCGGCGTCTTTGTACGCCTGGTCGATGGATTCCTGCAGGTCGACCAGGTCTTCCCACGTCATCGTTACCGTGGTACCCGTGGCGCCGATCTTGCCCACGCCTGCGGCAGTCACATAGCCGGTCGGCTGGCCGACACCGGTGCCGACCGTGAAGCCCTTGTTCATCGTGCGGCCCAGGCGATCGCGCTGGCGTTTGTTCACCATGGCGATCACATCGATGGAGCTGTCTTGCAGCAGTTCGAACGGGATAGTGATGATCTTCGTGCTCGCCTTGAATGCGTTCAGCGCTACCGTGCCGAAGCTCGGGTCGCCGGCCGAAGCCTGCTGGTTTTCTGCGACCCATTCGCCTTCCTCCGTCGTGCCGTCCGACGTCGGGTAGCCGAGCGGGTTGCCCTGGCTGGTGGTAATGCTCGACGCGGCGCCCCGCATGCCGCCATAGGCCTTCAGCGCGTCGATCAGCTCTTTCGCCACGTCCGTCTGCACGGTATAGCCGCCCTGCGAACCAGTGCCGGTGGACATCGTGTTGCGGACCTTCTGCAGCTCTTCGGTCGTCAGCGCGGACGGGCCGTTGCGCACCAGCTTCGCGAACAGGGCGCGGCCTTCGGCTTCGGCGCGGTTCTCCGGCGCGCGGCGGAACTGCTCGACGTCCTTGTGGTCCTTCTCGACTTCCAGGGCCATCACGCGTTCGACGGCCGCGATCTCGTTCTCGATCGCGTCGATCTCGTCGGAGCGCTTGTCGAACGTGGCCTGGTCTTCTTTCGACCAGGTGCGGTCGCCCTTGTTTTCCAGCTGGTTGCGTGCTTCACGGGCGAGGTTCTGACGTTGCTCGCGCAGTGCTTGAATGGATTTCATTCGTTTTCCTTTTCGATAGGCGTAAAAAAAGCCGCTCAGGGCGGCCAGGTGATGGATTGCGCGAGCGCGTTATCCGAATTCGTGCAGACGGAGGCGGTTCCAGTTGCGCTGTTTCAGCGCTTCGATCTCCGGGTCGTTCGCGGCTGCCGGCGGCGCCGCTTTCGGGGCGTTCTTGTACGCAGACAGGTCCCAGCTGTTCTTCGTGCTGGCCGTCTCGCTGACGGAGTCGACGAAGCCGTGCTCGACGGCCTCGGCGGCGGTGAACCACGTTTCCGCGTCCATCCACGCCGCCAGCTTGTCGCGCGGCTGGCTGGTGCGGCGCTCGTAGTCGTCGAGGATCGAGCCGTCGATCTTCTCGAGCAGGCCGGCCGTGCTGCGCAGGTCGTCCTTGTTCCCGTAGGCCATCGTCCAGGCGTTGTGGATCATGTAGAAGGCACCCTGCGCGATCGTTACCGACGCGCAGGCCGCGGTGACGTACGTGGCCGCGCTGGCGGCGACGCCTTCGATCACGGCGTGCACATTGCCGTGCTGCTGGATCGCGGCGGCCATCGCGCGGCCGTCAAACACGTCGCCTCCGGGGGAGTTGACCCGCAGCGTGACCTTTTTGCCTGTCATTCCGGCCAGCGTCTTGTTGAAATCGCTCGCGCTGACGCCCCAATACGGGTCGATCACGTCGTACAGCAGCAGCGTTTCCGGCTCGCTCTCGGAGACGATTTTCGCGGGCTCACGCCGCGCGTTGTTCCGGATCAGTTGCACCAGCTGTTTCATCGTTGGCCTTCCCTTTCTGTTCAGTTTTTGCCGCCTTATCGGGGCGATACAGCTCATTTCCGCCCGTAATAGGCGGCAAATTCTTCGTTTTCCGGATCTCGTTAATCGTCATCCAGCCTGGCCCCTGCGAGCCGCCGATGGCCTGGCGCATGTACTCGCCCTCGGCCTTCGAGTCGCCAGCCATCAGCGATTCCATCTTGTGTTCGACGAACGGCGACGCGCGTCTGAACAGCTTGCGGTTCAGCTCCTGGCGGATGCGGTTGATGTACGGCTGCAGCGAGAATTTCACGAACCCGATCGTCATCTGCTCGACGCCGGAGCCCCAGGAACTGGTCGTCTCCTGCGCGCCGATCATGTGCGGCGGCACGCCGAAGGCGCGGGCAATGTCGATAACCTGGAACTTGCGGGACTCGAGCAGCTGGGCGTCGCCGGCCGTCATGCTCATTTCCTGCACTTCCAGGCCCTGCGTGAGCACCATCGGAGTGCCGGCGTTGCTGGTCCCGGCGTACTTTTTCTTGTACTCGTTGCGCAGCAGTTCGACCTGCTCCTCGCCCATCTTGCCGGGCGACTTGATCACGTGCTTGGGTGCCGCGCCGTTGGCGAAGAAGCTGGCCGAGAACGTGTCGGCGGCCAGCGCGACGCCGATCGACTGGAAGCCGGCCCACTGGATCACCGACATGCTGCGCGTGCCGTTGAAGCCGAAGCCGGCAAAGTGAAGCATGTCGTCCTGGTGGACGGGCCGTGATATCCCGGTGTCGTCAGTCACCGTATATAGCAGGCTGTCACCGACGCGCAGCACCTGGACCAGATCGGGATGGTGCGGCCGCAGGGCTTTGACGTCGGCGCCTCGACGCACAATCTCGACGAAGCCGTCGCCGCGCAGGCAGATCGACTTGATCACCCATTCCCACATCGAGGCGGCCGTCCAGTTGCTGATCGGCTGCTCGTTCAGCAACCACCAGAGCTCGGGGCTGATCGACTCGCGTTCGCCCTCGTGCTCGCGGTAGACCGCCACCGGAATCGACGCCACAGCGCCGGCCAGCAGTCGAACCGCCGAGTAGACGGCCGAGACGCGCATGGCCGTGTCCGGCGTCACCGGGTGTCCGGATGCAGACCGTTCGCCGCCCAGCACCGCAATCACCTGCGGATCGCTCGATCGGACGAGCGTCGTCGCGTCCTGCGGGCGCGTCTCTTCCTCGCGCCAGTGCTCGGTCGCTGCCAGCACGTCGAAAATGTCGAAGTCTCTCTTCACAGGGATACGAAGCCTTGATCGATTACAGAATTTTGGGATTGCGGGTTCAGTGCCATTAGCGACACCGCGCAGAACACAGCCATCAGCGGGTCGATCTTCGCCTTGCCCGATGCTTGTTTCGTGATGAGGATGGCGTTGCCCTTGTCTTCCACCCGGGCGTTGCCGACGCACCAGGCAATCAGCGGGCGGCCGCCGTGCAGCAGTTCGCGGCCGGCGACCTTGCGCTCGGTAGTCTTGATCGCGCCGTTTAGGCGGAAGCCCTGCGAAATCGCGATGATCTGGTCCATCGTCACGCCGCGAGCGTCCGTGATCAGCTCGTCGACTATGTCACCGATGCCGGCGGCGTCAACGCCGATGCCCTTCTCGTCTGGCAGCAGGCCCGAGTCGCGCACGTAGCAGATCAGATCGGCCACGGCTATGACGTCGTCGCCCGGGGTATCCACCAGGGTGAGGTCGCCTTCCTTCTGGAAGTCCAGCAGCCGCGGCGCGATCTCCTTTCGGCGCTCGAGCGCGATCTTGTGCGCCCAGGCATGGCACCACAGCAGCCATTTCCCGGTTTCGCGCTCGCGGCCCAGCACCGCCAGGCCGAGCAAGTCGTCCAGTCCGCCGCCGTCGATGCCGATGACAGCCACTTCCGAGCGTTCCAACAGCGTGTCAAGCGTGATCGATTTGTCCGCCGCCGCCTCCCAGAAGTCTGCGCCGGCCCAGCGGTCCGACTGCAGGTTCAAGCCGATCTCGACGTTCAGGTGCTTCGACAGGAACTCCTTGAACTCCTTTTCGCCACCCTCCTTCGCCTGGCTGTGCAGCTGCGTGATCCGCTCGATGTCGACCGAGGCCCCCCAGTTCGGGTTCGTGATGTAGGCGTTGCTCAGGTCCTCGTAGGCCCGGCTTTCCAGCATGGCCTTCGGGAACTCGTAGATCAGTGGCAGGAACTTCGGATCGCGTACGCGGCCGTCCCGCACCTTGCGTGCATAGTCCAGCTTCGCCTTGAAGACGCCGGCCGGGGGCTCGTTCGATTGCGTGGTAGCGTAGATCACGAAACCCTCGGGCCGTGATGCCAGGCCGCCCGTCGCTTCCAGCAGCATGTTCGACGCCTTGGCCTGCATGCCGAACTCGTGCAGCTCGTCGACGAAGACAAAGGACGCCTTCTTACCCGAGACCGTGTCGCTGTCGGCGGCCACGACCTTGAGCGTCGCGCCGGTCTCCAGGTGGGTGATCGTCCGGAAGTAGTCCTGCACCTTCAGCAGTGCCGACAGCTCCTCATCGGCCTTGATGAAGTCGCGGATCGGCTTGTAGCTGTTGTCCGCGATTTCCTTCGTTGGGCTCAAGATCAGCAGCTCGGCCGACTGGCGCCAGTTCATCAGCAACGCGCACAGCATGATGGCCGCCGCGACCGTGCTCTTCGCGTTCTTCTTCGACACCATTAGCATGAACTCGTTGATGTGGCGCCGGCCCGTCTCCGGGCTTTCCGCACCGAAGATCGCCATCACGAAATCGCGCAGCCAAGGCAGCGACGCTTCGCCGAGCAGCGGCTGGCCCATCACGTCCGTCAGCTGGAACTCGCTGCAGATCGCCCAGGCCTGTTCTGCCACGTCCGGGAAGAGCGGCGGGCTGACGATCAAGCTCTCGCGCGCGACGATGCGGCGCTCCCAGTCAGGGCACGCTGTTGTCCATTCCATCATTTGATTGCCTTACCGTTGGATGCTGCAAGCGCCGGCCCAGCGCGGCGGCCGAATTTGCCTTCGCCAGCCGCTTTACGCTTGGCCTCGTCGTCGTCTTTCTTCGCACCACCTTCGCCCAGCTTCCGATGCTTGAACGGCAGCGCGGCGGTGGCAGCCCGCACCTGCGCGGCGCTCGCCTCGATCTCGCCAGTCCAGACCGCCTGGAGGAATTCCAGCGGATCGGCGAATGCGTTTGGCGGCGGCGGCCCTTTTTTGGGGCGGCCGGCGCCTGGACGTGCGCCGCCGCTCCGCCCTTTTGCTCCAGCCATTTGAATTCCTTTGATTTACGGGGGGACTTTTTTGCGCGTGAGGTACAGTGCGGTGTCCGGCGGCCGAGGCTCCAGACTTTGACCCACCCCCGGGGGTCAGCCGTTGCGGCGACCCTGCGACTGCTTCTCGACCGACGCTCGGCCGGCTGCCAGCCCTTGGTGATACGCATCACGCGGGTTGCTCGCTACAGCCTTGCTCCCATGCATCAGGCTCACGTAGACGGAGCGGACTAGGCCGGCGATCAGGTTGAAACCGAGCGGCAAGCACACGGCCTTGTTTCGGTAGTAGTCTCGCCACGCAAGGCCATAGAAGCGCGGGATCATTTCCCCATCAGCAATTCGTTTGATCAGCATTTCAATATCCTCTCGCTCGCTGCGCCGCCTCACGCGCCGTCTTGGCGTCGTGGCATGGCTGACACAGGGTTTGTTTATTGCTGTCCTCATCCGCGCCGCCCTGCTCCAGCGGCACGATGTGGTCAACGGGGAAGCCCAGGGCGCCGCACAGCTGGCACACACCGTTGTCACGTGCGCGGATGCGGTTCCGGTCCCTCACGCCTGCGCTTCCCCGCTTCCGCTCTACACGACCAGGCTGCACGGTGAGCACGGCCAGGCGCGACGTCGATACTGCTGCGAGCCGCGGCTTCAGGGTCTTCAGTGCCATGTGTCTACCTTTACTGCGTCTGGCCGATCAGCTCGCGGAACGTGATGTGCCCGGTCGCTGGGTTGCGACGCACGATGTACACGTCTGCAATCTCGACCTGCCCGCGCCCTTGATCAACCTCGAACTCCTGCCCGAAGAACAATCGCATGTTCACGACGCGTTCCTCGGTGGTCAGGCGCTGAATCGTGAGCAGCCAGGCGAAGCGCTCTCGGGACGCCTTGACCACTGCGGCGTCCGGCTGACCCGGCGCTGCTGTGGCGCTACATGCGCACGCCAGCAACGCAGTCGCCAGCACGCGCCGGATCGTCAGGGCTGTTACATAGGCCGTCATCCCATCACCTCGCGGCTGGATACTTGACGAAGCGCGGATTGGCAACGCGAATGCGGACCGGCTTCAGGTCGTTCGTGTACACGGTGACGGCAACCAGTCCGTTGTCCATGTCGACCGAGTTGAGCGGCATGGCGATCGGCAGCGAAATGACCTTGCCAGCGATTACCTTATCCGGCGAGCACAGACCCGCACTATTTGCATTCTGCTCGACCGGGCGGACGCGGTAGAACGCGCCAGCACCGACGCCGATCGACACCTGAGCGAACCAGGTCATGACGTTGGTCGGAACGCCTCCTGCCCCATCGTCGATAACGAGATCGAATTCGGGACGCACCAGCTCGCCGGCCAACACTGGCAGCGCTGGCGTTGCGCCCCACGTCGACATCTGCATGCTGAGCTGCGCGGCTGCCAGTCCATTCGGAGCGCCCACGCGCGCGGTACCATCCAGAGCCGTTGCGGTGAACAGCAGGTCCTGCCAGATCGTCCCGTCGAGCTCTTCCGTGACGGTGGGCGTGCGCGTGACCGTGCCAACCTGCGTAGAACTTAGGAAGCCAGCGGCCAGCCCGTTCGAGACGGTGACCATGGCCGGCGCGGCGAAGGCGTTGAGCCGGCCCGCACCCTCTGGCAGCGGAGCATAGCGGCCCGGTTCGTACGGCTTCGCCATCGACATGACGACCGCGATCAGGCGGCGGGCAACCTCACGTGCGCCATTGCGGTTCTCATGCAGGCCATCGGTCGAGTACTGCGGGTACCAAGCGCCGGTGGCAGGGTTCACCAACCCGTCACGGATACGCAGCAGCGTCATATCGCCCAGCGTCGGTACGATGACGTCGACGATGTGACGGTGCGCGGTGTTGAGCAGTGCGACCTGCACCGCCACGTCCTCCGGCGTCAGGCCGGCGCCTTTGGCGTAGTTGACCGTGCTGTCCTCGTAGCCGTAGCCGGCGAACTCGCGGAGGATCGGGTACATGCCCAGGCGCTGTGCACGACGGACGGCTGCCACCACGTTCGAATAGATCGTAGTGAGGATCGCCTGCTGCGCGGCTGCCGTTGTATTTGCGCGGACGGTGGTCAGCACGTCGTTCCGCCCCAGCGAGATCACGCATACCTGCGCGCCGAGGTTGAACGCGTCAGTCGCCCCGCGTCGATTGACTCCGATCGCGGCGATGTCGCGCGCAATGATCGTTGGGGAGGTGGTGCCGCCCTGCCCGCAGTTCGCGACAGGAATGAGGCACCCGCCCGAGTAGAACATCATGTTGTGCGCCAGCCGGCTACCGTACAGGTCAGTCTGGTCGAACAGCGGGCGGGTGGCAGCCGTCAGGTCGTGCGTGGCGACGTTGGACGTATCCGTCAGCGAATCACCCCAGGTAGCAACGCGGACAGGCACGTCAAAACGCGGCGCGGTACTGACCGGGGCGGTCTGATACCACTTCTCGCCACCAGTGAGGTCAGCCGTCGCCTGCTGTGCCGCGATCAGGCCGGCCTCGGTGGCTGGGTCGAGCGTGACGATGGCGTTGGCGGGGGCTTTCCCCCGGCCGCAAAGCAGTTTGATGGTCATGCAGTCCTCGAATGGTTGGGCCGGCGCTCCGGCAGGTTGTAGGCGCGATAGGCCGTGTCTTCTTGCAGCTGGGCCAGCTGGATGCACAGGCGCAGCCAGACCTTCAGGGCGGGATCGGTCAATTTCATGGTTCGCTCTCGCAGTCAGGCCGGCGGTTCTCGGGGAGCAGGTCCCAGCCCAGCTCGCGCCGAATCTCTTCAATCGACGGCGGCGGCTCGGGCGACCAGGTGCGGCGCTCCATCCACTCGCGGACCGACTCTTTCGATTGGTGAGTGGTCGTTGTCATACCTCGCTCGGTACGTAAAAAAGCCCGCACAGGGCGGGCCGCTATTACAACGCTATTGATAAAAGGCTAAGACAGCCATTCCCCACGCTCAAGAGCCAGAATGTCGGGACTATTTAATATCTCGAAAGCCATTTGCCTAAGGTCGGCAAAATGTGCGTTCCCGAACCATTGAGGCTCCTGTGGCTCGCCCGCCTCGTCTATGACCTCGAACTTGTCCACCCTGTTTCGTATGATCAAGTACTTTTCGTCAAGCTCAGCATCAACGTGGGCGCCGCCATCTTGGTCGGCAGCGGCACCGAAAATCTCTGCTCTCGTCAGATTCACATCGGTCCGATAAACAGCCTCAGCGACCCACTCGTGCCGGCTTACCGACACTGCTTGCAGTGCTGCGACGGCAAACGTTGGAACCACCGCAACCCGTGGATGTTCATTGCTGCCGGCCGGCGGCATTTCAAACCTGGCAATCGAAAGCCCACCAAGATGGCTCTTCGCCTGCTTTTCCGACACCGTCGAGATCAACTGCACCGACCTGCTTATCTCAAACCGACGAAGCAAGGCCTGGCTCTTGGCCTTGTAGTTCTTCCCATCACGAAGCAAGACACGTAAGATCGTTGCGATGCGAATCGCTTCATCGTGCTCCCCTTGGTCGAAGAGCCTGCTCGACCTTCTCAGGAAGTTTAGTTGCTTGCTTAACTGCTCTCGGAATTCTCTTGTGCCCATGCGCCGCCTTTCGAAACGGCAATATTAGCGCAGTACAAAAATTCTAGGTGCGTTCAGCGGCATCAACGGAGAGGGTTCCACCGCCAAACGCAAAAAGCCCGCGATTTGCAAGCGCGGGCTTTCAGGTGCTCAGACGTATCTCGTAAGTAGCAAGACACACTTTTGACGTGTATCGAAAACGCAGGATAAACCGGACCGAATAGTCCGGTCAAGTCCTATCGGCAGCGGGCTCTCAGCCCACAATCACGCGACCGCCAGGCCGACGACTGCGATCGGCTCTGCCTCAAACAAGTCGGCTAAGCGAGCGTCGATCGCGCGCTGGGCTTCCAGGTCCAGGTCCTTCAACGCCTTGTAGATCCGAGCCTTCTGGTCGTATGCGGTGGCCTTCGCGACGCCCAGATCCTTTGCCGCTGCCGATACGGAGACGCCCCTTTCGTAGAATGACCGGATGATCGCGGCGCGCATGTTGCGGATGGTGATACCCGTTGCGTGCGAGATTGCCCATTCTGTCAGAGTCGCGATGGCCTCACGGTATTGGTCGGTCATCTTGTCGCGGCTCTGGCAGCATGGGCATTCTTCAACGCGTGGGGCATAACGCGCGACGATGCACGCCTCCTGCAGCGCCGGCAGTTTCTTGACGCGCGAGGAGATGATGCCGGCCTCTCCTGCGCCATCGTTGCCCACCAAGCCTTTACCGGAGCTGATGCCAGTCCGGAAAAGCTTCGCCATCGGCGATAACGCGTACTGCTGCGACGAGTAGTTGAAGGCGAACGTAAGCGCCTCATGGGTGTTTCTGAATAGTTGATCCATAGGTTTTTCCTCCCCGTTAAAACCACCTTCATTTTATCCCGGCGTGAACAAATGAAGGTTGTCGCCGAGGAAGGATTTACCATGAAAATTCTGCCCGTTTGCGCGTTACGGATGATCCCGAATAATCGGGAAATCGCAGTACAGTGCGGGTTAGCCGAGTGGTCCGCGCCACTTTCGCGCCACACTACTCTTGGTTACCGTCTTCGGTCTATAATCGATAGTAGATCTGTGGAAAAAATGTCTTGGCTATAGGCCCCTATCGTGCAGAGCACGCCACATCACTGCCACCAGCTTCGGAGAAAAAATGGCACAAGCTAAACAACCAAACTCACTTGGGCTGTTTCTCTGCGGCATGGGGTTGGCAATTGTGCCTCCATTGCTGATCTTCCTGTTCACCAGGTCAACTTACGATCTCGCCAGGGACTCCAGTGCGAGCTGGTATGTTGATGGGTGGATACTGGTCGGCACGTGGTTTCTTCTCATCTGGGGTAAAGGTTTGTCAGTTGAAAGCCGCAAAGTCATAGAGAGTTCGCTCGCTGTTGGCGCGCTCGCTATGTTCGCGATGAAGCTCTATTTGGCCTGAGCCGTCTAGTTCAGCTAAGCTCGATACATTCGCCGAGCTGGTGCAGATGATTCCAAATAATCTGCAAATCGCATAACCATGCGGGCTGCGAAGGTGGCATGTGCCACTTTCGCGCCACTCTGTTCAAAGCACTTTCGCTGCCCAGGCGAGCCGCACGATCACCTGCTCCTCGGTGGCCGGCTTGAAACGATTGCACTTGCGGTCGTACCGCAGCGTCACGAAGGTCGAGGACTCCGCGCCCGCGCAATGCCCGAGCCCGACCTTGGCGTGGGCACGGCTCGTAGCCGACACGTTGGCGCATTCAATGCAGCGCATCGCAGCCTCACTCCGCCGGGCCGCGCCGATGCGACGGCCACTCGAACGGCACCATGCGGCCGTTGCCCTCGCGCAGCCGGTCGAGCGAGCGCTCGCCGATCATTTCCTCGAGCGCCGGCATGGCGAGGTTCGTCGTTAGGATCGTCGGCCGCGACAGCTCATACCGCCCGTCGATGATCTCGAAGATGATGTTCTTCTCCTCGTCAGTGCCGCGCTGCATGCCCGCCTCATCGAGGATGAGCAGTTCGGGCTCGACGAACTCCCGCACCACCTGCGCCTTCGTTTTCGGGTGCCCCTTCGCGTACGTCTCCTTCACGGCGTCGACAGCTCGGAAAAGCTTGACGAAGACCGCCTGGCGTCCAGCCTTCATCACTTCGTGTGCGATGGCGACGGCCAGATGGGTTTTGCCGGTGCCGATCGTGCCGCAAAAGATCAGCGAAGTGCCGTGCAGAAGCGCCTCGTCGAAGTTCGCCGCATAGCGCTGCGCCTTGGCCAGCGCCGCCTCTTGTCCAGGATTGACGGCGACGTAGGTGTCGAACGTCCGGTCGTGGAATTTCTCCGGTATGGCAGCGCGCCCTAAGCGCCGACGCCACTCCCGCTCGGCCAGTTCGCGCCTCCACTGCTCACGCTCAGCGCTCTCCCGAGCCCTGTCGGCGGCATGCATGCACAACACGCATCCGGACCACTCGCCCTTGATCAGCAGCGAGGTGTATTTGCCGTGGTGAAGACAGTCGCGCTCCTCACGTTCAGAACCTGCCATCTTCGCCAGCGT